>ENA-OQCW01000390-OQCW01000390.1-human-gut-metagenome-genome-assembly--contig:-NODE-390-length-27463-cov-5.296788_pt1 | contig 27463 bp, 26 predicted proteins | sample MGYA00242767_ERZ504593 | MGnify/ENA primary metagenome ERZ504593 (study PRJEB26092, sample SAMD00036307) | human gut metagenome | host: Homo sapiens | study: EMG produced TPA metagenomics assembly of... | reverse complement strand
ATTTCGGCATCCAGACCGGCGAGAACAGTTTTGGCTACATCGCTTCCTGGTCGAAGGACAAGGAGCTGAAGGAGCTGCGGGCCAGTCTGGAGACCATCAACAAGACTTCCTGCGAGCTGATTAACGACATCGAGCGCAACTACAAGGAAATCTGCAAGGAGCGCGGCATTGACCTGACTGCCGCCACGGAACCGCAGCAGGACTCTATCGAGCAGCTGGCAGCAGACATCGACCAGTTCACTTTCGATTATGACCCTTATGAGTATCGGAACAATGCAGATAGCCGTGAGGACGCACTGCACGAACTGACTGCCACACTCCGAAGCGGAGATGCCAGCGGTGTACGCGAATGGCTCCAGAATATCGTGAACGAGGATGAACCGGATGAAACCACCCAAAAAGCTGCCGAGCTTATGGGACGCTTGGATCAGCTGGTGCCGATGACTGAACCGGAACAGCTGACCGAGCCGGAAAATACCGAAAGTGTCCAGCCCAGCGCCGAGTACCGGGAGGCCCTGTTGGTGCTGGATGATACCAGCTACCTTCATGTTCAGCCCTGCGACACCGGCTGGGACTACACGCTCTACGATGTGGCAACCATGAAGCAGATGGACGGCGGCCAGTTGGACGGGCCGGATATGGGCCGTTCCACAGCGGTTAGCCATATCTGCGAGGACCTGGGGATGGGCGGCAAGTCCATCAAGTATGCGCCGCTGTCCATGATCGAGACTTTGCAGGAGGCGGCTTACCACCAGATGCAGGAACAGGTCAGCCAGCAGACCACAGAAGCTGCCGCCACCCAGCTGCCGGATGCCCAGGAGCAGGCGTTGGACGAGTATCCCATGCCGGACCCGGCACTGACTCAGGATGATCTGGAGAAATGCGGCTACCTGGACGGTGACCTTCTGCCCCTCTCCAAAGAGCGAGCCTATGAGCTGATGGAGCGAGACCTGACCGTTTATATCGTCCAGGAGGGTGAAAACCCGGAAATGGCCTTTGACACTGCCGACCTGGACGCCCATGACGGTATCTTTGCTGTGTCCCGCGAGGAATGGGAGCAAAGCCCGGACTTTCACGAAAAAGTTTTGGAACGACAGGATCGGCAGTTGGAACGGGAACAGGCGTTTCTTTCCCATGAGGGAAATTGTTTTGCTATTTATCAGGTGAGCAAGGATGACCCGCAGAATGTGCGTTTTATGAATCTGGATTGGCTGCAATCGCACAATCTGTCCGTAGAGCGGAGTAACTATGACCTTATCTATACCGCCCCTCTGGACGGTTCCGGCAGCACTATGGAGCAGCTGGAAAGGCTGTATGAGCAGTTCAATCTGCAAAAGCCGGTGGATTTTCACAGCCCGTCTATGAGCGTCAGTGACATCGTTGCCATCAAGCAGAATGGTCAGGTATCCTGTCATTACTGCGACAGTGTTGGTTTCACCCAGGTGCAAGGTTTCTTGCCGGAAAATTCGCTGAGAAATGCGGAAATGACGGTGGAAGATGATTACGGCATGATCGACGGTATCATCAATAACGGCCCAAAGGAGCCGACAGTGGCCCAGCTGGAACAACAGGCCCGCAGTGGTCAGCCCATTTCTCTTATGGACTTGGCAGCAGCCGTCCATCGAGAGGAACGGGAAAAGAAAAAGTCCGTCATGGAGCAGCTGAAAAGCCAGCCCAAGGCAGAACACAAAAAGATAGCGCCAAAAAAGAGTGCGGAAAGGGAGATTTGATATGGGAAACTTTACTTTTGAGGAAATGAACCTGATGTGCATTTACAATACCGGCAGCCGCACCGGGCTGATCGACGCTCTGACGGAGATGCGCGGTGAGCTTTCGCCGGAGGAAGCCGAGCTGCGGGAACTGACGGACAGCGCCCTGGGTAAACTCCAAGCTATGAACGACACCGAGTTTGCCGAACTGGAGCTGTACCCAGATTTCGACGAGTAAAAAACACACATAAAGACCTGATGGGACGGCCTGATATGCCGTCCCATTTCTATTCAACATGAAGGGAGGACAGAAAACCATGCCATCCAAAGCTGAATTTTACCGGCAGATGGCCGAACAGGTATCGACCCAGCTTGTAGGCAGCTGGAAGGAGTGGACGGCTTTTCTCACCACCGCCGCCCGCCTTTATAAATACCCATTCCACGAGCAAATGATGATTTACGCCCAGCGCCCGGATGCCACCGCCTGCGCCGAGTATGACCTGTGGAATGAAAAAATGGGACGGTATGTGCGCCGTGGCTCCAAGGGTATTGCCCTGGTGGACGATTCCGGCGACAAGCTTCGCCTGCGCTATGTGTTCGATATTTCCGATACCGGCACCCGTGAACATTCCCGTACACCCTGGTTGTGGCAGCTGGAAGAACAGCACATTGGGCCTGTGTCGGCCATGCTGGAGCAAAACTACGGCGTTGCCGGTGACAATCTCGCCCAGCAGCTCACGGATGTAGCCGGAAAGCTGGCGAGTGAGTATTGGGACGATCATCAGAGAGATTTCCGCTATATCGTTGACGGTTCGTTCCTGGCGGAGTACGATGATTACAACATCGAAGTCCAATTTAAGTCCGCCGCCACCGTCAGTATCGCCTATGCCCTGATGTCTCGCTGTGGGCTGGATACGGAACAATATTTCCAGCATGAGGACTTCATGCCGATTTTCGATTTCAATACCCCGGCCACGGTTGGGGCGTTGGGCGCGGCGGTCAGCCAGATTAACCAGCAGGTTTTGCGGCAGATCGGCGTCACCATCCAGATCTATGAGCGCGAGCAACTCGCGGAAAGGAGCGTTACACATGGAGAACAGCCTGACTTACACGATGAACGGAGATTATCAGATTCCCGACCTGAAGCTGAGCCAGCAGCCGGAGAAACCCCTGGGCAAGTACGGCAGGATGAGGAAAACCTACCTGAAGGAACATCGTCCCATCTGATTTACAATCAGCTGCTGCTGACCGAGAAGCTGTACCCGCACCTCATCGAGATCGACGAGACAGCGCAGAGCCGTCTGGAGCAGATGATGCCCAGCTGGCGAAAGACGCGGGCGCGACGGAGCAGCTGAAAGCCAGCGACCCGATGCGCTGGGTGGGCCTGATGAACACCTGCAAAGCACAGGCCGAGGAGATTCTGATGGCGGAGCTTATTCACAGCTGAGTTTCTTCCTCTCCGAAGCAGAACAAATCAGAATCATAGATGAAGCAGAGAATGTGCAAAACATCCTCTGCGTTTTTCCTTTTGCCCAGGCTGACATCGACCATGTGCTGCGGCTGGGCGGCAACACCTATCGCCAGAGAGAGCGCATTGTCGCGGCCTTTGAGGAGCAGAAGTCCACCACCGAGATCGCAGACACCCTGAAAACCCTGTACCATGGCGGCAACGGGATTGGCAGCATCACTGCATGGTATGCCGAGGATGGAATCCATCTTTCCCACGGCAAAACTGCCCGTTACGATAAGTCCGCCCAGGTCATTTCCTGGGAGAGTGCCGCTGAGCGTATCGGCCAGCTTTTGCAGGACGGCCAGTTTGCCACCAATGTGGAGCTGGCTGAGGCTGCGGGCTATGAACGCTCCCTCCTCTCGGAAAAGCTCTGGCATCTGTACCACGATTTCAGCGAGGAAGCCAGAGAAGCTGGGTATCTGCCCATCCTTTCCAACAATCCGGGGCGCGGTTTCCCGGAGGAATCTGCATGGCTCACCGAACAGCTGAAAAGCCCGGAGTTTCGCCAGAACCTTGCGGAAGAATATGCTGCCTTCTGGACGGCCTACCAGCAGGATCGGGATTTGCTGCGCTTCCACTACCATAAACCCAAAGAAATTTGGGAGAACCTGCAAGATCTGTCCTTGCCTCGCACCACCTTTACCTCTCAGTTGACGGAAGTACCTTCGGTCAAGCAGTTTATCTCTGAGGACGAGATCGACGCCGCCATGACCAGAGGCAGCGGATTTGAGGGCGGTAAGGGCCGAGTTTTCACCTTTTTCCAGGAACCCCATACGGATAAGGAAAAGGTGGATTTTCTCAAACATAAGTATGGTAATTGGCGGTCACTCCCATGCCCTGTCCGGTGCAATGAAAAGCGATGAAAGCCACGACGGAAAAGGTCTGCACTACAAAAAAGACGGCTGCCCGGATGTGCATTTCACCTGGGAGAAAGTCGCCAAACGGATTACCGACCTGATCCAGAAGGGACGCTATCTCACAGAACAGGAACAGGCGGAGTATGACAAAATCCAGGCAGAAAAGGCCCTGGCGGAAGAAGATGCCCTGCAAGCCCAGCAGCCGGACCCGGCTGTGTGGGAATACAACGGCGTCAAGGAGCGCCACCCGGATGATATAATCCTCTACCAAATGGGGGATTTTTTTGAGCTGTACGGTGAGGACGCCAAAACTGCTGCTGCGGAACTGGACCTCAATCTCACGACCCGCGCTATCCCCGGCGGTGGCCGTGTGGAAATGTGCGGCTTTCCGGCAAACCGGCTGGAGCAGGTTGTGGAACAGCTGCGGGATAAGCATGATGTGACCATTTCCGCTGTCCCGAAGGGCGGCAGGGAGCGGCAGGAGTATTCCATGCCCTCTATCGACCATGAGGCGGAACAGCACATCAATGCCCAGGAAGCGGAGTTTGGCGCAGACGGGACCAGAGTATTTCAGGAGACCGAAGCAGCCGCAGCCCCTACGATTCGAGAACTGCATGAGCAATACAAGCCCATTGTACTTGCCGCTGTTATGGAAGATGTGCCATATCGCAATGCCTGCGGTCACAGTGACCATGAGAACGCCGTGATCGAGGGCAATGCCGCTATTCGCCGTGCTGTCCTGGGATCTGGCAACATGGAGCTGCTCCGCCTCTATTCCGACACACCGGAGTTCCGCCAGCGCCTTCATCGAGAAATCATCGACGAGACCTATCCCAAGCTCCATGAGCTGCTGCACCCTCTCACGGACAATGACATCGACAAGGCTATCCAGGACTGGAACGGCAAAATCGAAAGTAAACACGCCGTTGTCCGTTACATGGAGAAACATGGGCGGGAAAAAGATACCGCTGCATGGCTGGCCCATGAGTTTGACGGCGGCGATGGCAAAACCCCGTTTTCGGTTCGCCCGGAAAGCCCCGAAGGAACGGTGCTGCCCTGGCCCAAGGTACAGCGCCGGATCGCTCAGCTTATCAAGGAGGACCGGTTCTACACCGAAGCGGAACAGGACCGGTTCGACAACATCGACCCCATCGCCATTCGGGAGGCTTTGGCCGAGCGCGGCATTGTGAATGGTGAACTGGTGGATGAGGAAAAACTGGATAATGACCCATTCATCCAGCGTGTTATGGCGGATGTGGAGGCCATATCCAGAGAGAGCGTCCCGGCAGATGAGCCGGAACAGCCTTCTCCCCATAATTTGCGTGTTCTGGTTTCAGATGAGGAATACGCTGCGGCTCGTGGCACACTCCGGGAGCGAACCTCCTACGATCCAGCGGTTCCTCCTTACAATGTGGGTGATATTGTCTATCTGGATGACCGGCCCCATCAGATCACAGAGCTGCGGGATGACACGGTGCAGCTGCTGCCCACCGGCATGAGCTATCCCATCTACCGGGCTGAGAGCCGGGAACGGTTTGAGCAGCTTTTGCGGGAGGATAACCGCAACGACTTCTATACCGAATTCCTGCCTGCAAATCTGGATACGGTGGACCAGGACCTTCGGGATGTGCTGGCCCATGGCCTGATTGGTGAGGCGGACAAGGCGGAGCTTTCCGAGCTTCTTCGCAACGGCAAGAGTAACCAGGAGGTAGCCTTGTGGCTGAGCCGGGCCTATCCCAACATCGTGGAAACGATGGAGCTGGAGACCGGCGAGACCGCCGATTACCGCACGATGCCGGAAGGTATCGAGCTGGAAGTGCTGGATGCAGATGAAAAGCGTCTGGCCATGCTGTTCTTCCAGTGGAGCGAGGTTGCGCCTTTGCTGCGCGGGATGTATGCCCGTCAGTTGGACGGTTTTGAGCAGGAACGCCCCGAACCGGCTGCCGAAACCCCGGCCTTCCAAGCCGAGACTGTGGCTGTCTATCCGGGCGATAAGAACAATCTGCCCTATGATGTGGTTGTTCAGACCCTGCGAACCAATGAGCCGGAGCCGCCCACGCCTGCTGTCGAGCCGGAAAAGACTCTGGATGAGGTACTGGACGAACACCCCGTTTCCATTCAGGTAAACGGCGAGTGGCAGACCTTCCCCAATGTCAAAGCTGCCGAGGAAGCCTCTTATGAGGAATACAAGGCCAATCTGCGTCGCACCGCCGAGAATTTCCGTATCACTGACGATCACCTGGGCGAAGGCGGCCCCAAGGCTAAGTTCCAGGCCAATGTCGAGGCAATCAAGCTGCTGAAATACCTGGAGGAAACCACCGAGCAGGCAACGCCGGAACAGCAGAAAATCCTTTCTCGGTATGTGGGCTGGGGCGGCCTTGCCGATGCCTTTGACCCCGACAAGGAAAGCTGGAGCAAGGAATATGCCCAGCTGAAGGAACTGCTGACCCCGGAGGAATACGCTGCTGCCAGAGGTTCCACCCTCAACGCGCACTACACCAGCCCTACGGTCATCAAAGCGATTTACGAGGCTGTGGGCCGCATGGGATTTGAGACCGGCAACATCCTGGAGCCGTCCTGTGGTGTAGGCAATTTCTTCGGTATGCTGCCGGAGGAAATGCGAAACAGCCGTCTTTACGGCGTGGAGCTGGATTCCATCAGCGGGCGTATTGCCCAGCAGCTCTACCCCAAGGCCGACATCACCGTGGCAGGGTTTGAGACCACCGACAGGCGGGATTTCTACGATCTGGCGGTGGGTAATGTACCGTTTGGCCAGTATCAGGTTCGGGATAAAGCCTATGACAAGCTGAATTTCAGCATTCACAACTACTTTTTCGCCAAGGCTCTGGATCAGGTTCGTCCCGGTGGCGTGGTGGCCTTTGTCACCAGCCGCTACACGATGGACGCCAAGGATTCCACCGTGCGCCGGTATCTTGCTCAGCGCGCCGAACTGCTGGGGGCCATCCGTCTGCCCAATGACGCTTTCAAAAAGAACGCAGGTGCCGAGGTCGTTTCGGACATCATCTTCCTGCAAAAGCGTGACCGTCCGTTGGACATCGTGCCGGAGTGGACGCAGACCGGGCAGACCGAGGACGGCTTTGCCATCAACCGCTATTTCCTGGACCACCCGGAAATGGTGCTGGGCCGACAGGAACCGGAAAGCACCGCCCACGGCATGGACTACACCGTGAACCCCATCGAGGGGCTGGAGCTTGCCGATCAGCTGCATGATGCCGTGAAGTACATTCGCGGCACCTACCAGGAGGCCGAGCTGCCGGAGCTGGGCGAGGGCGAAGCCATCGACACTTCTATCCCTGCTGACCCCAATGTGAAAAATTACTCCTACACCGTTGTGGACGGCGATGTGTATTACCGTGAAAACAGCTGTATGGTACGGCCTGACCTGAATGCCACCGCCGAAGCCCGTGTGAAAGGACTGGTGGGTCTGCGAGAATGTGTCCAGCAGCTCATTGATCTGCAAATGGACGCCGCCACACCGGACAGCGCCATCCAGGACAAACAGGCCGAACTGAACCGGCTCTATGACAGCTTCTCTGCAAAATATGGTCTTATCAATGACCGGGCGAACCGGCTGGCCTTTGCTGATGATTCCAGCTACTATCTGCTCTGCGCGCTGGAAGTCATTGACGAGGACGGCAAGCTGGAGCGCAAGGCGGATATGTTCACCAAGCGCACCATCAAGCCCCACAAGGCGGTGGACACTGTGGATACCGCAAGTGAAGCTCTGGCCGTATCAATTTCCGAAAAAGCCTTTGTCGATATGGCGTATATGGCGGAGTTGACCGGCAAGACCGGCGACGAACTGGCCGCCGAGCTAAAAGGCGTGATCTTCCGTGTACCTGGGCAGTTGGAGAAAGACGGCACTCCCCATTATGTAACAGCCGACGAATACCTGTCCGGCAATGTGCGGCGCAAGCTGCGTCAGGCACAGCGGGCCGCACAGCAGGACCCTTCCTTTGCAGTCAATGTGGAGGCCCTTACCGCTGCCCAGCCCAAAGACCTGGATGCGTCGGAGATTGAGGTGCGTCTGGGCGCTACCTGGATCGACAAAGAGTACATCCAGCAGTTTATGTATGAGACCTTCGACACGCCGTTTTATCTCCAGCGCAATATCGAGGTCAACTATTCTTCTTTCACCGCTGAGTGGCAGATCACCGGCAAAAGCTCTGTAAGCCAGAACAATGTGGCAGCCTATACCACCTACGGAACCAGCCGTGCCAACGCCTACAAGATTTTGGAGGACAGCCTGAACCTGCGGGATGTCCGTATCTATGACACCATAGAGGATGCAGACGGCAAAGAGCGCCGGGTGTTGAATGCCAAAGAGACCACCCTGGCCGCCCAAAAGCAGCAAGCGATCCGGGACGCTTTCAAAGACTGGATTTGGAAAGACCCGGACCGCCGCCAAGCTCTGGTCCGCCAGTACAATGAGGAAATGAACTCCACCCGTCCCCGTGAATACGACGGCGGACACATTACTTTCGGTGGTATGAACCCGGCCATCACCTTGCGGGAACACCAGAAAAACGCTATCGCTCATGTGCTGTACGGCGGCAATACGCTGCTGGCACACGAGGTAGCGCTGGCAAAACCTTTGAAATGGTGGCTGCCGCCATGGAGAGTAAGCGCCTGGGCTTGTGTCAGAAATCCCTCTTTGTGGTTCCAAACCATCTGACCGAGCAGTGGGCGTCGGAGTTTTTGCGCCTCTATCCTTCCGCCAACATTCTTGTCACCACCAAAAAGGACTTTGAGACCCATAACCGCAAGAAGTTCTGCGCCCGCATTGCCACCGGCGATTATGACGCCATCATCATGGGACACAGCCAGTTTGAGAAAATCCCCATCAGCCGAGAGCGTCAGGAACGGCTCCTTCAGGAGCAGATCGACGAGATCACCGAGGGCATTGCCGAGGTGAAGTACAGCGGCGGTGAGCGTTTCACGGTCAAGCAGTTGGAACGCACCAAGAAGTCCCTGGAAGCCCGGCTGGAGAAATTGCAGGCCGAGAGCCGCAAGGACGATGTGGTAACATTCGAGCAGTTGGGTGTGGACCGCCTGTTCGTCGATGAGGCGCATAACTATAAAAACCTGTTTTTATACACCAAAATGCGGAATGTAGCAGGTCTCTCCACCAGCGATGCCCAAAAGTCCAGCGATATGTTTGCAAAGTGTCGCTATATGGATGAACTGACCGGAAACCGTGGTGTGATTTTCGCCACTGGCACCCCCGTATCGAACAGCATGACCGTGCGCCCGTAAGGGGCTGTAATAATCTTACCTTGAGCAAGTAATAGGGCAAGGTATCAAAGCGGAATAATCCGCACCCTATCGTCACCCGACTTATCCAAAAGGGGAAACCCGATGGGGAGTGTAGCATGTCGGAGGGCACGAAACACGGAAACTTCCAAAGTGTTTGCGTGGTAGTGGCGAAAAGTTATGAATAAGGATGAAAGCTAAACTGCCTGAATGACAGTCGGAGATTGGGCAAAATGTTGCTCCATGCGTAAGGAAGTTATACTCGCATGTACTCTGGTGGATATGAGTCGGCCATGCGTATCCACAAGATACCCAGAGTAAATCAGCCATAGGATAATGGAAAACGACGAACGTCACATCCGAAATCATAACAGGCTTATGTTATTACAGTTCTAAACGGGGATTGCCTAAGGTAAAATGCCGAAAATCGGCTATGAGTGCTATGAGAAAAGTGACTCTGAATATTTACTATGGCAACAGAGTCTCCGTAGTAGTCCGAGGACGGGAAAGCCGTCCACATGGCGAAGGGAGACAGTCTTTCTTCAATACAAATAATAAGGAAAGGTGCGTGAGGCATTATGAGAAGTCCCGAAAATGTATTGAAAAGTTTAAGTGAAAAAGCAAAAAACAAAGAGTACAGGTACGAGAGATTATACCGTAACCTGTACAACCCAGAGTTCTATCTGCTTGCATACCAGAATATTGCGACCTCTCAGGGGAGCATGACGGCAGGTGCAGACGGATTCACTCTTGACGGTATGAGCATGGAGCGCATTGAAAAGCTCATTCAGAAGCTGAGAGACCACTCATACCAGCCGAACCCTGCAAGGCGTGTTTATATTGCGAAGAAAAACAGCAGTAAAAAGCGCCCATTGGGGATTCCGTCAACGGACGATAAACTGTTACAGGAAGTTGTCCGTATGATACTTGAAGCAATCTATGAGCCGACATTCTCTGATAATTCACATGGTTTCAGACCGAAAAGAAGTTGCCACACAGCGTTAAAAGAAATCGTAACGCTGTTCACTGGTGCAAAGTGGATAATCGAAGGAGACATTAAGGCTTGTTTTGACAGCTTCGACCACCATATCACAATACAGCTTTTGAGAAAGCGCATAAAAGATGAAGCGTTCATATCGCTGATGTGGAAGTTTCTAAGGGCAGGATATATGGAACAGTGGACATACCATGAAACGTACTCCGGCAGTCCACAAGGCTCCGGTGTCAGTCCGATACTTGCCAACATCTATCTGAATGAACTTGATGAGTTCATGGCAAGGATGAAAAAGAGTTTTGACAAAGGCGATACAAGAAGCCGTAAAGTCCACAAAGACCATGATAAGGTACGCTGGGCTTATCGGAAAGCGCAGAAAAATCTGGAAATAGAGCGCACAGAAGCAAACCTAGCAGCATTTAAAGAAGCAAGGAAAGTGATGTTGTCCACACCACATTTAGACGAGATGGATGAGAATTACAAAAGACTTCAATACAACCGTTACGCTGACGATTTCCTGATTTCAATAACAGGTTCAAAGCAGGATGCTGAAAATATCAAGGAACAGGTAAAGATATTTCTAAAAGACAAGCTAAATCTCACAATGTCGGAGGAGAAAACTCACGTTACCCATTCCTCTGAAAAGGTGCGGTATCTTGGATACGACATAAGAATATCAAGAAGTCAGGACACAAAGCGGACGAAAAAAGGTCTGCAACGGGTGTGGTATGGAAAAGTGCAGTTATATATGCCGAAAGAAAAATGGATTGCGAAACTGCACGAATACGGTGCGTTTAAAATCAAAAAAGACGAAAACGGCAAAGAGATTTGGAAGCCACTCCACAGAGGGGCGCTTATGCCATTAGACGATGTGGCAATCATCAGTAAATATAATTCTGAAATCAGAGGATTGTACAATTATTACAGGTTAGCAATCAATGTATGCAATCTGGGGAAATTTCATTCTATCATGCGTGGAAGCTGTTTAAAGACGTTGGCGGCAAAATATAATTCTTCTGTTATGAAGATGTATAAGAAATACCGTAGCGTAAAGGGCGACTTTGGCGCAGATTACAAAACCAAGAGTGGAACAAAGCGGTGTGAGTTTTACAATGAAGGATTTAGGCGTAATAACAATATCGCACCTGAATTTGTAGACATTATGCCGAAATACAGAGGGCAGATAAAACCGAATAGTCTTGCAGGACGTTTAAAAAGCGGACAATGCGAGATGTGCGGAGCAAACCCCGTGAAAGTGTATATGCACCATGTAAAGCGCTTAAAAGATTTGAACGCTGATAATGAATTTGATGAACTGATGTTACTGAAAAGGCGGAAGTCATTGGCTCTCTGCCCGAAATGCTACGAAGAAGCAAAGACAAAATCACTTAAACTATGAAAGATGGCGAGCCGTGTACATCGAGAGGTGTAAGCACGGTTCTGGAGGGGGTTACGCCAAGACCACGGACGAAAGGAAGTATGGCGTGGCGTTTCCTACCTTATGAACTTTACACCATGCAGCGGTATCTCCAGTATGACCGCCTGCAAGAGCTGAACATGACCCACTTCGACTGCTGGGCCAGCCGCTTCGGAGAAACCGTCACGGCGCTGGAGCTGGCACCGGAAGGCACCGGCTACCGGGCAAGAACGAGATTCAGCAAGTTTTTCAACCTCCCGGAGCTGATGAACTTGTTCCGTGAAGTTGCCGACATCAAAACCGCCGATCAGCTGAACTTGCCCACCCCGGAGGTGGAATACCACAACATCGTGGCCCAGCCTACTGAACACCAAAAAGAGATGGTGCAGGTTCTCTCCGAGCGCGCCTCCAGGGTACACAGCGGCAGCGTTGACCCCTCAGAGGACAATATGCTCAAGATTACCGGCGATGGCCGCAAGCTGGGTCTGGACCAGCGTATCATCAACCAGCTGCTGCCGGATGAACCCGGCACCAAGGTCAATCAGTGTGTGGGTAATATCATGCAGATCTGGCGGGACGGCGAGGCTGACAAGCTGACCCAGCTGGTATTCTGCGACATTTCCACGCCCCAGGCAGCCCCCTCCAAAAAGGCAGCCAAACAGCTGGATAATCCCACACTTCATGCGCTGGAACAGGCTGTGCCGTTGGATGAGCCTGAGCCTGCCTTTACCATCTATGAGGACATCCGCCAGAAGCTCATCGCCCAGGGAATGCCCGCCGAGCAGATTGCTTTATCCACGAAGCCAAGACCGAGGTGCAGAAGAAAGAACTGTTTCCAAGGTTCGCACTGGGCAGGTGCGCGTCCTGCTGGGCAGCACCTCCAAAATGGGCGCTGGCACCAATGTGCAGGACGCCTGGCTTGTGGCCGCTCCATGACCTGGATTGTCCGTGGCGTCCGGGAGACCTTGCCCAGCGCAAGGGCCGTATCGAGCGCCAGGGCAACCAGAATCCGCTGGTCCATGTGTACCGCTATGTTACCGAGGGAACTTTCGATGCCTACCTGTGGCAGACGGTGGAGAACAAACAGAAATTCATTTCGCAAATCATGACCAGCAAAAGCCCGGTCCGCTCCTGCGATGATGTGGACGAAACGGCGCTGTCCTTTGCCGAGATCAAGGCCCTGTGCGCCGGAGACCCCCGTATCAAGGAGCGCATGGATTTGGATGTGGAGGTTGCGCGTCTGAAGCTGATGAAAGCTGACCATCAGAGCAAGCAGTACCGCCTGGAGGATCAGTTGCTCAAATACTTCCCCCAGGAAATCGAAACTAACAAGGGGTTTATTAAAGGCTTTGAAGCGGATCTGGAGACCCTGGCCGCCCATCCTCACCCGGAGGATGGCTTTGCTGGAATGGAGATCCGGGGCGATGTGCTGACTGACAAAGAAAACGCCGGTGCAGCCTTGCTAGACGCCTGTAAGGAGGTCAAAGGCTCCGAACCGGTGCAGATCGGCAGCTATCGGGGCTTTACTATGTCCGTGGAGTTTTCCGCTTGGAAACAGGAATATACGCTCCTGCTGAAAGGCCAGATGACCCACCGGGCAAGCCTCGGCACAGACCCGCGCGGAAACCTCACCCGTATCGACAATGCACTGGCTCAAATGCCTCAGCGTTTGGAAGCCGTGAAAAACCAGCTGGACAACCTTTACCAACAGCAGGCCGCAGCCAAAGAGGAAATCGGAAAGCCGTTTCCCTTTGAGGATGATCTGCGAGTCAAGTCCGCCCGTCTGGTGGAACTGGACACGCTGCTGAACATTGACGGCAAGGGCCATGCCCAGCCGGAAACTGTGGTTGCCAAGAGCGCACGGCCTTCGGTGCTGGACAGCTTGAAGCGCCCGGTGCCACCCCGTAGCCCTGAAAAGAAACCGAAACAACATGAGGAGGTGCGATAACATGAATACCAACGATCTGAATACGGCCCTTTATGAGAAGATGGCCGCTGAACAGGACAAATACCGGGACTGGCTGAAAAGCCAGCCCCCGGAGGAAATCCTGCACCATACCTATGAGTACACCGTCCGGGAGGACATTGTGATGGCGATGGAGGACTTGGAGCTGACCGATGCCCAGGCCCAGGCGCTTTTGGATTCGCCTACACCGCTGGCCGATGTGTACCGTCACTTTGAGAAGCTGGAGACCGGCTACATGGATGTGATCCGGGACAGCATTGAAAACCGAGCGGATGATGTGTGTAAGGTTTTGGAAGAACAGCGGTCCATCCCTCTCTATCTCCATTCTGCCGCCTATGCGTCCCAGCATGGGGAGATGGCACAATATAACCGCTCTTATCAGGCAAACTTTGACTGTAAAGAGGCCATTGAACACGCCATCAGCGCCCACTATGCGGATAACCGACTGGATACGGAGTCTGCGGTTAAGGCGGTGCTGGAAAAGTTCGGGTCGGAACGAGTACAGTTCATCCTTGCCAACACCATCCAGCATAAGGACAGCGACGGTCGCGTTTCCCGTGACAACAAAGCCTGGGCAAAGACCATTCCCATGCCGGAGGACAGCGGCACTTCGCGCCACTGTGCTTATCTGGTTGTGGATGAGGTCAATCTTGGTCTGACCGATCTGTTTACACGGCAGGCACGAAAAACGCTTCAGGAACCGGAGAAAGGCTCTGTCTTGCAAAAGCTCAAACAGGAGCCTACCACCCACAAGCCTGCTTTATCGAAGAAACAGGAGCCGGAACGATGAGCGCCAAAAAGCGTAAACGGGATGTGCCGGTCCTGTTTTGGGTTTCCGATGCGGAGATGGAAGCGATCCAGCAGAAAATGGCACAGTTCGGAACAAAAAACCTGAGCGCCTATCTGCGGAAGATGGCTGTGGACGGCTATGTGGTACAGCTGGACTTGCCGGAGCTGAAGGAACTGGTATCCCTGTTGCGCCGAAGCAGCAATAACCTGAACCAGCTCACCCGACGGGTACATGAAACGGGGCGGATTTATGATGCTGACCTGGAGGATATAGCCCAACGGCAGGAGCAGTATGGGAGGGCGTGAAAGAAATCCTAACCCAGCTTTCCAGGCTTTCGTAACAGGGATATATGGCCCCAACTGCGGAGGGAGGAACGGTCGTTCTTTCGCCGCGCCTTCCTCCGTTTTTCTTTTGCCCATATCCTTGTCTTTTTGAAATGTTGGAAGGATAATATGGGTAGAAAACAGATTGCCGCAAAGGAGTTGAGAATAGATGAAAACCTTTGAGAAGGTGTTGGAGATTTTTCGTGAGTATTTGGACTGTGATCTAGAGGAAGAAGTCCTCCCTTGTCGAGAAGGTTATCTCCGCGTCACATGGAATGGAGATTCCCGCTACTGTGTGGATGGACTTCTCAGCCGGACACCGGACGAACTATTCGAGGTGCTGTTATCTGATTATCGCAGCTATGAGGAACTGCGGCTAACCAAAGGATGCCGAGAAGTGACGGAAGAAGATGAAAGACAGGCAGAAATTCTCTGTCAGAGCTTTCGGGAACGATGGAAGGAGGAAGAAAAATGAGGGCGATCTGGTTCATTCTGAAACTGCCGTTGAAGATTTTAATGGCTCCGGTGATTCTGTCGCTGACCCTGTTCGTCTGGATTTGTGTGGGGATTGTCTATGTCTCCGGTTTGGTGCTGGGGCTTATCAGCATGGTGGTTGCCCTGCTGGGTGTGGCAGTTCTGATTACTTACTCCTTGCAAAACGGCATTATCCTGCTGGTGATAGCATTTCTCATTAGTTCCTATGGTTTGCCAATGGCTGCAATCTGGCTACTGGGCAAGGTACAGGACTTGAAGTTTATCATTCAAGATTTGGTTTATGGATAATATGAAAACCTCCGACGAATTTCGTCGGAGGTTTTATGGTTCTAGGTTATCTTCTTGAAAAAGCGGCGATGCAAAAAAGGTATCTATCCCAATCCCCATTCCTTGGCACATCTCATGAATGATCCGTAGCTTAACCGAATCATACGAGCAGTTGATGACATTTCCAATCGTAGACTTGGGAACACCGCTTTTCATATACAGTTGATATTGTGTCATTTTTCTTTCATCTAGTAATTCTAACAGACGTTTGCTTACCGCCTCGTTTAGCTTCATTCTATACACCGCCCCTGTGACTGTACTATATTTAGTATATGGGCAGTTTTGCTAAAATTGGTCCCTGTACCTGTACTAATAGAGCTATTTGCAGTATGATGGTAATAGGGGTGCCATCGTATGAACGTAACTTTTTGTGGCCATTCGCAAATCACAAAGGCAGACAATATTGCGAATTGGCTTCGCAATGTAACACAAGACCTAATTGAGCAAGGAGCAACAACTTTTTATCTTGGAGGATATGGAGAGTTCGACAGTTTAGCAGCGTCTATTTTACGGGAACAAAAGAAAAAGTATCCGCAAATCGAGCTGGTTCTTGTATTGGCATATTTGAACACTGGCCGGGATGTTTCTGGCTATGACAGTACCGTGTATCCACCGCTGGAAAACGTACCGCGCCGTTTTTCGATTTCTCATAGAAATCGCTGGATGGTAGAGTCCGCCGATGTAGTGGTGGCCTATGTTCTCCATGATTGGGGCGGAGCAGCCACAACGTTACGGTGTGCCAAACAGAAAAAGAAGCAGATTATTTCATATCGTGATGAAATGGGCAGCTGAGGTTGTCTATTTTGCTGCCACTTCATATTTCCAAAACTGTTGAACGTTAAGCTGTCGGTAAAATTATGCCGAATTTTCATCACTTTACTTTTGAACTAATATTGCTTATAATATTAGTGTGAAAGGAAGTGGTACGGTGGGACAATTTGAACAGCTGGATCAGCTGCTGGAAACACAGGATGGGATGCTGCGAACAGCTCAAGTAGTATCTGCTGGTATTTCTAAGCCTGTTTTTTATGATTATGTGCACTCACGGGAATTGGAGCGGGTCGCGCATGGAATTTATCTTTCCAAGGATGCCTGGGTCGATGCCATGTACTTACTTCATCTGCGGGTCGAACAGGCAGTGTTTTCCCATGAGACAGCTTTATTTTTTCACGATCTGACAGACCGCGAGCCGCTGGAATATACGGTCACAGTCAAGACCGGATATAATCCCTCCAAGCTGAAAGCAGAGGGCGTACAGGTATTCACCATTAAGGCGGAACTGCATGGGGTGGGCCTGACAACGGCTCAGACACCATTTGGGCATACAGTTCCTGTCTATGACCTGGAGCGCACCATCTGCGACCTGCTCCGCAGCAGGAACAACATGGAGATGCAGACTTTTCAAGGGGCATTAAAGATGTATGCCAGAAGAAAAGACAAAGACCTGCGGACATTGATGCGGTATGCCGGTATGTTCCGGGTAGAAAAAATTCTGCGGCAGTATTTGGAGGTGCTTTTATGATAAAAACAGCAAGGCAGTTGAAGGATCTGATCCGCAATCTTTCCAGAAAAAAATCTGCGGACGCCCAGCTCTTGATGCGGAACTACATGATGGAGCGTTTTCTGGAGCGTATCTCCCTTTCTGAATATCGTGACAAATTTATTCTGAAAGGCGGTATGCTGGTAGCGGCTATGGTTGGTCTGGATGCCCGTTCCACGATGGATTTGGACGCTACTGTAAAAGGAGCCAATGTCAATGTGGAGGACATAGAGAATTTGATTTCCGCTATTGTGAGTGTCCCGCTTGATGATGGCGTCAAATTCCAGCTGAAAAGTATTTCGGAGATTATGGATGAGGCGGAATATCCGGGGATTCGCGTAAATATGACTACAACCTTTGACGGTGTGGTGACGCCTTTGAAGATTGACATTTCCACAGGGGATGCCATTACCCCCAGGGAGATCCGCTACTCTTTCAAGCTGATGCTGGAAGATCGCTCCATTGATATTTGGGCGTACAATCTGGAAACGGTTCTGGCCGAAAAGCTGGAAACGATCATTACCAGAACTACCACCAACACCCGCATGAGAGATTTCTATGACATTTATATTCTGGAACAGCTGCATGGGAATACATTGGACCCTCAGATTCTCCATGATGCGCTGCGGGCCACTGCTCACAAACGCGGGACAGAACGACATCTTGCAGAAGCTGCCGAAGTTTTTGAGGAAGTGGAGAACAGCTCGGTTATGCAGAAACTTTGGGAATCGTACCGCAAAAAATTTTCCTATGCGGCAGATCTGGAGTGGAACATCATCATGGGGGCGGTGCGCAGTTTATACGCTCTCAGTGAAAAGGAATCGAGCCTATGAAGAAGCACGGCCATTATTGTAAAGTCTGCGGAGAATATAAGGCTAATGAAAAATTTTCCGGCAAAGGTCATGCGGCGCACGTCTGTAAATCCTGTGCTTCTTTGCCGCCGGAGAAGCAAGCGGAGCAAATGACAATAAACCGCTTGCTGAATCTCCCATGGAGATTATCAAAGGAGCAGATTTCCTGGCTGAAGAACCGAATGAAAGATAAGCGCCGGGAAGTTCGTGCGCTGGCAAAAGAACAATACGAGATGAGGTTTCCTCCGAAGCGGTTAGAGGACATCGAGGACAATTTTGATTTTCTCGATGAGGACGATTTAATAGAATAACAAAAGCGGTCTGCACCATGCAGGCCGTTTCTTTTTTGGAAAGGAGGTCTCCCTTATGGCAACCACACGCATCATGCCGCTGCATATCGGCAAGGGTCGGACTGAGAGCCGTGCCATCAGCGATATTATTGACTATGTGGCAAATCCCCAAAAGACCGACAACGGAAAATTGATTACCAGCTATGGATGTGACAGCCGCACTGCTGATGCAGAGTTTCTGTTGGCAAAGCGGCAGTATATTGCCGCCACCGGACGAGTGCGCGGTACAGATGATGTGATCGCCTACCATGTGCGCCAGTCGTTCAGGCCCGGAGAGATCACACCGGAGGAAGCCAACCGGCTGGGCATAGAATTTGCCAGGCGGTTCACCAAAGGCAATCATTCCTTTGTGGTCTGCACCCACATCGACAAATCGCATATTCATAATCACATCATCTGGTCGGCGGTCAATATGGATTGTGACCGGAAGTTCCGTAACTTTTGGGGAAGCACCAGAGCTGTTCGACGTTTAAGTGACACCATTTGTATCGAGAACGGACTATCCATTGTGGAGAACCCCAAGCCCCACGGAAAAAGCTACAACAAGTGGCTGGGCGAACAAGCCAAGCCCTCCCATCGGGAACAGCTACGGGTGATGATTGACCGGGCGCTGGAGCAAAAGCCAGCAGACTTTGACACACTTCTGCAACTGCTTTCCGAGATGGGCTGCGAGGTATCTCGGCGCGGGAAAGCAATCCGCCTTAAAGCTCCCGGCTGGAAGAATGTAGCCCGTATGGATGACAAGCTGGGAGCCGGGTACAGCGAAACAGAAATCCGTGCGGTGCTGGCTGGAGAAAAGCAGCACACGCCCCGCAAGAAATCCACCGTGCAGCCGGAGCCACCCAAGGTCAATTTGCTGGTGGATATTCAGGCAAAATTGCAGGCCGGGAAAGGTGCTGGATATGCACGCTGGGCCAAGGTTTTTAACTTAAAACAGATGGCGCAGACCGTGAATTTTCTTACCGAACATCACCTACTGGACTATACAGAGCTGGAAGAAAAAGCGGTGGCGGCTACCGCCCATCACAATGAGCTGTCAGCGCAGATTAAGGCGACGGAGAAACGCATGGCAGAGATCGCCGTCCTGCGTACCCATATCGTTAATTATGCCAAGACCCGCGAGACCTATGTTGCCTATCGCAAGGCCGGTTATTCCCGAAAATTTCGGGAGGAACATGAGCAAGAAATTCTGCTCCATCAGGCGGCAAAAAATGCCTTTGATGAGATGGGAGTGAAGAAGCTGCCCAAGGTCAAAGACCTGCAATCTGAGTATGCCAAACTGCTGGAGGAAAAGAAGAAAACCTACGCCGAGTACCGGCGTTCCCGTGAGGAAATGCGGGAACTTTTGACGGCAAAGGCCAATGTGGATCGGCTGCTGAAAATGGATGAGGAACAGAAAAAAGAACAAGAAAAAGACCACGGCCAGCGGTAAGCCGGTCATGGTCATAAGCGTCCATCGGACGCGTAGCCGCAGAATGAAATTCTGCGTTCAAAGGGGCTTGGGGGCGCTGCCCTCAACAAGCAAAGCAGAGGGGGAAATCACGTCAGGATTTTTCCCTCTGTGGGCCGAGTGTATTAACACCGGCATTGCTTGCCACTTTTGTTCGCAAACAATATCCGTATCCTTTACACGATGATTTACTTTTATTATCATAGTCGTAATAAGTATATAAACTACTTACATATAAGCACCTAAAATATGAAAGGGCTGATAAAATGATGACCTTTGAAAAGGTTTTAGAAGTATTCAACGATTACCTAAATAAAGATAGTGTTTTGGAGGTGGTGAACACTAAGCGAGGATACACCGTTATGATTTGGGATGAAAAAGATGAGCAATGGTTTGGTGTGGAACATTGCAAAGCCCCCGAGCTTTTACGGGATGCCTTACTTGATGGCTATCGTGATTTTTTAGAGCAACAACTTACTCATAACCGCAGGAGTTTAACCGAAACAGAAATCTTAGATATTCAAAACCGATGTGAACAGCTTTATGATTTGTGTGGAGAATAAAAAAATAACCTAAAAAGTGCGATAGCCTGTGTAGGTGTCGCACTTTTTTCAGTTGGCTTGGCTTACGAAAACAGCGTTAATTATTCCGCAGTTTCTCTTGCCTTTTTCAAGCCTTGAGCCGTAGCTTCCATCACGATAAGCTCCTTTTCTTCCATATCATTCAACAGTACATCAACTTGTTTGCGGCGATTGTTGTCGCCATCTTCATTGCATGGAAAAAAGAACTGGTCTACAGAGATGTCAAGCAAGGTAGTAATGAGATAAAATTTGTTAAGCCTTGGGTGCTGCCCCCTGTTCTCTATATACATAATAGAGCGTGGCGTAAGGTCTACCAGTTGGGCAAGATATTCCTGTGTCCACCCTTTTGCTTCCCGAGCTTTTTTTATCGCTATACCTAACGGCTTAAAATCAAGTTTTCTTTCATCTTGGTACATTTTAATATCATCCTATATCATTGTACATTTCGGGTGATGATATTTGAACGAAGTATGATTTTATGTTTAGTAGTGTATAATTTCGTATTAGTGGAGAGAAACTTGCTATTATTCGTCATTCCGTATATAATAATTATATACTCTTTGCGAAAGGAAGTTGATATTATGAATTACATTTCTGTGAAAGCCGCTTCTGAAAAATGGGGCATATCGGAAAGACGGATACAAAAATTATGTGAGGAAAATCGCATTGACGGAACTGAAAAAATTTGGTCGTGCATGGATGATACCAAAAGATGCAGAAAAACCCGTTGATGGACGTATGAAAACAAGGAACAAACAGGAGGAGAATCATGGAATTTAATGAAAAGCTACAACAGCTTAGGACTGGAAAGAACTTAACGCAGGAACAACTTGCGGAGCAATTATATGTATCAAGAACAGCCATTTCAAAATGGGAAAGCGGCAAGGGTTACCCTAACATTGAGTCGCTCAAGTGTATTTCTAAATTCTTTTCTGTGACCATAGATGAACTGCTATCGGGCGAAGAACTGATTACACTTGCCGAAACTGAAAATCGTTCCAACTTGAAAAAAATTTACAGTTTCATTTATGGAATATTAGATATGATGGCGGTTACTTTTATACTTTTGCCGTTGTATGGTAACCTTGTTGACGGATATATTTATTCTGTCAATCTACTTTCATTTACAGACACTACCCCAATATATCTTGCAATCTATTGGATTGTTTTTATTGTTTTGATTGCACTTGGGATAGCGAAACTGATGTGTGTTTGTTTTGAAAAGGAATCATGGAGCAACATAATCACAAAATGCTCTCTCGTGCTGAGTACGCTTTTTATCTGCTTCTTCGCTGCGGCAAGACAACCCTATGTAACCGCCCTTATGTTTCTGCTATTTGTTGCTAAAATATTTGTCTGGATAAAGCAAACCCAAACAAAGTAAAATGCCATAAACCCTTTAAAATAGGCTCTGACACGATAAGTGTCGGAGCTTTTTTCGTGCTGACATCTATTGTGTCGGCATTGTGACGGTAGATTTCTTGGCTTCTATGCAATACTCGTGGATAATAAGATTGTGGTCAGCGAAAACAAGAACAGCAACCCACGGAAAGGAGAATCAAATATGGATTATATCATTGAAACAGAAAATCTTACGAAGCGATACGGAACAGCCACCGTTGTCGATAAGGTAAATCTTCATGTGCCAAAGGGCAAAATTTATGGTTTGCTCGGCAGAAACGGAGCAGGCAAAACCACAGCAATGAAAATGATGTTGCAGCTTGCTTTCCCAACGGAGGGAACGGTACGCTTGTTTGGCACAAACTATAAGGAAAATATCCATACCCTTTATAGCAAAGTAGGCTCTATTATCGAAACACCGGGATTTTACAGTAATTTAACAGGGTATGAGAATTTGCAAATTCTCGCTAAACTGCGAGGGGGAGTATCTAAAAGTGGAGTAGAAAAAGCTCTTGAAGTTGTGGGGCTGCATAAGGAGAAAAGAAAAGTCTTTTCCGATTATTCCCTCGGAATGAAGCAACGGCTTGGTATTGCCGCCGCCATTATGCACGAGCCGGAGCTTTTAATACTTGACGAACCGATTAACGGACTTGACCCCATTGGAATAGTTGAAATACGCTCATTTTTATCTGAACTTAGTCACAATCATGGCATTACCATTTTTATCTCAAGCCATGTTTTAAGCGAGATTGAACAGATAGCAGATATTATCGGCGTTATGCACGAGGGGCATTTAGTAGAGGAAGTGAATATATCCGAGCTTCACAAAAGGAATCGAAAATACATTCAATTTGATTTATCTGACAGTGAGATAGCCGGAAAGATTTTAGAAAACCACTACCACATGACGGATTTTACAGTGCAGGACGGTACGGTGAGAATTTATGACTTTAGCCAAAGTGTTGGAGAAATCAATCGAGAATTTGCACGAAATGGACTGCTCGTGACAAGGATAAATGATAGTGAGGAAAACTTAGAGGACTACTTTTCTAAACTGATTGGAGGTGGCGGTATTGCTTAATCTTATTTCTTGTGAATTATTAAAACTAAAGCGTTCAAAAATGGTGCTAATTAGTGTGGCAGGGGTATTATCTACCCCACTTTTGATGTTAATAGAAGCCTTGCAAACACATTTTGATAAGCCGGAGATTATCTTTACCTTGTCTGACATATACAGCGACAGTGTACTGTATATCATGCTGCTGGTAAACATTATGATATATGTGGCAATTGCAGCTTACTTGTTTAGCAGAGAGTACACAGAAAGCACCCTCAAAACCATATTGCCCATACCCATTTCAAGGACAAAACTATTAATTGGAAAATTTTGCACCCTGCTTCTTTGGATTGTTATGCTAACCCTTGTAACATGGGCAGGTATATTTATCGTTTGTGGGCTATATGACGCTGTCTTTACATTGGAGGGATATAGCTTACTAGTGGCAATAGTATGGCTCCCCAAGTTTTTGTTTGGCAGTATCCTGATGTTTTTAACAGTTTCTCCTTTTGTGTTTGTTGCTATGAAAACAAAAGGATTTGTCGCCCCGATGATTGGCTCTGCCGTGATTGTCATGGGAAGTGCCGCACTTTCAAATCAAGAATGGGGAGCGTTGTATCCGTGGACAGCCACCTATTTCTTGGTGCAGGGTAAACTTCAGAGTACCGGCTATCCTACACTGCTGTCTGTATCTATTATTATTCTTGTATCAGCAGTTGGTTTTCTTATGACCTTTCATCATTTTAAAAAGGAGGATTTGAAATAATGGTACTTGATTTTATAGAAATTTTAAAAGTTATTTTTCTTGGAATTGTTGAGGGTATTACTGAGTGGCTACCTATCAGCAGCACAGGACATATGATTCTTGTGGACGAATTTATCACACTTAATATGAGCGAAGCATTTAAAGAAATGTTTTTTGTTGTTATTCAACTTGGAGCTATACTCGCAGTGGTTGTAATGTTTTGGAACAAGATGTTTCCCTTTCAATTTAAGAACAAAGCACAGTCAATTGTTAAAAAGGATACTTTCTCGTTGTGGTTCAAGGTTGCGGTAGCTTGTGTACCGTCAGCTATTATGGGGATTCTATTTGATGATTATTTGGATGCTTACCTCCAAACCCCCATTGTGATTTCAATCATGTTAATCTTTTATGGTTTGTTATTCATTCTCATAGAAAATTGGAATAAAAAGCGTACTCCTACTACTATGGCACTTTCTGACATCAGCTATAAAACAGCAATCTTGATAGGGGCATTTCAAGTGTTATCACTTATACCCGGCACATCACGGTCGGGAGCAACGATTATAGGTGCTTTACTCATAGGAGTTTCACGAGTGGCAGCAGCAGAGTTTACTTTTTTCCTCGCAGTACCTACTATGCTTGGAGCAAGTGCTTTTAAGCTGTTAAAATTCGGGTTTGAATTTACAAGTGCAGAACTGCTCGCTCTTGTTCTCGGTATGGCTGTGGCATTTGCGGTATCTGTCTTAGTAATTAAATTCCTAATGAACTTTATCAAAAAACATGATTTTAAGGTGTTTGGTTGGTATCGAATTGTGCTTGGTATACTTGTTGTACTTATAAAATCTTAATAATGCGTTTTCTTTGTGCGCGAATAAAAATGCCAGTTGGTCCTTAAGATCAGCTGGCATTTTTGTTTCTGGGGATGGAAAACAACCCAGAGATTCTCGTTGTCGATCTCCTCCTGATTTTAGTTTGCATGGTGAATTTTGCAAATTGAATCTACAGGAGGTTAATAATGGGATTTAATTATGGATATGAGAAAAAGAAGTTTGATAGTAGATGGAAGCGTTTAGAAGTTGAGTATTGTGATGCAGGGATGAGCGAAGAACAGATTGCTGCCATGAAAGAATATGACTGGGCATGGTTTTGCAGTCAAAGGGTTTTTCAAAACCATACGCAACCAATACCTTGTGAACAATATGATGAAGTATGTGGTCAATCACAGCTGTTCCGAAAGTTTGCATCGTTATCTTATCAATGGGATGTTGATAAGATTGATCAAACGCGATATGGATGGTTGGCTTCGGTGGAAAACGAACAACTACTGTTGAGATTGAAGAAGCTGTCGAAGAAAGATTTGGAGCTATTGACATTACTTTTTGTGGATGGTTATCGTCAAATTGATGTAGCACGTCTTTGGCATTGTTCCAGAAGTGCTGTTGCACAAAGATTTAAAAAAAGTAAAAAAAGTTTTTGAATTAACACTTAAACAAATGAAGCGTATCAGTGCCTACCCATTGAGGGAAGAACATTTCTCCCAATGTGGAGCTTGACAATTTCATAGACGGCATTTCCGGTACATAACCTATGTACGATGCGAATCAGGCACGCCGCGAAGATGGACAGCCCCAGGAGGTGATGAATAGGCACTGTTCCGAGCGATCCACGTCAGCCTGATACCCGAAAGTGGCATTTCAGGGCGCGATGACTGCATAGGGGTTAAAGATACTTCCTCACGGCCTCCTAAAGACTTGGGGGGAACTCTGCGGCGCACGAGTAAAACGACGCTGTGGAGTTATGACAGCCGCGCCAGCGGAGACCGGAATGTCCCCATCGCCAGGGGTGCGTGGCAAATGTGGCGAGTAAAATTTTTCAAAGTCAGATACCATGCGCTGGCAGTTTCGGCTGCCAGCGTATTCATGTGATTTTGAAAGCAACAACCACATCTTTGACAGAAAGGGGGACCACCTATGGAAAAATTGATTTCGCGGAAAGAGGCTGCCAAATTACTGGGGATTAGCATTGCCACTTTGGATGCAGCTCGAAACAGTGGGCTAATTTCCTATGTTCAGTATGTGCAAAATGGTTGCGTGTACTTTACAGATGCTGGCCTTCAGGAGTATATCGCAAAATGCACCCATCGTGCAAAGCCAGTGGAAAAAAGCGCTACATACCGCAAGCTGCGAAGTGTCCGAGCTTGAGCTGTTCCGTATCCTTGCTGGAACCTAATATGTCTGATAAAACAAAGGTACAGCGCTGGACATTATTCTTAGGAGGTGACGGAATTGGCAAAAAGAAAAAGGGCAATTCCTCAATATGGTACGGTCGTGCTTAACGGCATTGAATATTATAGAACCAGAGTCGAAGATTCGGATGGAAACAGAGTGGCGCTTTATGCAAAGACGCCCGAAAAGCTTTATGACAAGGAACTGGAGGCGTTAGAGCAGATTGACAGTACTACGTTTCGTCGAAGATCGCCTACGGTTGCTGAGTACTGTGAGAAGTGGCTGCTGATGCAGTCCGTCCATGTTCGGGCCACCACCTTGACAGATTATACCTCTAAGGTGCGGCGGCACATTATTGGAGGGCTGGGAGACAAGAGAATGGCTGATGTATCCCTGGATGACATCCAACTTGCCCTCGTACCTGTTTCCAAGAAGTCGGCTTCGGTTTATAAGTCTGTGGTGATTCTCTGCAAGTCCATTTTCCGGGCGGCCAAGGAGAGCCATGTGATTGACGAGGACCCGACCATATACCTGGATGCAAAGGGAGGAGTTCCCCAGGAAGAAAGACAGGCATTGACGGATGAACAGGTTGAGCGGCTTTTGGACACGATCCGGGATTTGCCGCCCTATGTATTTGTGATGATCGGTTTATATGCCGGTCTGCGCCGGGAAGAAATCCTGGCGCTGCAATGGGATTCTGTGTATCTGGATGCAGAGGCTCCGTACTTAACGGTACGGCGGGCATGGCACACAGAACATAACAGGCCGGTCATTCTTACCGAGCTAAAGACCAAAGCGGCACAAAGAAACATTCCTCTCCCGGTCTGTCTGGTTGAATGTCTGAAAGATGCAAAGAAAAAATCCACTTCGGATTATGTGATTGCCAATCGGGACGGTGATCCGCTATCCTATACACAGTTTAAGCGGCTGTGGCAGTATATTGTGACGCGGACTGCAAAGCCGAGAATGGCCAGAAAACTTGTGGACGGAAAGTATGTAAAATATATGCTTTACCCGAAACTTGGAGAAAAAGCCAGGAATAACGGCCATGTGGTATATAGCCTGGATTTTGAAGTGACACCGCATCAGCTGCGGCACACCTACATCACCAATCTGATTCATTCTTCGGTGGACCCCAAAACGGTACAATATTTGGCGGGCCATGAAAGCAGCAAAATCACGATGGACATTTACGCAAAGGTCAAATACAACAGGCCGGATGATCTTGTCAAAGCAATGGGCTGTGCCTTTGACTTATGGGACGCTGTGTAAGTTCCGAACAATTCAGAAAATGAAGTAAGAGCGAGACAAGGATGTCTCGCTCTTAGTTTTTCCTTGGCCGTATCTTTGATTCAATTTGAAATCTCTGAGAGAGATGAGCAAAACGTATTGACTTAAATTTGGGGTTTGGCTGTCAGTACGAGAAAAAGGAAAGAAAAATATTTTTATGCATAGCAAAGCTGACGTAAGTCCAAAACCTACGCAAATCATACAAGATGAAGTTAAAAAACTCATGCAATACGCTTCACCGTTTTTATCTTGCGGTATGACTGGCCGGAACGGGTAGTGATGACAGCTACCGCAACAGCCAATAAACTGAT
>ENA-OQCW01000389-OQCW01000389.1-human-gut-metagenome-genome-assembly--contig:-NODE-389-length-27472-cov-4.491790_pt1 | contig 27472 bp, 30 predicted proteins | sample MGYA00242767_ERZ504593 | MGnify/ENA primary metagenome ERZ504593 (study PRJEB26092, sample SAMD00036307) | human gut metagenome | host: Homo sapiens | study: EMG produced TPA metagenomics assembly of... | reverse complement strand
TACGAAAATCCACCATTGTCAAAAGAATTCCCTGTATCGTTAGCTTCCGGTTCAATCTCTTCTTTACCATAGAAATAGTCCTGATCAACTGTTGAAGTCCTTTAACCGGCAGATATGCAGCTTGTACAGGTATCAGAACCGTATCAGAAGCTACTAAGGCATTGATGGTCATCATGCCTAAACTCGGCATACAATCAATTAAGATATAATCGTATCGTGATCGCATCGTATCAATATATTCCTTCATGATCAGCTCTCTGCTCATTACATTACTCATGGTTACTTCCAGAGCAGATAACTCAATATTGGCCGGTAGGAGATCGATCTGTTCCTTATGATGTAAAATTCCTTCTTCTTCTCCAATTTCCTCGTCATTGATAATATTCATCATAATAGTTGCAAGTGTAGTTCCAATATCATCCGGTTCTACATATCCAAGACTTGCAGTTAAACTTCCCTGTGGATCCGCATCGATCAATAAAACTCTCTTTCCCTGTTTCACTAATCCAACTCCAAGATTTAGGGTTGTCGTACTTTTTGCAACTCCGCCTTTCTGGTTTGCTACTGAAATAACTTTACACATACTGTTTTCCTCCATTTATTTCTCCCAATTTTCATTCTGCCAGATTTTCAATAATGCTATAATTTCTCGTTTCATCATGGCGGGTGTGTATCTGCTTGGGAAATATTTGTGAAGCTGCTCGTTTGTAAAAGCAACTCTCGTAATCTCACCTTTTTTTATCTCACTCATAATTTCCTGCATCTTCTCTAATGTAAGTTGGTTTTCTTTACTTAACTTTTTAATTCGTTGTGCCTGTGATAAAGATGGAACAGCCTGAGCATAATCCATAGCTTCCAGCAATTGTTTTTGCTCTTCTTCCTTCAACGCTGAAATTTCAACTGCCGGATTAAAAGATATCAATTCATCATCCAATTTCTGTAAAAGCTCTGGTATTAGTTTCGTTAATGAAATATACCGTTGAACCTGTTTCGGACTATCACCACATTCTTCACTGATAATCTCCACTGTTCTCTTCTTTTTCGTTTTGTGGTCTATTTGGCCTTTTTTCCCTGCCTGATTTTCTTTTCAGTACATTATTTTTCATTTTGTAAGCAAAAGCCTTTTCACTAAACTGATTTTTTCTCTGTGCAGATTGGAATCTACCATATTCAAAATTAGCTTCATCTTCATTCATTACACGAATTATTACCGGTACTTTTCGATACCCCAGTAACTCAGCAGCATGTCTTCTCCTGTGTCCTGCTATAATCTCGTAAACTCCATCCGGTACAGGTCTGACAATCAACGGAGTGAGAATTCCGTACTTCTCAATACTTTCTTTTAATAAATGCATCTCATTATCATCTTTCACTTGAAAAGGATGATTTTTAAATGAACGAAGTCTTTCAATCTCAATTTCAATGATCTTCTCATCTTCATTCTTCTGGATAAATTCTTTCGTTACTTCAGTCATCATTTCCTCCTTCTTCGGTCAGACTAAAAAATGCTCGTCTGGATCCGATTATTTTTGAAATCAGTTCCAAACGAGCATCTCGTTTTCTATTAGCTACAGCTAATATATTTCTCCATTGTTTCAGCTAATATATGTTTGCAAATTATATTCTGCAAAGGATTTTTCCTTTTATTTACTGTATTTTACATCCCTAAATCACTGGTGACAACAGATACTTCCCCAAATGTTAGCAATATCTCTGATACAGTCTGTTTGCAAAACTCTATTTTTTATTAGCTGCCAGCTAACAATTATTTCATTGTATTAGCTAAAAATCATCCTCAAAGCAATAAAATCATGCATTTTTCTTATCAAAAAAGCGCCCCATTATTTGCATTTCTGCTAATAATCGAACGCTTTTGACTGGCCGTCTCGTATAGGAATCGAACCTATAATTTAGTCTTAGGAGGACCATGTTATATCCATTTAACTAACGAGACAAAATGCCATTTTCCCTTGAAAACACGCGGTTTTCCGGCTTTTTGGTAATGGCAACCTTTATTTAATTATCAGCGTTTTTTTCAAGCTGTTAATTACTATTATTTTTCATGTTGGTGACATCAAAGCACTCCCCTATTAGGGTAAAACCTTTGTGTCAATTTTTACTCTTCTTAACTAGATTTGAACCCAAAAGTTTTTTCAGGAAGTGATAACCTTGGTTCCTCCTTAGGAGGCACTTGTTATATCCATTTAACTAAGGAAACATGCATCTGCTTTGCCGAAACAAAGCAATATGTTTTTTCACACTGTTATTAGTATACCAAATAATCTCTGATTTTGAAATACCTATTTTGAAACTTTTGAAACTTTTTATCTGCTTTTCTTCTCATTTACTGGAAATTAATTATCCCCTGCAGCCATATATTCGCTTTAAATCTCCGCCCTACTTCCGGCACTCCGAAAATACTATTTTTCGGTACGCAAACATCAAACTGCAGTTCATTGACATCCATCGTAAATACATAAAGTTCTGTGCCGGTTCTCTCATTTTTACAGGAACGAATCTTTAAAATCTCTCCCAAAATAGAATACTGGTCACATTCTGCACCATATGGCATAAAATATGTATCCACAATTGTATAGACATCATTTGTCATCAACTTTTTGGAAACTTTTGAGTAAGTGTCCATATCCTCTAATGTCAATGTCTCCATCGCCTTCTCGTCACCACTTTTTGCCGCACTCAAAAGCATCATACGGTTTCTTGCCTCTTCCTGTTGGCTCTGAAGCTGATAATCATTTTTCTTAATCGGCAGTAAAATACTTCCTGAAAGCGCCATAGCCGAAAGTGTCAGAGAAGTAGATTTTTTAGAAACTCCTCCCGAGTTTTTCACTTGACGGTACTCCATCCCATTAATCAGATGAAATATCAGACTGATTCCAACCCGCACATCCTCACACACACCCAGGTACATGTCTCTGTCCATTCTCTTTTCCACAATGATATCTTCATAAGAAGTAATACCACTTCCCTTTAAATAAGGGAAGTAGTATTCCATCTCAAATTCTTCGCCATCGTAGTCCCCGCACATAATGATTCCCATAGCTTCAGAATATTCTTTCTTATATTCACAAACTATTTCTCCTTCTATATTTGCAGTTTCTTCGTGACTTGTAAAGTTTTCCTTTGTATCTCTCAGAACTTCTTTCAGATCTTTTTTCGTTTTCAGATGGTCAAATCCGATTGCTTTTAAATATTGATGCACGTTTTTTTCCTCTATTTGATTTCTGTCTTACCACCCATATACGGTTGTAATGCAGCTGGAATCTTGATAGAACCGTCTGCTTGAAGGTTGTTCTCCAGAAAAGCAATCAGCATTCTAGGTGGTGCAACTACTGTGTTATTTAGTGTATGAGCGAAATATTTTCCGTCCTCACCTTTGACTCTGATATTCAATCTTCTCGCCTGAGCGTCTCCCAGATTTGAGCAGCTTCCTACTTCAAAATATTTTTTCTGTCTTGGAGACCATGCCTCAACATCGACAGATTTTACTTTAAGATCAGCAAGATCTCCTGAACAACATTCAAGAGTACGAACCGGAATATCAAGAGAGCGGAACAGATCTACTGTATTTTTCCACATCACATCGTACCATTTCATGCTGTCTTCTGGCTTACATACAACGATCATTTCCTGTTTTTCAAACTGGTGAATACGGTACACTCCTCTTTCCTCGATTCCATGAGCTCCTTTTTCTTTCCGGAAGCATGGAGAATAAGATGTTAACGTTCTTGGCAATGTCTTCTCATCGAGCATGGTATCGATGAATTTTCCGATCATAGAGTGTTCACTTGTACCAATCAGATATAAGTCTTCTCCTTCAATCTTGTACATCATAGAATCCATCTCCGCAAAGCTCATCACTCCTGTCACTACATTACTGCGAATCATGAATGGCGGGATGCAATAAGTAAATCCGCGGTCGATCATAAAATCACGCGCATAAGAAATCACTGCAGAATGTAATCGTGCAATATCTCCCATCAGATAATAAAATCCGTTTCCTGCTACCTTTCCTGCACTTTCCAGATCAATTCCGTCAAATTTTTCCATGATTTCTGTGTGATACGGAATCTCATAATCTGGCACGACCGGCTCTCCATATCTCTCTAATTCCACATTTTCACTGTCATCTTTTCCGATTGGAACAGATGGATCAATGATATTTGGAATTGTCATCATAATCGTCTTAATCTTCTCTTCTACTTCTTTTTCTTCCACAGAAAGTTTTTCAATGGTATCTCCCTGAGCAGACACCTGTCTCTTATACTCTTCTGCCTCTTCTTTTTTCCCCTGAGCCATGCATGCTCCGATCATTTTGGAAATTTTATTTTTCTCTGCACGAAGCGCTTCTACTTCCTGTTTGATCTCTCTGTTTCTTAAATCCAGTGCGATCACTTCATCCACAAGCGGAAGCTTACTGTCCTGAAATTTATTTTTAATATTCTGTTTTACAATATCTGGGTTTGCTCTTAAAAATTTAATATCTAACATTTGTTTTTCTCCTCATACCTTCTATTTTTTTACATCTACAATATCTTTGAGTGCATATGCTTCCTGGAAAATTGCTTTCTCTAATGATTCCGTTTCCTCCGATGACAGTTCTACATAACTTTCACCCTTCACAATCTCCTTAATATAGTTATAGCACCCTTCCCGGCTATGCATTACATTTAACACAAAGCCATTATCATTTGCATCAAGCAATGTCAACACAAAACTGAGATTTCCTCCCATTTCCTGAAATGCGTCATACTTGACAATTCCAATCTTCTGATAATTTCCTTCTAGCCTCCGATAAATTTCTTTTATATTCTGCCGGTTTAACTTTGCCATATGGGATAAATTATCAATTTCATCCAGTCGGTCTGTAATGCTCTTTTCCATTGACCTTCCATCTTTACCTTTCATAAATGCATTGTAACTGCTTTTTAAGCGATTATATTTCATATGCATACTTATGACAAGCACAAATAAGATTATAATGAAAATCAGGAGTCCAAGCAAAAGGAACACCGGATCAAACCCGAGATGAAATAGTAAACTGTCTTCCATATTTCCTCCTTTTTTTCAAATGGTTCGTGTACAAATTTTACTGATGGATAGACATGATCATTTCAAATATATGTTCCAACTCTTCGTCAGAATAGTATTCGATTTCTATTTTCCCTTTTCCTTTTGATTTCTGATTGACACTGACTTTGGTTCCAATCACCGATCTCATTTTCTCTTCCAGATCCCGATAAATAAAGTCATTGCTAGTATCCTTTTTCGTTTTTTCCTTTTTCGGTTTCTTTAAATCTTTTACAAGTTTTTCTGTCTCACGCACGCTTAGCTTTTCATCAAAAATTTTATTAGCAAGAATATATTGCTGCTCTTTATCTTCAATTGCAAGAAGCGCTCTTGCATGTCCTGTGGAAATCATATCATCGATGATCATCTGCTGCACTTTTTCATCAAGCTTCAGAAGACGCATGGAGTTGGTAACTGCTGTTCTACTCTTAGAAACCCTCTCTGCCACTTCGTCCTGTTTTAATTGAAACTCTTCCAACAGCCGCTTGAATGCCTGAGCTTCCTCAATCGGATTAAGATTTTCTCTCTGAATATTTTCGATTAAGGCAATCTCCACCATTTCTTGATGAGAATATTCTCTAATGATTACGGGAATTTCTTTCAAACCTGCCATTTTTGCAGCGCGCCATCTTCTTTCTCCGGCAATGATTTCATAATAATCTCCTTTTTTCTGAACAAGAAGTGGTTGAAGTACACCAAATTGCCGGATGGAATCTGCTAATTCGATCAGGGAATCTTCATCAAAATTTTTTCTTGGCTGTGCACGATTTGGCTCTACTTTTGTTATTTTTACTTTTTGTTCTCCCGATACAGGCATTGTTGTTTTTTCTTTTCCAGAAGCCTGTTCGCTCATCTTATCTTTGCTCGTATTCGCCTTTGGTTTATGATCCGGAATCAGGCTGTCCAGCCCTTTTCCAAGACCGCCTCTTTTTACTGCCATTACTCTTCTCCTTTATGAATCACTTCTTCTGCCAGAAGCATATAACTTTCGGCTCCCGATGATTTTGGGTCATAAATATTAATTGGCAATCCATGACTCGGCGCTTCTGCCAGTCTGATATTTCTCGGTATAATTGTCTTATAAATTGTCTGATCCAAATTATCCTTTACATTTTCTACTACCTGAAGCGACAGATTTGTTCTGGCATTATACATTGTGAATACAACACCTTCCATCTCTAAATCCGGATTCAATCTTTCTTTTACCAGATCAATCGTGTGCATAAGCTGGCTCAAACCTTCCAATGCATAATACTCACACTGAATCGGAACTAAAACAGTATCCGCCGTTGTCATTGCATTAATCGTCAACATACTCAGTGACGGAGGACAATCTACAATTACAAAATCATAGTTTCCTCTGATTTTTGCCACTTCATCGCGGATGATAAACTCTTTGTTTTCTACACCAATTAATTCAATTTCTGCGGCAGACAGATCAATGTTTGTAGGAAGCAAATCAAGATTCTCAAAAACCTCTTTGCACAGGCACTCTTCGACAGTCGCCCGTCCAATGATTAAATCATATACTGTTTTTTCTATATTATCTTTGTCAACTCCCAATCCACTGGTCATATTCCCCTGTGGATCCATATCTATCGCTAATACTCTTTTACCCAACGCGCTCAAGCATGAGGATAAATTAATAGCTGTGGTCGTTTTTCCTACGCCGCCCTTCTGATTGGCAACTGCTATTATTCTTCCCATATTAGTGTCCCCTTTCTCTTGCTTTTTTATTATAACACTAAAAAGAAGTTTAATCTACACAATGTTTCACGTGAAACATTTATTTTATTTCTCTTCTAATGTTTCACGTGAAACATTTTACTATGTTATTTACAAATATTGGGTAAACAGTTTATCTACTTATTTATTTTACCTTATTATTCTTTTTTATAGTGAATGTTTCACGTGAAACATTCCATTAGTGAGTTACTCTTGAATAAAGTTTTATCTTTTCTTGCTTTCCTTTGTGTAGTATAATAAGAAGAAAAAGTACAATTACAATGTACTGTCTTATCACTTATTTACCATGATACAAAGTCACTTACAGTGGCATTGCTACGAAAGGAGTTCTTCTATGAGTTGGAAAAAGAAACTTACAACGGGAGCTGTTCTGGCATCATTGACAGCTGGAACAATTTATACAATCAATAAAATTATTTCTTTTACATCTACACTTGATAACTTACTTTGTAAAGAGGACGGTCACTATTTCGATTGGAGATTTGGAAAAATATTTTATAAAAAACAAGGAGAAGGAAAACCTATCCTTCTGATTCATGATTTGACTGTAAATAGCTCTTCCCATGAGTGGAATAAATTAGTAAAGTCTTTAAAAAAACGAAACACGGTTTATACTATCGACTTATTAGGATGTGGACATTCAGAAAAACCTAACCTCACCTACACAAACTTTCTTTATGTCCAACTACTTACGGACTTTATCAAAACTATTATTGGCGAAAAGACCGATGTTATTGCCACCGGAACTTCCTCTTCCTTTGTATTAATGGCATGTGCAAATGACGACAGCCTTTTTGACCGGATTATGATGATTAATCCGACGAATCTGTCTACACTTGCGACAATCCCAACCAAACGGACAAAACTTTTGCGCTACTTACTTTTGACTCCTCTTATTGGAACATTCCTATATAATATTTTGATGAGTAAACGACTGTCAGATCAAAACTTTTTTGAAGAGAACTTTCATAACCCAGAAGCCCTTGATGTAGAAATCAAAAACTCTTACTATGAATCATCTCACTTAGATAGTTCCCATGGAAAATATCTACTGGGAAGTATCCTTGGACGTTATACGAATGCTAATATGTTTCATGCTCTAAAAAACATCAATAATAGTATCTTTCTCATTGCCTCAACAGGTTCTGGAGAAAATATTGCAATTGCAGAGCAATACCGAAATTATATTCCATCTATTGAAATTACAACATTGAAGGACAGTGTACATTTTCCTCAGCTTGAAACACCACAGACACTTCTTGAGCAGATTGATTTGTTCCTAGGTGTGGAAGAAGAGTCTTAATAAGCTTTAGAAAATAGAATGTAACGTGAAGTGTACTTTTTACTCTATGGGATTCCATAGGAATTTTCTTTAAAAGACAAAGAAGGACGAAGCAAGAAATTTTCATTTCTCATTCCGTCCTTCTTTTGTGTTTTTAAGCTGTCTAGCAAATCCCCAACGGTTCCTTTGCCGGAAGTCCGGCTTTTCTCGGATATTTTTTTGCAGTTGGTTTTACTTTTTCAATTTTTACGAACGATCTTCCAATCTCACTTCCCGGAAGCTGAAATTTTATCACTTCTCTGAGAGTTCCTCCAAGAATCGTAACTGCTTTCTTGGCCTGCACAACTTCCTCGTCAATTTCTCCCGATTTATATGGAAGGAACACCCCACCTTTTTTCACATATGGAAGGCAATATTCTGACAATGTTGCCAGATTTGCCACTGCTCTGGACACACAGAGATCAAACTGTTCTCTGTATTCCTGCTGCTTTGCATAGTCTTCTGCTCTCCCATGAATAGCCCGAATCCCTTTCAACTGCAATTTTTCGATGACTGCGTTGAGGAATTTTACTCTCTTATTCAAGGAATCTAACAACACAACTTCCAGCTCCGGAAACACTATTTTCAATGGAATCCCTGGAAATCCAGCCCCTGTCCCAACATCAATTACACTTTTTACAGACTTCATGTCCAACGCTTTTACGATAGAAACAGAATCTACAAAATGTTTTTCATTCACTTCCTCGTATTCTGTGATTCCGGTCAGGTTCATAAACTCATTCCACTCAACAAGAATCTCATAAAACAGATCAAACTGTTCTTTTTGTCTATCATCCAATACGATTCCTAATGCACTTAACTTCTCTTCAAATTTATGACTGCTCATCTTTTTCCCTCTTACTTCCATAACTTTCCATATATACAAGCAATACAGAGATATCTGCCGGTGAAACTCCCGAAATTCTAGATGCCTGTCCGATTGAAATCGGGCGATATTGATTCAGCTTCTGCTTTGCCTCGATACGGAGACTTCCGATTTCATCGTAATTGATCGCATCCGGAATCCGTTTTGTCTCTAATTTTTTGAACTGCTCTACCTGCTTCATCTGGCGCCGAATATAACCATCATACTTAATACGAATATTAATTTGTTCTACTACTTCTTCGCTCAACTCCGTTCTTCCCGGATCAATCGCTTCCAGTGCTTCATAAGATAATTCCGGACGGCGGATTAACTCTGCCAGTGTAATTCCATTTTTTAGCGGAGTGCTTCCATATTGCTCCAATACTTCCTGCACTGGTCTGGATGCACCTACATTTGTATGTTCCAGCCGTTCTACCTGCTCTTCAATCTGCCGCTCTTTCTTCTTCAGATTTTGGTAGCGCTCCTCATCGATCAACCCAACTTGATATCCTATCTCCGTCAGACGCTGATCTGCATTATCCTGTCTAAGAAGCAGACGGTACTCTGCTCTGGATGTCATCATCCGATATGGTTCATGACTTTCTTTTGTCACAAGATCATCGATCAGAACACCGATATATCCCTGCGAACGGTCTATAATGATCTGCTCTTTTCCAAGTACTTTCCTTGCTGCATTAATACCTGCCACAAGTCCTTGTGCTGCTGCCTCCTCATATCCAGAACTTCCGTTAAATTGTCCTCCGCTGAACAACCCGCTGATCTTTTTAAATTCCAACGTCGCATAGAGCTGTCTGGCATCAATACAATCATATTCTATGGCATAGGCATTACGGACAATCTTTGCATGCTCCAGCCCCGGTACACTTCGATACATTTCATACTGAACATCCTCCGGAAGCGAACTGGACATTCCTCCGATATACATCTCATTGGTGTCAAGCCCTTCCGGCTCAATAAATACCTGATGGCGATCTTTGTCTGCAAATTTCACAACCTTATCCTCAATGGAAGGACAATATCTTGGACCAGTTCCCTCAATCATTCCTGAGAATAGTGGAGAACGGTCCAGATTCTCCCGGATGATCTCATGCGTCCTTTCATTTGTATAAGTCAACCAGCATGACACCTGATCAATCTGTACTTCCTCCGGGTTTGTCGTAAAGGAAAAAGGAACTACTCTCTCATCTCCAAACTGCTCTTCCATCTTTGTAAAGTCAATAGAATTACGGTCAATCCGCGCTGGTGTCCCTGTCTTAAAACGATACATCTGAACTCCCAGTTCTTTGAGACAATCACTTAAATAATTTGCCGCCTTCAGACCATTCGGTCCACAATTTTCACTGACTTCTCCATAAATACATCTGGATTTCAAATATGTTCCAGTGCATAGTACTACCGCATCACAGTGATAAATTACTCCAGAAAAAGTTTTAACTCCTGTCACTTTTCCATTTTCCACAAGAATTTCCGTAACTTCCGCCTGCTTGATGTCCAGGTTCTCCTGCTGCTCCAGCACCTTTCTCATCTCTGTACTATATTATCTCGCCTTATCTGCTTGTGCACGCAGGGAATGAACGGCCGGTCCTTTGGACTTATTCAGCATCTTGGACTGAATAAAGGTACGGTCGATTACCTTTCCCATCTCTCCTCCAAGTGCATCCACCTCTTTGACAAGGTGACCTTTCGAACTTCCTCCAATGTTTGGATTACATGGCATCAACGCAATACTATCTACACTCACAGTAAACATGATCGTTCTGACACCAAGCCTTGCAGCTGCCAGAGCTGCTTCACATCCTGCATGTCCCGCACCGATCACGGCGATTCCATATCTGTCTTTATTTTCCCATACAGAATTTGCTGAATATTTCATTGACCAAATCTTCTCCTATCGTTTCTCCGGTGATACTTCCAAGCGCCTCATAGGCATCCATAAGGTCGATGGAATAGAAATCCTCCGGCATGTTATTTTCAATACTTCCAATTACTTTTTCCAAACTGTCATAAGCATTCTGAAGGGCTGTTTTCTGTCGAATATTTGTAATATATACTTCGTCATTGAAAGAAACCTTTCCCTCAAAAAACATCTCTTTCAGTGCATGCTCTACTTTCTCAATCCCATGCTCCTGTTTTGCCGATATTTCAATCATCGGTTTTTCTGTATATTTTTGCAGGAGCTCCTTTGTGATAACAGTATCCAGATCCGATTTGTTCAAAAGAATCAATGCCTGCTTCTCCCGGATCATCTCAAGAATCTGTTCATCATTTTCATCCAGGGCACGCGATGCATCGACGACATAAATGATCAAGTCTGCATCCTTTGCATAATCTTTCGCCTTATCGACCCCGATCTTTTCGACAATATCTTCTGTATCACGGATCCCTGCTGTATCTATGATATTTAAACTGATCCCATTGATCTGAATATTTTCCTCAAGAATATCCCTTGTTGTGCCTTCAATATCCGTCACGATCGCCCGTTCTTTTCCTGCAAGCACATTTAACAGCGAAGACTTTCCTGCATTTGGCTTTCCTACAATAACAGTCTGGATTCCTTCCTTGATTATTCTACCATTATCTGCACTCTCTAACAACCTGCGAATTGCTCCCTGAAGCTTTTCTACGGTTCCCTGAAGCTTTTCCCCATATCCGTCAATGCTAATATGTTCTGGATCATCCAACGCTGTTTCAATAAAGGCTGTGTGATATAAGATCTCCTTACGGATCTCAGATATTTTTTCTAATACAGACCCCTTTAACTGACTTACAGAACTCTTCAAGGCATATTCATTTTTAGACTGTATGACATCGATCACCGCTTCTGCCTGTGACAGATCTAATCTTCCATTTAAAAATGCCCGCTTCGTAAACTCTCCCGGCTCTGCCGGTCTTGCACCATACTTGATCACAGTCTCAAGAATACGCTTCATTACGTACACTCCGCCGTGACAGTCAATCTCAACAGTATCCTCTCCGGTATAACTATGCGGCCCTCTCATAAGAAGCACCAAAACTTCGTCGATCGTCTCTTCTCCATCCATAATGTATCCATAATGAATCGTGTGGCTTTTCTCATTTGAGATGCCTTTTTTTCATTTTTTCTTCCCCTTTGTATATACGGTCAATGATTACAAAAGCTTCTTCCCCACTGATTCGGATAATCCCAATTCCAGAAGCTGTCATTGCCGTTGCGATCGCTGCAATTGTATCCTTTATCATATTTTCCTGTCTCTCCTTTCTGCTGTCTATGCATCTTCCAAAACAGTTTCTAAAAAAGGCAGCATTAAAATAATGCTGCCTGAATTTCTTTGTTATTGTCTTCTGGACGGTGTAATTACAACTCTTCTGTATGGCTCTTCTCCTTCGCTGTGAGTTGACACATACTTGTCTGACTGTAATACAGAATGAATGATTCTTCTTTCATACGGATTCATCGGTTCCAAAGAAACCGGCTTTCTTGTACGTTTTACTTTATGTGCAATATTTTTTGCAAGGTTCTCCAGTGTCGCCTTTCTTCTTGCACGATAATTTTCTGTATCCAGCTTTACACGAATATAGCCATCCTGTGTTTTGTTTGCCACACGGTTTGTCAAATACTGAAGGGAATCTAATGTCTGACCTCTTTTACCGATCAGGATACCCATATGTTCTCCTTCCAGTTCAATGCAGAGAGTTCCTTCACTGTCTACTTCGGAATGAATCTTGACTTCCATATCCATTGTCTTCAAGACATCCTGCAAAAACTTCTCCGATTCACGAATTGTTTCTTCCGTAACCTTCACAGAAGAACGCTCCTCTTTTTCTACCGTCTTTGCTTCTGGTGCAGGACGTTCTGCCTTCTTTGCTGGAACCGGCGGACGCTTCTCTTCTCTTTTTGGTTCCGGTTTCACTTTCGGTTTGTCAAATTTGATCTCCTCCAGCTCTACCGGCGCTTCTGCTGTCTTTTTCCTTCTAGCTGAGATCACAGCTTGCTTTGCCCCAATTCCAAGAAATCCGGAACTTCCTTTTTCGATTACATCATATTCTAACTGATCGCTCGTCACCCCTAACTGAATCAGTGCTTCTGTGATCGCATCGCTCAGTGTCTTTGCGGATACTCTAATCTCTTCCATTCTTCTTCCCTCCCGTTTCTGCTATAGAAATGCGGTTTGAATTAATCGTTTTCGTTAAATTTCCTTACCATATTTGCTTTTGCTGTAAGGCTTCCCGGTTTTGCATTTTTACCACGCTCAGCTGCCTGCTGCAATTTTGCTTCCTGCTCACTGTCTGCTGTATGATTATGCTTTTGCTCTACCGCGATATTGCGGACTTTTTTCGTTGCCATCTGGTTCAGCTCTTCTGTGGAAACTTTCTTTTTCTCATACTTCTTCTTTGCTTTTTCCATATTTTTCTTTACGAGCTCATCCATATCCATACGGTCAAGATACTTATTGATCGCTACTTGCTGTACCGAACGGCAAATCGCACTAAAGATCCAGTACAAACCGAGACCTGCCGGCATTGTGAAACACATAAATACTGAGAATAACGGCATGATCATATTCATTGTCTTCATAGAATTTGCCATTGGATTCTCCCGATCGTCCATTCCAGGTGACTGTGGCATCAACTTAATATTGATCCACTGTGTCAGACCAGATAAGATCGGAATCAAAAGTGCAACAATTGCAACAAGAATTGCACCGGTCTTTAAAGCATCCATCATCAGGTTCACAGGTGCATCTGAAATATTTGCTCCCAAGAAGTTATTAATATGTGAAATCTGCCCGGATGTTGAATCAATCAAGGATGAAAGGTCCGGGAATTTATCTTTTAATGTATCCCATGTACTTGGCTGGAATTTATAAAGTACATCTACGATCGTATTCGTCTTTGTATAGTCAAACTTTTCAGGATTGATCATGATCGGACTTGCCGAACCAATCTTCTCCATAATCTTCTGATAACCGCCAGTTGCCATGATCTCATTGACAAGCGGCATATACATATCCTTTACTCCGCCTACATATGCCGGAATGTTCTGAATAACCTTCCACAATGCAAGTAAGATCGGAAACTGGATCACTAACTGAAGACATCCACCCATCTGTGAAGTTCCGTACTTATCGTACACCATCTTCATTTCTTCCTGCATTTTCAGCATGGATTCCTGATCCCGTTTGTTCTTGTACTTTTTCTGAATTGCCTGAAGTTCAGGGTTCATTACTGCACTTAATTTTGAAAATTTCTGCTGTTTGATTGTAAGGGGAATCATAAATGTATAGATAATAATTGTAAATAAAATAATACATAAACCTATGTTTTCGATTCCGAATGCACTACTCAGCACATTAAAGATACCATCCATTAATTTACCGAGCAGCCACGCCACCTGTCCTATAATTGGCGTCGTCGATTGTGTCAAAAGAATACCTGTCATTTTTTCCTCCTTTAAGGCACAGGGTCATACCCGCCTTTTGCAAATGGATTACAACGTAAAATTCTCCATATAGTTAATAACCCACCCTTTAATGCCCCATATTTCTCAATCGCTTCAATTCCATATTGAGAACATGTAGGAAAATAAATGCAGTGAGTTGTTCTTTTTAACCCGGATAAATATTTCTGGTAAAACCTGATAAGTGCAATAAATATCTTTTTCACCGATTTTACATCTCCATTTTGTTACTTATATATATTATGAAGTCTTCCCAGGTGGATCAATGCGCTTTCCATCTCTCTGTACGAGCGCCCATTGGCACTCACTCTCGCAATCACTACAATATCATATCCACTCTGAAAATGTTCTTCTTGTAATCGATAACTCTCTCTGATCAATCGTGTCAGCCGGTGTCTCACGACACTGTTGCCAACTTTTTTGCTGACAGAAATACCAAGCCGGTTCCCTCCGGATTGGTTTTCTCTTACATACATTACCAGATACTTATTTGCATAAGACTTTCCAGTCTTATAAACAATCTGAAAATCTTGATTTTTCTTTAATGACTCGGAAAATTTCATTATTATCTTCTCCTGATTTTTAAAGAAGAAAAGGCCACATATATGCGGCCTACGCTGATAACTGTTTTCTTCCTTTTGCTCTTCTGGCAGCTAAAACTTTTCTTCCACCAGCTGTGCTCATTCTTGCTCTGAATCCATGAACTTTCGCTCTAGATCTCTTTTTTGGTTGGAATGTCATTTTCATTGAAATTCCACCTCCTTAGACATGAAACCTTATATATAAATATAGACATATTATTTTTTAGACATCGTATTTTATTATAAGCATAAAATGCCATTTCGTCAATGATAATCCTTTCATTTTCTTGATTTTTTTCCATTTTTCCACATATATGATATCTCCTTATTTTATCTGCTTTTCTACTTTTTCCATTCTCCTGTTTCTCCTCTTTTTCCAACTCTTTTTTCCATTTTTCCCCGTTTTTTTCTATAAATAAAAGATGCTCTGACACTTTTCCACACATCATCTAGTATTTTTTCCCGAAAAAATCATGTGGATATCCCACAATATAGTGTTTGACCAAAATGTTATCCACAAGTTGTGGATAACTTGTGGATAACTATAAGGATAACCTGTGGATTCAATGTTTATAGACGATTTATCCACCCGTAAAATCCTTATTTTGGGGGATTTTCCACTGTCTATAAAGTTATCCACACTTATTTCCATTGCTTAAATATGGGTTTTGATGTAAAATATAGTGGAGAGATTGTCTACAAATTTCTTTTACTATGATACTTAGGAGTTAGAAGAATGAATATTGTTGAGGAAAATTGGGAAGAAATTATACAAAAATTAAAAATTGAACACAGTCTTACGGACGTTTCTTTCAAAACGTGGATTCTTCCACTGAGAGTATATAAAGTAACAAGTAATACTGTGTACATTCTTGTGAATTTAAAAGCAAGTATTGACTATATTAAAAACAAATACCTGCTGCCGTTTCAGGTATGTATTGCCGAAGTTGTCGGAAAAGAATATGAAGTAAAGTTTATCGCCGAAAATGAATTCGATCCGAAAGATTTTGAGGATAAAACCGCCACACCGAAATCAAAAGTAACTGTATCTCAGGCTGCAAACCTGAATCCCAAGTATACATTTGATACTTTTGTCGTTGGTGGAAACAACAATTTTGCACATGCTGCATCACTTGCAGTTGCAGAATCACCGGGTGAAGTCTATAATCCCCTCTTTTTATATGGAGGTGTCGGACTTGGAAAAACCCATCTTATGCACTCCATCGCTCACTTTATTTTAGAAAATGAGCCAGAGAAAAAAGTATTATATGTAACAAGTGAAACGTTTACAAATGAACTGATCGAAGCAATTAAAAACGGAAAAACTGGCAATGAATCCGCAATGACTGCTTTTCGCGAAAAATACAGATCGATTGACGTCCTTTTAATAGATGATATCCAATTTATTATCGGAAAAGAAAGTACGCAGGAAGAATTCTTCCACACATTTAATCATCTTCACATATCCGGCAAGCAGATCATCATCTCCAGCGATAAGCCTCCAAAAGACATTGAAACACTGGAAGCTCGTCTCCGCTCCCGCTTTGAATGCGGCTTAGTCGCAGATATTTCCTCACCTGATTATGAAACACGAATGGCAATTCTCAGGAAAAAGGAAGAATTGGACGGACTGGACAAATACAATATTCCGGATGCTGTTATGCAGTACATTGCTTCTAATGTAAAGTCAAATATCCGTGAGCTTGAAGGCTCTTTAAACAAATTGATCGCATTATATAAGTTAAAAAATGCACCGATTGATATCAATTTGGCTGCGGAAGCGCTGAAAGATATCGTTTCACCAAATGAAAACAGACAAGTCACCCCGGAATTAATCCTGGATGTTGTCTCAGAACACTTTAATATTTCGATCGCTGACTTAAAAAGCGGCAAACGAAACGCTGAAATCGCAATTCCGCGTCAAATAGTTATGTATTTATGCCGTACTATGACCGATACTCCACTCAAAGCAATCGGTCTGACACTTGGTGGTCGTGATCATTCTACGATCAGCCATGGAGTTGACAAGGTTACTGCTGATATCAAGGCCAGTGATACCTTCAGCAACACCATTGATATTATTAAGAAAAAATTAAATCCAGTTTAGATTGTTATTTTTTTAACGGCTATTGTGGATTGATATGTGGAAAAACTGTGGATAGATTGTTCGTTCATTGTGGATAATTTTTTCTGTGGAAAACTCGCTTAAGTTATCCCAATTTTGCGAACGTATTATCCTTTGTTTTTCCACATACTTTTCGAGCGTAAAAATCGCTCAACCATAGGGATTTTTAGGGTTATCCACATATCCACAGCCCCTACGGCGGTTACGGCGGATAACTTTCATATATTTACTCAAAGCAAATACCGAAAGGAGTTATACACATGAAAATCATTTGCACAAAATCAAATTTAGTCAAAGGTGTCAGTATTGTCTCCAAAGCAGTTCCTTCTAAAACAACCATGCCAATCTTAGAATGTATCTTAATTGATGCAACAACAGATACAATCAAATTGACAGCGAATGATATGGAACTTGGAATTGAAACTACGATTGAAGGAACCATTCTTCAAAAAGGAATCATTGCATTGGATGCCAAGATTTTTTCAGAAATCGTAAGAAAGCTTCCTGATAATGAAGTAATCATTGAAACAAATAGTAATTTACAGACACTGATCACCTGCGAAAAAGCGAAATTTAATATTTCCGGAAAATCAGGAGAAGATTTTTCTTATTTACCTTATATCGAAAAAAAGGATTGCATCACACTTTCTGAATTTACGCTCAAAGAAGTAATTCGTCAGACAATTTTTTCAATCTCTGATATGGACAGCAACAAACTGATGTCCGGTGAATTGTTTGAAGTAGATCAGAATATTCTGAAAGTGGTTTCCCTAGACGGACACCGTATTTCCATTAGAAAAATCGAATTAAAAGAATCTTATGAGCCTAGAAAAGTTGTCGTTCCAGGAAAGACACTTCAGGAAATCAGTAAAATCCTTTCTGGTGAGACAGAAAGTGAAGTTACTATTTATTTTACAAATAATCATATCGTGTTTGAGTTCAGCAACACCGTTGTTGTGTCAAGATTGATCGAAGGAGAATATTTCCGTATCGACCAGATGCTCTCAAACGATTATGAGACAAAAGTGCGAATCAATAAAAAAGAACTGTTAAGCTGTATTGATCGTGCAACACTTCTTGTGAAAGAAGGAGATAAGAAGCCGATCATTATTAATATTACCGATGAGTCTATGCAGCTGAAGATCCAGTCACAGATTGGTTCTATGAATGAAGAGATCATGATTACCAAGGACGGAAAGGATCTGCTGATCGGATTTAATCCGAAGTTTTTGATCGATGCGCTGCGCGTGATCGATGATGAGGAGGTCAGCCTGTACTTCATGAATGCAAAAGCACCTTGCTTTATCAAAGATGAAGAACAAAGTTATATCTATCTGATCCTCCCGGTAAACTTCAATGCGGCTGCATAAATATGCAATAAAATAATGTATATTTATGCAGAAAAAACTACGAAACGTATTTTCAATGTGCGAGAGGACGAAGAAATGGAAATTATTAAATTAAGAGATGAGTACATTAAATTAGGACAGGCATTAAAAGCGGCAGGACTTGTAGAATCTGGTGTTGATGCGAAATTTGTTATTCAGGATGGATTGGTATCTGTCAATGGGGAAATAGAAGTGCAGCGTGGAAAGAAACTTTATGCTGGAGATGTTGTCTCTTTTGATGGACAGGAGATCCGAATTGAGAAATAATAAGGACAGTTGGTGCCGGTATGGTAATTAAGTCATTAAAATTAAAAAACTTTAGAAATTATGATTTTCTCAGCATCGAGTTTGACCATGCTACCAATATATTTTATGGCGACAATGCTCAGGGTAAGACAAATATTTTAGAGGCGGTCTATCTGACCGGGACAACGAAATCTCATAGAGGTACGAAAGATCGGGATTTGATTCAATTTGGAAATGAAGAGTCTCATATTGAGACGGTGATTGAGAAAGATGGGATCGAGTTTCAGGTGGATATGCATCTGAAGAAGAACAGTCCAAAGGGAATTGCGATCAATAAGATTCCAATCCGAAAGGCAAGTGAGTTGTTTGGACTTGTTCATCTTGTATTTTTCTCCCCGGAAGATCTGAATATTATCAAGAACGGACCTGCCGAGCGGAGAAGATTTATGGATCTGGAATTGTCCCAGCTTGATAAAGTCTATCTGAGTGATCTGGCAAATTATAACAGAATCATCAATCAGAGAAACCGTCTGTTAAAAGACTGCCAGAATCGTGCAGAATTAAATGAGATGCTGGATTTATGGGATATGCAGCTGATTCAGTATGGCAGTCGGATCATGGAAAGACGGGAAAAATTTCTGGAAGAAGTAAATGAAATAATATCTGGAATTCATTATAAATTGACGGGAGGCCGAGAAACGATTACAATTTCATATGAGAAAAACATTGGGCAGATGGAATTCGAGTCGGTTCTGAAAAAGAACAGGGAGCGGGATATTCGAATGAAAAGCACCTCAGCAGGACCACACAGAGATGACATCTGTTTTTTGACAAAAGATATTGATATTCGTAAATTTGGTTCCCAGGGACAGCAGAGGACAGCAGCATTATCCTTGAAGCTTTCTGAGATAGAGATTGTCAGAAAGTTGATCAAGGATACGCCGGTTCTTTTGTTGGATGATGTCCTGTCAGAACTGGATAAGAACAGACAGAATTATTTATTAGACAGCATTCATGACATACAGACATTGATCACCTGCACTGGTGTCGATGAGTTTGTAAATCACCGCTTTTCGATAAATAAAATATTTCATGTAAGTAATGGAGTCGTAGTAAAGGAAAATTAGGAGGACTATAATGAGTACAGAATATGGTGCAGATCAGATTCAGATATTGGAAGGACTGGAGGCCGTCAGAAAAAGACCTGGAATGTACATTGGGAGCACATCTTCCAGAGGGTTACATCATCTTGTATACGAAATTGTGGACAATGCGGTCGATGAAGCACTCGGCGGATATTGTGATACGATTTTTGTATCGATCAACAAAGATAATTCGATCACGGTTATTGACAACGGACGTGGAATTCCGGTTGGGATCAATCATAAAGCAGGACTTCCGGCGGTTGAGGTCGTATTTACCGTGCTGCATGCCGGAGGAAAATTCGGTGGCGGAGGATACAAGGTGTCCGGTGGACTTCACGGAGTGGGTGCCTCAGTAGTAAATGCCCTGTCAGTATGGCTGGAAGTAGAGATTTACAACGAGGGCAAGATTTACAAACAGCGCTATGAGCGCGGGAAATCTGCATATCAGCTGAAAGTGGTAGGAGAATGTGAAACGGACAAGACCGGAACGAAAGTTACATTCCTGCCGGATGCCGAGATTTTTGAAGAGACAGAGTTTGATTATAATATTTTGAAGCAGAGATTCCGTGAGATGGCATTTCTTACGAAAAATCTGAAGATTGTTTTAGCAGATGAGAGACCGGAAGAACGCATCGAGAAGACATTTCACTATGAAGGTGGAATCAAGGAATTTGTGCAGTACTTAAACAAAAGCAAGACTCCTCTTTATGAGCAGATTATTTACTGTGAGGGACAGAAAGACGGAGTTGCAGTAGAAGTGGCAATGCAACACAATGATTCCTATACAGACAATACATATGGGTTTGTAAATAACATCACTACACCGGAAGGCGGTACACATGTTGTCGGTTTTCGAAATGCACTTACAAAGACTTTCAATGAGTATGCAAGAAAAAATAAGCTGTTAAAAGATAGTGAACCAAATCTTTCGGGAGAAGATATCAGAGAAGGTCTGACAGCAATTATCAGCGTTAAGATTCAGGATCCACAGTTTGAAGGACAGACGAAGCAAAAACTTGGAAACAGTGAGGCAAGAGGTGCGGTTGACAGTGTACTGAGTACACAGTTAGAGATTTTCCTTGAACAGAATCCGCAGGTTGCCAAAGTTGTCATCGAGAAGTCTGTTCTGGCACAGCGTGCGCGGGAAGCGGCCAGAAAGGCAAGAGATCTTACAAGAAGAAAATCAGCCTTAGAGGGAATGTCACTTCCGGGAAAACTTGCAGATTGTTCAGAGAAGGATGCATCCAAATGTGAGATTTACATTGTAGAGGGAGATTCTGCGGGTGGATCGGCAAAGACTGCCAGAGACCGTGCAACTCAGGCAATTCTTCCACTTCGAGGAAAGATTCTGAATGTAGAGAAAGCAAGACTAGATAAAATCTATGCAAATGCAGAAATCAAAGCGATGATCACAGCCTTTGGAACGGGAATTCACGAGGATTTTGATATTTCAAAACTGCGATATCATAAGATCATTATCATGACCGATGCCGACGTGGACGGCGCTCATATCAGTACGCTTCTTCTGACATTTTTATATCGGTTTATGCCGGAACTGATCAAACAAGGATACGTTTATCTGGCGCAGCCTCCGCTCTATAAGTTGGAGAAAAACAAAAAAGTATGGTATGCTTACAGTGATGAAGAATTAAATAAGATTCTTCAGGAAGTTGGAAGAGATGGAAATAATAAGATTCAGCGTTACAAAGGTCTTGGAGAGATGGATGCGGAACAGCTTTGGGAGACAACAATGGATCCGGAGCACCGCGTGCTTCTGCGTGTGACAATGGATGAGGAATCTTCATCCGAATTAGACCTTACTTTTACGACACTTATGGGAGATAAAGTAGAGCCTAGACGAGAGTTTATCGAGGAGAATGCAAAATACGTGCAAAATCTTGATATTTAAAGGTTTTTACAGCGTTGATGAAAATGTATTTCAAGTAAGGAGAAGACAATGGAAGATAATATTTTTGATAAAGTTCATGAGGTTGACCTGAAAAAGACGATGGAAGACTCTTATATTGATTATGCAATGAGCGTTATTGCCTCCCGTGCACTTCCGGATGTCAGAGATGGTCTGAAACCGGTACAGAGAAGAATCCTCTATTCCATGATTGAACTGAATAATGGACCGGATAAGCCGCATCGTAAGTGTGCCCGTATCGTCGGAGATACGATGGGTAAATATCACCCGCATGGAGATAGTTCGATTTATGGAGCGCTTGTCAATATGGCGCAGGAGTGGTCTACAAGATATCCGCTTGTGGATGGTCATGGAAACTTCGGTTCAGTCGATGGAGATGGCGCTGCTGCCATGCGTTATACAGAGGCCAGATTAAGCAGAATTTCTATGGAGCTGACAGCTGATATCAATAAAGACACAGTAGATTTCACACCAAACTTTGATGAGACGGAAAAGGAGCCGGCGGTACTTCCGGCCAGATTTCCAAATCTGCTGGTCAATGGTACGTCAGGAATTGCGGTTGGAATGGCGACGAATATTCCACCGCATAATCTAAGAGAAGTCATTGCAGCAGTGGTAAAGATTATTGATGACCAGATAGAAGAAAACGGCGAGACGAGCATAGAAGATATTTTGCAAATCGTCAAAGGGCCGGATTTCCCAACTGGAGCAATGATCCTTGGAACGAGAGGAATCGAGGAGGCATACCGCACCGGAAGAGGAAAAATCCGTGTACGTGCAGTGACGGATATAGAGCCGATGGCAAATGGAAAGAGCCGTATCGTTGTCACAGAATTACCATATATGGTGAATAAAGCTCGTCTGATCGAGAAGATTGCAGAGCTTGTACGCGATAAGAAGATTGACGGAATTACAGATTTAAGTGATCAGTCTAACCGAGAAGGTATGCGTATCTGTATCGAGCTGCGCCGGGATGTCAATGCAAATGTTGTTCTGAATCAGCTGTACAAACATACACAATTGCAGGATACGTTTGGTGTGATCATGCTGGCACTGGTCAACAACGAGCCGAAAGTCATGAACATTCTTGAGATGCTGAACTATTATCTCAGACATCAGGAAGAGGTCGTGACAAGACGTACGAAATATGAACTCAATAAGGCAGAAGAGCGCGCGCATATTTTGGAAGGCTTGCTGATCGCCCTTGATAATATTGATGAGGTTATCAGAATTATTCGTAATTCCAAGAATGCACAGGCTGCGAAAGAAGGACTGATCGAAGCATTCCAGCTGACAGATGTACAAGCACAGGCGATTGTAGATATGCGTCTGCGTGCACTGACCGGTCTGGAACGGGAAAAGCTTGAAAATGAATATAAGGAGCTCATGGAGCGCATTGGAGAATTGAGAGCAATCCTTGCAGACAGAAAACTTCTTTTAGGTGTGATCAAGGAAGAAATTCTTGTGATCAGTGGAAAATATGGGGATGACAGAAGAACTTCCATTGGTTTTGATGAGTTAGATCTTTCTACAGAAGACCTGATTCCGGAGCAGGATGTTGTGATCACAATGACAAAGCTTGGTTATATCAAGCGGATGACAACAGATACCTTCAAGAGTCAGAACCGCGGCGGTAAAGGAATCAAGGGAATGCAGACCATTGAAGAAGATTATGTAGAGGAATTATTTATGACCTCGACACATAACTATATCATGTTCTTTACCAATACCGGACGAGTATACCGGATGAAAGGCTATGAGATTCCGGAGGCTGGAAGAACTGCAAGAGGAACTGCGATCATCAATTTATTGCAGCTCATGCCGGATGAAAAGATTACTGCGATGATTCCGATCCGTGAATATGAAGACGGGAAATATCTGTTTATGGCGACGAAAAAAGGTCTTGTGAAGAAGACGCCAATTACAGATTATGCAAATGTCAGAAAGACAGGGCTTGCTGCGATCACACTTCGTGAAGATGATGAGCTGATTGAAGTAAAGATCACAGACAATGAAAAAGATATCATCATGGTAACAAAATACGGTCAGTGTATCCGTTTCAAAGAGCAGGATGTAAGATCAACGGGAAGAACTTCTATGGGTGTACGAGGAATGAACCTGAGCGATCGCGATGAAGTGATCGGAATGCAGTTACATACCCAGGGAGATTACCTTCTGATCGCTTCTGAAAAGGGAATGGGAAAACGTACTGCAATTGAAGAGTTCACCTGTCAGAATCGTGGCGGAAAAGGTGTGAAGTGCTATAAGATCACGGAGAAAACCGGAAATGTGATCGGAGTTAAAGCAGTAAACGAAGACAATGAAATTATGATCATCAATACAGAGGGAATTGTAATTCGAATGGAATGTGCAGGAATTTCTATTCTTGGTCGTGTTGCATCGGGAGTGAAACTGATCAACCTTGACTCCAATACAAAAGTTGCCAGCATTGCAAAAGTGAGAGAAACTGTCGCAGAAGAAAAGGCTGAAGTAGAAGAAGCAGGTTCAGAAGAAAGTCTTGAATTAGAAACAAATTAGAAAAAATGATGGAATCAGATACCCTATGTCACAAATAGAGTGCATCTGCATATGCTGAAACAAGGCAGAACAAGGAAGCATGCAGGAGGTAACAAGCTATGGTTCAGTTTATGAATGAGACAGCAGATGCATATGCACAGATACGAGGAGATGCCGGACATTGTAAGATCAAGGGAAATATTTATTTCTTTGAAATGTACGGGGGAACACTGGTTGTGGCAGAAGTGGAAGGTCTTCCAAATGCAGAAAATGCTCCAAACGCAAATTTCTACGGATTCCATATTCATGAAGGAGCATTATGTACAGGAGATGAAGAGGATCCATTTGCTCAGACAAAGGGACATTATAATCCGGAAAATACAGTACATCCAGGGCATGCGGGGGATTTTCCTCCATTGCTTGCAAATGAGGGGCTTGCATGGAGCGCCTTTTACACAGACCGGTTTTACCCGGAAGAAGTGATCGGAAGAACAGTTGTCATCCATGGGATGGCAGATGATTTCCGGACACAGTCATCAGGAAATTCCGGAAGTAAGATCGCATGCGGAGAGATTGTATCGGAATAGTCGATTCTAGAAAGAGAATATTGGGAAAAAGAGAAGGAATATCTGGATACAGGTATTCCTTTTCTTTGTGATGTATACTATAATCTTAGATAGATGAAAAATTTCAGAAGATTCAGATCAATGAGGAGGTCCCTATGATTCGAATAATAGATGTCAGTGAGATTACAAAAAATGTAAAAGAAATGTGTATTGAAGCTAATTATTATCTTTCAGATGATATGAAAAATGCATTGCAGACGGCAGTGAGAACAGAAGAGTCTCCACTTGGCAGACAGATTTTAGAACAGCTTCAGGAAAATCTGGAGATTGCAGCAACAGATATGATTCCAATCTGCCAGGATACCGGAATGGCAGTTGTATTTTTAGAGATTGGACAAGAGGTACATCTGACCGGGGGAAATCTGGAAGAGGCTGTCAATGAGGGGGTACGTCAGGGGTATGTGGAAGGATATTTGAGAAAATCTGTGGTAAAGGATCCGATTCTGAGAGAAAATACAAAGGATAACACCCCGGCAGTTATTCATTATAAAATTGTTTCTGGTGATCAAGTGAAGATCAAAGTGGCGCCGAAGGGATTCGGAAGTGAAAACATGAGTAAAGTTATGATGTTGAAGCCGGCAGATGGATTGGAAGGGGTAAAGCAAGCGATTCTCAATACAGTGGCAGAGGCAGGACCAAATGCGTGCCCACCAATGGTAGTCGGTGTTGGAATCGGAGGTACTTTTGAAAAATGTGCGCTGATGGCAAAGGAAGCATTGACAAGGGAGGTTGGCGTCCATTCGGAAATCTCATATGTGCAAGAATTAGAAGAAGAAATGCTGCAGAAGATCAACCAGCTTGGCATTGGACCGGGAGGATTGGGAGGCGTAATGACCGCTCTTGCAGTTAATGTCAACACATATCCGACTCACATTGCAGGGCTTCCAGTGGCGGTGAATATCTGTTGCCATGTGAACAGACATATTGTGAGAGTGTTATAGCAAGGAGAGAAAGGGAGGCAGTGCAGATGGAAAAACATATGACGGTACCAGCAGGAAAAGATCAGCTTTGCCAATTAAAAGCGGGAGATTATGTATATTTGACGGGAACAATCTATACGGCAAGGGATGCTGCGCATAAAAGAATGAATGAAAGCCTTGATCAAGGTGAGAAGCTGCCAGTGAAACTGGAAGAGCAGGTGATTTATTATATGGGACCATCTCCGGCAAGAGAAGGAAGACCAATCGGTTCAGCAGGACCAACAACTGCAAGCAGAATGGATAAGTATGCGCCGCGGCTGTTAGATCTGGGTCTGGGGGCAATGATTGGAAAGGGAAAGCGGACACAGGAAGTGATTGATGCGATTATAAGAAACGAGTCTGTCTATTTTGCGGCAGTAGGAGGTGCAGGAGCACTGTTATCTAAATGTATTAAACGCTCAGAAGTAGTTGCCTATGATGACCTTGGAGCAGAAGCAATCCGCCGATTGGAAATTGAAAACTTTCCTGTGATCGTCGTAATCGACAAAGATGGAAATAATCTCTATGAGACAGCAATTGAAAAATACAGAAAGAGAATAGAGGAAAATTAAATGAAACGTATTTTATTAATGGTCTTTAAAAATATTTTGCTGGTTCCTGTTATGTGGTGTAAATTATGCTATTATGCGGGACATGTAGAAAAATATACAGAGCAGCAAATTTACAAAATGCTCACCTTCATCGTACTTCGTGCCAATAAAGGCGGAAGAGTGACGATCGATGTACATGGAAAAGAGAATATACCGGAGAAAGATGGGTTTATGTTCTTTCCAAATCATCAGGGAATGTATGATGTACTTGCAATTGTAGAGGCATGTTCACATCCATTTTCAGTTGTAGCAAAAAAAAGAGGTAGAAAATGTACAGTTTTTGAAACAGGTTTTCAAATGCATGAAAGCATATACAATGGACCGGAGTGATGTCAGACAGGCAATGAAAGTGATTACTGCAGTGAGCAAAGAAGTAGAAAATGGAAGGAACTATTTGATTTTTCCGGAAGGAACGAGGTCAAAAAATGGAAATCATGTTCAAGAATTTAAGGGCGGAAGCTTTAAAGCAGCGACAAAAGCAAAATGTCCGATTATCCCGGTGGCGTTGATTGATTCCTTTAAACCATTTGATACAAACAGCATTGAACCAGTTACAGTACAAGTTCACATTTTTAAAACCGATGTTGTATGAAGAATACAAGGATATGAAGACAAATGAAATTGCAGCAGAAGTAAAGAGGCGGATTGAAGAAGTAATAGAGAAAAATACTTCCGAACAGAAGTAGATCATCAGAGTCTTGCGAGAAAAAAGAAGAATCCAGAGTTTACACAGAAGGATTCTTCTTTTGTTATATCTATATAGAAATAAATTACAGACAAAGAAAAATGAGAGAAAATTCTAGTAAAAGATAAATTACAAAAAAGTAAAAAAAGTTATTGACATTTGAAAAAAGCTTTAGTATAATCAA
>ENA-OQCW01000384-OQCW01000384.1-human-gut-metagenome-genome-assembly--contig:-NODE-384-length-27860-cov-4.878304_pt1 | contig 27860 bp, 24 predicted proteins | sample MGYA00242767_ERZ504593 | MGnify/ENA primary metagenome ERZ504593 (study PRJEB26092, sample SAMD00036307) | human gut metagenome | host: Homo sapiens | study: EMG produced TPA metagenomics assembly of... | reverse complement strand
AGATATCCATGTGTACAGTGTCGATGAATGTTTATTGATGTGACAAACTATCTGCAGCTTTATCATCTCACTGCAAAAGAAATGGCGGTAAAGCTTATGCAGGAGGTTATGGAGGAAACAGGTATCACTGCAACCGCTGGTGTGGGAACCAATCTGTATCTTGCTAAGATCGCAATGGATATCGTAGCAAAGCATGTGGATGACCATATTGGAATCCTGGATGAATTCTCTTACAGAGAGCAGCTATGGGATCATAAACCATTAAGTGACTTCTGGAGGATTGGATCCCGGACTGAAAAAAAACTGGCCGGTTATGGAATTCATACGATGGGCGATATTGCAATGGCTTCTTTAAGATCCGAAGACTGGCTGTATAAGATGTTTGGGATTGATGCAGAGCTGTTGATCGATCATGCATGGGGCTATGAAACATGCCGGATGAGTGACATCAAGAACTATCATTCGGAGGAACACAGCCTTTCAAATGGTCAGGTGCTGATGCGAAATTATTCTTTTGACGAAGCACTTGTAATCGTAAGGGAAATGACAGATAATCTGGTCCTGGATCTGTTTGAAAAAGGACTGGTAACAAGCTCTCTCACCTTATGGATCGCATATGACCACAGGTATGAGCATGAGGCATCCAAAGGAACAGTAAAACTCGAAAGAGGAAGTAATAGTTCAAAAAAAATCATAGATGCAGTGGCAGATTTATATCTCAGGATTACAGACAGATATACCGGAATCCGAAGAATCGAGGTGTGTGCGAACAGGGTTGCTCCTGAAAGTTATGTGCAGTACAGCCTATTTGATGATCCAAAACAGACCGATAAAGAACGGCATTTACAGGAAGCAGTATTGAATGTAAAGCAGCGTTATGGAAAGAATGCGATCATGCGTGGATCCAATCTGCTGGAGTGTTCCACCTATAGAGAACGCAATGAACAGGTTGGAGGACACCGTGCTTAGAGGAGGTGCGAATAGTGCTGGCAAGTGCATATCAACCGTATTTATATTTACCAAGACCGGTTTCCAGGAGACATCCCATGGATGTAGGACGCAGGGCAAAACAGTTTGCTCCATTTGCGGCACTTCGTGGACTGGATGAAACGATCCGGCAACAGGAAATCATTTACGAACCAAAAAGAGATTTATCTGAGGAAAAGAAAAATGAGCTGGATATGAAATTAAGGATCCTGGCATATGGAATGAAGATACAGGCAACTTATTTTCAAAAGTCATGGAAGAATCCATTAATTGGTCAGTACCATACATTATCTGGAACCGTAGAATTTTTTGATCCATCAGTCCACTTACGGATTGATGATACCGAGATCCAGATCCAGGACATCTGTGATCTGACTGGTGATGTATTTGAAACTATTGAAATATCATGTTAATTAATCACAGCGGAATTTTTTATACCGGAAAGAGTGTGTGGTAGCTGGTGGAAGGATAAAAAAGGATGCACAGATCGACAAAGCAGATCTGATCAGAATAGAAATCGTGCTGTTCGTGTAGCTTTGGCACTTACGGAATGGATGGCATGATGCTCATAAGGCGGATTTGATTTCCCTTTGGTCCGTTGAGTAATAAATAGAGAAATAACTTATTGCTTAAAGGAGGAAGCCTATATGGGATCAGGTGCTATTAAATGGCATGTACACTGCTCTGTATGTGGAGCATTTATTGAAAAGAGTGCACAAAGCGATTCAGAAGTGGAGTGCAAAAAATGTCGCAGTACATTGGAAATATTTGTTAAGGATGATATGGTATCGGTTCGTCCGATCTACATCCGTGATGAACAATTAAAGTCCAGGATGCGGACTTATTCCCGAAAGATGATGAATCAGGGATCATAACAGAATAGAATGAGCTGTCTGTAGTAAGCGTTGAATTTGGCAGGAACCATCAAGAACGCACCGGATGGCAAGAGTTTGTCAAGGAGCTGAACCTGACTGGAATCACTAAGAGCCCGGCAAAACATTTACGGATACACTGCAAGATCAGAAGTATTTTCTGGTTTTGGAGATTGTTGAAGTATTTGTTTTGTCGGGCTTTTTTGACCTGTTTTGACAAATTTAAAAATTTTTTATCGTACCCCACTGTAAAACAGGCTCTCAGCGTTTCGTTATATAGAGGCTTAATTTTTATTCTGAAAAAAAATTGCAGATGGAGATTTTGATAATATGACGCAAAGGAGGAAGTAAAGATGAGTGAAATCGAATACCAGGAGTTTGTAAGGCATTGTCCTTACGATGCTATGGGCGATTATTCCATGTTTCGCAAAGAGCAAACAGAGAATAAATCAGAGTGCATTCAGTGCAAATCCCAAAATGATTAGTAATTTAACATACTAATTTATGTAGGCAGATTATGCGTTACAAAGGAGTCGCGGACTCCCGTTCAAAAAAAACGGGTGAGTTCGTGACCTCTTGTGCTGCAGTTCTTTATGTCTGTGCAGAAATTTCATAAAAGATGGAATGGACCACCCGGAGCCGAAAGGCAGAAAGGTGGTCTTTATGTTGACATTAAAAGAACTGAAGAAAATCGTGAAAGTTGCTGATATGGAGAAAAGAATCCCAAGCGTGAAATCCTTGAAAGAACACAAAGTTGTAGTAAAAGAAATGATCAATGCAGATACAACGATCTCTGTTTATGATCACGGATATGTGCTTTATACAGCGGGAAATCAATCAACCGTATTTCCACTGCATAGTTGTGATGACTATGAATATGTGAGTGTAACTGGCGATAACAAGGAATTCAATAAAGAGTTCTTTGATAATGAAAACTGGTATATCCGTCTGCTGATGGAGGCTGAAGACCGTATGGCATACAGCCAGAGCAAAATCAGCACCAATCATGGTGTATTTTCTAACAGCGATGTTACAGATAATGCGGAGATTATGAGAGGATCTTCAAAAGATTTTGTTGACGATGTTATCGACAGAGAAATTCTGAATGCACTGATCAAGGAATTGACCGAGAGGCAAAAGACGGTACTCAATCTGATTTATTTCGAAGAAATGCGTCAGCAGGATGTCGCAGATTATCTGGGAATCAAACAGCAGAGTGTAAATGACCTCCTGAACAGGGCATTAAAAACGATGAAAAAAAAGGCGGAAAACGAAGAATTTTAAAAAAATTTCAAAAAAATTGAATCAGACCACTGTAAAACAGGCTCTGAGCGTTTCGTTATATGAAGGGTTTGCATAGAACACCTTCATGTACCTTGAAAAATGAATAGCCTGCCCGGAGTGATATTCGGTTTGAACATGCATAGAGCGAAAAGCTGCGTGTCTGCCAGAAGAAAACGTATCAGAGATGGAAACTGATATAGGAACGGATTCGGGAAAGAAAACAGGAAAACGCTTAAATCTTAAATCAAAATAAAATGTCTGAATCTGAAAAGAGGATGACAGTAGAAATCATGTGACGGTATTTGTGACAAACAGGTACCGCCATATATTTGTGCTGTTATCTCAGCTTGTGCTGACTGTCCCAAATAGCGCAAATTTCAGGAAAGGAGGTGATTATCTTCGTATAAAAGATAATATGCAGAAACTAACAGATAACCATACACAAAAGAATCAGAAAGGAAGGATTTAAGAGAATGAACGTGAAAAAGAAAGCACGCAGGGTGATGTCCGGTTTACTGACTGCAGTAACGGTTCTATCGACGGTACTCTCTCCCGCTGTTGCCTATGCTTCTGATGATGCAGGATCTGTAAAAAAGATTCCGTATTATGAGGAGATCAAGGATCAGCTGGATGAAGATGAAGTGGTAACTGCAACGGATTATGAGATCAAGGTTGGAGACAATTTCGATGTAAAGAGTGATTATACCGGTCTTACGATCCAGGATGACAGCAAAGTAAAAGTTACATTTCAGGAAGCAAAAGATACGGACGGGAATGACTTTTCTACCGATTATGCCAATTCCTATAAGGCAGTCTATTATGTAGAACCACAGACAACGGATCACCCAACCTACCAGATCAATCGAAAGATCGTAGTAAAAGAAGCGGATCAGCAGAAAGATTCGCAGTCAGAAAGTTCTTCTGATCAGGATGCTGGTTCTTCCGATGAGACAGAAACAGAGGATTCTGAGGCTGGCTCGTCTACAGAGGAAACTGGTGATGCTAAAACGGAGAGCAAAACAGAACTGACAGAAAAAGAATTTGATGCAGAGATCGAAGCAACGGAGAATCAGGAGACCGTTGATCCGGAAACAGGGATCACACTCTCAGAGGTTATGCAGGAAGCTGTTGACCAGGAAGTTGCTCTTGCAGATCTTGAAGCAGGTGAAAGTATTACTTTCGATATGCCAATGATGCTTGCTTCTGGTGAGACAGGAACAAAATCAGTCACTGTTACAGCGGGTTCCTGGTACTATTATGCAGACTATGGATTAGGTTCGTATCTGACTTGTCCATATTATGTGAAATGGGGAAGCATTAATGCGACAGCATACTGTGTTGAACCATCGAAAAAAGGACCGGGAAATGGAACTTATACAATCCAGAAACTTGCCGATGGAAAGACACTTGCAAAGGTCTGCTATTACGGAACAAAAGCAAGTGATGAGAATGGTTTCTTCGATGAGAAACATCCGGATTTTCCGGCAGGAAAGAGATTCATCATTACCCATCTTGCAGCAGCTTATGCAAATGGATCCAGTGACTGGGCATCCGGAACTAATGCAACAGGAAAGAACCTGGCAATGGAGCTTTACAATTATTGTGTAAATATGCCGGACATTCCGTCTGTAGATATGAGCTTTTCCGAATCTAATGTAAAGGCTTATGTGGAAGGAAACAGCCAGCGAACAAGCGTGATCACATTCAAAGCAGATAAACTGCAGACAATCACATTTAAGTTGCCAAGCGGTGTAAAGCTTGTAAATGTGACAACCGGTAAAACCAGTGCTGCAGGAGCAAGTGTAGAAATCAGTGGAGGTACACAGTTTTATCTGACAGCACCACTTGATCAGGCAGAGAGCGTCAGTGCTACATTTTCTTCTCGGATGAAGGGAAGCATTGATAAAGAATACTCTGCTTACAAGATTGTAACAGGATCTGGAACACAGGACCTGGCTCTTGTTTTCGGTGAAGGTGTCGGAAATGAGAAATATGTGGATTTTAAAGTAACCTGGACAAAAGAATGCAAGGTATCCATTGTAAAGAAAGACCAGGATACAGGCAACGCACTGGCTGGTGCAGTGTACGGGATCTATTCCGATGCTGCATGTACAAAGCTGATTGCAGAGATGCCTGCAACTGATCAGAATGGTGCTTCACAGCTCACAATGGAAAAGACACAGGAAGTTGTTTATCTGAAAGAAATCTCTGTTCCAACAGGGTATCAGATCGATACAAAGTCTTATAATGTGACTCTTGCTATCGGAAAGACAACGACTAAAAATGTAACGGACAAACGAGTAAATGCAAAGCTCAACATTGCAAAACAGGATGCTGAGACAGGCAATGAAGCCCAGGGTGATGCAACACTGGAAGGTGCGGTATATGGTCTTTATGCAAGGGAAGACATTGTTCATCCGGATGGAAGAACCGGAACAATCTATAAGAAAGACACCCTGATCACATCCCTGACAACGGATAAGAATGGCGAAGCTTCTGTATCGGATCTCTATCTTGGAAAGTATTATCTGAAAGAGCTTAGTGCTCCGGTGGGATACGTACTGGATCCGACAGAACATGATGTGGACTGTACTTACGAAGGTGCTACTGTTCCGACAGTAGAAAGAACTTCTGTATGTAAAGAAACTGTCGTCAAACAGCCATTCCAGATCATTAAGGCAGCAAACAATGGAAAAACCGATGCAGATCTTCTTAAGGGAGTTGGTTTTTCAGCATGGCTTGTCAGTGATCTGAAAGTAAAGGCAGATGGAAGTTATGATTTTGATTCAGCCAGACCGGTTGTACTGACTGCAGATGGACAGACAGAAATGTTTACCGATGAAAAAGGATATGCAAGATCGATTCCGCTTCCATATGGAACTTATGTGGTAAGAGAAACCACAAGCAAACACAACTATGCACCGGTTGATGATTTTGTAGTGAAGATCACAGAGAATTATCCGGATACACCGCAGACATGGCGAGTGCTTCTGGATAAAGAATTCAAAGCAAAATTAAAGATTATCAAAAAGGATGCAGAAACACAGAAATCTGTACTCCTGGCAAATACTGAGTTCAAGGTATACGACCTGGATAACCAGAAATATGTGGAACAGACAACATCCTATCCGAAGCCAACAGTACACAAATCTTATTTCACAAACGAGGAAGGATACCTGGTACTGCCGAGAAATCTGAAACCTGGTAACTACCGGATTGAGGAAGTGACGGCACCCGATGGGTACACAATATCCAAAAACTATGTGACAGTTGCCGTTGATACAGATACTGCTTATCTGACCGATCCTGTCACAGGAGATGCAGTCATTGATGTGGAATATACCAATGCCCCGGTCAAAGGTCAGTTAAAGATCTATAAACAGGGTGAAGTGTTAAAGGGATTTGATAAGGACTTCCAGTATGAAATGGCTGGACTTGCAGGTGCTGAATTTGAAGTCTATGCGGCAGAGGATATTTATACTGCCGATCATCAGGTAGATGCAGATGGACAGAGAACTCTGTATTTTGCAAAGGATGCACTGGTAGCAACCGTCACAACGGATGCAGATGGTTATGCAACTGTAAAGAATCTTCCACTTGGCAGGTACTATGTTAAAGAGAAGAATGCACCGGACACTTATGTGTTAAATACCGTGCTGGAAAATGTCGAATTTGCTTATGCGGATCAGGATACTGCAGTGATCGAGAAAGAAATCTCTGTCACAGATGAACGACAGAAAGTGTCGATTACTGTCGAAAAACAGGATGCTGAGATAGGCAATACAGTAGCCGGAGCAGTGTTCGGTATTTACAATGCAAAAGACATTCAGACGAAAGATGGAAAAGTGATCGTCAAAGCAGATACTCTTTTACAGGAAATGACTTCTGATGAAAAAGGTCAGGCAGCATGTACACTGGATCTTCCACTTGGAAGCTATTATGTAAAAGAACTGAAAGCACCAGATGGATTCGTATCTTCGGATGAAGTACTGAGATTTGATGCTTCTTATCAGGGGCAGGATGTGCAGACAGTAACATTAAAATCCGTAAAGAAGAACCAGCCGACAACTGTTGAGATCACAAAATCAGATGCAACAACCGGTGTAGAACTGGATGGAGCTTATCTGAAAGTAACGGATAAAGATGGAAATGTAGTAGATAGCTGGACATCTTCCAAAGATGCACCGCATGTGATCAAATATCTGAAGGTGGGTGAGACTTATACCCTACATGAAGAGTTTGCACCGCATGGTTATCTGGTAGCCAATGATGTGACATTCACAGTCAAAGATACCGGAGAGGTTCAGAAAGTGGAAATGAAGGACGAGGTACCGGTTGGTGAACTCATCATCAACAAAAAGGGAGAATTTCTGGATTCTGTTACACTGGCCGATAAGGTCAAAGGTGTGGTGGAACACATTTTCAACTATGTAACCGGAAAACTGACAGATGTTACGTTTGAAGTCTATGCTGAGGAAGACATTAAGGCTGCCGATGGCGTCAGTGACGATTACTATAAAAAGGATGAACTGATTGCAACGATCAAGACAGATGAAACTGGTATTGCAAAACTGGAAAATCTTCCACTTGGTAAATACTATGTGAAAGAAACAGGAACTGCTTACGGTCATGTACTGGATGGTGAGATCCGTCATGTAGATCTGACTTACGTGGATCAGAATACACCAGTTGTAGTCTATGACAAAGACTGGCAGAACAACCGCCAGAGAGTAGAAGTCAGTGTACTTAAGAAAGAAAAAGATTCTGACCGTACATTGGAAGGCGCTATCTTTGGATTATTTGCCAAAGATGACATTAAGTCTGAGACAACTGGTAAAGTCCTGATCGAAGCCGATGAGATCATTGAGCTGAAATCTACAGATGAAGAAGGAAAGATCACATTTGTTGCAGATCTTCCAATAGGAGCAACTTATTATGTAAAAGAGCTCTATGCACCAGACGGATTCGTAACCAACGATGAAGGAAAAGAATTTACGTTTGAGTATGCAGGTGAGGATCAGCCGACTGTAACCTATGGTTTTACCTTTGAGAATCAGCCAACCATTGTAGAATTTACCAAATCCAGTCTGACAACCGGAAAAGAACTTCCAGGATGTAAGCTGAAAGTGGTAGATGCTGATGGAAATATCGTGGATGAATGGACTTCCGGTAAAGAAGCACATGTGATCCGTGAGCTGACTGTCGGAAAAGAATACACACTGGTTGAAACAAAACCTGCTGATGGTTACGTGACAGCTGAAAGCGTGAAGTTCACGATCAAAGATACTGCCGATGTGCAGAAAGTTGAGATGAAGGATGATGTAACGAAGGTGAAAATCTCCAAACAGGATATCGCCGGAAAAGAACTTCCGGGAGCGAAACTCACAATCCTTGATCAGGATGGAAAAGTTGTGGAAAGCTGGACCAGTACAGAGAAAGCACATTACATCGAAATGCTTCCGATCGGAAAATACACTCTCCGTGAAGAAACAGCACCGGATGGCTATCTGGTTGCAAAAGATGTGGAATTCGAAGTAAAGGATACCAGTGTAGTACAGCATGTAACCATGGTGGATGAGGAAAAACCGGCAGAAAAGACACCGGAAGGTGGAAAACCTGTCAGTGATTCACCAAAGACTGGGGATAACACCAATCTGTGGCTGTGGTTTATGCTTCTCGGCATTGGTGCGACTGGTACAGGAGCCCTTGCATTTATGAGAAAAAAGAAACACTAATTAAATAAGAATGAGCGTTCATGGAAACCGAAAGGAATCTGTGGACGCTTTTTAGATGGAGAAACCATGAGAAATATCATTATTTTTGTTGCTCTTCTGGGAGCAGCAGCAATATTTACAGTTTTGTATTGTCTCATTGCTGCCGGAAGTCAGGCAGAGAAAAAACTGACAGAAATCATGAGAAAAGAGGAAGAACAGAATGAAGACTAATAAAGATCTGATCATAGAACCAAATGCAGCTATTGAGGGAAGAAAGTACAGCGAAGAAAAGCCATGGTCCTGCAAGTACTGTTACTTGTGGGGAGGCAAAAAGAAAGGCTGTAGCTTGAAACAGTGCCACTATCTGCTTCCGGAAAAGAAAAAAGCAGTAAAAACAACACCATGTGGTGGCTGTCCGTATGGAAAACATGTTCCATGCATCGGATATTGTATTGCCCGTCTTTATTCTGAGATGAAAGGAAAGAAAGGACGTGGGTAATTGCAGGAAGAAGTAAATCAGAAAGTGATCAGCCTGAGCATCCAGGGAGTCAAGATCACTGCCAGTGTGCTAAAAGCAGCCCTTCGGAAGTTCCTGGAAATGGACAACCGCAGGAAACAGAAAGCAACGCAGGTGAAAATGGCAGAAAAGACCGGACGGGCTCAGGAGAAAGGAAGGGAAAAAGCCCGAAAAAAGATTGAAAAGAAAAAGCCGCATGGAAAGCAGACCATCAAGCAGCTGAATGCACAGGGAGTACAGCTTTCCAACTTAAAGATCACAGATGAAAATATCAAATCCTTTGACCGTGTGGCAAGAAAATACGGCATTGATTACAGCTTGAAGAAAGAAGTTGGTGCTGATCCACCGAAATATCTGGTCTTCTTTAAGGCAAAAGACGTGGATGTGATGACAGCGGCTTTCCGGGAATATGCCGGAGTAGAACTGAAAAAGAAACAGGTGAAGAAACCATCTGTCAGAAAGAAACTGCAGAAATCTGTAGAAAGAAAAGCAAAGCACCGCCAGCGTGTGAAGCAGAGACAAAAATCCAGAGGTCAGGAACGATGATTAGGGAAAAATTACAGAAGATCCAGGTCAAACGGCTGGTGATCTTAAATCTCCCATATTTCTTTATCTTCTATGTAGCAGATAAAGGCTCCTGGCTGTACCGGCATTGCCTGGGAGAAAGCATGGTCCAGAGACTTGGCGTGATGTTAGTCAATTTCCGACTGGCATTTTTAAGCTGGCTGCCAAGTGTCGCTTTGCAGGATCTTACAGTAGGTGTTCTGGTTGCAAGTACATTAAAGCTGGTGGTCTACTATCGTTCTAAAAATGCAAAGAAGTTCCGGCAGGGTGTGGAGTATGGATCTGCAAGATGGGGAAATAGAAAAGATATCGAACCCTTCATGGATCCGGTTTTTGAAAACAATGTCATCCTCACAGAAACGGAACGTCTGACCATGAACAGCAGACCAAAAGCACCAAAGTATGCCCGAAATAAGAATGTGATCGTCATCGGTGGTTCCGGATCCGGAAAGACAAGATTCTATGTGAAACCCAATCTTATGCAGATGACGGACCACGTGTCCTATGTGGTCACTGATCCCAAGGGTACAATCATCGTTGAATGCGGGAAGATGCTGGTAAATGGAGGATATCGGATCAAGGTATTAAATACGATCAACTTTAAAAAGTCCATGCATTACAATCCGTTCCATTATATCCGGAGTGAGAAAGATATCTTGAAACTGGTAAATACCATTATCGCAAATACCAAAGGTGAAGGTGAAAAATCAACCGAAGATTTCTGGGTGAAGGCCGAACGTCTTTTGTATTCTGCACTGATCGGATACATCTGGTATGAAGCACCAGAGGAAGAACAGAACTTTTCTACTTTGCTGGAATTTATCAATGCCAGTGAGACCAGGGAGGATGATGAAGAATTTAAAAATGCGGTGGATGAATTGTTTGAAGAACTGGAAGCAGAAAATCCGGAACACTTTGCAGTAAGGCAATATCGCAAGTACAAGCTTGCTGCCGGCAAAACCGCGAAGTCGATTTTGATTTCCTGTGGTGCCAGACTTGCACCATTTGATATTCAGGAGCTAAGAGAAATCATGTCCTATGACGAAATGGAACTGGATATGATTGGCGATCAGAGAACAGCCATGTTTGTCATCATTAGTGATACAGATGACACATTCAACTTTGTGGTAGCGATCATGTACACCCAGCTCTTTAACCTGCTTTGTGATAAAGCAGATGATGAGCATGGAGGCAGGCTTCCCTATCATGTACGGCTGCTTCTTGATGAGTTCAGCAATATCGGACAGATTCCAAAATTTGACAAGTTGATTGCTACAATCCGAAGCAGGGAAATCTCCGCTTCTATCATTCTGCAGTCACAATCTCAGCTGAAAACCATCTATAAGGATGCTGCTGAGACGATTACAGGCAACTGTGACACTGTTCTTTTCCTTGGCGGAAAGGAAAGTTCCACACTGAAAGAAATATCAGAAACCCTGGGAAAGGAAACCATTGATCTTTACAACACATCAGACACCAGAGGCAGCAACCGGTCCTATGGGCTGAACTATCAAAAGACAGGAAAAGAACTGATGAGTAGAGATGAGCTGGCGGTCATGGATGGAGAAAAATGTATCTTACAGCTTCGAGGAGTCCGGCCGTTTTTAAGCAACAAATATGACATCACAAAGCATAAACGGTACAAAGAGCTTGCCGATTTTAATAAGAACAATGCGTTTGATGTCGAAAAATATCTGGCACACCGACTGGTGCTGTCGGAAGATACAGAATTTGAAATGTATGAAGTAACTGTAACACAAGAAGACGTATCAGTGATTGAAGCTGAGGAAGGTGAGGACTGATATGAAAGAAAGAATTCGAGCACCCTGCTACTACTGATAAGGGTACAAAAAGGTCTGAATAAAAGGGAAAGGAGTAGAGCCAAACGCTTACAGACCATAAGAAAAAGCGTTTGTTCATACATTTGATTATGGCTTTTTTTAGTAGTGCAATCAATATCCTTCAGACACTGGTCGTTGCAATCGGTGCCGGTCTTGGTGTCTGGGGCGTAATCAACCTGATGGAAGGTTATGGAAACGACAACCGTGCGACACGTTCGTAAGTGAAAAGCTTACGCACAGAGTCGAAGGACTATTACAAGTCCGAAACTTTGGAGAACTGATATTCCGATGAGTGAAATGAGGGAGTAACGCCCTGAAGCGCTCACACTGATACTCCGACTGGCATCAGCGTGCAACCGCCAAAGTGTCAGAAGCTCGGTAAAGTCGGCAGAGAGTAGCCGTAAATATGGCTAACTACCATATACGAAAGCTGTCCAGGGGTGGATGGTGCTACCTATATGCCGGGTGTCGGTTACTCATGGTCAGAATGTACGAAAGTACTGACGAACTTCCGAATGTACGAGTCTAAACGTTGATACTGTCGAAAGGCAGTAGCCCTTGCATGGGCGTGTCCGTGGATTAGTAAGATTGGTTGTTATGAAAGTCCATGCATTGTTACAGGCAATGCGGTTCTGCAGGACTGGACACAGGCTTAGAGGAAGGACCTAAAGGTAATCAAAGATAGGAATATCGGAACGTGGAAAGCTGGGAATGTGGAGGCTGTTGCAAGCCAATGATGCAGTAGACAGGAAAGGGTACACACCCATAACTGTCTTTTATCCCAGTGAGAGTAGGGGCACAGTACCGATGAAGCGGTGATAACAAACCGTGGAGGGATAGCCCCAAGTCGAATTCAACAAAACAAATGAATATACGATAAACGCAGCTTCGAGTATGACAAAGAAAATCCAAACCGAAGGGAGAGGATGCCTGTGTTGACTTCGAAACAGCAAGAACAGAAATCTAAACAGAGAAAAATCCGCAATTCTGAGTATTACGATATGGTAAGTACTTTTGACGGACTGCATGCAAACAGTAAGAAAGGCAAGATATTTAATCATCTCATGGAAATCATTGAGAGTGAGGAGAATATCAAGCTGGCATATAGAACGATAAAGACGAATGCAGGAAGTGATACCGCAGGTGTGGACAAAAGGACAATTAACGACCTTGCTAAATTAAGTGAGGAAGAATACGTCCGTCTCATAAGAAAGCAATTCAGTTGCTATCATCCACGCCCAGTAAAGCGTGTGGAGATACCAAAGCCCAATGGAAAGACCAGACCTCTGGGAATTCCGACTATCGTTGACCGAGTGGTTCAGCAATGCATCTTACAGGTCATGGAGCCGATATGTGAGGCCAAATTTAGTGATAATTCTTACGGATTCCGTCCTAACAGATCCGCTGAACACGCCATCGCACAGTGTATGCGATTGATACAGGTACAGCATATGTATCACGTAGTAGACCTCGATATTAAAGGATTCTTCGACAACATCAATCACACAAAACTGATAAGGCAGATATGGGCATTAGGAATAAGAGATAAGAAACTGTTATGCATCATTAAGGAAATGCTGAAGGCACCTGTTATTCTGCCAAATGGAGATAAGATATTTCCTACTAAAGGAACTCCACAAGGCGGTATCCTGTCACCATTGCTTGCAAACATTGTTCTAAATGAGTTAGATTGGTGGATTACTTCCCAATGGGAAGAAATGCCAACGAAAACAGATTTTACGACAAGAAGCAATAAGCAGGGAACAGTTATCAAAAGCCATGCTTACAGGGCTTTACGCAGAAGCAAACTGAAAGAAGTGCATGCGGTGCGATATGCCGATGATTTTGAAATCTTCTGCCCCACACACGCAGAAGCTGTCAAAGTCTATAAAGCTACAGAAATGTGGTTAAAAGACCGCTTAGGTCTTGATATAAGCCCCGACAAATCAAAGGTAGTCAATCTGAAAAGGCAGTATTCTGATTTTCTCGGATTCAAACTGAAAGTGCGGAAAAAGGGAAAGAAATATGTCGTCAGGTCACATATGTGTGACAAGGCATATAAAAAGGCTCATGAAAAGCTGACAGAGGAAGTGAAAACTCTGGCTCATTCGTCAGATGACACAGCTCAGTTTATGCAGTTGCAGAAATATAATTCTGTAGTCGCAGGATTACACGAATACTACTGCATTGCAACAGAAACAACAGCAGACTTTGGAAGGCTTGCCTTCAGTATCAACAAACAGCTTAGAAACAGGCTGAAAGGCGATGTATCCCGTAATGGTGCTCTAAGAAATGGTTTCATCAAAGACAAGTATGGTAAAAGCAGGCAATTGAGGTTTCTGCATGAACGTCCCATTGTTCCAGTGGGAGCCGTTCCGCAGAAAAATGCCCAAAACAAAAGGAAAGTCATCAATAAATACACAGCCAAGGGACGAGAACTGATTCATAAGAATCTTACTATCAATACCGACGCAATGTTATGGCTGATGCGTAATCCTGTTAAAGGCAGGTCGATTGAATATGCAGATAACAGAATATCACTATTTGCGGCTCAATATGGTAAATGTGCAGTCACTGGACTTCCTATGGAAGTGCATGACATACACTGTCACCATAAAATGCCATCAAGCAAAGGTGGTACGGATGCATATGAAAATCTGATATTAATCTCAAAAGCCGTCCATGTGATTATCCATGCAACGTCTGAAATCACAATCAGAGAATATCTAAACCCACTGCAATTAGATGATTCTAAACTTGCAAAACTTAACAAACTTCGAACTATGGCAGAAATGCCTGTAATCATTCTTTGATAATTATGCTGTTACGAAGTGTGTAAATCGTATATGAAAAGCCCTGGCGGTTGAATTCGATGGAACGCCGTGTGCGGTGAAAGCTGCATGCACGGTGTGGAGCGGGGGAAAATCCGGAGATTATATCAAAGGATTACCTATCGCTATCGGGTGCAAAATCCCAGGGAATTAAGCAGCTGATGAGCGGTGGTGGTGTTATCCTGATCGGAACACAGCTGATCCCGCTTCTGAGTGGATTATTTGGTTAAGAGAAAGGAGTAGAGATCCATGTTCAGTCAGATTTTTGATGCGATTGAGGAATGGATGAGGGAACTCTTAACCGGGATGATCACTTCCAACCTGGACACGATGTTTACTGATGTCAATCAAAAGACTGGTGAGATCGCTACCCAGGTTGGACAGACCCCGCAAGGGTGGAACGGCAGCATATTCAGTATGATCCGGAACTTATCGGATTCCGTGATCATGCCGATCGCAGGTATTATTATCACACTCGTACTCTGCTACGAATTGATTTCTATGCTGACCGAGCGCAACAACATGCATGATATTGATACCTGGATGTTTTTCAAGTACTTCGTAAAAATGTGGATCGCTGTTTATCTGGTGAGTAACACATTTACGATCACAATGGCGGTATTCGACGTGGGCCAGCACGTAGTTAATTCTGCGGCCGGTGTTATCACAGGAAGTACCGCCATTGATATTTCTTCGGCATTGACGGATCTTTCCACAACCCTGGAAAGTATGGAAATCGGAGAACTTGTTGTATTGGCGCTGGAAACCCTTATCGCCGGCTTCTGTATGAGAATCCTGTCTGTACTGATCACAGTGATCATGTATGGACGTATGATAGAGATTTACCTATATACCTCAGTTGCGCCGATTCCATTTGCAACTATGAGTAACAGAGAATGGGGACAGATCGGCACGAATTATTTCAGAGGACTCTTTGCCCTGGCTTTCCAGGCATTTCTGATGATGGTATGCGTTGCAATCTATGCAGTGCTTGTTGCAGGTATCCAGTATTCAGATAATCTGAGTTCTTCATTATTTGGCGTTATGGCTTACACAGTGATCTTATGTTACAGCCTCTTTAAGACGGCCTCTTTAAGTAAGTCGATATTCAACGCGCACTAAATTACAGGAAGGAGTGAAAATCATGGCATATGTCAGCGTACCGAAAGATTTAACGAAGGTAAAGAATAAAGTAGCATTTAACCTGACCAAAAGACAGCTGATCTGTATCGGTATAGGTGCTGCAATGGGAATTCCAAGCTATTTCCTCTTGCGTAATGTGATGGGAAATAGTAATGCAGCAACGGTCATGGTGCTTTTGATGTTACCGGCATTTTATTTGCCATGTACGAAAAAGACGGGATGCATCTGGAAGATGTTCTGATGCATATGATCCGGGTGAAGTTTCTTCGTCCACCCGTTAGAAAATATGAAACTGAAAACTATTATGAGACAGATCCGGAACAGATCAAGCAGTCTCCGGATACAGGAAAACTGAAAGGAGGAAAAACGGTTGCGAAAAAAGAAAAATAAGAAAACTGTCGCAGATACCGGATACAAAAAAGTAGACAGAAAAGAGAAAAAGAAAAAAGGAAAAGACAGGAGGAAAAAACGCAGGCAGAAAAAACTGTCTGTTCAAGCAGTCGATCGCTTATAAGGAAAATGGGAAGAGATGGAATCTGCAGGGTACAGGGAAAAAACGTATTCTAAGTGCATCCGCTTCTATGACATCAACTACCAGCTGGCTCAGAACGAAGATAAAAATGCAATCTTTGAAAACTGGTGTGATTTCCTCAATTACTTTGATGCCAGTATCCATTTTCAGCTGAGCTTTTATCAATCATAAGAGCAGCATGAAGGAGTTTGAGCAGGTCATCCGGATCCGACCACAGGAGGATGCTTTTGATGATGTCCGTATGGAATACGCAAAGATGTTGAAACAGCAGCTGGCAAAAGGAAACAACGGTCTGGTGAAGTCAAAATATATCACCTTTTCCATCGAAGCGGATAATATCCGGGAAGCAAAGCCAAAGCTGGAACGTATTGAATCAGATATCCTGAACAACTTCAAGATCCTTGGAGTTCCAGCCTATCCATTGAATGGAGTGGAAAGATTGCAGATACTGTATGAGACTTTCAATCCGGATATCATGACAGACTTCCAGTTTGATTATGGTTCCATGATCCGTACTGGACTCAATACCAAAGATTATGTGGCACCGACCAGTTTTGTATTCAAGGACAGAAATACATTCCGTATGGGAAATACCATCGGAGCAGTCTCTTATTTACAGATCCTGGCACCAGAGCTTACAGATAAGATGCTGGCAGAATTTCTGGATATTGATAAGAACCTGATCGTCAACCTGCATGTCCAGTCTGTGGATCAGATGAAGGCAATCAAGCTGGTAAAAAGCAAAGTGACGGATATCAACCGTATGAAAATCGAAGAACAGAAAAAAGCAGTCCGGGCCGGATACGATATGGATATCATTCCATCGGATCTGAACACGTATGGCGGAGAAGCTAAGCGTCTGTTAGAAGACCTGCAGTCACGAAATGAGCGTATGTTCCTTGTAACAGCGCTCTTTTTAAATACAGCAAAGACCAAACAGGCACTGGACAATGCCATCTTCCAGACTGCCGGAATTGCACAGAAATACAACTGTGTACTGAAACGTCTGGACTATCAGCAGGAAGAAGGACTGATGAGCAGTGTTCCGCTGGGAGTCAATCATATCCCCATCAAACGTGCACTGACCACGACCAGCACTGCTATCTTCGTACCGTTTACCACTCAGGAACTTTTTATGGCAGGAGAATCCCTGTATTACGGATTAAATGCACTCAGCAACAACATGATTATGGTGGATCGTAAAAAGCTGAAAAACCCGAATGGACTAATCCTTGGTACACCTGGATCCGGTAAATCCTTTGCTGCAAAAAGAGAAATCACCAACGCTTTCTTTGTCACGAAGGATGACATTATCATCGGAGATCCGGAGGGTGAGTATTATCCACTGGTCCATGCACTTGGCGGACAGGTCGTACACATTTCACCGACCAGTAAGGATTATATCAATCCGATGGATATCAATATGGATTATTCCGATGATGACAATCCACTTGGAGTGAAATCCGATTTTGTCCTGTCTTTATGCGAGCTGATCATGGGAAGCAGGGATGGAATTGAAGCAGAGGAAAAATCAGTGATCGACCGCTGTCTTCCACTGGTGTATCAGAAGTACTTTGCAGATCCAAAACCGGAAAATATGCCGGTTCTCGGTGACCTGTATGACTGTCTTAGAAAGCAGAAAGAACCGCAGGCCCAGAGAATTGCAACAGCGTTGGAAATCTATGTAAATGGATCACTGAAAGTATTTAACCATAGAACCAATGTGGAATTGAATAACCGTATTGTCTGCTTTGATATCAAAGAACTTGGAAAGCAGCTGAAAAAGATTGGAATGCTCATCGTTCAGGATCAGGTATGGAACAGAGTTACGATCAACCGTGGCATCAAATCTACCAGGTACTATATCGATGAGTTTCATCTTCTGCTCAAAGAAGAACAGACAGCAGCTTATTCCGTAGAAATATGGAAGAGATTCAGAAAATGGGGTGGTATTCCAAGTGGTATCACCCAGAATATCAAAGATCTTCTTGCCAGCAGGGAAATTGAAAATATCTTTGAGAACAGTGATTTTATCCTGATGCTGAACCAGGCTGCAGGTGACAGACAGATCCTTGCAAAACAGTTGAATATTTCCCCATATCAGTTGTCTTATGTTACGAATTCCGGGGAAGGAGAAGGACTTCTTTTCTATGGAACAACAATTATTCCATTTAAGGACAAGTTCGATAAGAACTTGAAGCTGTACAGTTTGATGACTACAAAACCGGAAGAAGTTGAAAAACGAGAGAAAGAAATGGAGGCGGAAAAGCATGAAGGAAATCGATAAGATCCGAATCAGGCAGTGGAACCAGGATAATCCTTACATTCAGATGAAAAATCTGGAAAATGCACAGCCTGGATACCGTGTTCATACAGTCAATGATGATCATCATCTGTATGAACTTCCGCTAGAAACACAGAACATTATCCTTGACTGGGTATTCTGGAATTTTTATCCGGCACAGAAAATCTATCCGCATCTTACCAGTGATGATCTGAAAGAAGTTCTGTATAAACGTACCCAGATCCATCTGCACAACAATCAGTTCAAGGAGGCTATGCTGATCAATGGTTTCTGGCCGAGAGATCCGAGTGAATTGAACTGGGTATTTCATATCCAGGCGAGCTCTCCAGCAATCAGGACACAGGCAGATGGTTATCCTGGTATCCCGATTATAGGACGCCAGGAACTGAATGAGTACAGAAAGAAAAGTTGTGCCAGGAGGTGATGACCTATAGCTGGAAAAGAATTTAAAGGCAAAGATAAAAAGGTCGCAAAGATGACCAGAGATGGTCTGACAGAAGAAAATCTCCATGATGGTAGTGTAAAAGATATCAGTCACAGGAGCCGTGGGCGACCGGAAACTAAAGAAGAATTTGTTCCGGAACGGGAACGAAAAAAAGACTGAGGGCGAAGATTCAAAATCGGGAAAAGGAAAACGACTGCAGATGGAGAAAATCCGGAAATCATCTGTCCGACAGGAAACTGTTGAGGATACAGTTGAAGTCACACCGGAAGAAAAAGTATCTGGATATCGAAAGAAACTGCATCGTCATGAAAAAATCCCGGATGATGATAACAGCCTGAACAGTCAAAAGAAATCTATTCGGAAGAAGCAGTTGCAAAAACAGATGACCAAAGAACAGGCAAAAGCCGGAAGATTATCCTTTGATGATGAAGGAAATCAGATGGTGAAAGGTGCTGGTATGAAACCGGGAGGGACAGCCGGGAAATACATTGCTACACAAGCTGTTATATCTGGCATGAAAGCAGTCTCTTCCGAAGAGGAAGAAACAGATGAAAATGCAGGTGTGGAAAGTGCCAGACTTGTAGAGCGTGAAACAGAAGATGCGTTACGTGGTCTGCGTCATGCTCAGATCCGGAGTAAACGAACGGATGTGAAAACCCATCGCAGAGGTTATCGTGAGGCTACCATAGAAAAGAAACTGAAATTTGGTTCTGCAGAAAGTATGGAAGGAGTCAAACATGCAGAAACGGTAAAGAAATCCGAACAAAAGAGACATTTCTATAACCGCTTCTTTCAGAAAAAACGATATAAGGATGCATACCGGGCAGCCAGAGCCGGAAAATCCGCTGGCAATCTGGGTGGAGCAACAACCATTTCCGGTGTCGAGAGCATGACGGTAAAAGCAAAGATCGCCTTGAAAGAGATTATAAAGCGTAATCGTGCCATGTTCGCAGGCATCGGTATTTTTGCGCTTCTTTTTCTAGTCATAGCGGTATCTCTGGGGAGCTGCAGTGCCTCTATCGAGGGAGCTGGATCTGTGATCGGTATTACAACGTATCCAAGTTCAGACGAGGATATTTATGCTGCTGAAAATAGATATGCTGCTTTGGAAAGTGCCTTGAACCAGCAGATCAATGAGATGGAACGAAGACATCCAAATTATGACGAGTATCAGTACAACATTGCAGAGATTGGTCATAATCCATACCATCTTATCTCGTATCTTACCGCAAAATATGGGGACTGGACGTACTCAGATGTTGAAAACGAACTTCAAGCTCTTTTTGAAGCACAATATCATCTGAATACAGAAGGTCGAACAGAAACGGTGACAGAAACCAGAAATGTTCGAGTCGGAGAATCATTAGGACAGGTAGTGACCAGCGGATATTGTAACTGTCGAATCTGCTGTGGTGTATGGTCCGGAGGTCCAACTGCTAGTGGTGCATATCCAACTGCAAACCATACCATTGCTGTAGATGCTTCCAATCCATTTGTGCCGATTGGCACTAAGGTAGTAATGAATGGTGTGGAATACACAGTTGAGGATACCGGAGCCTTTGCACGATATGGTGTGCAGTTTGACGTTTACTATGATAACCATGCTGCCGCTTCTGCTCATGGACATCAGACCTGGGAAGCCTATATCGCAGATGACAATGGCAGTCAGGAAGTAACGGTTACCAGTACAAGCACTAAGAAGATTCTATATGTGACACTGACAAATGGAAGCTTTGATGCTGTGGCAAGAGCCAATCTGAATGCAGAACAGCTGATTATTTACAATGCGTTAAATACGACCTATGGAAACAGAAATTATCTGTGGGATGTAAACAATGTGACCAGTGGATCAAGCGGTAATGGAATGAGCTATGAGATTCCACCGGAAGCACTGCAGGATGAAGAATTTGCCCGGATGATCCGAGAAGCGGAAAAATATCTGGGAGTACCTTATGTATGGGGTGGTTACTCTCCGTCCGGATTTGATTGCTCAGGATTCGTATCTTATGTCATTAACCACTGTGGTAATGGCTGGAACTATGGACGATTGACCGCAGATGGATTAAGAGGCGTATGTACTTATGTATCACCGCAAGAAGCAAAACCAGGAGATCTGATCTTCTTCCAGGGAACGTATAACACATCCGGTGCAAGCCATGTGGGTATCTATGTCGGTAACAATATGATGATCCATTGTGGGGATCCGATCCATTACTCAAATATCAGCACATCCTACTGGCAGCAACACTTCATGTGCTTTGGAAGACTGCCATAAATGGGTGATTGAAGGGAGGTGAAAGTTTGAATAAAAAGATTAAAAAATATCTGGATGAGATTGCCAAGACAGAGAAAAAGATCGCGGATCTGCAGCAATATCTTAGGGGTGTCCAGGCTGCATTAAAGCAGGAAGAGGACAATGAGATGATCAGGTGCATCCGTGGTATGAAGATGGAGAATGGTCAGTTGTATGATCTTTTGGATGGTATCCAGAATGGAACAGTTAAATTTCAGGTAAGCAGGGAGTCTGACGAAGAAGGTTCAGGCTCCTTTGTATTCACAGAAGAAAATAAGGAGGAATATCAGAATGGTGAAATGGAAGAAAATGAATAAGAAAATGGCAGGACTGCTGTTAGGAGTCATGATGCTTTTTACTGCATCAACCACAGCATTTGCCTATGTGGATGAATCGGCAGAGGCATCCAAAGTAGAGACAACTCAGACGGAACAGTCAACAGACAAAGAAGAGAAAAAGGACGAGGCGACAAACACAAACGAGGTGCTGCCGGAAGATGGAACAGACAAGGGAACTGCATTTACGACACCTGGCAATGGTGAAGTCAAGGATGACATTACCGATGATTCCACAAAGGAATTTCTTACGGTTACAACGAAGAATAACAACACTTTCTATATCGTGATCGACCGTAGTGCCACATCACAGAATGTCTATATGTTATCCCAGATTGATGAGAATGATCTGTCCGAATTTCTGGATAAAGACAGCACTGCTACTGTCGTAACACCACAGCCAGATAAATCAAAGGTAGTGCTGGATGAAACAAATAATGAGGATGTAGACAAGGAAGCTACCATTGATCCGGAGAAAACAGCATCTGCAAAAACCAATATGGGTGCAATGGCAACAATCCTGATTTTGGCTCTCGGCGGTGTGGCAGCTTACTACTACTTCAAGATCTATAAACCTAAAAAAGAGGAAGATGAGGATGATCAGCCGGAAGGTTTGGAAACAGGTGGACTGGAAGAAGTTCCGGATGAGGAAGAGTCTGAAGACGAAGATTTTGAAGAAAATGAAAAATAAATAAACTTTGTTAGCGGAGGGGGCTGTAAAACATGCTCTCTCCGTTTCGTTATATGAAGGAGGTAATACATCATGTATTTAGTAATTGCAGAAAAACCAAGTGTATCAAGAGCAATCGCAGAAGTGATTGGAGCACAGGAACGAGAAGACGGATATTTACAAGGAACCGACTGTATGGTCAGCTGGTGCTTCGGACATCTGGCCGAATATGTTTCACCGGATGCTTACGATGAGAAATTTAACCAGTGGAGATATGAAGATCTCCCGATCATCCCGAAAGACTGGAAAGTTACAGTCTCAGAAGATAAGAAAGATCAGTTCTATATCTTAAAAAGACTGCTCAACAGTCCGGAAATTGAATACGTCGTAAATGCCTGTGATGCCGGACGTGAAGGAGAATTAATCTTCAAACATGTCTATGACTTATCCGGAAGTAAAAAGCCGGTGAAACGATTATGGATCAGTTCTCTGGAAGATTCCGCAATCCTTGATGGAATGCAGCATCTGAGATCCGCAGAGGAATACCGACATCTGGCCGAAGCTGCTGTATGCCGTTCTCAGGCTGACTGGCTGGTCGGAATGAATGCAACCAGAGCTTACACCACAAAGTACTTCAAAAAGCTGACCGTTGGAAGGGTTCAGACACCGACACTTGCCATGTTGGTGGAACGTGCCGGACAGATCAGCAATTTCCAGAAAGAAAAGTATTTCAATGTAGAACTGGATTGTGACGGAATTCCGGCAGTAAAGCCAAAAATCTTTGATCCGGATGAGGCGGAACAGTTAAGAAGCAGATGCCATGGAAATGAAGCTATTGTCACTTCAGTAAAAGAAACGGAAAAGAAAGTAAAAGCACCAAAGCTTTATGACCTGACCACACTGCAGAGAGAAGCAAACCGTATCTATGGAATGACAGCCAAACAGACACTGGATACCGCTCAGAGCCTGTACGAAAAGAAACTGATCACTTATCCAAGAACAGACAGCCAGTATCTGACAGAAGATATGGAACAGACCGCAAGAAATGTGGTTCGTCAGATTTATGAGAAATATCAGCTGACAGGTCCGTTTGATCAGCCGGAGCAGCCAGATGTGAAGAAAGTCATGAATAACAGCAAAGTGACAGATCACCATGCAATCATCCCAACGATGGAGCTTGCATCCAGCCATCTGGATGAACTGAAATCCTGGGAAGAAAAGATTCTGTTCCTGATTGCAGTCCATACGGTCATGGCAATGAGTAAGGATCACATTTACCAGGAAACAGAGATTGAAGTGGAATGCCAGGGAGAAATCTTCAAAGCAAAAGGAAGAACTGTGTTGCAGGATGGATGGAAACTCTTTGAAAACTGCTTCAAGAATAAGGATCGCATGGCAATCGTAGATCCGGATCAGGAAATGAAAGAGAGGATGCCGAAAGTAACCCAGGGACAGACTTTCTATGCTGTAGCTGCAGAAAAGACAGAACATTTTACATCGCCACCAAAACCATACAGTGAAGATACTCTCCTTGCAGCAATGGAAACTGCTGGAAATAAGGAATTCGATGAAGACACAGAAAAGAAAGGATTAGGAACTCCGGCAACAAGAGCTGGTATCATCGAAAAACTGATCTATTCCCAGTATGCCACCCGAAAAGGGAAACAGATCCTTCCAACAGATGATGGAAAAGTCCTTGTGGAGATCCTGCCAGACTTTCTGAAATCTGCAAGTATGACTGCAGAATGGGAAAATCAGCTGCTCTTGATGGAGCATGGAGAGATTGCACCGGAACAGTTTATGACCGGGATCAAAAACATGCTGACCATGATGCTGAATGGATGCGATGCGATTTCCGAAGAAGAAACAAGAAGATTTCAGACCAGAGAAAGCATTGGAACATGTCCGGTATGTGGAAGCCTGGTATATGAAAGCAAAACCAACTTCTATTGTAGCAACCACGATTGTCACTTTGCTCTCTGGAAAGATAACCGCTATCTGCAGAGCATGGAAAAAACCATGGATAAAAAGATGGCTGCAGAACTTCTGAAAAGTGGATGTGTGCATGTAAAAGACCTGTATTCCAGAAAGAAGAATATGTACTTTGAGGCAGATCTTCATATGGATGCAGATGAAACCGGAAGGGTGAATTTTTCTTTATCCTTTCCCAAAAAGAAACCAAAAAAACAAAAGCAAAAAAGAAATAAGAAAACAGATTAGAGGAGGAAACGAAGAATGAATTTTAATGAATTTGTAAATGAAGTAAAGGACAATATCAAACTCTTTTTACCAAGGGATTATGAGAATGCAGAAGTATCAACGATGGAGTGTCATAAACTGAACCGTGCCTATACGGGACTGATGGTGAGAAAAGAAGGTGAGATGCTTACCCCGACGATCAATCTTAACCAGCTGTATGAAGCATATAAAGCACAGCCTGGCGTAACAATGGAAACTGTATGCAGAAAGATTGCAGATATAGTTATTGAGGCACCGATACAGGTTGATCTGAAAGCTATTTTAAACTATGAAGATGTGAAGGACAAGCTGTTTATCCGTGTGTCATCAGCCGAAGCAAATAAGGAAGTCCTCGAAATTGTGCCACACCAGCTAAAGGAAGATCTTGCAATTACCTATCATGTGGCAGTAGGCAAGAATCAGGATGGATTAAGTTCCATGCTGATTACAAATGAAATGATGAAGGAATATGGAGTGACACAGGAGCAGATTCATGAAGACGCTATGAAAAGTTCACCGCGTGTCATGGTCCCAGAGGTATCAAGTATAGGTGTACTGATAGATGAAATATATCAGAAAAATATTCTCATGCTGACACCAGATGAACGTGAAATGCTGCTAGAAACATTGCAGGAGTCAAGCGAGATGCCGACATTCTTTGTTGTTACAAATACAGAAAGAATTGATGGAGCCGGTGTGATCTTTTATCCGGAATTCATGGATAACATGGGGGAACTTCTGGGAAATGATTTCTTCATTTTGCCATCATCCATCCATCAAATGCTGATCTTGCCGGATGACGGGCAAGTGGATGCGGAAATGTTAAGAGATATGGTAAAAGAAGTTAATGCCACTCAGGTAGCACCAGCAGAACGCCTTACCAATGATGTATATCACTTTGACACAAAGGATCACGTCTTTGAAAAGGCAGACAGGTTCACAGAACGTCAGAAAGAAAAAGAAGCGCAGGTTGCAAAAACAGAGAAAGTTGGAAAAGAACAGCCGGATCAGAAACCGAAAACAAAGAAGCACGATATGGAACTCTAATAAAAAATAATCATCTCGTCAACTAATAAAAAGCCCTGCGGCATAAACACAATGTCGTGGGGCGTTTTTGGAAAGGAGTATTATGACAGAACAAAACAAAACTACTACTATTCCACTGCCGGTCCAGGGAAAAGATATGGACAGCATTATGCAGTCACTGGAATCCGGTGTGGAAGAACTATTTACAAGTAACCGCTATCAGGAATTTCTTAAAACCATGGCAAAGTTTCACAATTATTCCTTTAACAATACAATGCTGATCGCTATGCAGCGACCGGATGCCACACTTGTTACCAGCTACAAAAACTGGCAGTCCATGGGTAGACAGGTCATGAAAGGTGAAAAAGGAATTACAATCATTGCACCGGCACCATATAAGAAAATGAAGGAAAAAGAGGTTCTGGATGAAAATCAGCGACCGATCATGGGAACCGATGGAAAACCTAAGACTGAACAGGTGGAAGTTACGGTTCCGCATTTTAAAGCAGTTACCGTCTTTGATATTGCTCAGACATCCGGGGAACCAATCCAGACACTGGCACCGGAATTATTGACTGCAGCTGTACAGGATTTTGATTCTTTCATGCAGGCTATTCAGAAAATATCCCCAGTGCCGATACGATTCGATGAGATCGATGGCAATGCCAATGGATATTATCACAATGCAGATAAGGAAATCGTGATCAAAAAAGGACTCAGTGAAAGTCAGACCTTAAAGACTGCCATTCATGAAACCGCCCATGCAAAACTGCATGACAGAGAGATCATGGAAAGCCTTGGAGTGGAAAAAGACCGACTGACAAAAGAGGTTGAGGCTGAATCCGTTGCTTACTGTGTATGCTCTTCCTTTGACTTGGATACATCGGATTATAGTTTCCCTTACATTGCAGGCTGGAGCAGCAGCCGGGAAATGAAGGAAATGAAAGCATCTATGGATGTGATTCGTAAGACAGCCGGTGAAATGATCGATCAGCTTACAGAAGAGCTTGAAATCATTCTCGAAGAAAAACAGAAAACAGAATTACATGAAAAATACGGGATTCTGGTAGATGCACTGGAAGCAGCTGGATACCGCTATGATTATCGGGAAAGCGAACCGGGACATATTGTACTGGCACCGGATGGGACGCATGAAATTGCCGGCTATCTACAGTTTGAATCATGGGGAGATATCCAAAACTGGCTGGAAGACACGATTACAGAAGGGACGGATATTTCGGAGAGAGTTGATCGGGCTATGTACCCATTTAAGTATGATTATACCCTAGAGGAAGAAATGTTCAGAGGTAATGGTGACCGCTATGCGATTTATCATGTGGATGAAGACACACCGGGAAAACAACATTTATTTATGAATATGGCAATGGTCAAAGAAGATGGCATTACAATCGATGCAGCAAATTATAAGTGTGTCTATTCCGGCAGATTACATGAAAATGAAAAGCTGGATGATTTGTACGCTATGTTCAACGATAATCCACCGGCAGATTATAAAGCACATTCTATGTCGGTCAGTGATGTTATCATTACAAACCGTGGTGGGGATATGCAGGCATATTACGTGGATCGATTTGGATTTGCAGAACTTCCAGACTTTGCAGCACAAAGAGAAAAAATACTCGATATTGTCCCGGAAATAGAAAATGTGGATTATGAAAATGATCTTACATGTATCAGCTTTTATGCGGCTGAATGTGCTGAATTTCCTGTAATGGGTGAAGTACATTATGACCTGACATTACCAGAAGCCTTGGAAGCTTATGAGAAAATCCCATCAGAACGTATGCATGGACTGAAATGTGTTGGCTTTGATCTGAAAGACGGAAGTGATTATGAAGGAATGCAGAGTCTGATGATTGAAGGAAAAATACAGAAAGAATTTTTGAATTCGATTCCTGGATTTAGAGAAAATTCTTATGTGCAAAATGCAATCAGTCGTGTGGAAAAATACTTGGAAGAAAGACATCCAAATGTGGAAAATCCTCTGGAATCCAATAAGAAAGTGGATAACGAAAAAAATATAAGCGAAGAAAAAAACGAGAAGGAGCTGAATATACAGATGAAACCAATACCGAAAAGAAAAGGGGGGAAATGAGCCTATGAGAAATGTAAACCTGGAAGAAAACGAACTGACTATTACTGCTATCTTCCAGCAGCACACAAAGGAAGAAACAATCCAAACACTGAAAGAAGCTTTGGAAGTTTTGGAACAGGAAGAAAGTGATCCTGAGAATGATGAAAT
>ENA-OQCW01000381-OQCW01000381.1-human-gut-metagenome-genome-assembly--contig:-NODE-381-length-28081-cov-5.057702_pt1 | contig 28081 bp, 30 predicted proteins | sample MGYA00242767_ERZ504593 | MGnify/ENA primary metagenome ERZ504593 (study PRJEB26092, sample SAMD00036307) | human gut metagenome | host: Homo sapiens | study: EMG produced TPA metagenomics assembly of... | reverse complement strand
GCAACGTCGTTTTTTTCCACAGTTTCTTTAAAAAAGGTGTGCTCATAAGTAGATTTGTGCGTAGCAGTTCATTTTTTATGACGTTTACCAAAAGTCCTGTTTGATGATTTTAGGTGGGTTTGTAGGAGCGTTTACAGATGATTTTCTGGAAGTCAGAACAGATGTGCTTATTAATGAAAGGATTTCATCCGAACAGCGTGCAACATTAATTTCGGTAAATTCGTTTATTTTTTCTATTGTTATGATTGTTTTATCTACATGGATGGGGTGGATTATGGGATAGTTTTGTGGTAGGATAGATACATATACGATGAAGAAAAAGGAGAACAGCAAATATGAAAATTGCAGTAACTTATGATAATGGAAACATATTTCAGCATTTTGGAAAGACAGAATTTTTTAAAGTATATGAAGTAGAAAATAATCAGGTAATTTCCAGTGAAGTAATCAGCTCTAACGGAGCAGGTCATGGTGCATTGGCAGAACTTCTGGGTAATCAGTCCGTAGATTTATTGATTTGCGGTGGTATTGGCGGTGGTGCACAGACAGCATTAGCAGATGCAGGAGTTGAAGTATGCTCAGGGGTGCAAGGTGATGTAGACCAGGCAGTGGAAGCTTACTTAAAAGGTGAATTAGTATCTGCAGGTGTGAATTGTGATCATCATCATGAGGAAGGTCATAGCTGCGGAAGTCATGAAGACGGACATTCCTGTGGTGGAAACTGCGGTGGCTCTTGTGGAGGACATGTTCATTTAACAGGACGCAATGTGGGTAAGACTTGCCGTACACATTACAGAGGAACATTTAATGATGGAACACAGTTTGACTCCTCTTATGACCGTGGCGAACCTTTGGAATTTATTTGCGGAGTGGGACAGATGATTAAAGGGTTTGATGCAGCAGTAGCAGATATGGAAGTGGGACAGACTGTTGACGTACATCTAATGCCGGAAGAAGCTTACGGTATGCCAGATCCAGATGCTGTTTTTACTCTTGAAATTGCACAGCTTCCCGGTTCAGAAGATTTGGAAGCAGGTCAACGTGTTTATTTAACAAATCAGTTGGGACAGCCATTCCCGGTAGTTGTTGTGGAAAAAACAGAGACAACCATTACGTTTGATGCAAATCATGAAATGGCGGGAAAAGAACTGAACTTTACAATTGAATTAGTGGAAGTAAAATAAAGATATGAAGAATACCTTTTAACGTGAATGAACCGACCCCCAAAAGTTAGACCTAAAAATCTAACAATTGGGAGGTCTGTTTTTGTATTAAGAAAACCACGCGATAGTCGCGTGGTTTTATAGAATCTTTAGCGATATATTCAGTTGTTTTGCTCCTAATGTGTATAATATAAACGTGACTTGCCAGTTGCGTTTATATTATACACATTAGGAAGACAGTAAGATGAATAAACAAAATACTGACGTTAAAAGTTTAGCACATACGAAGTGGAACTGCAAATATCATGTGGTTTTTGCACCGAAATTATAGAAGAAAGGTGTTTTTTTCAAAAACAAACGAGAGGAAATTAGAGATATTATTAAAATACTATGTCAATGGAAGGGGATAGGAATAATAGGAGGGGAAAAGTAGTTTAATGATTTTTTAAAGATATATAAATAGGAAGTTCATATAGTGAAATCGTGAGTTGAGGATAAGGGATAACATGTTAATATAGTAGAAAAGAAGATATCAGTAATTAAAAATTATATAGCCAATCAATTAATCGGATTCGATCTAAGAGATTTTACTTATAGGTGGAAAGTAATCAAAATATAGTTTGTTTAGAAACTTGATAACTGTTTATAAAGAAATAGAGTATTTTAACTTAAAGAGTTCAATGAAATGTATTGATGATATGTTGACATACAGTTGATGCCAGAATACAATGTAATTATATTGGAAAAGTTGTCAAAGGGTAGTGACGTAAAATTATAGGGTATGTAAAATGGTAATCAGTTATAGATTGAGTGCAGTGCCAGAGACGGTAGTGCTTTTTTTGTAGGCGATAAAAATGTTTAATAAATATTACACAATCAAAGAAGTTGCAGAAAAGTGTAATCTGTCAGAACGAGTGGAAGATGAAGGATAACTACCGATGAATATAAGAATTGGAAAAATAAATCGAATAATAAAATAGATAGACATATTCTGTCATATTGAAAATGTATAATGACTTATAGAACGGAGGTGTCTATGGAAAATATCAAGAGTAATAAAATTGAAAGAGTGCTTGGCATTTACACAAAACTAATGAACGGTTTTCTTGTCAGTAAAGTGGAAGAAGCTGTAAATTATGGTGTGAACGAGCGTAGTATTCAGAGAGATATTGATGATATTCGTAGTTACCTTGAAGCTGATAGTGAACGAGTCGGGTGTATTAATTCCGTTGTATATGACCGTATCAATAAGGGATATCGTTTGGAGCAAGTCTATAAAATGAAATTCTCTAACAGTGAAGTCTTGGCACTATGCAAGATTTTGTTGGATAGCCGTGCTTTCACAAAAAAGGAAATGATAGGTATGTTAGATAAGTTGATATCTTGCTGTGTACCTAAAGCTGATCAGCAATTGGTGAATGATTTAATCAGTAATGAAGAGTTCCATTACGTAGAGCCAAGGCATAAAAATATCTTTATAGATATGATGTGGGACATTGGACAGGCAATCCGTAGTTGTAATTATATAGAAGTTGATTATACGAGGTCGAAAGATAAAGTGGTTGTAAAAAGAAAACTGAAGCCAGTGGCAATTATGTTTTCAGAATACTATTTTTATCTTACGGCGTTTATTGATGATGAAAATGTACGGAAGTATTTTGATGTAATCAATGATCCCTTTCCTACTATATACCGCATTGATCGTATTAAAAATTTGTGTGTATTGGATGAAAAGTTTCATATTCCATATAGTAGTAGATTTGAAGAAGGAGAATTTCGAAAGAGAATACAGTTTATGTATGGGGGTAAACTGCAGAAGGTTAAATTTCGGTATTCCGGTACTGATATCGATGCGGTGCTAGATCGTTTGCCAACAGCACAGATACTGGCAGAAGAAGAGGGCATTTATACTGTGTCAGCAGAGGTATTTGGTAAAGGTATTGATATGTGGATACAAAGTCAAGGAGACATAATAAAAATGATAGATTAAGGAGAATACATTTATGATTACGAGTTACAAAAAAGCCAAAGATGATGTTTTGCAGTATTATGATGAATTTCTGGAAGTCGTAAAAAAGGCAGAAGTTTCAGATGATGATACTTCTCTGAAAGCATTAAAACTACAAGCAGAAAAAATCCGGGAGGATAAATTTTGTTTGATGATTGCAGGAGAGGCTAAAAGTGGAAAATCCACTTTTATTAATGCATATTTAGGTACAGAAATCTTACCAATGGATGTAAGACAGTGTACCAGTTCTGTTGTTGAAATTAGATATGGTGCAGAGTTTGTATTGAATGCAACGTATGCAGATGGACGTAAACAGAAAGTGTCCGGTGAAGAGGCCATTACAAAATTTTTGACCACTAATGCGGCTTTGGATGATGAATATAGGGATATTCCGATTACGACAATAAATAATGAGATTATAGTAAAATATCAAGATAAAAAAATACTAGAGACTGTAATAGTTGATTTATTACATGGCGTTGAAAGAGAGAATATTCATCGTCTTGAGCCAGAAGAATATAACAGAAAAATCAGAGAATATATTAAGAAGAAACAACCATATTGGAGAGAGGTGGTTGTTTAAAATTGACAATTGAGTATCCATTTGAGGATAAGAATATGCGTGGTGTAAGAATTATTGATTCGCCAGGTGTAAATGCTGCTGGAAAAGTAGGTGACGTTACAGCTAACTATATTGAATCGGCAGATGCAATAATGTTTTTGAGACCTATTACTGGTGTTGCAATTGAAGCAAACAGTTTTAAAGAAATTTTTAGAATCTAAAAGTGTCGATCGAAATAAAAATGCAATGTTCTTGATTCTTACTAGAGCAGCTACAGAGTCTGATGAGACAATTGAACGTGCATATGAAGAATTTGTTAATATGTTTGGTACTCAGAAAGATGATAACCGACACGGTATTGTAAAAGAACAGATTATTCCAGTTGATAGTAAAGCAGAAATATACTATAACGAATTCCAATCAATGTCTACCGAAGAGATTAAAACAGCAATTAAGCGTATGAATACAGAAAAGAAAATTGAACCGTTTATTAAGGCTGCATGGTTTGATGCAGACGGCGAGAAAGAAGCATTTCTTGAAGAATTGAAGCGTATATCTAATTTTAATGTAATTGATCAGTCAATGAACCGCTTCGGAAGAAAGGCACAATTTATTGCTTTAAGTGAGTTCCTTGGTAGAATGTTAAAGGTTTATATGAAAATCGCAATTACGCTACGAGAAAAAATAGCCAATTATGAATTGAAGGCTGAAGACCCAGGAAAACTTGCAGTCAAAATCAAACAGACAGAAGCAGAGTTGATTGATATTGAAAATAGGATGAACGAGAAGGTTGATGATATTACTGCTAAGTATGCAGGTTCTGGAAAGAAAGGATTAATTGCTCAACGTGCAGAAGAAGTAATGTCTGAATATAAAAAGAAAATTGCAACAATAAAAGGAACCGGAAATTCCAGTTTGGAAGAATTAGAAAAGTTATCCTTTCGTCAGGTTGATGCTTTTATCGATTTTGAAACAGCTTTGCAAAAAAATGTAATTGCTGAGTGCAATGAGGCATTAAGAGTTGCACTCAGCGGAAATAACATAGTGGAATATGTATCCCTTGAGCCGGATTTTACAAAAGAGCTGGTTGAAAAGATAAAAAAGGATATGAAGAGTGAAGCAAATGAAACATATACTTATACAACTGGCGTAACTTTTAAGAAAACACATACTGGATCACGCTTTTCGCAAGACAAGTATTACGGCTTAGTAAAAAACAGTATCAATGAAAGAATAGAATCTATCAAGCAGCAGGCAATAAGAGATCTTCGTTCCTTTGTTAGCCACACAGTTACTGCATATACGAAAGAACTTGCACGTAATGCAGATGCAAAGAAAAATGAGTTGTTGAAGATTAAAAATGACAAAAAACAGCAGAGGAAGTTGCAGCGGTTATTGCAGAATTGAAAGCAGTGCTGGTATCGCTTGAACCTAAAGAAAGAGATGTCACGGAATTAAAGGGAGGAATTGATAGAAATGTATAATAATGAATTAAAAAAAAGAAATTCATGTTATGTTTCAAGAACTGGCGGTAAAAAGCAAAAAGAGATAGCAGATACTTCCAGAACTTCTCAGATAGCAACAGAAAGAATTAGTGAGACAGTTGCGTCAAGGATTTCGGCAGAGAGTGAAGGATATATAGTTGATATGTATACTTGTTTGGTTGCAAAAATTAAAGAAGAAGAGTATTTTAAAGACCCTGAACACTTAAATGCGTTTTATAGATTAAATCTCCGTGAAGAATTGAATGATAGATATCATTTTGAAGTAGAGTCTTTGGATGCTTATAAAAAGGGAATCGAATTTAAAGAGGTAAATAAATTATATATAGCAGCAGGAGCGGCGGCAGGTACTTTAGCAGTAGGAGGGATTTTGAAGTTTGCAATTTCTGGACTTATTCATATTCCAATTGCAGTCATTATTGCTGGTGCAGTTGCTATAGGTGTAGCAGCATATTTTTCTGTTCCCCAAAAAAATAAGAAACAATATAATCGAGTAGTTAATAAGTTCTTAAATGATATGGAGAATGAAATATTGGATTGGCTAACAGAAGTCGAGAAGTATTTTGATAGTCAGGTTCGTACTCTATACAAAGGTTAAGAAGTGTGTTAGATGGGAGGAATTACATGAGTAAGGAGAATGACTTGGATGCATATAAGCAACCAGAGCCAATTACAAGTCCGGAAGTATTGAAGGCGCAGTTTAAACGAGATACGGCGATTGTTGCAGAACAGTCTGCGTTATTTGTTAAAAGTATTCACCCTGCATATTTATACAATACTAAAAAGGAAATTATAGATTTATCCTATGCGGATTCTGATGATTTGTTGGATGCGTTTACTTTCTTCAGAATTGTTAGTTGTACAATGGATGAAGTGGATGATATATTCGAGTTCCTTAATGAGAAGATGAATAAGTTTTATACTGCATTATATTCAGTCGGAAAGCCTGTTGTATATGGAATTGTATCATATCGAGGAACCATGAGTATTGTGATCGGGTTGTATGATTCAGATGATGATGCAAAGATGCTTAAAAGTATCATGGAAGGTTTGTTAGATGGGATTGAGTTAAAACCATATAAATTAAATTTTGCAGAAAGAAAAGTGACAAGTAAAGAAGTTGGTCTCATTTCGGCAATTCCGTCTTTGAAAATTGGGGACGAAAAACAGAAGTTTTCATTGGCATCAATGATGAAGAGTTTAAATGGGCAGGATTATACAGTGTTGTTTATGTCACGTCCACTGTCACAGGAAAAAATTTCACAAACATACAGAGAAGTGCTACAGATTAAAGATCAGTGTTTTGCTGTGAGTAAGAGGAATGTTTCAAGACAACAAGGAACTTCGAAAGCTGTAGGAGAAACAGAAGGAAAAACAGATACCAGTACCCATAGCACATCGAAAGCAAAGAGTAAAAGTTTTGGATTGGCTTTCATTTTGAGTTTTAATAAATCTAGAAGTAAAACAGAAACAGATAGTGATTCTACATCTAAAAATTATAGTAAAACTATTACTGATGCTGTAAATCAGAATGAAGGTATTGCAGCAGATGTTCAAAATGGTTTTGCACTTGAGATGATAGATTATGCTGATCAAGCAATCGAAAGATTTCGTCAAGGAAAGAATAATGGAATGTGGGAAAATGTAATTTCATATTCTGCAGACTCAAAAATGGTTGCTGGAATTATCCAGGCCTGCCTTTCGGGAGAGTTTGCAAGACCGAATCCAAAGATATTACCACAGGCAGTACATAGTTTTCACATGGATGCGATAGAGGCAAAAGGAAAATCTATCATAGTTCCAAAGATTATGATGGAAGAAACTATTTCGTCACCACTTTGTACAGCTATTACATCAGATGAGTTAGGATTAATGTGTACATTGCCCGATATTCCTGTACCAAATTTTGAACTAAAAAAGGGAAAGTCCTATCCACTTATTACAGACAATGTAGCAGGAGTGAATATAGGATATGTATGTGATGGACAACGCTGTCTTAACAATATGCCGTTTTCGTTAACATATAAGGATTTGGCTAAACACACATTTGTATGTGGTATAACCGGAAGTGGTAAAACGACAACGGTAAAAGGCATTTTAAGAAATGCTAAAACTCCATTTTTAGTTATAGAATCTGCAAAAAAAGAGTATAGAAACATCAGATTGGAAGGTAACAAGAGACCCCATATCTATACACTTGGAAAGCCGGAAATTAATTGTTTGAGGTTTAATCCATTTTATATTCAGTGTGGTGTTTCGCCTCAAATGCATATTGACTTTCTCAAAGATTTATTTAATGCTTCATTTTCATTTTATGGACCTATGCCTTACATTTTTGAAAAATGTTTACAGAATGTATATAAGAAAAAAGGTTGGAATTTGACATTGGGATTTCATCCATACCTTATGAACGCGTCAAATTCTGCTGATTTTTTTGAGGCAGACTATATGCAAGAAAAATATGGTTCAGCATCACATAAATATCTTTTTCCAACGATGCAAGATTTGAAATCTGAAATTGAAAGATACATTGAGGAGGAAATGAATTATGAAGGAGAAGTTGCGGGAAATATAAAAACTGCAATAAAGGCAAGGCTGGAAAGTTTGTGTTCCGGAGCAAAAGGATATATGTTCAATACATATGAATATGCCGATATGTCTTTAATTTTGAATGATAATACGGTTTTTGAATTGGAGGGACTAGCAGATGATTCTGATAAGGCTTTTTGTGTCGGCTTGTTAATTATATTTATAAATGAGTATCGACAGATTATAAAAGAAACTGTAAAAATGGATAAAGAACTGTCTCATATTCTGGTGATTGAAGAAGCACATCGGCTTTTGAAAAATGTTAACACAGAAAAAGCATCAGAAGATATGGGGAATCCTAAGGGAAAGGCAGTTGAACACTTTACCAATATGATTGCAGAAATGCGTTCATATGGGCAGGGTGTCATAGTGGCTGAACAGATACCTAGCAAATTAGCACCAGATGTTATAAAGAATTCATCAAACAAAATTATTCAGAGATTGGTTGCAGTAGATGATCAAGAACTGGTTGCAAATACGATTGGATTATCAGCTGAAGATGGTATAAATCTTGGAAGTCTTACAACAGGAACAGGTTTATGCCACAAGGAAGGAATGAGCCTTCCAGTTCGCGTACAAATACCTACTGTACATGAGGTAAAAGTATCGGACGGAATGCTTTATAGTGGAGAAATTAAGGGTAGATTACATCGCATAAATATGAATTTAGTAAAAGAAACCCTTGATGATTCTCTCGAACTTATGGGGCTTAAAATGCTTAATACTATTATGATTCAAGACCATGAAACTGTAATGAAGTCTATAAAAGGGTATAGAAAATTTGTGAAGTCTGAGCTTATTAAGAAAGATGTAAGTCTCGTAATGTGCGAAGACGAAAATTCAATTTATGCAGAATTGTTGGCGGAGATCATTATTCAGTATTTGCTAAATGGAGTTTATAGTATTAAACAGCTTATAGCAAATGAGCTGTGTGAGAAACTAATTTCACTGCTTACCAGTCCAAGTAAAACAAAGCTGACAGCGGTTAACATAATGCTAAAGGCTGCATATAAAGATGACCCAGCATATAAAGCTAAATTTATTATTGCTCAGTTAGTGTATCATAGGGCGACAGAAAGAACGGATATTCTTGGTACAATTAAGAATTATTTCTTTGATTTGCCAGATGATTTGGCACTTGAAATCAAAAATATGGTGGATGGGAGATGATAATGTGAGCGGAATAATTGCAGCAGCTGTTAAGGAAAGCATGGGAAAGGTAGTTGAAAAAGCGAAAGAAACAAAAAGTATTCTTGAAAATACGAATTTACCAGAAGTTAAAGAGGTTGTTGAAGTTCGAAAAAAGGTTGTGCAAGAAGTCGATATTGAAACTGCTAAGAATTCTTCCCTATCATCATTGCTGGAAGATAATAAAGAAAAACGAGAAATTGAAGAAAAGAAATCCAATGAGTTAGATGAGGGAAAAGAAGGTCAAGAGGGTCTGACTGATGAAGAGAAGACGAAACTTCGTGAGCTAACAGGGTGGTCAGATGAAATATTGGATGCCATCAGTTCTTGGGAAGAAGCGGAAATATATATGAAAGCAGGACTTAAAGAGGTTGAAATCAATGGAAAGAACTGTTTAATTAGAGATGATATTGATCTTGACCAGAAAGATGAAGATGGTATAACTAATCGTGAACGTATGGAAAGAGGGCGACCTCCAATTACCAAGGAAGGTCAAGAGGTTGAACTTCATCACATTGGCCAGAAACAAGATAGCCCACTTGCAGAACTAACAACGGAACAGCATCGTGGTGTTGGAAATGATACTATACTACATGACAAGACAAAAGAGACTGAAATTGATCGTAACGAATTTGGAAAAGAAAGACGCGATCATTGGAAGGGTAGAGTTGGGTCAATAGAAGGAGGAGAATAAATGTCAAAAATTATTGATGTGATAAACAGTCTTGAGAATTTATTATCTCTTAAGCCAGCCACAATTGAAGCTGTGGAGAATATCGAGATAGAATTAGCATTACCGTTGGCAGAAGAGTATAAGGAATATCTTCTAAAGTACGGTGCTATTATGGCAGATGATGTTGAACTTACTGGAGTTGCAAAATCAAAAAACAGAGATGTTGTACAAGTGACTCAAAGAGAGTGGGCTGCTAATAGCAAAATTAAACATAACTTGTATGTAGTAGAAAATGTTGGTATTGAAGGAATTATTATTTGGCAAGATAGTTTAGGTAAAATATATGAATCAAGTCCAAATAGTTTCGCAAAACAAATCGCTAACAGTTTGGCAGAGTATTTGGAAACCAAATAAGAAAAACAAGAGAAATTTAATTTTATGAAAGACATTCTATGGTATGAGGTATAAAACACTGTATGTCTGCATATTTTAAAATTGTAATTGCATTTCTTATTTATATGGGGAGAGTGTAATGTAATTAAGAAAGCTGTGTATCAGCGGTGGAGTGAAACATAAAGTTTGATATGTTTTTTGAACGAAGGTATTAGAGGTTGGCAGGCAACGGAAAAATCAACCATGAAGAAGGAATGTTTATTGCTACGGCATGAGCATTCCCTCTTCTAAATAATACATAGTTAAGGATAGGCTTATGTATAAAAGAGATTCAATTCAGATTATGACAAAATCGGTTAAATTATATAGGGAAAATCAAAAGTTGCTGTTTTTATATGCTTTGTCATTAGAGATAAAAAAGCAGTAGGAATATTACGGTGCGGAAGAACCAAAGAGCTCCGGAATAATCAAGATTTTGATGAGTAATACGTCAGTATAAAAATTGAAAATCAATGATTAGTAATCGGGTTTCTTTTTCTTTGCAAAAAACGAAAACTTTATATTCATACACACAAAGCAGTTGGTCTTAGGACTGGCTGCTTTTTTTAGTGTGCGCCTTGCGACGCACGTCGCTAATGGGTGAAAGTCGTGTGTTCTGCAAGCTGTTATCAGCTTACCAGTGAAAGTCTGGTCAAGGTAATCGCCAGTGAGCCTTGTAGCAAGCCTCCAATGCTTTGGGTGACCGATTGTGTTGAAGCAAGGTATGCCTGTGAGAAACAGGTGCAAAATTAGCAGTCCATAACATAAAGTGAATCCTGTAGCATCGTTACGTTAGCCCTGTAAAGGGACAAGAGGAGTCGAGTCACTGACTTTCTGACGAAGACCATGGAAAATGTGCAGATACGGGAGTGCAGCATTGAAGAACCCTTCGGTGTAGAGGGAGCGGAATGTTATGAAGGTGGATTTCTTCTGTAATGTTGGAATGAGCGTATTTAATATTCATGATGATTCCATAAATATTCCAAACATAGGAAAGATGTCACTGTCCGAACTATTAGACAATCAGAAATATGATAAAGTATACATTATGTTGGGCATTAATGAAATGGGGTACAATTTTGTAAAAAATTATTGAAAAATATCAGGAACTTATTCAGTTCATAAAAGAAAAAGAACCAAAATAGTGTTTTATATAACATTGTAGACGCATATAACAAAACCGAAGTAGAGAGAGCAAAAAAAGAGCATAGGAAAGCAGAGCTGTTACCAAAGTTTTCAGCTCATGTCATGCGTCATACCGCCTGCACCAGAATGGCAGAGTGCCGTATGGACGTAAAAGTTCTTCAATATATTATGGGACACGCTCATATAGATGTAACAATGGAAGTGTATAACCATATTGGAGAGATGACAAGGATTGAAAAAGAGATTGCAAGACTGGATAGCATGGTGTTAAACGCTTGACACCATAAAAAGAAAAATTGGTGTCAAATTGGTGTCAAAACAGAAAAAATCACAATTTCAAAAGAAATAAGATACTGCAAACCATTGATTTTAAAGGGTTTGCAAAAAAATAACAAAAAAATTAGCACTCACCTCTTGACGTGGCTAGCAAATGGTGTTATAGTAACACTAGAACAAAGAAATTAGTATAAATGGAGGGATTTTTTATGAATATCAGTAAATTTACGCAGAAATCACTTCAGGCTGTTCAGGATTTAGAAAAAACTGCTTATGAATTTGGCAATCAGGAAGTCGAACAGGAGCATTTGTTATACAATTTATTAAAGCAGGAGGACAGTCTGATTTTAAAACTCATTGAGAAAATGGAAATTCAAAAAGAACATTTTCTCAATAGAGTGGAGCAGGCTTTGAATGCAAGGACAAAGGTATCCGGAGGGCAGCCTTATATTGGACAATACTTAAATAAGGCATTGGTAACTGCAGAAGATGAAGCCAGAACTATGGGAGATGAATATGTTTCCGTAGAGCATTTATTTTTAGCATTATTGAATAATCCCAGCCCTTCTATGAAGAAAATATGGAATGAATATGGAATTAGCAGAGAACGTTTCCTGCAGGCTCTCAGCACAGTGAGAGGAAATCAGAGAGTTACTACGGATAATCCGGAGGTTACTTATGATACTTTGAATAAATATGGACAGGATTTAGTAGAAAAAGCAAGAGCGCAGAAGCTGGATCCTGTAATCGGAAGAGATGCGGAAATCCGCAATGTAATCCGTATTCTTTCCAGAAAGACGAAGAACAATCCAGTGCTTATTGGTGAACCTGGTGTTGGTAAAACAGCAGCTGTAGAAGGATTGGCACAGCGTATTGTTCAAGGTGATGTACCGGAAGGATTAAAGGATAAAAAGATATTTGCTTTGGATATGGGTGCGTTAGTTGCAGGGGCAAAATATCGAGGTGAATTTGAAGAAAGATTAAAGGCTGTTTTGGAAGAAGTCAGAAAAAGTGAAGGTCAGATTATTCTCTTTATTGATGAACTTCACTTGATTGTAGGTGCAGGAAAAACAGACGGAGCTATGGATGCCGGCAATATGTTAAAACCAATGCTGGCAAGAGGTGAATTGCATTGTATCGGTGCAACAACCCTTGATGAATATCGTCAGTACATTGAAAAAGATGCTGCATTGGAAAGAAGATTTCAGCCTGTAATGGTAGAAGAACCTACTGTGGAAGATACCATTTCTATTTTAAGAGGATTGAAAGAACGTTATGAGGTATTTCACGGAGTAAAGATTACAGACAGTGCTTTAGTTGCAGCAGCTACCCTTTCTGACAGATATATCAGCGATAGATTTCTTCCGGATAAGGCAATTGATTTAGTAGATGAAGCTTGTGCGTTGATTAAAACAGAGCTGGATTCTATGCCTACGGAATTAGATGAAATGCGAAGAAAAATCATGCAGATGGAAATTGAGGAAGCAGCGCTGAAGAAAGAAGATGACAGGTTAAGTCAGGATAGATTGGTAGATTTGCAGAAAGAAATGGCAGAATTAAGGGACAACTTTAACGCACAGAAAGCCCAATGGGATAACGAAAAATCTACAGTGGAACGCCTTCAGAAACTTCGTGAGCAGATTGAAGATATGAATAACAGAATTCAAAAGGCTCAGAGAAATTATGATTTAGATGAAGCTGCAAAGCTTCAGTACGGAGAACTTCCAAAGCTGCAGAAACAGTTGCAGGCAGAAGAGGAAAACGTGAAAAATCAGGATTTATCTCTGGTTCATGAAAGCGTTACAGACGAAGAAATTGCCAGAATTATCTCTCGTTGGACCGGTATTCCGGTAGCTAAACTGACAGAAGGAGAGAGAACAAAAATTCTTCATCTTGAGGAAGAACTTCATAAACGCGTCATTGGTCAGGATGAAGGTGTAACAAAGGTTACAGATGCGATTATTCGTTCTAAAGCAGGTATTAAAGATCCTACAAAACCCATTGGTTCATTCCTGTTTTTAGGCCCTACCGGTGTAGGTAAGACAGAGCTTGCAAAGACTTTGGCAGCTACGCTGTTTGATGATGAGCAGAACATGGTTCGTATTGATATGAGTGAATATATGGAGAAATATTCTGTATCCAGACTCATTGGAGCGCCTCCGGGATATGTAGGATATGAAGAAGGCGGACAGCTTACAGAAGCAGTGCGAAGAAAACCATATTCCGTTGTTCTTTTTGACGAGATTGAAAAGGCGCATCCTGATGTATTTAATGTACTTTTGCAGGTGCTGGATGATGGCCGTATTACGGACTCTCAGGGAAGAACCGTGGACTTTAAAAATACCATTTTAATTATGACATCCAATATTGGTTCTCCATATCTTTTGGAAGGAATTGAGGAAAATGGTGAGATTAAGCAGGAAGCAAGAGATGCGGTAGAGCGTGATTTAAGGGCTCATTTCAGACCGGAATTTTTGAACCGTCTGGATGAAATGATTATGTTTAAACCACTGACAAAAGAAAATATTGGAGGCATTGTAGAGCTTCTTTTAGCAGACTTAAATAAGCGATTAAAAGATCAGGAGCTATCTATAGAATTGACAAAAGCTGCAAAAGATTATATTATTGAGGGCGGATATGATCCTGTCTATGGAGCTCGTCCTTTGAAAAGATATGTACAAAAATATGTGGAAACTTTAACTGCGAAGTTAATTCTTGCAGGAAATATAAGTGCCGGCAGCAGGATTGTTATTGATGTAGAAAATGATGAATTAGTTGCTCATGAAAAGTATGTAGAGTAAAGGAGAAATGCAATGATACCGAAAGATCCAGTAATGCTTTTAAGCTATATAAATACACAGCTTCGAGATTTTTATTCTTCTTTTGAAGGCTTATGTGAAGACAAAGGATTGAACGCAGAAGAAATTCAGATGAAGCTGTCAGGAATTGATTATGTTTATGATTTAGAGAGAAATCAATTTGTTTAAAAGTTTTATTTGGGGTTGACAAAGCAGTATAAGAAGAAGTATGATGAGGAAAATCGGTAGGTGAGGTTACCACAGGGATTTGGGAGACCTAAGATTGCTGCCGCAGATTTGTGGAGACACAATGCGCTGGTTAGCAGGCTATGTCGTGGAAGGCATAACCTAATGCAATTTATATGCCCTGTGATACTAAAGCTTGTACGTAGCACTCAGAAATAGAAGCTAAAACCTTCCGGAATTTTGCCGGGAGGTTTTTTTATTACATAGGGAACTGCGTCATATGTAATAAAAAATGCTTTGTAATCAATCAATAGAAAGAGAGGTGAAGGTAATGGAAGCAGATGCTGGTTATTGTATCAATAAAATAGCGAAAAAAATAAATACGGAAAGAAGGTATTGCAATGAACAGACAAATTTTTACAGAATTGTTGGAAATGAAAGAGTTCAAAGCAGTGAAAAGTATTCTGGAAGATATGGATACTGCAACCATTGCCGAACTTCTTGGAGAATTGAAGGAGAAAGAGAGAGGAGAAGCTTTTAGTCTTATTGAAACATCTAAGAAAGAAAAGGTATTTGCTCAGTTAAATGATGATATGCAAAGCTGTTTGGAGAAGACATTTACGGAGAAAGATAGGCAGAATATACAGGAAGTGCAAGAAAAACAGTATTTCAATACGTCCGTGCTTATTCATGCAAAAAATCGTATGGGCTGGTTGTTGTTTTTAATGCTTTCTGCAACCATTACGCAGACAATTATTGCCCATTATGAGTCTGCTTTTGCAGCAGTTCCCCTTTTAGTTTCCTTTATTCCTATGCTTACGGATACAGGAGGAAATTGTGGTTCTCAGAGTTCTACTTTGATTATTCGGGGAATTGCTCTTGATGAAATTTGTTTTCGTGATATTTTTAAGGTAATGTTTAAAGAAGTAAGAGTTGCTTTGGTAGTAAGTTTAGGACTGGCAGTTGTTGACGGTATGTATATTATATTGCGTTATCATAATGGAATGTTAGCTGTTTTAATAGCAATTTCTCTGACAGCTACTATTTTCATGGCAAAGCTTATTGGATGTGTTCTTCCTTTGTTTGCGGGAAAGCTTCATTTAGACCCCGCAATTATGGCAGCACCTTTAATTACTACCATTGTAGATGCCGGCTCTATTATGATATACTTTACCATAGCGACAAAATTATTGGGTGTAGTTTGAGGTAGATTATGAAGAAAATTATAGTAATAGAAGATGATAAAGTTTTGCGTGAGGCACTTACAGCTCTGCTTAGAGAAAATGGGTATGAGGTATGTCAGATTGTAAGATTTGAGAAGACGGAACAACAGATTGCCAGGGAAAAAGCAGATTTAGTTCTTTTAGATATTATTCTGCCCGGTACAAACGGGCAGGAAATTTTAAGAAATTTGAGGCGAATTTCCGAAGTTCCGGTGATTATGCTTACTAGCAAAACCGGGGAAACGGACGAAATTCTGGCTATGAGCTATGGGGCAGATGATTATATTACAAAGCCCTATAATCCGGCGCTTTTGTTGCTGAAAATAGAAGCACTTTTTCGCAGATTAAAACCACAGGAAAAGCAGGAAGAATTAGAATACAGAGGCGTGTTTTTAAATCCTTTAAAGAGCACCTTGCGCTATCAGGACAGGGAAATTGTACTGTCAAAAAATGAAATTTCCATTTTTCACTATCTGTTAAAAAACAGAGGAAAAATCGTATCAAGAGATGAACTTATGGATTATTTATGGGATTGCAACGATTTTGTAGATGATAATACACTGACTGTAAATGTCAATCGGCTGAGAAAAAAGTTGGAAGAAATACAACTGGTAGGCGTGATTGAAACAAGAAGAAGGCAGGGATATATCTTAATATGAGTATAAAAAGATATTTAAAAGACCATGGGGTTTGTATTTTGATTTTTCTGATATGTATGGGAATTACAGAAGGAATTTTTTTGCTTTTTAATTTAAGTATTACACTGCAGATTTTTGTTTTGATAGTTTATTTTTAGGGATTTTTGCAGCAGGAATTTATGATTATAAGAGAAAAAAGAGCTTTTATCAGGAGTTAGAGCAGAAGCTTCAAAAGCTGGAAGAAAAATATCTGTTGATGGAAATGTTAGAAAAACCGGAATTTCTGGAAGGGCAGATTTTTTATGATGTGTTATTAGAAATGCAGAAATCCATGAATGATGAAATTTTTATTCAGATACGAAAAAATAATGAATTTAAGCGGTATATAGAAACATGGGTTCATGAAGTAAAACTTCCTATTGCCAGTATTCGTCTTATTCTCCATGAGTATAAAGGTACATCAGCCAGAACTTTAAAGGAGCAGGTAGGGCGGATTGAAGGCTATGTTGAACAGGTGCTCTATTATCTTAGAAGTGAAGTTCCGGAAAAGGATTATAGGATTGCTCCCCATTCTTTAAAAAAACTTACTAATCAGTGTATTTCTGAAAACAGAGATAGTCTGATTTTAAATAAGATAAAAATTGTGCAGGAAACACAGGATATTTCCGTTTATACAGATGAGAAATGGATGCGATTTATTTTGGGGCAGATTATCAGTAATGCAGTGAAGTATAAGAAAGAAGACAGTATAATTCGGATATGGAGTCATCAAGATGGAAAGCATAGTTTTCTTCATATTTTGGACAATGGTATGGGGATTGCAAAAGAAGATTTGCCAAGAGTCTTTGAAAAGTCTTTTACCGGTAAAAATGGCAGGATACAACAGGCTTCTACGGGAATGGGATTGTATTTATGCAATACGCTTTGTAAACGTCTGGGACATAGATTGGCTGTGCAGTCAAAAGAAGGGGAGTACACAGAAATTACCATAGAATTTTACGAAAATGAGTATCTGGATGTTTTGAAATAACCTTACAGTAATGTAAGGTTATTTTATACAAAAAAAGTGGTTTGTATAAGATAAAAAAATCTATAATGATACTTGAAAAATAAATTGGAGGTATGACATGGAAACATTATTAGAAGTTCAAAATCTGGTGAAATTTTATGGTAATAAAACAAGCCTTACGAAGGCAGTAAATGATATTAGCTTTCAGGTAAATAAAGGAGAATTTACAGCAATTATGGGGGCCAGCGGCTCTGGAAAAACAACACTTTTAAACTGTATTTCTACTATTGATAAGGTAACAAGCGGTCATGTTTTGCTGAAAGGACAGGATATTACAAAACTAAAAGGCAATGCATTAATGAAGTTTCGAAGAGAGCAGTTGGGATTTATTTTTCAGGATTTTAATCTTTTAGATACTTTAAATGCCTTTGATAATATTGCGCTTGCTCTTCAGATACAAGGGAAAAAACCAGATGAAATCAAGAAAAAAGTCAGAGAGATCAGTGAAAAACTCAATGTAGAAGAAACCTTAAAAAAATATCCTTATGAAATGTCAGGTGGTCAACGTCAAAGAATTGCCTGTGCAAGAGCAATGGTAACAGAGCCTTCTTTGATTTTAGCCGATGAACCCACAGGGGCATTGGATTCTCAAAGTGCAGGTATGTTTCTTAGCAGTCTTCAATATATGAACGAGGCGCTGCAGGCTACGATTTTAATGGTAACCCATGATGCTTTTTCAGCAAGTTATGCAAAACGTGTTCTGTTTATGAAAGATGGTAAGCTGTTTCATGAGCTGAGAAAAGGAAACAACGACAGGAAAGAATTTTTTAATGAAATTATTCATGTGATTTCACTTCTGGGAGGTGACTTAAATCATGTTGTTTAATCTTTCCAGAAAGAATTTTAAGAAGAGTATTCGGGATTATTCGGTGTATTTTTTTACGTTGATTTTAGGTGTGGCAGTTTTTTATATCTTTAATGCTATTGAAACCCAAACAGCTATGATGGAAGTGACAAAGGCAAAGGCGGAAATTATTGACATGATGAACAGCGCCTTAGAGGCTGTCAGTATCTTTGTATCTTTTATTTTAGGATATTTGATTGTATATGCCAGCCGATTTATGCTGAAAAAAATGAAAAAAAGAATTTGCTGTTTACCTGACACTAGGAATGAAAAAAATCACAGATTTCAGGAATGTTGTGGATAGAAACGGTCTTTATGGGAATTATTTCACTGGGTGTGGGGCTTTTAGTGGGAATTGGACTTTCTCAGTTTATGTCTCTTTTTGTATCGAAAATTTTTGAGGCAGATTTATCGAAATTTATATTTACAGTGTCGGGAAAAGCGATTGTGAAATCTGTGCTGTACTTTTTTCGTGATTTATATTGTAGTGATGATTTTGAATACATGGGAAATCAGTCGTGCCAGACTTATTCGTTTTCTGACTGCTGAAAAGAAAAAAGAGAAAAATTTCTTAAAAAATCCAATTCTCAGTGTTTTGGTTTTCGTTTTGGCATGGGTGATTTTAGGATATGCTTATTATAATGTAACAGGCAATGCACAAGCTCTTACTACGGAAGTAGATGTGTTTACTCAGATTATTCTGGGAATTATTGGAACCTTTCTGGTGTTTTGGTCTGTTTCCGGATTTTTTGCAGCAATGGCAGGGAAAGTGTCAAAGATATACTATAAAGGATTAAATTCTTTTGCCGTAGGAGAGATTTCCAATAAATTAAATTCTATGGTAGCATCTGCAACGATTATCTGTCTCTTGCTTTTCATGAGTCTTTGTATTATTACGTCTGTGTTTACCAGAAAGGCTTACAAGGATAAATTAGTAGATGAGATGGCGCCTATGGACATTTCTATGGAAAAAGTTGTGATAGAAGATCACAAGACCATTGAGGATGTATTTGAAGAAAAGAAAATATCTATGGATGCTTTTTGTGATATTACGGAAGCATATTCTCTCCAAAGTGAGGAAATTACAAATGCAGCGGTTTTAGGAGATTATTTGCTGGAGAATGCGGAGTTTTATGGAGAAGAATTTGCCAATGCTCCGGTGGAAGTCATGAAAGTAGGCGATTATAATAAATTTGCCAAGATGTACAACAAAAAGACATATAGCCTGAAGGAAGACGAATATTTGATTGTGGCAAATCAAGAGGGTTCTGTGAAATTGTTTAACAGCGGATTGAAAGAAAATCAGGAGATTAGTTTTCAGGGAAAGACATACCGTGCAAAAGAAATGGTTTGTCAGGACGGATTTGTCATGATGAATTATGACAAATACAATATAGGGATTGTACTTTTTCCCGATGAAGCAGATTTATCGCAATGTAAAAAATACTGCAATTATATTGCTGCTAATTATAAAAATGACAGTAAAAAATTCAGAACTATGGTGGATGAGCAGATTTCCAACAATATGAAAAATTCATGGGAAGTTACTTATCCGGTTGTTACTGCCACACGTTCTAATATTATTGATGACAGCATTGGTACAAGTGCCATGTATATTTTCTTAGGGATGTATCTGGGGATTAGTTTTTTACTGTCAGGAGCAGCGATTTTGTCCTTAAAAGTGCTTTCCGATGCAGCAGACAGCAAGGATAAATATGAAATTTTGAGAAAACTGGGATGTGAAGAAAGAAAAATCAGAGGCGTTGTATGGAAACAAAACAGTATGTTTTTTGGTTTGCCTGTTTTAGTGGCAGGTATTCATTCCGGTTTTGGTATTCAAGTATGTAATCAGTTGCTTTCTATTTACGGAGAACAGAGTATTTTACCGGGGCTTACTGCAGCAGTAATTTTAGTGTTGCTTTTCTACGGAGGATATTTTCTGATTGCTCAGTTGTGTTCTTTGAGAATAATAAGGGGTGAAAAGATATGATAAGAAAAAGGAGACTGTGGTGTGAAACAGTCTCCTTTAACAATGTAGATTATTTTCTAAAATTTTATTCGTCCCATCCTTCATAAAAGCGGATATTTACGGAAATATTTCTTACAATATCACCTTCTTTTAAGTTCATATCACTGATATCGGAAACGGAAGGTAAGGAGCAATCTTCCTCAGAAAGCTCAAGGCTAATCCAGTTGTAAGCAGCTTCATTGGCATCATCAACCGCATCTTCTAAGGTATCTCCTTTTGCATAGCAACATTCTAAATCAGGAAAATATCCCTGATAACTTCCATCATCTGTTTTGCTGAAAACAGCAGGATATATAAATTTCATAATAATCTCCCTTCTAATTTAAAACAAGATAAGAAAAGTATATAACAAAAAAGAATAGGATACAACAATAGAATTCCTCTGTATTTTTTGAAATTTTGCCTGAAACGGCATTGAAAAGTTTAGAGTTGCCCGCAAACTTTGCAAATAATCAATGTTTGCGGGTATTTTGAATTGTTTTGGTATTAGAGATTATTTAAGTATTACATTTTAGAAATAAATTCATCCAGTGACTGGACAGTTAATGCTGTCTGCATCCATTTTTTTAGTATTTCGATATCTTCCTGTTCTTGTAAAGTTTTTAAAAGGCTGTTTGGTAATTGTCCAAATTTGCGTAAGGTCATCTGAAGCATTTCCGTAGCCATTTTTACCTGTCCTTTTTGTAGTCCTTTTTGGATACCTTCTTTTATGCCTTCTTTACGTTCATCTTTCAGCAATTCTTCCAAAAGCATAAATTTTTCCTCCATTTTCCTGTTTCCTTTAATATGGGTAACTGATTTTTGTACTTGTCTTACATAATCATCCTCAAAGTCCTCCTGACTCTCTTTTAAGTCTGCATGTACGAACTTCAGAAAAGAAACCAGCTCTTTCGGTACATCTTCTGCATTTTCTCCACGAGTGTTTAAAAACATAATACATTGCCCATCTTTTAGAGAAGCTTTTTGCGTTTCCTCACAACTCTTTCGAAAAGTATACCGATATTTCCCTTCACCAAAAGGATCAAAATCACAGAGAAAAATCACGTAGCTGTCGGGAAGTTCTATATATTCACACCCCTTTGCCAAAAGCTCCATATCCATCTGACTTTGGTAATAACGGCTTCTGCGTCCTAAATCAGGTTGTTTTAATACCTGCATTTCTATATTATAACGGGTATTCTTTTCATCTTTCGCATACACATCCAGTCGTACACCTTTATATTCAGGATGATAAATGATATTTTTTTTCTGTACTGATTTCTACGTGTTCGATTTTAATAGGGAGAGCACGTTCCAGAAAACCTTTGCAGTTTTCTTCGTCTGACATTACTGCTGCAAAACATAAAATTATTTTTGATTGTAAGATCTTTTAATGGTGTATTCATATTTTTCCTCCACTTTACAGAGGAATTCTATAAAATAAAGTATAACAGATGGAAAAAAGACTTACAACCGTTAAAGAACACATTAGTATAGAAGCCTATTTTTTGCTGTGCACATTTAAACTTGACAATACATTACATATAATGTTACATTATATGTAATGTAAGTAAGGGGGAATTGACATGAAAAATTTCATAGGGAAATCAATAAAGTATTTTTACAGTTTCGAAAAAGCAAATTCTTACCATAGGGCTTTCTGTCTTTATGGTATTGTCTAAATTTTTGCTTTTAATGATTATGCAGAAAGCAGTAGACAGTATTACTGGTAATAATGTTTGAAGTGACGATTGATTATTTAAAAAAAGTGTGCTGTTGATTTTTGCATTTTTTGTGATTAATTGTATTTTTCAATATTTTTTCAGAGACTTGGAATATACGTGTCATTATGCTTTTGTGAAAAGTCTTTTTGGAAAAGCAACAGATAAGGAATATATTTTTCATGAAAAACATTCATCTACCTTGCTATTATCCATGATTAAGGAAGACAGTAAATTTATTTCTGACTGGAAAAGCATTGGCTTAATTGCAGTTATCAGCAATGCAATTACTTTAGTAATCGCTTTTGCAATTTTGTTTTATTACAATGTTCTGATTACCGTATTTATTTTGGCAATTATTGTGACCTGCTTTGCTCTTACTCATTATATCAGCAAAAAAATCGGTAATAAGACCTATGATTTACAGATTTCTAATTCTGAGATGAACCAGAAAATTATGGAGTCTTTTAATGGAATAAAAGACATTAAGCAGTATGGAAAAGAAGATTTTTTTAAAAACCAGTTAGATGAATTTATTGACAGAGATACTTATCAGCATAGTAAAATCATTTCCAGACTTTCCGCAGTTTTTACGTCTATATATGCAGTGCTAACAACGGCATTGCCCATTTTAGCATTGATAGCAGGGGTGCTTTTGATTTTAGCAGGGCAATTCACAATCGGGCAGTTAATTACGACTTATGCACTGATTGGTAATTTACAGGAACCGGTTTTGGCTATTCCGGAAATGTTAAATCAGCGCAGACAGGCATTGTCTATTCAGGAAAAAATTATGCCGCTTTTAGAAAAAGAAGATATGGTATATTCGAAAAATGTTTTGGGTAAATTACAAGAATTTTTTTATGGTTTCGAAAGAATATGAGTTTGAAGACGGAAAAAAGATTTTAAAGAACCTAAAGCTGGTGATAAAGAAAGGGAGCCACATTCTTTTAAAAGGTGAGAGCGGAAAAGGAAAAACAAGCATATTAAATTTAATTTCCAGATTTTACAGTACACAGGGGCAGGCAATTTCCATGAAATATAACGGGATTTCTATTGAGGATATTTTTCCTGACAGTTATTATCGGCATGTGATACAAGCACAGCAGATACCATATATTTTTAAGGCTTCTTTATTTGATAACATAACGTTAGGTGAAAGTTACACAGAAGAAGATGTGAAAGAGGCGCTGGAGGCTGTATGTATGGAAGAATTCATACAAGAAAAGGGAATGGATTATCAAATTGACGAAAAGGGAGAAAACCTTTCGGGCGGTCAGAGACAACGAATTGGAATTGCAAGAGCGTTGATACGAAAGCCGGATATACTGATGTTGGATGAACCTACAAGTGCTTTAAATGAAGAATTGTCAAAGATTTTGGTAAAACGTGTGGTGGAGTATTGTATTCAAAATGAAATTGCCTTAATCACTGTCTCACATAGCGAAATATTTGAGGAATATTATGAGACAAGAGGATATGAAAAAGTTGAGAAAATAATACTGCAATAGAGGGGTATATCAAGTAAATCCGAAATATTTATATATTTTAAGCGCAAAATGTATAAATATTTCGGATATGAGTCGAATAACAGCTCCTTATAATTTATGTGTAATAAGAGCATATTCCCAAGGCTTTGTATTTTCTTCTTTTGTGCTGTGTTCTTTTAAAAAATCATAAATTTGGTTCATGAGCAATGCGGCATCTTCATCCGATAAAAAAGCAATACCAGTCAGAATATTGCCATGGAGACGGGAGGCTTCTAAAAGCTGTTCTTCATTTTCACATTCTGGTACGTGCTCATGAAAGGTTTTGAGACATCTTTCAAGGATGCTTCGGACATCGTTTTCCAGAATTAAATCACGTTCTTTTTGAAGCGCTGTTCCTGAACCTAAACTGATTATTGCATTGGTCAAACGAAAAAAACGGGCACAAATCCCTCTGATTTGTTCGGTGTGATCCAAGGTTACTACACCGATGGACTCCAATTTTTTTATATGAAATTGAATAGAAGAAGCTGAAATACCAAGAGCATTAGAGAGGTATTTTGGCGTAACGGGAATACCGGCGCGCTGCATTTCATGAAGAATTTCTTGACGAACAGGGTTCATGTAAATTTCCAATTCTTTTTTTGTTCTGAGTATGATTGTTTCCATAGTCACTCCTAATTTATGATCCACGAATATATTTCTATAAAATATATTATAACATGATACACATAGTGCTTCAACAGTTGCAAGGTGTTTCAGTTCATGATAGTATAAAGAGATTAGGAAAGTAAAGGAGAACAAAAATGAGTTCTTATGAAAGTTTTGCCAGCGTGTATGATATGTTCATGGATAACATTCCATACAGAGAATGGTGTGGATATTTAATCGGTCTGTTGCAGGAATATGGTGTACAGGATGGATTAGTCTTAGAATTAGGATGTGGTACAGGGAAAGCCACAAGACTTTTATCAAGAGCAGGCTATGATATGATAGGAATTGATAATTCTCCCGATATGTTGGAAATTGCTCTCGAAAAAGAAGGAAAGATAAAAGAAGATATCTTGTACCTTTTACAGGATATGCGTTCTTTTGAACTATACGGAACTGTACGTGCCGTAGTTTCTATATGTGACAGTATGAATTATATTATTGAACCGGATGATTTGCTTAAAGTATTTCAACTGGTCAATAATTATCTTGATCCCGGCGGAGTATTTATCTTTGATATGAATACCAAATACAAATATGAAGAAATTTTAGGAGAGTGTACCATTGCAGAAAACAGGGACACTGCCAGCTTTATCTGGGATAACTATTATGATTGTGAAGAACAGATAAATGAATATGATTTGACGCTGTTTATTCCGGAAGAAGAAGCAGGAAAAAACATGTACAGAAAGTATGAGGAAATTCATTATCAGAGAGCTTATGATATGGAAGAAGTAAAAAATCTTCTGGCAAAGGCAGGTATGGAGTTTGTAGCTGTATATGATGCCTTTACTCACCGACCTCCAAGAGCAGTTAGTGAGAGAGTATATATTATAGCAAGAGAAAAAGGGAAAAGAAGAAAACAGGAGAAATAGAAGTATGAAAGATTATATTGTAAGGGCTACTGCAGCAAACAGTCAAATTCGTGCATTTGCTGCTACAACAAGAGAAATGGTAGAGTTTGCCAGAGCAGCACACAATACCAGTCCTGTGGCAACTGCTGCCCTAGGTCGTCTTTTAACAGCAGGTTCTATGATGGGAATTATGATGAAAGGCGAGAAAGACCTTTTAACTTTACAGGTAAAAGCAGGAGGTCCTTTAAATGGAATGACAGTGACTGCAGACTCAAAAGGAAATGTAAAGGGATATGTGGGAAATCCAAATGTGGTTATCCATGCAAATGAAAAAGGTAAATTAGATGTTGCCGGAGCTGTAGGCGTAGGTTTTATGAATGTTATTAAAGACATGGGATTAAAGGAGCCTTATGTAGGGCAGACTGTTTTACAGACCAGTGAAATTGCAGAGGATTTAACTTATTATTTTGCTACAAGTGAACAGGTTCCGTCTTCTGTAGGACTGGGTGTTCTTATGGAAAAAGATAATACAGTAAAACAGGCAGGTGGCTTTATTATTCAGCTTATGCCATTTACAGAAGAAGCGGTAATTGAAAGACTGGAAGAAAATTTGAAAAATGTAACTTCTGTAACAGAATTGTTGGAGAAAGGTCATACACCGGAAAGTCTTCTGGAAACACTTCTTGCAGGATTTGATTTGGAAATAAACGAAAAAGTACCTACTCAGTTCCACTGCAATTGTACAAAAGAGCGAGTAGAAAAAGCATTAATCAGTATTGGAAGGAAAGAAATTCAGGAACTGATTGATGAAGGAAAAGAAATTGAAATGAATTGTCATTTCTGCAATAAGAATTATATTTTTACGGTGGAAGAACTGAAAAATATTTTAAAAGCGTGCAGAAAATAAAAAAGCAGGAAAGGTGTGGTAAGTAATGAAGGATGGTTTCATAAAAGTAGCAGCAGCAACACCGCAAATTGAAGTAGCAGATTGCATCCATAACACACAGGAAATTGTGAAAAAAGCAAAAGAAATGAGTGCAGCAGGAGCCAGAATTCTGGTGTTTCCAGAGCTGTGTATTACAGGCTATACCTGCCATGATTTATTTTTTAATGAAACTTTATTACAGTCGGCAAAGAAACAGCTTTTAGTTTTAGCAGAGGAATTGAAAGATACAGAGGGACTTATTTTTGTAGGACTTCCTCTGGAGTATAATGGTAAGCTTTATAATACGGCAGCAGCAATTAACAGAGGAGAAATTCTGGGAATTATTCCAAAACACAGTATTCCTAATTATGGTGAATTTTATGAAGCAAGGTATTTTACTTCCGGCAGAGATATAGAAAGCGAAATAAAGCTGGGAGATAAAATGGTTCCTTTCGGAAGTAAGGTTCTGTTTGAATGTGAAGAAATGCCGCAACTTTGTGTTGCAGTAGAAATCTGTGAAGACGTATGGACTCCTGCATCACCGGGATTGTTTCATGCTATGGCAGGAGCCAATGTAATTGTAAATTTGTCTGCCAGTGATGAAATTGCAGGTAAATCGGAATACCGCAGAGAATTGATAAAAGGACAGTCCGCAAGACTTTTATGTGGATATGTATATGCTACAGCAGGAAATGGAGAGTCTACGCAGGATTTGGTTTTCGGAGGACAGAACTTAATCTGCGAAAATGGAAGTCTTCTTGCAGAGGCACAGTTATTTAAAAATGAAACAATTTATGCAGTATTGGATATTCAGAAGCTTCGCGGAGAGAGAAGAAGAATTTCTACATGGCTGGAGGAAAAAGGAGAGAAGCATCTTCATATTTCATTTCATTTACCAATAGAAGAAACAGAAAATTCACGATGATTTTGCGAAAAAATCCTTTTGTACCGGATTGTGATTTAGAGAGAGCAAAAAGATGTGAGGAAATTCTTACAATACAGGCAATGGGACTGAAAAAGAGAATGGAACATACAGGATGTAAATCAGCTGTTCTGGGTATTTCAGGCGGTTTGGACTCTACCCTTGCACTTTTGGTTACGGCAAGAGCCATGGATTTTATGGGACTGGATAGGAAAAATATTACAGCAGTAACAATGCCATGCTTTGGAACTACAGATAGAACGTATACAAATGCCTGCGAGCTTACGAAACGTCTGGGTGCAGAGCTTTTAGAAGTAGATATTAAAAAGGCTGTTCTGCAGCATTTCGAGGATATTGGTCACGATTATAATGTACATGATGTTACCTTTGAAAATGCACAGGCAAGAGAGAGAACACAGGTGATTATGGATATTGCCAATCAGCAGGGAGGCATGGTAATCGGAACGGGAGATTTCTCAGAGCTGGCGCTTGGATGGGCAACTTATAACGGAGACCACATGTCTATGTATGGTGTGAATGCCGGAGTTCCTAAAACCATGGTACGTCATTTGGTGCGTCATTATGCGGATACCTGCAAGGAGGAAAATCTTGCAGAGATTTTAAGAGACGTTTTAGATACGCCGGTGAGTCCGGAGTTATTGCCTCCAAAGGAAGGTGAGATTGCACAGAAAACAGAGGATTTAGTAGGGCCTTATGAGCTTCATGACTTTTTCCTTTACTATATGTTGAGTTTTCATTTTTCACCTTCTAAGATTTATCGCATTGCAAAGAAAACCTTTGAGGGAATTTATACAGAAGAAGAAATTTTAAAATGGATGAGAAAGTGCTATTGGAGATTTTTCTCACAGCAATTTAAGCGTTCCTGTCTGCCGGATGGGCCAAAGGTAGGAAGTGTATCTGTTTCGCCGAGAGGAGATTTGCGTATGCCAAGCGATGCTTGCGTGAGAATTTGGATGGACGAAATAGAAAAATTAAATTAAAAATGCAAGAGCATATCACATCAGGCAGATAGTGAAAATGAGGCTGTTACTTTAAAATGTATAACTATTCCGGATATATATTTAAAGTGACAGCCTCATTCTTAATGTAACGGCTCTTTTATTCTTTTCTGGCTTTTTCTAAGGCGTTGTCAATG
>ENA-OQCW01000379-OQCW01000379.1-human-gut-metagenome-genome-assembly--contig:-NODE-379-length-28347-cov-3.475939_pt1 | contig 28347 bp, 27 predicted proteins | sample MGYA00242767_ERZ504593 | MGnify/ENA primary metagenome ERZ504593 (study PRJEB26092, sample SAMD00036307) | human gut metagenome | host: Homo sapiens | study: EMG produced TPA metagenomics assembly of... | reverse complement strand
GCCGTCTTCCCTGGTGCAGCACTTCCTTTTGGCATAATAATAATCTGAAGAGATTCCACATGGTATGCATACCCTGCGCTTCCTGATGCTGCTCCATTTTTCGCCCAATCGAGCCAGCCAAGATTTTGCACATGTGTTCTGTAGTAAATATCATAATTAGCCGCTGCCGATCCGGTCAATTGAATCTTAAGAGCTTCCACTGAGAGTGCTCTTCCCGTTGTTCCTGCCGTCTGGCCGTCTTTTACGTAATCCTGCCATCCAATATCTCTTACATGAGCACTGTACTTTATTCCTAAATTGCCCGCATTTTTCACTGCAATCTGAAGAGCCTCTACCGGAAGATTTTTACCTACCGTTCCTGCAAGTGTTCCATTTCCGACATACTCCTGCCACCCAATTTCAGATACATGTGCACGGTACTGAAGATCTACGGATTTCACTTGAAACGGAGTATCTGTTTTCCCCGGTGCACTACTCCATTTTGGAAGCACTGCGATTTGAATCGCTTCTATATGATAAGCATATCCTTGACTTCCTGCAGCAGTACCATTATCCGCCCAATCAAGCCATCCAAAATTTTGTACATGAACCCGGTAGTAAATATCATAATCTGCCGCTTTTTCTCCTGTCAGTTCAATTTTAATAGCTTCGATTGGCTTCGCCTGTCCCGTTGTCCCGCCAACACTTCCGTCACTCACATATTCAAGCCATCCCAAATCTCTCGTATGTGTACTGTATTTCACACCTAGCCCTGCCACACCGCTTGTCTGAATTTTAATCGCTTCCATCGGAAGATTTCTTCCGTTTGTTCCTGCCATCACACCATTTGATACCGCATCCTGCCAACCGATATCTTGTACATGAGCTGAGTAACTAATCACATTTTTCAGAGCCTCCGGCACTGACACGGGATCCACTGATGTTCCTCCATTGTTGCCTCCAGAATTTCCATTACCAGAATTACTGTTTCCTGAATCCCCGTTTCCGATAGAAACTTTTGTAATATAATCGCTGCTTACATAAGCATACATGTTTGTAAAGTCATACCGACCACTTCCGGAATGAATTCCGCTTCTGCTCCCATTTAATACTGGATCTGACTGAATTTTATAAAAGCCGGATGTTGGATTTTGTTCGAGTAAAATAAACGCATGGCTGGATTGTGTGCCGGTGGAATATACTTTTGTTGCAGAAGCGCTTCTCTCCTGTCTCACATTCAGATCTGTATGCTGATTACTGAGCGTATCTTTGACTCCAATTGTATATTTCCCCGCATCTCTGTTACCATTTGCCTTATCTAAACTCCAGGCTACATTTGCAGCTTTCTCACCCCAGTACGGATCGGAGGCATATTTTACATTCACTCCGCTCGCTTTGTTTCCTAGAAATCCTCCAAAATAACGCCAATCCTGTGGATTCATATATCCTTTTGAAAGAAATGTCTCTGTGAATTCATTGACACACTGTGTCGGACTGGCAAAATAATCTGCGCTCTGTCCTGGCGAAGTATCAATCGCATTCAGACCGAATAAGTTATTTTTATTCTGTGCAATCCAGCTGGATCCCCATGCACTTTCATTGGCTGCTACTCCAACAGCAAGCAATGCATTGATTCCATATGTATTCTGCGCATTGATAAACGAATTTCCCAGATCTCTCATTTTTGAACTTGCAGTTACCCTCGCATTAATCATCGCATTCAGATCACTTCCATAATTCGTTGTGCTTCGAAACGGAAGATATTGATAATAATTGTAATATGGCGCACTTGCATTTACCGATCTGCTTCGGTTTCCATTTTTATAATCCTCCAACATCTGTTGAAATGCTGATTCTGGATAAAAGTAATGTCCATCATAGCTGTAATACTTTGTGCCCTCTGACAAATAAGACGGAGCCGCCCCATTATCGAGTACACTCGCATAGGAACTTTTATTTACATTTATCGTAATATAATGAATCAGTCTTCCTCCTGTGACAGCATAATAACTTACAGATTGCGCTGCTGCTGCACTGACAACCTGAACTTTATTGGCATCTACAAGGCCAATAACCCCAGACAGCATAAATCTTACTTTCCCGCCGCTTGTCCCAAGGTAAGCGGCATCCGCTCCATACGATCCATGTGTATATCCTGAAGTGTTTGACCCCTCTTCTACATATTCTGTCACACCACTGCTTCCTGTATTGAAGTTGACAATCTGTCCTCCCCCAATCCTTGCCTTGTCTGCAGCGTAACTATCTACTGTTCCATCTTCGATTACAACTTCTGTAACATTTCCATCAAGATCCATACTCGTAATAGTTTGATTACTTTCCGGATTTTCTCCCTGAAACTCGACTGTCTCCTGCTCTTCAACAGATTCTGCCTGTTCTTCCTGAACAACCTCTTGACTTTCCTGTTCCTGATTAGATGGTTCCTGCACCTCTTGTGCATATGCCGACATAGGAATACTCGTCAGACTCATGCCCACTGCCAACAAAAATGCCGCAACTTTTCTTTTTGTTTTTCTCATATTACCTCCTATCTGATGCATTTTACTTTTATCGCTCTTTAAAAGCTGTACCTGATGTAGACGGACCCGCCTGTCCTTTCGGAATCAATTGGATTTCTACTGCCTCTATGGATTTTGCATATCCTGCACTCCCTGACTTTCCACCATTTTTTGTCCACGCAAGCCATCCAAAATCTCTACAATGCGTCCTGTAATAAATATCATACTTCGCAGCCGCATTGCCAGTCAGTTTCATCTCCAATGCTTCCATCGGAAGTGCTCTTCCGGTTGTTCCTGACATCTTTCCATTTGTCACATTGCTCTGCCAACCAATCTCAGAGACATGTGCACGATACTGAATGCCCGATATTCCACTTAAATTCACTTTGAGCGCTTCTATCGGAAGTGCTCTTCCAACTGTTCCCGCAGTTACTCCGCTTCCCACTGCATTCTGCCAGCCAATCTCAGAAACATGTGCCTGATAAGAAAGCGTCACCGCTGGCTGTTCCTGTGTTTTGTCTAAAAACGGCCTATTTGTTGCTCCCGGCGCGGCGCTTCCTGCCGGTACAATCCGAACCTGAACTGCTTCTAACTGATAAGCATATCCCTGTGTTCCCGCTGCCTGTCCGTCTTTTGCCCAGTCAAGCCATCCTATGTTGGAGGCATGTCCTCGGTAATATATATTATACTTTGTTGCGTTGCTTCCGGTCAATTTAATTTTCAATGCTTCTATCTGTAAATTTCTTCCTGTTGTTCCCGCTGTCTCACCATCACGGACGGTTCCCTGCCATCCAATGTCACGAACATGGGCACTATACTCAATCCCCACGCCTTCCATTCCGGCAATGCTCATCTGAAGCGCTTCTAAGCCAAGTGCTCTTCCAGTTGTTCCACAGAGTTCTCCATCTCCCACAGTACTCTGCCACCCAAGTTCTTGTACATGTGCTTTCAGATTCAGCCCCTTCTTTGACTCGTTTCCTTTCACCAGCCCATATTTCTGAGCAATTCCTGTCGCATCTGCAATCCCTAACTGTCTCAAGAAGTTTTCATCCTGAAGTTTTGCCGCATCATATCCATGATCGAGGAACGCATGCTCTACAATAATTCCTGTCAGTCCAAGTTCTTTTGCCAGCACATTTGTCGTAAAATAATCCGCCTTACTTCCATCCGGATACTGCCCGGACGGTCCCGCCAGTGTACTGTCCTTGATCTTGGCTCCCCGGTTTGGAAGTCCCAGCGCAGAGAGCTGCTCTAAAATTTTATTTGACACACTGAGTCCTTCTTCCGACAAGTCCGGACGGTAGTTTTTATTTGGATAGTAAATCTCTGCTCCGGTTCCTCCACCACTGTTAAAGTGAAGGTCTACATAAAGATCTGCTCCGGCATTTTTTTGCATCTTTTACTCTCTGGTTCAGACAATAGCTTGATGTTGAATTATAAGGACAGCTTTCGCTTTCTCTGATCATTACAACTCTGACCCCACGATACTGTGACAATTCCTGCTGGCAGTATCTTGCCACTTTCAATGTCAGCACTTCTTCCCGCAATCCATTTGCAGATGCTCCCGGATGGTTTGCATCATGACCTGCACCGATTGCAACAACTACTTCTCTTCGCTCTCCACTTCTGGCACTTAGGACAGCTGCCTCAGTAACTCCCGCCTCATCCAGCGTTTCTGAAATTGCGGCCTCCGCTGTCTCTGCTCCTGCCTGCACCATCTGCTTTCCCTCATTCATCGAATAAGTTTCCACCTGAGCGCCCGACTCCGGAACGAACAGTGCCTCATCCTGCACTACTTGAAAAGAAGCTGTGATTCCTTTTTTCCGCAAACAAAATCATCTGTTCCGCACCTGATCCATCAAGATATGCAATTCCTGTGATCTGATAAGTCCCGATTTCTTCCATCCCCTCCTTCTGAAAGAGAACGGTGTTATTTAAAATCTGTGCAGCTTCCACAGTACCCTCAGTTCCGGATTCCGTTTGATAGAATAATCTGGCACCCCCAATCACCATTTCTTCCTTTTTGAAAACCGACAACGATATTTTGTACTCCTGATGTGCCCACAACATCTTCGTCCAGATATACATACGCAATTTCTTCCGGTCCTGCTGCCTTTACGGACATTCCAAAAATAAGTGTTGCCGCGATGATACACAGCAGACCGAGCATTCTCTCAATTGATTTTCTCCCTATTATTACTACACTCCTCATGAATTATTCTTCTCCCTCCACTTTGATATCACTGACAAAATTATCAAAGAATTTTGATTCTTTCACCAGTTCTTCATCGATTGTTTCTATTTCGTACTGCTCTGCCAGCGTCGGTTCTGCTGAAAACAGATTCGTACCGAGTCCCAGACGTTCTCCCTGAATCGTCACACCCATACTTGCAAGTGTAGACGGAAACATGTCCATCGTCGTAAACTGTCTGTTCTTTGTCTGTACTGGCATAACTGCCGGATTGATAAACGCATTATACACTGTTCTTTCATATGACGGATCAATATTCAAACAAAAATCACTGTCCATTGTCAAGTGATCCCCTGACAGAACGATCGTTGTATTCGGATAAAAGCTCTGCTGTTGGATCCATGTAAGAAATTCCTGAAGCTGATGGCTCGCACACAAGTATACATTTGCATATTGATTCTCAGTCACAGGCTGACATTTTTCACAATAATATCCATCTTCAAAATGTGTATCAACAGTCAGCATTGTAAAGTTAAACGGCTGCCCTGTCATCGAAATCTCTGTTAGCTTTTCCTTCGCGATATCAAACAGTTTTTGGTCTTCATATCCCCACCACACACGGTAATCCGGCGGAATTTTCCCATTTGCATTCGCCCATCCGTAATCCAGCATCTCATAATTTCCATGCTGCTCAAAATAATTTTTTCTTCCGCCAAACTCCGCATCGGAACCAATCAGAAGTGACTGTCGGTATCCCTGCTCTGCCAGGATATCTCCAATACTTGTAACTGCCGGCATAAATAAATCCTGATTAGACATCGCATTTCCATCAATCGGAATCTTCAACGGAAGTCCTGAAGTCTGTGCAAACATTCCTCCCATCGTCCACGTAGAACCAAATGCCGGATAGGCACCTCCTGCCAGCAAATCTGAATTGGAAAAACTAATATTATTTCTTGCAACCTCCGTCAGTTCCGGAATCACATTTTGATCAAAGGCTCCTCCATCTTCTTTTCCCATAAAGGTCGCCTCTGTAGATTCCAGGAAAATATAGATCAGATTCCTCTTCTGCTCCGGGAAAATGAGTTCTGTATTTTTCACATCTACATAGTGATCCTGGATAAATGTCGAATCTTTGCCCTGTGTTTCCAGATACGTTCCAATATCCAGATTCACCCAGAGATAATTTGCCGCACTCACCGATAAGACAACTGCCCCAACGATTCCTGCCGTGCAAACTACAGCATATTTTTTTTCTCCTTTTTTCTGAAAGCAATAAAAATTGCCAGTTCTAATAACATTACCAAGATTGCAGCCGGAAGACACTGATTGATAAAATCAAATATCATATCCGTATTTGTTCCCTCCATCGGTACCTTCAGATGAAAAATAATCTCATCAAATGTAATCAGCCCCCACGTATCCATCACCCATCTGGATGCATTGAACAATACAATTCCCAAACCACTCAAAACAATTACAAGGATTGACAATAAAATTGCCAATCCTTTCCAAACAGTATTTTTTATTTTTGTATGCATGTATTTTCTGCCTTCTACTTTCTTTCTATCTAGTACTTATCCGAATAATTTTCCGGATATACCCCATTTGCCACAAGGCTCCTGATCGCTTCTACAACTGCCTCTTTATCTTCTTTGTAAGTAACCCCAAACCACTTATCATGTGATTTCAGCACTTTTACTTCCACCTTCTGCTCTTTTAACAGTTCACCAATGATCGTTGGAAGAAGATATTCTGCTTTCAGATCCGACTCTGGTATTTGAGAAAGGAACTCCTCAAAGCCTTCTTCTAAAATATGGAAAAATTCTGGAGTCAGTCCCCACATGTTCATTGACACCGGAGACTCGATATCAATCGGCTGCATTCCTTCCTCTGTACGCACTGCCGCCCCTTCCGGTACCATTTCAATCTGATGTGTCTCCACAATATCTGTCAGCATTCCCTGTTCGTCTACTTTGCAGATTCCTCTTGTCACACCGCCATTTTCGCTTAATGTGTTCTTCAGAACAAATCCCACCATACACAGCTTTTGCTTTTCTGATTGTTCCTTCTCTGCTGTCAGATATCCGAAAGCTTCTGCATATGCTTCTTTTCCATAATAATCATCTGCATTGATCACAAGAAACGGTTCTTTTACAACATCCTTACAGCAAAGAATTGCCTGTCCGGTTCCCCACGGCTTTGTTCGCTCTGCAAATCGTTCGCGATACTGTTCTGGGATATCTTCTCGCTCCTGATAAGCATACGCTACATTTACCACTTTTTCAATCCGATTTCCAATGACTTCTTTAAAATCTTTCTCTAGATCCTTTCTAATCACAAATACGACTTTATCAAAACCTGCCTCCATCGCATCCGCAATCGAATAGTCCATGATAATCTCACCATTTGGTCCGACTGGCTCCAACTGCTTGATTCCGCCACCGAATCTACTTCCAATACCCGCCGCCATAATTACCAATGTCGCTCTGTTCATTTTTCTTCTCCTTTTCTTTTGCAAAAATAGTCGAGCATTTATCTCGACTATTTTTATCTTATTCTCCTAAACCACTTTCGATCATCTCTATAATCTCTCGGGCTGCTGCTTCTTCATCTTCACCTTCAAATATAAATTCTACCTCATCTCCAGATTTCACACAAGCCCCTAAAATACTCAGAACACTCTTTGCATTCCCAGTAGAATTTTTCGCCTGAAATGTGATCTTGCATTCAAATTGCATTGCCGTCTTACACAGAAGTCCGGCGGGACTCAAGTGAAGCCCGGTTGGATTCTTGATTGTCACTACCTGCCTGATCATCTCTGCCTCCTGTTTTTTACTTTTTCTTTTCGACTGTAATATTGATCTTCTCGCCCTTATATTGGCAGTCTCCATATCCTTCCACGACTGGAACTACTTGATATTTTCCCGGCGTATTATAATCTTTCATATCAATATAGACATTGATCTTGCTTGCATCAAGTTTCTTCAAATTCTCTTCGGAACCTGTAAAATGCCAATTCAATCTGTTCAGAATCAAAAGCTGACTTTCAGTCCCTCTTCCAGTTCTCTCGGAATGATCGAAGATACCGGTATATGGATTCTTCTGCTTCCACCTTCGCTGACAGAAATCGTCACTGCAATATTTTTCTGACTCTCATCTACCAGTTTTGTATTTTCCGGAAGATATGGCGTCACATCGATTCCAACTTCCGTACGACTGCCGATCTCTGTATTTTCCAATGCCTCCGCCGGTATTGTGATCTTATCGATTTCCTTTAACACATCCGGTCTTCCTGCAATCTGTACCTCAGCCGGTTCGATCAAAGCTTCCTCTACCACATATCCCTCTGCAATGGCATCATTATATAGTACATCCAGCTTTACGTTTTTCGTATCAAGCAATTCCACATCAACAGATACTCCTTTTTCTCCAAGGTTCGTTTCAAACTGGAACTGATCAATGACTCCTCCGCCGGCATCATAAAGAATCAATTCTGCCGGAACTTCTCCATCGTTTGACATCCCCGACACGTCTGCTTTTGCCACAACTTTGTTAATCTGATTGATAGCGCTGACACCACCTTGGATTGTAATATAAGCCGGATTCGGCGTGACCGGTCCGAGCACATATCCATCTCTCACAGTGCCTCTCGTCTCTGCGACAATAGGAAATCTCTTGGACAGATAATTCTCAATTTCTACTTCCAGATTTCTCGGATTGGTATAGGCCTCCTCATACTCATCCTCATATCCGCTGATACTTACCTCTACTGGAATCAAAGCCCTGCTTTCCAGATTTTGCATATCTGCATATGCAGTTATCTTTTCTGGATGTTCCTTCAGATCACTCAAAATAGATTTTTTTGCCTTAACCGTGACTTCCACAGACTGCTCTCCGACAACCGAATACGTCTTCCCTTTGGATGTGATAATATCATCATTCCGTATTCCAACAGAAATTCCCTTAAAAGTCCGTGTATCAATCGGATCTTCGACATTCATAACAACAAGCCACAAAACTATTGTGAAGAACACTGCGATGAATTTCAGCCCCAAATTATTTGTCAGTCTTTCTTTCATCTTTTCGCCTTCCTTTCCATGGAATCAGACGTTTCCGCTCTACCGTACGATCCTGCACATCAAGCAATCTCTCTGTGAGCCGTTCCGGGCGTACATTACGCTCCAGACGTCCTCCCATCGCGATGGAAACTGCCCCGGTTTCTTCTGATACTGCAATGATCAGCGCATCGCTCACTTCGCTCATTCCCACTGCCGCACGGTGTCTTGTTCCAAGATCCTTGCTTAACTTCATATTGTCTGAAAGAGGAAGATAACAGGTTGCTGAGACGATTCTGTCTCCTCTGATAATGATCGCACCATCATGGAGCGGTGTATTGTGTTCAAAAATATTGATCAGCACCTGACTGGAAACAAGACAATCCAAACGGATCCCTGTGCTTTCATACTCCGTCAGTTTGATTGCTCTCTCTACAACGATCAACGCTCCTGTCTTAACTTTTCCCATCTCAAAGCATGCTCTGACAATACCATCAATAGTCTCTGTGCTAAATCTGACAGACTCTTTCTTCTTATCCAAAGGCACAACCGAAGACAAAATATTTTTCTCTCCGAGTTTTTCAAGTGCCCTTCGAAGCTCTGGCTGAAAGACAACAACTGCCGCCATCGCCAGCACATCGATTGCATGGCTCGCCAAGAACAAAATGGTATTCATCTCAAAAATTGCAGCGACAAGAATGAATGCACAAAGTACAAGCATTCCCTTCAACAGCATCCATGCTTTTGTATTTTTTATCCACACCATAATCTCATAGACCAATACCGAAATAATGATGATCTCAATAATATCGACAACTTTAATCTCTGGTATATACCATGCGGAAATATATTTTTCAAGAAATCTCTCAAACTGTGCCCCCATCTTATCACCTCCTGTACTTATTTTTGAAGACTATTTTTCTAATTCTTTTTCAATCATTCTCTGAAGATCCTGCTGATCCTCCTCTTCATTTCTATCAAACACTTCCCCTGCTCCTCTGATCTCATCCGCCGGAAGTGTTGTTGTCTCTTGTCTCTCATTGATCTTTTTCACTGTCTTTCTTGGAGCCGGCACTGAAATCTTCGGAACTGCCTTGATGTAGTAATAATACTCATCATCTTCAAACTGAATCTGTTCCGTCCGGGAATAGTCCACTGTAAATACAAAAAATTCCAACACAACTGCAATCAGTCCTGCTACTATATTCCCACCGATCATACCACCATATGGAATATGTACATCAAAGACAAGTTCTCCGCTTACAACGAGCACAACATTGGCGATAATCCCAACAGCGATCGCCACTTTCCATGCATAGTCAAAGGAACTTCTGCGGATTGCATACACAATCAGCAGGCACACCGAAAATGCAAGTACAAATATCAACATCTCTTTGTTAGTAAAAATCTGTTTTGTAAATTCTGTCACTGCATTCATCAATCCCTCTGCGCCTGCACTGCCTTTAAATGCAGTCGCTGATGACGATACAAAATGCAACATAAAATAAACAATTGTCCCACATGCAACCGGTACAACATAGACCGGAGTTCCGATCAACCCATAGACAACCGGGATAATATACGGAACTTTTAATACAAATGCCAGAGGTGTCAGCAACAAAATAGTCGCCGTCCCCGGTGCGAATCGAAAATAAAAAATAAACATCATCAAAAACACGGCTGCCGTTACAGCAAACACTGCCATTGACAACGAAAACAAATGCAGCAAAATCAAAACTGCTGCTGCCACCGCCATATACACTGATGGCAAAAATGTAAAGAACACTGTCAGACCTGCCGTCACATATTTGGATGCCGCCAGTTCCATATAGCCAAGCTTAGAGTTGATCATCCCAAATACGAGAATTCCAAGAATCAGCTGAAGTACTTTATCGATATATTTTGCATACCGCGCATATAATTTCTGCATCTCTTCTTTCCACACGTATAAACTATTCATCTACATATTCTCCTTTTTATACATCTTACTCAGGCGCGATAAATTCCTGTAATATCTCTTTACTCTCAATTTTGCTTCATTGTGTTTCTTTTTGTAATAACTTCCAGCCATCATCCCATAGATGATCAACACTGCAATATATCCGATCACAACCAGCACACCAAGCAAAAAAAAGCTTTGCAAGTGTCAGGTCTTCAAAAATCCTCTCCAGATTCACAAGAAAAAATAATCCGACTGCCAATCCATACCCAATCGTCGTCCAAATCAATGTGACAATTGTACGGAAACTCACATAATCTTTTCTATAATAGCTGTTCACTTTAAAATCTTCTTTTCCCTGTCCTTCTTCATAAGAGGCCAGCTTCATCATCATCTTGACTCGTTCCTCATTTAACATCTCGTCACCTCTGTCTCTGTTTTTCCCCCTCAGCCAAACACTATTTTTAGTATAGCATATAATCAGAAACCTTGTCCAACACTTATAGTCAGAAAATATACTTTTTGTACCCCATTTTCTTTCAATATGCGGGCAAGCTCATCCACAGTACTTCCCGTTGTATAGATATCATCGACCAGAAGTACTTTTTTCTTTGGCTTCCAGTCATCCTCCACGGCAAAGGCTCCGGAAAGTGCCCTCCTTCTCTCACTTGGATTCATCTCTTTCAATGCATTTGTTTTTTGAACTCTTCGGACTGCAAATGCCTCCATAGGGACCTCCAACCGTCCGGAAAGCTCTTTTGCCAAAACTTCTGCCTGATTGTATCCTCGTTTTCTCCGCTTACTTTTATGAATTGGTACAGGAATGATTACCTCGATCTGCCATTTTCTTAACAGATCTGCAAACTGTCCTGCCATTTGTTCCGCATAGTACTGTGCAAATACGCGGCGATTTCTATACTTAAACTGATAAATCGATTGCGAAACCGGCATTTTATGGAGCCACAGACTCCTTCCCTGCTCATAGAAATGTATGATTTTCTGACAGTCATAGCAGTATTCCTGCTCCTCATAGCGCACTGGTTTTCCACATTTTTTACAGAGAGGCTCCTGCAGTATCTTTACTTCCTTCCGGCAGCTTTCACAAATCCCCTCAGAAGCTACTGTTCCACAAAACACACAAGTGGTCGGATAAAGTAATTCTAAAATCCTGTGCCATATAAGTTTTGCTCTCCATTTTTCTGCTGTTTTTCTTTCTCTATTCTTCTGTTTCTCTGTTTTTTTCATTCTTTGTATCACAAGATACTTTCATACCGCTCACGAATCGCTTCCGCCAGACTCGTATACCGTTTTTGCTCACTTTGATTTTCAATCATCTCATAAAAAGTATGCTCATCTCCTACCAGTGTAACACACTTTTTTGCCCTTGTAATCGCTGTATATAATAAATTTCTGTGATACAGCAGTCTTGGTCCCGGCAGAAGCGGAATCACAACCGCCGGATACTCGCTCCCCTGGGATTTATGTATCGTGATCGCATACGCCAACTCCAACTCCTCCAGCATTTTAAAGGAATATTCTACCTGCTTTCCTTCTTCATACTCCACCGTCATGAGTTCCTGGTAATGATCGATTTTCTTGACGATTCCCATATCTCCGTTAAAAATGCCAACTCCTTTGTCCACAGTCAGCCCATATTTCGTTTTGACTTCCCACTCCAGCTGGTAATTATTCTTAATCTGCATGACCTTGTCGCCAACCCGGAATTTCTTATTTCCATATTCTTTTTTCTTCTTTCTTTCGATCCGGCGGATTCAGATATTCCTGTAAGATCACATTAAGCCGCTCTACCCCGATCAATCCTTTTTTTCATTGGTGTAAGCACCTGGATCTCATGCATCGGAGCATCCACATACTTCGGCATTTTTTCCTTTACAAGCTGGATGACGATGCTGATGATCACGTTTGCATCCTGCCGTTTTAGGAAAAAGAAATCTCTTCCTTTGTTTTTCAGTTCAACCGGCTCTCCATTGTTAATCTTATGCGCATTGACTACAATATCACTTTCCCCCGCCTGGCGGAAAATCTTATTGAGCCGCACAACAGGAAAACATTCTGATTTGATCATATCCTTCAACACACTTCCCGGTCCCACTGATGGAAGCTGATTGACGTCCCCCACAAGGATCAGATGAGTCCCAACCATCACTGCCTTTAAAAGCGCATGAAACAAAGATAGATCCACCATTGACATTTCATCTATGATGATCACATCTGCCTCCAGCGGATTCTCTTCATTTCTTCCAAATCCTCCTGTCTGTTCCCCCTCTGGATTGCCATTGACCTCCAGCAGTCTGTGTAATGTCTGCGCCTCGCAACCAGTCGCCTCCGTCATTCTCTTTGCCGCACGTCCGGTCGGTGCCGCCAGATAAATATTCAGCCCTTCGCTCTCAAAAAAATGAATCATCGCATTGATCGTCGTTGTCTTTCCAGTTCCTGGCCCTCCAGTCAGCACAAGCAGACCATTTTTTACTGCTTCTTTTACTGCTGTCCGCTGCAATTCATCCAAAGATAACTCTGCATACGCCTCAATCTTGCTCAGGCGCTTTTCCAGATAATCTTCTCCCACTTCATTTTTGATATCTAGATCGTACAACATTTTTGCAGTATTTAATTCCAGATAATAGAAATGAGAAGCATACACTCTCTTTCCCTCTGGCTTCTCCTTGACGACGATCTTCTTTTCCATACACAGATCCATCAGATGCCGCTCCATATCTTCAATTTTCACCTGCAAAAGTTGGCTTGTTCGCGCAAGCAGTGTCTGTTCCGGAAGGTACACGTGTCCTTCCCCAACTGCCTGAAGCAACGTATAAAAGATACCACTCCGGATTCGGAAATCAGAGTCTGTATGGATCCCTACCTTTGCTGCGATCTCATCGGCAGTCTTAAATCCAACCCCCTCTACATGATCTGCCAGCTGATACGGGTTCTGTTCGACCACGCGATAAATGCTCTGTCCATAATGCTGATAAATCTTTGCCGCAAGTGTTGTTGAAATACCATATTTCTGCAAATACAACATTGCCTGTCGCATTTCCTTCTTCTCTTCTACCTGCACTGCAATCTCTCTTGCCATTCTCTCGCTGATCCCTTTGATCTCTGCGAGACGTTCCGGCTCTTCTTCGATGATGCGGAAGGTATCCCCTTTGAATTTTCTTACAATTCTGCCTGCCAGCGCACTTCCAAGTCCCTTGATTGCTCCGGAACCAAGATAAACTTCTATAGAATGAAGATCTTCTGGCTCTTTCACCCGATACTCCTGTACTTGAAGCTGTGATCCATACACCGCATGATTCGTATATTCTCCGGATACCTCCAGAAACTCTCCCTCGCTAATATAATGAAACATCCCGACACAAGTCAGATCCCCATCTTCATTGTGCAGATGAAACACCGTATAACCATTGTCTTCATTGCGAAACACAATGTGCTCCACATATCCGATTATTTTCTCCATGTTCCTGCTCTTTTCCTTTTCTGTTAAATCTGTTTCTATCGTACCATGTTCTTAAAAGCATGAAAACTCCTTTGTAGATTGCTTTTCAGAAAATACATATGCTCCTTCTATCACAACAAAATATATAAAAAAAACTGCCGTGAACTAAAGCTTTCATCCAAACTTTTTCACAGGATTTCCCTTCCTCTGTCTGTTCTTCCGAATTCCTTACTTCCCGGCAGCTTATGCTCTATTATTTTCAATGTTTTTTGTAAAATCTAAACCTGACTAAGAATTTCTTCTCATCCCAGTAACTTCTGCAAATTGTCCACTTCCCACTGCAACAACTTTCATCGGATCTTCTGCTGCCATCGTCCGGATTCCCGTCTTCTCCTCCATCAGTGTATCCATCCCCCGCAGAAGTGCACCTCCTCCGGTCAGCATAATTCCACGCTCCAAAATATCCGCTGACAATTCCGGTGGTGTCTGCTCCAGTACATGTATCACCGACTCTACAATTTGGTCTGCCACTTCCCTCAGGACAGACTCTGTCTCTGAGGAAGTCACCGTAACTGTTTTCGGCAATCCCGTCACAAGATTCCGTCCTCTGATCTCTATCTCCAGTTCCTCTTCAAGCGGATAAACCGTTCCCACTTTGATCTTAATCTCCTCCGCCGTACGATCACCAACCAGCAGATTCTGCTTTTTTCTCATATAGCGTGCAATTGCCTCATCAAAATCATTCCCCGCCGTCTTCACAGAAGTATGGACCACTGCTGCCCCCAGCGAAATCACCGCCACATCCGTTGTTCCGCCGCCAATATCTACGATCATATTGCCAAATGGTTTCATAATATCCAAACCAGCTCCGATCGCTGCCGCCACCGGTTCTTCCACAAGACAGACTTCTCTTGCTCCTGCTGCATAAGCAGCCTCCTCCACGGCCTTCTGTTCCACTTCTGTGATCTGACACGGAACACAAATGCTGATTCTAGGTTTCTTTAACATCCTTCTTCCGAGCGACTTCTGCACAAAATATTTAATCATCTTTTCTGTGACCGTATAGTCTGATACAACACCTTTTTCCAAAGGTCTGATCGCGATGATATTCCCCGGTGTCCTTCCAAGCATCAGTCTAGCTTCTTCTCCAATGGCTTTTATCTCTTTCGTATCCCGGTCCAGTGCCACGACAGAGGGCTCCTTTAATACAACCCCTTTGCCTTTTATAAACACGAGTACGCTTGCAGTTCCCAGATCAATTCCGATATCTGCCGACATCTCGATTCCCCTTTCCTCATTTTTGTCTGTCTGATTTTTTGTTTATTCCCCCTGCCGCAACAGCGGTGCAATATACTTTCCGGTGTAAGAGCATTCGGAAGCGGCAACCTGTTCCGGTGTTCCTTTTGCGATCACCGTCCCTCCTTTGTCTCCTCCTTCCGGACCGATATCGATCAGATAATCAGCCGTTTTAATCACATCCAGATTATGCTCAATGACTACCACTGTATTTCCATCTGCAGACAGCTTCTGCAAAATTTCTGTAAGCTTATGCACATCTGCAAAATGCAGTCCAGTTGTCGGCTCATCCAAGATATACACTGTTTTTCCGGTGCTGCGCTTACTCAATTCCGCCGCCAATTTGATCCTCTGCGCTTCTCCTCCCGACAATGTGGTGGATGGCTGTCCAAGACGAATGTAAGACAGTCCGACATCATACAACGTCTCCATTTTCCTGCGTATGCTCGGCACATTTTCAAAGAAATGAAGTGCTTCTTCCACAGTCATATTGAGTACATCATAAATACTTTTTCCTTTATATTTTACCTCCAACGTCTCACGGTTATACCTTTTTCCATGACAAACTTCACATGGTACATAGACATCCGGTAAAAAGTGCATCTCGATTTTCAGAATCCCATCTCCACTGCACGCTTCACATCGTCCTCCCTTGACATTAAAACTGAATCTTCCTTTCTTATACCCTCTGGCCTTTGCGTCTGCTGTTGCCGCAAACAGATCACGGATCAGATCAAAGACTCCCGTATAAGTTGCCGGATTCGATCTCGGCGTCCTTCCGATTGGAGATTGGTCTATATTGATTACTTTATCTACCTGTTCCAGCCCTTCGATCCGCGTATGCTTTCCAGGAATTGTCCGGGCGCGGTTCAGTTCTTTTGCCAGTGCTTTATATAAAATCTCATTCACAAGAGAACTCTTTCCAGATCCCGAGACTCCTGTCACACATGTCATGACCCCCAGTGGAATCTCCACATCAATATTTTTCAAATTGTTTTCTCTTGCTCCAAGAATCTTAAGAAATCCTTTCGGCTCCCTTCTTTCTTCCGGTACCGGAATCTTCTTCCGACCGCTCAGATACGCGCCCGTCACAGATTTTTATTTTTCATAATCTCTTTTGCCGTGCCTGCCGCTACAACTTCTCCGCCGTGCTCTCCTGCCCCAGGACCGATATCGACAATATAATCCGCTTCCTTCATCGTATCTTCATCATGTTCTACAACAATCAGTGTATTTCCAAGGTCTCTTAAATGCTTCAACGTCTTTAACAACTTGTCATTGTCTCTCTGGTGCAGTCCAATGCTCGGCTCATCAAGGATGTAGGCCACACCTACAAGTCCGGAACCGATCTGGGTCGCCAGTCGGATTCTCTGTGCCTCACCGCCGGAGAGTGTTCCTGTCGCCCGAGAAAGGGTAAGGTAATCCAGCCCAACATCCATCAGAAAATTTGTCCTCGCTTTGATCTCCTTTAGAATCTGTCCGCCGATCAGCTCCTGTGTCTCTGTCAACACGAGTTCTGCAAGAAATTTTTGCAATTTTTCGATTGATAATGCGGTTACCTCCGCAATATTCATTCCGCCGACAGTCACTGCAAGCGCATCCTTCTTCAAACGCTGTCCCCACAAGTATGACACGGGGTAATCCGCATAAAAGATTCATATTCTGCTTTCATCGTCTCAGAGCCAGTCTCCCGGTATCGGCGCTCTACATTCCTTAGCAGTCCCTCAAACGCGACATCATAAACACCTTCGCCCCGCTGTCCTTTATAGTATACTTTCACTTCCCTTCCATCTGTACCATGAATCAGCACATGCTGCACCGCTTCCGGATAGTCCTCAAACGGCGTATCCAGATCAAACCCGTACTCTTTGCAGAGTGCCTCCAGGATTGCTCTTGTAAAACTCCCTTTATCTGTGCAAGACTGCCATCCGATCACCGTAATCGCTCCGTCATTGATACTGAGTGTTTTATCCGGGATCATCAAATCAATATCAAATTCCATCTTATATCCAAGACCATAACAATCCGGACATGCTCCAAAAGGATTATTGAAAGAAAAGCTTCTCGGTTCAATCTCTTCGATACTGATTCCACAATCTGGACAGGAAAAACTCTGGCTGAAATTTAATGTTTCTCCGCCGATCACATCTACCTGAAGCAATCCTTCCGCCAATGTCAGTACACTCTCAATCGAATCTGACAGTCTTTTTTCAATCCCTTCCCGTACGATCAGACGATCTACAACAATTTCAATATTATGCTTGATATTCTTATCCAGTATAATCTCCTCGGTCAGTTCATACATACTTCCATCCACGCGCACACGAACATATCCACTCTTCTTCGCTTTCTCAAACAGTTTTGCGTGAGTTCCCTTGCGCCCTCTGACTACCGGAGCAAGTAGTTGAATCTTCGTTCCTTCCGGCAGTTTCATAATCTGATCTGTCATCTGATCCACTGTCTGCTTTTTAATCTCTTTTCCACACTTTGGACAATGTGGGATACCAATCCTCCGCATACAGTAATCGAAAATAATCATAAATCTCCGTCACCGTTTCCAACTGTCGACCTCGGATTTCGATTCGTAGATTTCTGATCGATCGAAATCGCCGGGGAAAGGCCTTCGATACTCTCTACATCCGGCTTCTCCATCTGTCCTAGAAACTGTCTCGCGTAGGAGGATAATGACTCCATATACCTTCTCTGTCCCTCTGCATAAATCGTATCAAATGCCAGAGAAGACTTTCCAGAACCACTCAATCCTGTCAATACTACAAGCTCATTTCTCGGAATATCCACATCAATATTTTTCAGATTGTGTTCGTTTGCACCTCTAATCTTAATATACTGCTTCTTTTCTGCTTTGCGTGCCATTTCTTACCTCTTCTTTTCTTTGTCCTTATGATTCCTCTATCTCCAACAGCTTTTTCTTAAATTCTATCAGCTGATCTCTTAGTTCTGCTGCCACCTCAAAATTCAGTTCTGCTGCGGCTTTTTTCATCTTCTTATTAATATCCTTAATTGCAGCCTGTAATTCCTTTTCACTCATAGATTCCGGATCTTTTTCTAGCTTCATCTCCTCGGAAGACACCTTTTTTGAAATACTGATCAGATCCCGTACGGATTTGTGTATTGTCTTCGGCGTAATTCCATGCTTCTCATTGTATTCCATCTGTACCTGACGTCTTCGCTTTGTCTCTTCAATGGCAGCCTTCATAGAATCTGTCATCGTATCCGCGTACATGATCACATGACCCTCTGCATTTCTTGCAGCTCGACCGATCGTCTGGATCAGCGATGTCTCCGAACGAAGGAATCCTTCCTTGTCTGCATCGAGAATCGCAACAAGTGTGATCTCCGGAATATCCAACCCTTCTCGCAAAAGGTTGATTCCCACAAGAACATCGAACACATCCATACGCATATCGCGGATGATCTCTGTCCGCTCCAAGGTATCGATATCCGAATGAAGGTATTTCACCCGGATTCCAAGTTCTCGCATATAATCCGTAAGATCCTCTGCCATACGCTTCGTCAGCGTTGTGATCAGCACCTTATTTTTCTTCGCAATCTCTTTATTCACTTCGCCAACAAGATCGTCTATCTGCCCTTCCACCGGACGTACTTCCACCTCCGGATCAAGAAGTCCTGTCGGACGGATTACCTGCTCTGCCCGCAGAAGTTCATTGCGTTCCTCATACTCTCCCGGCGTAGCAGAGACAAACAGCATTTGATTGACCTTACTTTCAAATTCTTCAAAATTCAGCGGTCGGTTATCCAACGCCGAAGGAAGCCTAAACCCATAGTCCACCAAAGTCTTCTTGCGGGAGCGGTCCCCCGCATACATTCCCCCAATCTGCGGAATTGTCTTATGTGACTCATCGATCATAATGATGAAATCATCCGGAAAATAATCAATCAATGTGTGTGGCGCTTCTCCCGGTTTTAATCCCGTCAGGTGTCTGGAATAATTCTCAATTCCCGAACAGAATCCAGTTTCTCTCATCATCTCGATATCAAAATTCGTCCGTTCTGCGATTCTCTGTGCCTCCAGCAGCTTGTCCTCACTCTTAAAGTACCGAACCTGCTCCTCCAGTTCTTCCTCGATTGCCTTCGTTGCCCGGTCAATGCTCTCCTTCGATACGACGTAGTGTGATGCCGGAAAAATTGCAATATGGCTCAGTTCGCTCTTAATCTCTCCTGTCAGAAGATCAATCTCCGTGATCCGTTCAATCTCATCTCCAAAAAACTCTGCTCGGATTGCATAATCTTCCGAGATTGCCGGAAAGATTTCCAGTACATCGCCTCTTACACGGAAGGTTCCACGCTTAAAATCCATATCATTTCTATCGTATTGAATCTCAATCAACTTTGCAATGACCTCATCCCGGTCCTTGATCATACCTGGCCTCAGCGAGATCACCATCTCCTGATAATCAATCGGTGAACCCAGTCCATAGATGCAAGATACACTCGCCACAATAATCACATCTCTTCGCTCCGACAGTGCAGCTGTCGCAGAGTGTCGAAGCTTATCAATCTCATCATTGATGGCAGAATCCTTTGCAATGTAGGTGTCCGAAGATGGGACATAGGCTTCTGGTTGGTAGTAGTCATAGTAGGATACAAAATATTCTACCGCATTATTAGGAAAGAACTCTTTAAATTCGCCGTATAACTGAGCAGCCAAAGTTTTATTGTGGGCGATAATTAATGTTGGTTTGTTTAATTGTTGAATGACATTCGCCATTGTGAATGTCTTCCCCGAACCGGTAACTCCAAGAAGCGTCTGGCATTGGTTTCCTTCCTGAAAACCTTTGACAAGCTGCTCGATGGCTTGTGGCTGGTCACCGGTTGGGGCATATTCTGATACTAACTCAAAGTGCTCCATTATTTCTCCTTTATGTTCTCACCGTCATTCAAATTTTTCGAATAACCGGATTCTTCGTAATACTATTATCTTCTTTCTTTTACGCTATTATATCAGAATATAAAATAAAAGTACAGAAGAAATCGAATGTTTGTTCTGTTTCTTCTTTTTCCATTGCCATTGACATTTTTCACACTTCACAATATGATAACAATATAATTTTTCCATTAAACATTTCATTTTTATCAAAAAGTACAAGGAGGTTCTATGTTAGATTTTAATACAATTGCAGGGGTTTCCATCCCATTTGTCGGAACTACCCTCGGCGCAGCTATGGTGTTTTTTATGAAAGACAAAATCCATCCTCTTTTGCAGAAGGCTTTGCTCGGATTTTCTTCCGGGGTAATGATGGCCGCATCCGTCTGGTCTCTGCTGATTCCCGCAATGGATCTGTCTACCGAAAGAGGCATGGGAAAGTTCAGCTTCCTCCCAGCAATATCCGGTCTTCTGATCGGCATCTTGCTCCTGCTTCTCTTTGACCGCCTGATTCCACATCTACACCTCAATCAAACGCAACCGGAAGGACCAAAGAGCAGTCTTCAAAAAACAACTATGATGATTCTTGCAGTCGCAATCCACAATCTGCCGGAAGGGATGGCAGTCGGTGCCGTATTTGCCGGACTGAAAAATGCCGGTACAGAGGTAACTCTTGCCTCTGCTTTTGCTCTCTCTGTCGGGATTGCAATTCAGAATTTCCCAGAAGGGGCAATCATCTCCATGCCACTGAAATCAGAAGGGATCAGCCGCAGAAAATCATTTCTCTACGGTACGCTTTCCGGTCTGGTGGAACCGTTTGGGGCAATCGCAGTAATCCTGCTCTCCGATTTTCTGATTCCACTCCTTCCATACCTGCTAAGTTTTGCGGCAGGAGCTATGATTTATGTAATCGTAGAAGAGATCATCCCTGAGGCAAGTGAAGGAACACATTCCAACATTGCCACAATCGGATTTGCAGTCGGCTTCTGTGTCATGATGATTCTGGATGTAGCACTCGGTTAACTTTTCCCTTTATTTTAGAAACACTCCTATAACAAAAGGACCGCACCTATCTGGGTTCCTCATTTCCCCCTGATAGGTCGCAGTCCTGTTCTTTCAAATCGAATATTCTGTCACAGCTCTATATCCCAATTTCCTCTACGGTCGCATTTTTCTTCTGCAAACTAGCAGGAAATCTAAACTTTCACCGCTTCTACCTTAACAAAATACATACTCTGCAAGTCTGTCAAATGCCTCTTTTACCCGGCTAAATGGAAGTGCCAAATTCATACGAATTGCACATGGACCGTGGAATGCACGCCCATCCTGCCAGACAACACCTACTTCATATCCTTTGGCCTGCACTTCATCGATCGTAGTTCCATGTTCCTTGCACCACTCCGTACAATCTAAAAACAGCATATACGTTCCCTGCGGTCTTGACACTTTTACCCCAGGGAAATGTGCTTCAATAAAATCACTTGCGTATGTTACATTTTCACCAAGCACCTCGCGAAGCTCATCTGTCCACTCTGCACCCTCTTCACAATAAGCTCCCATCAGCGCATACATCGATAAGAGGTTGATCGAATTGTAATGGCATAAGGAAGATTCTTTTTCCACACGCTCGCGGATATATTTGTTATAGATAATATGGTAACTTCCTACCATTCCCGCAAGATTAAATGTCTTAGACGGAGCATACTGAGCTACTGTACGATTTTTCGCGTCTTCAGATACAGACTGTGTCGGAATATGCTGATTTCCATGGAGAACAAGATCAGACCAGATTTCATCGGAAATCACATAGACGTCATTCTCTTTATAAATCTCCATCGCCTTTTCTAATTCCCATCTTTCCCAGACACGTCCGGTCGGATTGGTTTCCCTTAAGGCTCTCTGAGCTTTTGAATCCCTTTGAGCAATATTTTCACATCATCTAAAATATAATCAAAGGCTCCTGCTTTGTACATATTAATAACGATCATTCCTGCCGGAACTGCCAGTATCATGCCAAATACACTTCCCATCTTGTAACCAACATAAAGCAGAACCAATGTCACAAGCGGCGTCAGTCCCATGCTATCTGCCACAAGCTTAGGCTGAATCAGCTGTCTTACAAGCTGTGTGGTAGCATATAAAATAATCAGACCGATTGCAAGTTTATAGTCCCCTGTCAGAAACTCGAATACAGCCCACGGTATCATTGCTGTCCCGGTTCCAAAAAATGGAAGAAAATCAAGCAGTGCAATCAAAATTGCACAGAGTAACACATACTTGACTTTTAGGAATGCCAGGCCCAAACTCAAGATCAGTGCAACAACGATCATAATCTTAAACTGCGCTTTAAAATATCCCCCCACTGCACATTTAAAATTGTCCACAACCATCGTCATTTTTTTCTGAACTGCACTTGGAGCGATCTTCTTGCTCCACACAATGATCTCGTCACGTTCCGCAATAAAAATGTAAGCAGAAATGACCGTCACGATTACTGCAATCAAAATAGATGGAAGACGCTTTGCAAAGTTTCCTGCTGCAGTTACTGTCGGCTCGCTGATCCCCGTGATCAAATCTGCCATTCCCTGATCCATATTGTTGACCATCTCATCCCAGCCCACCTGCAGTTCTGCTGGCAACAAATGAAAAATCCCCTGGAATTCTCTTCCGATCTGTCGAAAATCTTCCTCGAACTGCTGATACATCTCCGGAAAATTGTCAATAAAAATTTTGATTTCCGTAAACGCCTTGCTGAATCCAAAGTAAAGTCCTGTCACAATCAGACCGAGCACCATTACAATAATGATCGCTGATCCCAGCTTTCTTACGATCTTCAACCGCTTTTCCAGCCATCGCACGACCGGATTGGCAATCATTGCGATTACCCACCCAATCACGAATGGCATAAAATACCTCATCAGTTGAAATCCTGCCACCACAAACACGACTGTTCCAATCAGACTGACCAAAAGACTTGCCGCCACTTTCCAGTAAGGTCTTCTGTCTTCCATATGCTCCACCTCTTTTTTATGAATCAGTAAGCTTTCTTTGCTTCTTAGTTTTCAGTTTCCTGTAATGTCTCTTCGTCATTTAGAAATTCTCGCTCGACCAGGTCCCAAATCTCATCTCTTCCCTGTTTTGTCTCCGAAGAGAATGGAATAACTGTCGTTCCCGGCACAAGCTGCAGACCTTCTTTTATCATTTTAACATGTTTTTGCACCTGGCTGCGCTTGATTTTATCTAATTTTGTCGCAATAATAATCGGATTATATCCTTGATCCACGATCCACTGATACATCATCTTATCATTAGCCGATGGTTCATGCCGGATGTCGATCAGAAGAAACACTGCCCGTAACTGTTTTGATGTATGCAGATATTTTTCAATCAATTTTCCCCACTGGATTTTCTCTTTCTCCGACACTTTTGCATATCCATATCCCGGGAGATCCACAAGGTACATCTCTTCATTGATATTATAAAAATTAATTGTCTGCGTCTTTCCTGGTGTGGCTGAAATTCTTGCATAGGATTTGCGGTTCATCAGCGCATTGATCAACGAAGATTTCCCCACATTTGATTTCCCTGCAAACGCAATCTCCGGCTTATCATTTTCCGGCAGCTTACTTGTGATCCCGCAGACAGTCTCTAAATTAATATTTCTGATAATCATAATTTTTCCTTTCCTTCCTATTCCCGAACAAATGCATGTTCTAACACTTCTTCCATTTGTTCTACCGGAATGATTTCCAGTCCTTTTGTAATCTCTGTTGAAAGTTCTTCCACATCTCTTTTGTTCCTTGCTGGGATCAGCACCTTCTTGATCCCGGCATTCTTGGCCGCCAACAATTTTTCTTTCAGACCTCCAATCGGAAGCACTCTTCCACGCAGTGTGATCTCTCCTGTCATCGCAACATCTGCGCGCACTTTTCGATTCAGAATTGCCGAAAAGATTGCCGTCGCCATCGTGATTCCGGCAGATGGTCCGTCTTTTGGAACAGCTCCCTCCGGAATATGTACATGGAAATCATGTTTTTCAAAATAATCTGCCTCAATTCCATATTTTTCACTGATCGAGCGAATATAGCTGATCCCGGCCATCGCCGACTCTTTCATGACATCCCCAAGCTGTCCGGTTAAAAGTAATTCCCCTTTTCCCGGCATCAGATTCACTTCAATCTGAAGTGTATCCCCTCCGACACTTGTCCATGCCAGCCCGCGCACAATTCCGACTTCGTCTGTTTCATTTGCCATCTCATACGTGAAGATTTCTTTTCCAAGATACTTTTCAATATTCTTCTCCGTCACCCGGATTTTCTTTCTGTCCTTCTCAAGAATCTCTTTTGCAGATTTCCTGCAAATAGCCCCAATCTTTCGCTCCAATTGGCGCACCCCTGCTTCTTTCGTGTAAGAACGGATCATCTTTCCTACGGCATTCTTACTGATCTGAAGTTGTTCCTCGGATAATCCATGACGTTCCAATTGTTTCGGAATCAAGTGTCTGTCTGCAATATGCTCTTTTTCATTTTCTGTGTAACTGCTGATCTCAATGATCTCCATACGGTCTAACAGCGGTCTCGGAATAGTTTGGAGTGAATTTGCAGTTGTGACAAACAATACTTCCGAAAGATCCACTGGAACTTCAAGATAATGATCCCGGAACTTATAATTCTGCTCACTGTCAAGCACTTCCAAAAGTGCTGAGAAAGTATCCCCCTTATAGTCGGAACTTGCTTTGTCTATCTCATCTAACAGCATCAACGGATTTTTGACTCCTGCTGTCTTCAACCCATTTGCAATTCTTCCTGGCATTGCACCGACATACGTCTTCCTATGTCCCCGGATTTCCGCCTCATCTTTGACGCCGCCGAGCGAAATTCTCACATATGGTTTGTGGAGAGCTTTTGCAAGCGACCGTGCAATGGAAGTTTTTCCAGTTCCCGGAGGTCCTATCAGACACAGAATCGGTGTGTTCCCTTTCTGTGTGAGTGTACGGACTGCAAGATATTCCAACACACGCTCTTTGACTTCCTCCAATCCATAATGTTCTTTTTCCAGAACCTCTTTTGCGTAGCTTAAGTCATAACTTTCTTCTTTCTTTTTATCCCACGGCATCTCCAGCATAGTCTCAATATAAGTTCGGATGACCGAGGTCTCTGCCGCACTTCCCATAGAATTTTTAAAACGCTTGATTTCTTTCATCAGCTTCTCTTTGACTTCTTTGGATGCTTCCATTTTCTTTGTCGCAGCCTCGAATTCTTCAGCATCACTCATTGTCGTATCATCACCGAGTTCTTCCCGGATCAGCTTTAACTGTTCTCTTAAAATATACTCTCTCTGATGCTTATCGACACGCTCTTTGACTTTGACCTGAAGTTCTTCCTTAATATTCATAATCTGAAGTTCATTGACCAACTTAAAACTAAGCAGCTCGTAAAGTTTCCATGGATCTCCTTCATTCAATAGTTCCTGAAGTTCCCGATAAGGAAGCGGAATATTTGCACAAATCTGTCTGACCAGCTTTTTGGGAGCGTCAATATCAAGAATCTGTGCAACGGTCTCTTTGCTGACTTTCGGACTTTTCACCCCTAATTCTGCAAACATTTCTTTCAGATTTCTCACAAGTGCTTCGGTCTGCGGATCCTGTTCCTGGATTCCTTCCTCCTCTGGCAACTCCTTTTTTTCTTCACGCTCTACTTCCACAAGCGCCCTCATGTATGGCTCCCCGCACTCAATATTGCGAAGCATTGCCCGCTCTTCTCCTACTACAAGAATCCTCAAAATCTTTTTCGGAAGCTTGATCACTTGCTTGATTGTACCAATCGTCCCGATTTCAAACAATTCTTTTTGCTGTGGCTCTTCGATCTCCACTTCCCGCTGTGTCACTAAAAATATTCTCTGATCTCCCACCATCGCTTCCTGCACGGCTTCGATCGATTTTTTCCTGCTGATATCAAAATGTACGACCATCTCTGGAAGGATCGTCATGCCGCGAAGCGGAATCATCGGCAGGCTTTCCAGTATTTTCTCCATATTTCCTCCAAATGTTATCTATTATAAAACAGGACAGGAGAATCCGCTTCCCCCGTCCCTTTCTCTTTTCTATGCACTTTCTGATGCCACTTTCTCCCTCTTTGGAAGAAGTACACGCTCATATCCATATTCTGGATCTTCCAGTCCTTTTACTACATTTTCTGTAATTCTGCATGTCTTGATCTTATCATCTGATGGCACTTTAAACATTGTGTCCATCATGACATTTTCCAGAATTGCACGAAGGCCTCTCGCACCAGTCTTTCTAGAAAGAGAAATCTTCGCAATCTCTTTCAGTGCATCTTCATCAAATTGAAGATCTACACCATCAAGTTCTAGCAACTTCTGATACTGTTTGACGATCGCACTCTTTGGCTCCGTCAAAATGCGGATCAGCGCATCTTCGTCAAGCTGTTCTAAAGTTACCGTCACCGGAACTCGCCCTACAAGTTCTGGAATCAATCCAAATTTCACAAGATCCTGCGGAAGCACCTGACTTAACAGCTTGTCTTTATCATGCTCATTGGCACCTGTCATCTTAGAATTGAACCCGATTGATTTCTTATCCACACGAGACTCTATAATCTTCTCAATGCCCTCAAAAGCTCCTCCGCAAATAAACAGAATATTTGTCGTATCGATTGGGATCAGTTCTTGGTGAGGATGTTTTCTTCCTCCTTGTGGCGGAACAGAGGCAACCGTTCCCTCAAGGATTTTTAAGAGCGCCTGCTGCACTCCCTCACCTGATACGTCTCTTGTAATCGATGGATTTTCTGATTTTCTCGTGATCTTATCAATCTCATCGATATAGATAATTCCATACTCTGCGCGCTCAATATCTCCATCTGCCGCCTGAATGATCTTCAGAAGAATGTTTTCCACATCTTCTCCTACATATCCTGCTTCTGTCAACGCAGTCGCATCTGCGATCGCAAACGGTACATTCAGAATCTTTGCAAGCGTCTGTGCGAGAAATGTCTTTCCACACCCGGTTGGTCCTAACATCAGAATATTACTCTTCTGCAGCTCCACTCCCAGGTCTTTCTCTGCCATAATTCTTTTGTAATGATTGTACACGGAAACTGCTAACACTTTTTTTGCTTCGTCCTGTCCGATTACATAATCATCTAAAAATGCTTTGATCTCTTCCGGCTTTAACAGATTGATTCCGCTAAATTTACTCTCGTCCTCGTAAGCAAATTCTTCTTCTATAATTTCTGCACATACATCAATACACTCGTCACAGATATATGCCCCATTCGGGCCTGCAATCAGCTTGCGCACCTGCGCCTGTGTCTTGTTGCAGAACGAACATCTTATCAGATCATCGCTCATTTTTCCTGCCATATGCTCACCTCATTTTTACACGGAAAGGGGATGCCCACCCGGAACAACCCCTCCTTAGTCTAATGCTTAATAATTACTTCGTCAATCAGCCCATATGCCTTTGCTTCCTCAGCAGACATATAGTTATCTCTCTCTGTGTCTACTTCGATCACAGATAAATCCTGACCAGTATTTTCTGCTAAAATTTTATTTAATTTTGTGCGGGTCTTTAAGATATGGTCAGCTACGATCTTAATATCTGTTGCCTGTCCCTGTGCACCGCCTGACGGCTGGTGGATCATGATCTCCGCATTCGGAAGAGCGTATCTTTTTCCTTTTGCTCCTCCGGCTAATAAGAAGGCTCCCATACTTGCCGCCATACCAATACATGTTGTCGATACGTCACATTTGATAAACTGCATTGTATCATAGATTGCCATTCCTGCCGTTACCGAGCCACCCGGACTGTTGATGTAAAGATGGATGTCTTTCTCTGGATCCTCTGCCTCTAAAAATAATAACTGGGCAACGATCACACTTGCAGACACATCGTTTACTTCTTCTCCGAGAAAAATAATTCTGTCTTTTAATAGTCTTGAATAAATGTCGTAAGAGCGTTCTCCACGGCTTGTTTGTTCAATGACAT
>ENA-OQCW01000371-OQCW01000371.1-human-gut-metagenome-genome-assembly--contig:-NODE-371-length-28552-cov-6.297168_pt1 | contig 28552 bp, 18 predicted proteins | sample MGYA00242767_ERZ504593 | MGnify/ENA primary metagenome ERZ504593 (study PRJEB26092, sample SAMD00036307) | human gut metagenome | host: Homo sapiens | study: EMG produced TPA metagenomics assembly of... | reverse complement strand
CTTTACGGTTCCAATACCTGCCGTTCCTGTTGTCCATTTGGTGAATTCGCCGCTGCTGGGCGCACGTCTGATGCGATACGCAATGCCAGGGTGGCATGCCCGGCAGTGGCGAGCGGATCATTCTTGCGGCTTGCCGCACAGCGATGGCGGGGCTGACGGACATCTGGCGGTTCTTGCGCACAATGGACACCTGAATGCAGGTCTGCGAGCCTTCCTGCGCGTTGACGGTCACCGTGGGATCTGACGTTGTGACGGTTTGCGCGCTCTGGTCGGTATTGCTGCCCTGCACTATGGCCCACGCATAGGTATCACCGCTTTGCGGGTCTGGATTCGTCCAGGCGAACGTCACGGATGACCCATCCGCCGCATAGGTGCCGTTCAGATTCTCCGGGGAAGGAATCTGGGCGTTCGCGGTATCGGTGATCACGTCATCCTGATTATTGCGGTTGTTGTCATCATCCTTGGTGCCGGGCGTCGCCACCTGTTTGGTATCTGATCCGGTGGCGCTGTCCATGCGGGGAACGACCACGAAGGCGAATATCAGTGCCGCTGCGGTGATCGCCGCAAGTATACCGACGGTAATACCCACCGGTTTGACCCATCGTCGTGACGAACGGGTGATCTGATCTCGCTGGTCCGTGGCCCGGCGCCGACGCTCGATGTCTTTGGGATAGGCCGGCATCCCTTCCACGGTAACGGGAGTGGCATGCCCGAAATATGCGAATTGCACACGCTGCATGGCACGTGCGAACTCCAACGCGGAGTAGTACCGCTGGTCGGGGTCCTTGTTCAGGGCCCGGCGCAGCACCGCTTCCACATCGGCCGGCACGTCGGGGCGGTTGAGGCGAGGCAATGGCTGGTTGACGATCAGCGAAATCAGTTCCGATTGCGAACGCGGGTGATAATCGTGCTGGAATGGCGAGCAGCCGACGAACATGGCGTACAGGGTGGCCGCCAGTGAATAGATGTCGGCGGCTTCCGAACCATTGGTCAGATGCTGAAGCACTTCAGGCGGTGCCCACGGCGGCGAGAATCCGGTTTCGGTACGGTCATACACATCGGTGGAGATACCGAAATCACCCAGAACAGGCAAGCCCTGCGAGGTGATGAGAATGTTGCTGGGCTTGATGTCGTGATGGATGATATTGCTGCGATGCGCGGTGAACAGCGCGCTTGACAGCTTGATGCCGAGGTCGAGTACCTGCTCGCAGGTCATGGACCGGGCCTTCATGATGCTGTTGTAGGTGCCGCCCGGCGCATATTCGATGACGATGTAGCCATGGCCATCGGAGGTGACGCCGGCACCATATACCGGCAGAATGTACGGGTGGGATGACAGCTTGGCCATGAAGTTGGCCTCGCGGTTGAACAGGACAGCGGCCCGTGGGTCAAGGGTCTTGGCGCTGGTCTTTACCGCCACCGGGCGTGCGGGCATACGCTGGTTATATAGGTACACCGTGGCGGTGGCACCGCTTCCCAACATCTGGACGAAATCATATCCGGGCAGCTTCGGCGGTCTCATCGGAATGTTGTCCATCTGTTCCCTCCCTCCTTGGAAAATGCGCTCTCCCTGCATTCGTTCTACAGGATACCGTCAAGGGTACGATTCTTCGTCGGGTTCAGTAAAATTTTTCCCTCTGTGACGGTCGGGTTTAGGCTGGAGCCATGATGACGAGACTTGAACCTGGAACAGTGCTGGACGGCATCGACCGTGATGGAGCGGCGAGGCTGATTGTCGGCACGCCTGGAAGCGGCAAAACTGAATTCGCCTTATCGGTGTTGGTGGCGGGGCTGCGCCGCTACGGTGGCACGCAGGCGGTGATGGCCGTATCCGGCCGTGTGGCCGCCGACGCATTGGGCAATCGGGTGATTCGTGAGCTCGGGTTTTCCGTGCAGGCCAGGCCGGTCACCACGCTGGGTGCCGTGGCATTCCGGGCCATATCGGCTTCGCGCGAGGGAACTGGATTGCCGTCGCCTCGATTGCTGAACGGTGCGGAACAGGATGCTTTGCTGCGTCAAGTCATGGCCGTGCATCTGCGCCATGCCGTAGCGGGAGATGATTGCGGCACCTGTGATTTGCTGCGCGTCTACTTTGCCCAGGATGACTGGGCGAAACTCATACGCGATGCCGGTGCCGGCGAGATACCCGGCTCGGCCGCTTCCGCACAATCAAGCCTCCCGCAACAAGGGTCGGATTCGCCGTCTCCGACGTCGGCAGGCGGCTCGACCAGCGCGGATAGGTTCACGCGAGGTATTTCAGATGCGTTTATCAGCCAGTTGCGCGATATGCTGGCCCGATTGGACGAGCTCGGTGTAGGCGTTCACGAAGAGCCACGTCTTTTGGACGCCGTGACGGAGGACGCACGATTGTCGGTGCAATGGCGTTTGGCTTTCGCGTTGCGCCGCGAATATATTGCAGCCCAAAGCGCGGTATATCCGGGGCAATACCGTTTGGATGCCTCGTATTTGCTGGTGGCAGGCGCTCGTGTGGTGCGTGAGACATTCGCCGCCGATCACGCGGATGATTCCGGCCGGCCTATGCGTGTGGAGGCGTTGGGCTTGCCCCGGCTGCTGGTTGTGGATGATGTTCAAGACACCACGCTGGCCGGCATGCGCTTCTTGGAGGAGCTGGGGAATGCCGGCGTCAAGTTGGTGCTGGTCGGCAACCCGGATGAATCGGTGCAGACCTTCCGCGGATCGTATCCGGAATATCTGATGCGCCGTGCCGTGGAAGGGCGGCTGAAGGCCAAGGAAGAACAGCTGGTTGGCGGCAGTGCCGTCGCTGATCAGTCGCACATGACGATGGCTGATGTGATTGCGTCTCGTATTTCGCTGTCGATTCCCTCGCCGGAAGACGAGCCGCTGCCTCCGGCCGAGCGTCCCGGCAAGCTGACCGCCATACTGGGCGGAGTCGATGCAGCGAATTATCAGGCGGACGGCACAGTGACCGCCGGCCTGTACCGATCCTCACGTGAGGAGCTGGATGATGTGGTCTGGCGCATCAAGCGGGCGCATCTTGACCGGCATATTCGGTGGAACGACATGGCGGTCATCACCCACGACAATGCCGCCGTGCGGCTGTTCGGCGAACGACTGCGCCGAGATGGTGTACCGGTGCGGTATTCGTCGGTCACCCGTCCCTTGAAGGACGAGACTTTCGTGCAGGGGTTGTTCGCGCTTGTGGAGCTCGCCCGATTGCGTGCCGAGGGAATGGCGGAATGCCAGATGACGTTGGCTTCCTGCGCGGCATATATAAGGACTAGAGTGGCCACGTTGATGAACGGCCCGTTGGTGAGTGCCGGGGCCAAACCCGGTCAGGGGCGTCCCGCAAGGCTTGCGCCGATCGAATCGGCCATGGGGTCGTTGGAGTCGCTGGCGCATCTCGCCACGGATGATGCCATGCTGACCTCTCTGACGACGGCATGGGAAACATTGCGTGAAACATACCATGAAACACGGCGTGAAACAGGTCGTGAAACATCCTCGTCAGTGGTTTCGACGTCAGCGGTTTCGTCGTCAGTGACTTCGTTGCCAGTGTCTGTCGAAATACTCGGTGAACCGTCCGGCGATGACTTGGCCTTTGGCGTTGACGCGCTGTACGTGATGCTTGCCATTGATGATGCCGCCGCGCCGGCGCAGGCTGCGCTCGCATCCATCCACGCGGTGCTCGGCAACGACCCTCAGGCCCGCGCTTTTGCGAACCTGTGGCATCTGGTGGGCAGCGTTGCTTCCGGCTTGGAGCGGCTGCCGGCAAGCCAGCGCGTACAGCCGCGCTATGCGCTGTCTGTTGCGTGGAACGCCACCGGTCTGGCACCGGTCTGGCAGCGTGCGGCATTATTCAACACGGCAGAGGGGCGTACGGCCAATGACCGGCTGGACGCGGCAATGCGCCTGTTCCAGTTCGCCGATGATTCCACCGCCAGTCGAGACATCACGTCATTCATGGCACAGGTTCGGGGCATGGAAGTGCAGGCCGATTCCTTGGCCCACATAGGACCGGTGGAAGACGCGGTGACATTGACTACGCCGGCAGGCGCGGCCGGACGCCACTGGGAATATGCGTGGATACCGGTGGTCCAGCAAGACGTGTGGCCGAACCTCGCCGGGCGCAACACCATGTTCGGTGGTGAAGACCTTGCCGAGCTCGTGCTGAGGGGAGCGCTTGAAGAAAGCGACAAAACCGGGCATGATCCGCGGTTCGCGGCTGTATTGTCGGGCGAGAAGAAGAGTTTCCTGGTCGCGCTGACCCGTGCACGGCGAATCATGATCAGCGCGGTATGGAACGACAGCATGAGCCCCTCGGACTTTCTCTTCGGGTATCTGCCGGAATACTATCCGCGCAACCGGCAACAGGCGCCTTTCACCACAGTGGGGGCACATGCGGGATTCGCCGCCGAATATGATCTGGCCGGATTGGACGCCGACCCACGTGGGTTGGTCAGCGCCGCCCGCGCGGTTCTGGCCACTGCTCAACCGCAGCAGGCTGCCGCAAAGGACGCCGCGATTGCGTTGACACTCCTGTTAGAGCATGGTGTGCGCGCCGCAAATCCGCAGAGCTGGGCGTTTGTGGAATCGCCGGCCCAATCGGATAGCGCGTCATCTGGCGATGCCTCATCTGACAGTGCCTCATCTGACAGCGCATCATCTGGTGGTGTACAGTCTGACGGTATCCAAACAGGGAAAGGCAAGACGGATGCGCAGGCCGCACCCATGGTCACCTTATCTCCATCGGCGGTCGACAGCCTATGGGCGTGCCCGGTGTGCTGGATGCTGGAGAACCGGTTCGCCGGTCCTCGCCCCAGCTCCGTGGCCACCAGTTTCGGAACCCTCATCCATGCGGTTGCGCAGCAAGGCAGCGAGGAAGGGCTGGACCATCTTTCCCACAATGCCCAGGCGTTGGCCGCACTGGGCTTGGACTCCACGGCCGGCACGGAACGCCGCATCGAGGCTGTCGCGGCACGGCTTAATGCCATCTATCAGAGCAAACGTCCCGATCCGAATGCCATAGCCGACACCCGGAACCGCTATGAGGCCACCCGTAAGGACGAGTCCGCGGCGGATGCCCTGCGCAACATCGCCGATTACTTTGTGCGCAGCGACGCCGATCCGGAAACGTATCTTGGCAAGAACTCCAGCAACTTCAGCATTGGCGCATTGGCCGGTGCCGAATGCGAACGGGAGTTTGCCGCACGTTTCGATGTGCGTGACATACTCGACGCATACAATGCCGTGCCCGGCATGCACCCGATCGATCGGAACACGCTGGTTCGTCTGATGGGAGCACTGGTCGGAGGATGGCCGGAAGGCATGGACGAGCATCTGACCGTGAGACTGTCCGGGCGTATCGATCGTATGGAAACCCGCGTACTCGCAGACGGCGGCGAATGCATTCGCCTCATTGACTACAAAACAGGCAGAACGCCTACGGTCAAACAGATTTTCAATGATTTGCAGCTCGTGTGCTATCAGCTTGGCCTCGTGTTCCCCGAAGACGGGCCGCGCGGTGCCAAGGCACTTGCCGCAATGCCGCATATCAGCCAAAGCGCGCTATTCCATGTCGGGCAGAATGCGGCACCAGCCAGAAGCTACGCTCCGGAAGGTGCCTTCCAGCCGCCGCTGTTCACTGATGGCTCGTTGAATGCCGAACCGTTCACGCCCCGATACTGGTATAAAGACCCCAACCGTTTCTTCGACATACCCGCCATAGATCCGGCTACTCCTCCCGAAGGTGTGAGTGCCGAAGCGTGGGCGCAATTCGCCGCGCTCGCCGGTACGCAGACGTTATGGTCGCTGACCATGATCGCCCGCGTATTCTATGCCGCGGCGGCCAGCAGATCAGCCATCATCGAGGCCCATCCGCAAGACACCCATATCGGATTCTGCCGTATGAAGAACGTCTGCCCTGCCTGTGCAGGCCAGATCGACACGATTTTCGAAACGAGGCAAGCATGAGCACGTTCACTCCCAGTGCGGAACAGGCCGCCATCATCGATGCGCCAGTCGATGCTGACGTATTGGTGGTTGCCGGTGCCGGTTCCGGCAAAACCTTTACGATGACCCAACGCATCATCGCGCTTATCAATCGAGGTGTGGCACCTGAACGCATCCTTGGCCTGACCTTCACACGCAAGGCCGCAGGCGAACTGCTGGAACGCGTCTCCGCCGCAGTGGCCGGTGATATGGCGGGCTCTACGACCGCCACGGTGTCTGATCGGGCATTCCTCAAGCCGGCCATTTTCACGTATGACGCCTTCTTCCAGACCATCGTGCGCCAATATGGACTGCTTGTCGGATTCGATCAGAACACGCAACCATTGAGCGCAGCCGGAGCGCTTCAACTGGCCACCGAAGTCATCGACAGGCACATGGATCTGGCGTTCAGTGAGGATTTTGGCGCCTTCTCCAGTTTGGCGAACCGTGTTCTGGCGTTGTCGGATGCCATTGGCAGTGCCATGATCGGTGCCGGCTGCACCAGCTTCGATGATGCGATCAATCGAGTACGGCAATGGGATTCGGCATTCATCAATCGATTGCAACAAGCCGTTGCAGACGAACCCATGCCCGAGGACGAGCCGAAAATCCCCAAGATCAAACGACTGAAGAAAGATACCGACGCCAGCTGGCAAGCCAAGCTCGATGACCGTGCCGAACATTTGCACGCCCGTTGCACCTATCATTGCGGTGCGCTGCTGGAGACCACACGCAAACGCGATATTCTGCTCCAGCTGGTGGAGGCCTATGCCCAAGCCAAGCGGGAACGCAATATGGCCGAATTCTCCGACTTCACCATTGCCGCGTATCAGCTTATCGAGCGCTTCCCCTCCATCGGAGAGCGTACGCGCCGCAGGTACAGCCACGTGTTGCTCGACGAATATCAGGACACCTCCACCACGCAGGCCGCTCTGCTGGCAGCACTGTTCCACGTGGATGCGTCACAGAGGTCCGCCGTCAACGCGGTGGGTGATCCGTTCCAGTCGATTTACGCATGGCGTGGTGCCAGCCCTGGTGCATTCCGTATGTTCCAGCAAGATTTCCACCTGTCTGCCGGATACAAGCCATTCCCGCTGTCCGTCACCAGGCGAAACAGCCGTATAGTGCTCGAAGCCGCCAATAATCTCACGCTGCCGTTGCGCTCCAACCCGTCGCGTCCTTCCAGCTCATTGATGCGTGAGGTCGATGTCTCATCGCTCGACCCCATGCCTGATGCCCCCGAAGGAACATTGGGAGTACTGGGCTTCGCCACGGCCGGGCAGGAGATCGACGCCGTAGTGCGTTTCTGCAAGACGGCCATCGCACGGCACCGTTCCGCAGCCGAACAACAGGAACAGATGCCGGGCGAACAGAAAGCGCCGGTCGCCGTGCTGTTTCGGTCCAAATCACATATGCCCGAATATCAGGCGGCATTGGAACAGGCCGGATTGACCACATTCGTGGTCGGCTATTCCGCGCTGTTGGAACGTCCGGAAATCCGCGATCTGATGGCGTTGCTGCACGTGGCCGCCGACCACACCGATACGGGATCGCTGATGCGCTTGCTGGCCACGCCACGATTCACCATGTCCGCAGCGGATTTGACCATGTTGGCCCGTTTTGCTGAAGAACAGAACACGGAACAACGCTTCCAAGCATTGGTGCAGGCCGGCCTTGCCCAACCGGATACACCAGCGAATGAATGGGCGGCTGTGGTGCGTGAGTACCGCGATCAGGTGGCCAATGCGGTATTCCTGCCAGACGTATTGCTACGCGGCGACCTGGTAAAACTGCTTGAACGGTTGAGCGCACACGGGCGCAACGCCATAACCCGGGCCGCGGTGATGCTCCGTCAGGTGCATGATGCCGTCGGGCGTCCACTGGGCGACGTGATTCGCGCCGGCATAGAAGCGTTGGATCTTGACATCGACACCGTATTGGCCGGTGTGCTGCATAATCCGCAGCACCGCGCCAATCCCGCTTTGGCGCATATGCCTATGGATGCGATTGTGGATTTGGTGGATACGTACACGCAAGAGATTGCCGCTGAGCAAACTCCCTCGTTGCATGGGTTCATCACATGGGTGGATCATCTGGCTTCGGTGGAGGATGAAGCCGCCAGTCTCCCCGACGCTCCGGTGGATGTGGAACTGATGACCGTACACCAGTCCAAAGGGTTGGAATGGGATGCCGTTGCGGTAGTGGGGCTTACCGCCGTCGGATTCCCCAGCAATCAGGGCGACCATCTCAAGATCGTGCTGGACGAGCACCATACGGGAGGCACCGAGCAAGGTCACTGGACCGCACCCGAATATCATGAGACCGCCGACTCCTGGCTCACCAACCCCACCGCCGTACCCGTGCCTATGCGTGCCGATGCCGGCATTCTGCCGCGATTCCCCCATGATACCGATGTGGAAGCCGACCCCATCGCATCGTTGGCGGCTTTGGATGATGTGGAGCTTATTGATGATGAAGTGTTCGGCTCCATGCGCGAATTCGGCGATGGCGTGGAAGAAGTGGATGCATCCGGCTGGTATTTGACGCAGGCGGAGGAATATGGGCGCCGGCTGCATGCCGACGAACGTCGATTGATGTATGTGGCGCTTACCCGTGCGCGAGAAGATGCCCTGATGACCTATTGCGCCTATACGGGCGAATCCGGGCGGGACCCGTCAGTGGTGCCCAAAGGCTCTCGCGCCGCTCAGCCATCCAATTTCTGGCTTGAAGTGCATGACGCGCTCCAAGCCCGTGAACATGCGATATCGGCTCAGGACTGTGTGGAACGGCTGCAAGCCGCCAATGCCGGGAAGCCCATGCTGATCTCGGCGCAAGGCGAAGCGATTGCCCCTCCCGAAGGGTTCTTTATCGGAGAGCATGCCGCGGCATACGGTGACGCCGTGGTGGGGGAGGCATGGCAGACGCCGATTACGCAGACGGATGCCGCTGTCGAATTGCCGTGGCCGGCTACCCTCAGCGACGCAGTGCATGAACAGCTGTCACGTGGCATCGATGTTATCGCCGCAGATTCCTCGTCACTTGAGCAGCACCAAGACGCCGGTCCACTGCTGCAACGGGCGCAATTGCTGGTGGACGACGCCGATTTGATGGCCGATGCCGCCAGCGGCCAGTCGCTTGATGAGGCAGTCAAAGCCAAGGCGCAACGCATTCTGGCCGCCGGACGTCAGAACGTGACAAGCCTGCAAGCCCGCGTAGGTGGCATGAGCGAACGGGAGGAGCGCCTCTACTGGCGTAGCATTATCCGTCCGATTCCACGAATATCGTCTCCGGCGGCCGAAGCCGGCACGCAGTTCCATGCGTGGGCTGAGCAATTCATCAATGCCGGTAAGCCGGATGAAGCGGTACTGGCATATGAAGCCGAATCAAGTATGCCGCATACAGGTCAGGATGCGGGATTCGTTTCCCGGGAAGCCATGTTGGCCGATTTGGCCGAACGGGAGCGGCAATGCCGCAAGCCATCCACACGGCAGCCCGCTGTCCCACAGCCCACGGCTCAACAATCCGCATCCGCCGTATCCGCCGCCTCCGCCACTTCCATAAGTAGCGACAATGCCACCGAGTCCAAGCTGGTGGCGTGGCAGCGCAGACTGGCCGAATCATCGTGGGCCAAGCGCATCCCGGCGTGGACGGAGCGTGCCATTGTCGTGGACGTGCCGGGCGTGGGCCTAGTCAATGGCAAACTCGATGCGGTATTCATCGGTGGACTTGACCCGTCCAGCACCACCGCACGCTTTACCGTGGTCGACTGGAAAACCGGTCGTCGGCCCACCAAGCCAGACGACATCACCCGCAAACTTGCCCAGCTCGACATGTACCGACTGCTGCTGGCAGCGGTCGAAGGTGTGGAATTGGACAGTATCGACGCCACTCTCTACTATGTCAGTGAGCCCGACGAGGGCTTGCGCGAGCTTCACGCCCGTGCGAAAACCAAACAGGAAATCCTTACCGAGTTGAGCTCCGGCATTCCCGAACAATCTGACAACGACTGAGCCCAAAGGCTCATGACCTGTACAGCATCGGACGGCCTTCACCGGTGGAGAGACCTTATGCATCGCAAGGCATCTCCGACGATGAAGACGACTGGCCACGTACCGGTCCGCGGTTGAAACGCACCGCGTGACGTTGCTGGGGAACCGCTACCCTCGGATGGCACGTGTGGGCGGGCGCACGTGCCGGACAACGCACCAGTAAGGAGTTATTGTGTCCACGACTCGCGCGGTTTCGAAGTCGTCCGCTGCCCACTCGCCCTATCAGCGCCTGTTCATGCTGCCCGGAGCCAAGGCGTTCTGCCTGTCCGGTGCGGTGGCACGATTGCCGATTTCCATGATGAGTCTCGGCATCGTTCTGGCGCTCAACCATCTCTACGACAATTGGACCATCGCCGGCACCATGAGCGCCGCCTATGTGCTGGCCATGAGCTGCGTCACCCCGTTCTACGCCCGCGCCTTCGACCGTTTCGGCCAAGCCCGCGTGGGCCGGCTTGCGCTCGCCGTGCAGATCGTGGCCATGCTCGCCTTCGCCTTCGCGGCGTTGGTGCGCGTGCCGATTCCGCTGCTGTTCGCTCTGGCCATCATCATGGGTCTGACGCAGTTCTCATTCGGCGCATTGGTCCGAACCCGTTGGTCCTATGCGTTGCGCGGTGTGGAAGATGGCGAACAGCTGCTCAACACGGCCTACGCCATGGAAGCCGCCATTGACGAGATCGTCTTTATTCTGGGGCCGATTCTGGCGGCTTGGCTGGCCACCTCCGTGCATCCGGTATCCCAACTGTTCGTGCCCACCGTGGCATGCGGCATCGGCGGCACCATATTCTTCTCGCTGAAATCCACCCAGCCGCCGGTCATCGTGGAACAGGTCAGCGTGGCCGCGCACGATGACGGCAGCCCCGCTGCAAGCGAAGATGCCGACCAGCTGACCCTGCGCCAACTCAAACGCAGTGGTGCCAAGCCCAAGAGTGTATTGCTCTATGCCGGCGTACTGCCGTTGCTCGCCGTGTTCATCGTGTTCAATATGAGCTTCACGTCCTTCGACGTGTCCATTACCGCCACCATGAAATCCATGGGACTTGAGCCCTTCCTCGGTCTGCAATTGGCGATGTTCGCGGTCGGCTCGTGCATCGGCGCGCTGGTGTTCGGCTCTTGCCAACTCAAAGGCTCCCATTGGGCGCATATGGTGATGTTCCTGTCGCTGCTGACCGTCGGCTACGTGTTCTTCCGGTTGTCAATGGACAATCTCATCCTGCTGGGCGTCTTCGAAATCCTCGCCGGCCTGACCGTCTCGCCGACGTTCGCCACCGGCAACCTCATCGTCAAGGATCTGGTGCCGGCGGAATCCCTGACCGAAGGACTGAGCTGGGTAACCACCGCAGGCACGGTCGGCACGTCGATCGGCTCGTCCGTGGCCGGCATTGTGCTTGACGCCTCCAACCCTCATGTGGGCATGATGCTGCCATTCATCTTCACGCTGGCGTCCGTGCCATTGGCGTTGGCCGGATGGGCCTTGGCCAAGCGGCGTGGGTGAAACGGGATCGGGCTACGCCCGATGGATGGTTGGCGGCTTCGCCGGGGTCTCTCCCTCAGTCCGCTTCGCGTCCAGCTCGAACGCAATTAATGATGGCTTTCAGCCAACTGAATTATTGCTCACTGTCGTTCGCCCTCACCTAAAAACGCCTCCGGCGTTTTCTTCACGGTTCGGCTCATCAGAGGGAGCTCGACTTCACGGTTCGGCTCGTCAGAGGGAGCTTGATTCTGTGGACGGGGTATTGGCGTGAGGGGCCTGCGGTGATAGGCTGATTGCCGATTGGAAAACGTCCCGGGTACATTGCCGGGCAGGTACGGGTAGACAGGGAAGAAGACATGATCAAGGTTTCGGTGGTCGGAGCAAAGGGCCGCATGGGCTCGCACGTGGTCGAAGCGGTGAACAACGCCGAGGATACGCAGCTGGCGCTCGCATTGGATGCCGGCGACGACCTGACCCAGATCACCACCGACAACACCGATGTGGTCATCGAATTCACCGTGCCGTCCGTCAGCCTGAACAACGTGCTGACCCTGATCGGCCAAGGCGTGGACGTGGTGGTCGGCACCACCGGCTGGACCGACGAGAAACTCGCCCAGATCAAATCCGCCATCGCCAACGGTCCGAAGCCCGAAACCCAGAAGGTCTTCATCGCACCTAACTTCGCGATCTCCGCCGTACTGGCCGACTACTTTGCCACCAAGGCCGCGAAATACTTCGAATCCGCCGAAGTCATCGAACTGCACCACCCCACCAAGGTGGACGCCCCCTCCGGCACCGCCATCCACACCGCCCACGGCATCGCCGAAGCGCGCAAGGCCGCAGGACTCGCCCCCGTGCCGGACGCCACCGAAACCGATGGCGGCTCACGCGGCCAGGTGGTCGACGGCATCCACGTGCACGCCGTGCGTCTGCGCGGCCTCAACGCCCACGAGGAAGTGCTCTTCGGCAATGCCGGCGAGCAGCTGACCATTCGGGCCGACAGCTTCGACCGCACCAGCTTCATGCCCGGCGTCCTGCTTGCCGTGCGCAAGCTCGCCGGCGACGCTCCGGCTGGCCTGACCATCGGCCTCGACCGCTTCCTCGACCTGTAATCGACCCGCAGTCGACCAGTAGTCGCCCCCGCATTTCAGGCAGGGAAGCGCGCCGGGACGCGCATCACGGCATTGCCACCGGCTCCGGCCATAATGCCACGCATTCAGCAACAATCAAGGTACGTAGTATAAGAGTCCACAATGGGAAGTACGGTGAACACTATGAGCGAGCATGACATGCACCTTCTTGATTCAGCACCTTTCGGCCGCATTCTGCCGGCTATGGTCACCCCGATGCAATCCGACGGCAGCGTCGATTTCGCCGCCGCGCAGAAGCTCGCCAAATACCTCGTCGCCGATGGCGCGGATGGTCTGGTGGTCAATGGCACCACCGGCGAATCGCCCGTCACCCATATGGATGAGAAGGTCGAGCTGGTCAGGGCCGTCAAGGAGGTCGTCGACGTTCCGGTGATTTCCGGCGCCGGCTCCAACGACACCGCACACACCGTGCGTATGGTCGAACAGACTCAGGAAGCGGGCGCCGACGCGGTGCTCGTCGTCATGCCTTACTATTCCCGCCCCTCGCAGGACGGTATCGTCGGCCACTACAAGGCCGTCGACGAATCCGCCGAAAAGCCGATCATCGTCTACGATGTTCCCGGCCGTACCGGCTTGAAGGTCAAGGTCGAAACCTACGACCGATTGGCCGAACTTGAACACGTCAAGGCTGTCAAGGACGCCACCGGCGATCTTGCAGCCGCAGTGGAGAAGCAGCAGCGCACCGGCCTCGCCTGGTATTCCGGCGATGACGGCCTGTTCCTGCCGTTCCTCTCCATCGGCGCCGTCGGCATCATTTCGGTGATTGCCCACGTCGCCTCCAACCCCATGCAGCAGCTTGTCCAGGCATTCGATCGCGGCGATATCACCACCGCCCGTCGCCTCGCCAACCAGCTCGCCCCCCTTGTCCACGCGTTGAATGGCGACGGCTATCAGGCCGTCATGGCCAAGGCTGCGCTCAAGGTCAAGGGCGTTATCCCCTCCACCACCATGCGTCTGCCGAACATCGGTCCCGACGCCACTCAGCTTGACAAGGCTGAAGAGGGCATGCGCGCTGCCGGACTGCTGTAAGCCCGAAACGCTGCATACGGGTTGCCAGCCCGCCGCCCCTGCATGACAGAGCAGAGGCACCACAACAGAAATCCCAAAAAGGTTATGGCACAAGAACAAAAGAAAACAAGCAAGAACACGAATTCTCGCCGTCGCGGTTCCGCGCGCGGCCGCAACGCCAACGGATCCAACAGCCGTACGCCGTCCCGTAAGATCAACGCCACCCGGCAGGCCACCGCACCCCAGCAGGATGCCGTGCTGATCGCCCCGCCGAAGTACCGCAAGGGCTCCATGCGCATCACGCCGCTCGGCGGCTTGGGTGAAATCGGCCGCAACATGAACGTGATCGAATACAACGGTCACCTGCTGCTCATCGACTGCGGCGTGCTCTTCCCCGAGGAGGAGCAGCCGGGCGTGGATCTCATCCTGCCCGATTTCAGCTACATCAAGAACCGTCTCGACAAGGTCGACGCCCTGGTGCTCACCCACGGCCACGAGGACCACATCGGCGGCGTGCCCTACCTGCTCAAGCTGCGCCCGGACATCCCGCTGATCGGCTCCAAGCTGACCCTCGCCTTCGTGGACGCCAAGTGCAAGGAACACCACCAGAACCCCACCAAGGTTGAGGTTGCCGGCCGTGAGAAGCTCAAGGTGGGTCCCTTCGACCTCGAATTCGTCAACGTCACCCACTCCATCCCGGACGCCCTGGCCGTCTATGTCAAGACCCCGGCCGGCTCCCTGATCGACACGGGCGATATCAAGCTCGACCAGCTGCCGCTCGACCACCGCATCACCGACCTCGTCGAATTCGGCAAGATCGGCGAAAAGGGCGTGGACCTGCTGATGATGGACTCCACCAACGCCGAGGTGCCCGGCTTCGTCAAGCCCGAGACCTCCATCGGCCCGGCCCTTGACCAAGCGTTCGCCCAGGCCACCCGCAAAAATCATCGTCGCCAGCTTCTCCTCCCACGTGCACCGTGTGCAGCAGGTGGTGGACGCCGCCCACAAGTACGGCCGCAAGGTCGTGTTCGTCGGCCGTTCGATGGTGCGCAACATGTCCATCGCCGCCGACCTCGGCTACCTGCACATCCCCGAAGGCACCGTCGTGGACCTGAAGCAGGCCAACGACATTCAGGACGACAAGCTCGTCTTCATGTGCACCGGCTCCCAGGGCGAACCGATGGCCGCACTCGGCCGCATCGCCGACGGCAACCACCGCGATATCCACATCAACGAGTTCGACACCGTGATTCTCGCCAGCTCCCTGATTCCAGGCAATGAGCACGGCGTCTACAAGGTGATCAACAAGCTCGTGCAGCTCGGCGCCAAGGTCGTCAACCGCGACAACGCCGCCGTGCACGTGTCCGGCCACTGCAACGAGGGCGAGCTGCTGTACATGTACAACATCGTCAAGCCCAAGTGCGCCATGCCGATCCACGGCGAAAACCGCCATCTGGTGGCCAACGGCCTGATCGCCGTCAAGACCGGCGTGGACCCGCAGAACGTGGCTTTTGGCCGAAGACGGCGATGTGGTCGACCTGTACCACGGCAGGGCCGCGGTCGTCGGCTCCGTGCCGTGTGGTTACGTGTACGTCGATGGCGATTCCGTCGGCGAGCTGACCGATGACGAGCTGGAAAAGCGCCGCATTCTCGGCACCGAGGGCTTCGTCTCCGCGTTCGTGGTGGTCGACACCGACAATCACGAGGTCGTCACCGGCCCGAAGATCTACCTGAATGCCGTGGCCGAGGACGAAAGCGAGTTCGACAAGGTTCGTCACCAGATCGTCGAACAGCTCAACGACCAGATGATGCAGGGCACGCGCGACACCTACAAGCTGCAGCAGACCATGCGCCGCACGCTCGGCAGCTGGGTTGCGCGCCAGCTGCACCGCAAGCCGATGATCGTGCCCGTCGTGGCCGACATCGCCCAGGACGTCGAAACCGTAGAAACCAAGTAGTCCGGATTATCCAGGGACGACCGTAAGGAGTAATTGAAGTCATGCCCGGTTCTAATCTCACTCGTATTGAAGCCGAAGAACGTAAGGCCGTTATCGAAGCGCCGATTCACTATCACGTCGACCTTGACCTGACGGTCGGCGCGAAGAACTTCGGTTCCAAGTCGTTCATCTGCTTCAACGCGAAGCCTGGTTCGTCGACCTTCCTCGACCTGATCGCCGACGAAGTGACCTCCATCGACCTCAACGGCAAGTCCCTGGACCCGGCCGTGGCCTTCCAAGACAACCGCATCGAACTGACCGACCTCAAGGAGAAGAACGAGGTCACCGTCGAAGCCAGGTGCCGTTACTCCAACACTGGCGAGGGCCTGCACCGCTCGGTCGACCCGTCCGATGGCAACATCTACCTGTACTCCCAGTTCGAGGTGCCGGACGCTCGCCGCGTCTACGCCGTGTTCGACCAGCCTGACCTGAAGGCCACCTTCGACTTCAAGGTGCTCGCTCCCGCCAGCTGGATCGTCACCTCCAACATGCCGGTTGCCACCATCGAGGACGATCCGCGCGAAACCCTCGACGGCACCCTCGGCGACAAGCCGAACGAAAGCACCCGTCTGTGGGACTTCGAGCCGACCCCGGTGATGAGCTCCTACCTGACCGCCATCTGCGCCGGCCCGTACGCCGAATGGCACACCGAATACCTGAACGAAGACGGCCGTACCGTGCCAATGGCCCAGTACTGCCGACAGTCGTTGGCCAAGGCCTTCGCGAAGGACGTCGACTACCTGTTCGACATCACCAAGAAGGGCTTCGCGTTCTACGCCAAGACCTGGGGCGTGCCCTACCCGTACGCCAAGTTCGACCAGATCTACGTGCCCGAATACAACGCGGGCGCCATGGAGAACATCGGCATGGTCACCATCCGCGACTCCTACGTGTTCGAATCCAAGGTGACCGACGCGCTGGCCGAGCGCCGCGTGGTGACCGTGCTGCACGAGCTTGCGCACATGTGGTTCGGCGACTATGTGACCATGAAGTGGTGGAACGACCTGTGGCTCAACGAGTCCTTCGCTGAATTCACCTCCACGCTGGCCACTGCCGAAGCCACCGAATGGCATGACGCTTGGGCCACTTTCTGCTCCGGCGAGAAGAGCTGGGCGCTGCGCCAGGATCAGCTGCCCACCACGCACCCGATCGTCGCGCCGATCAACGACCTCAACGACACTTACGTCAACTTTGACGGCATCACCTACGCCAAGGGCGCCTCCGTGCTGAAGCAGCTGGCATTCTACGTGGGCCGCACGCAGTTCTTCGAAGGTATCCACAACTACCTGAACCGTCACGCCTACTCCAACGCCACCCTGGCCGACCTGCTGAGCGAACTGGAAAAGACCTCCGGCCGCGATCTCAAGGCCTGGAGCGCCAAGTGGCTGGAGGAATCCGGCATCAACACGATCGCCACTGGCCTGACCGTAAACGCGGACGGCACCATCGCCGAACTGAAGCTCACCCAGAGCGCGCCGGCCGAACACCCGGTGCTGCGCCCGCATCGCCTGGCCGTCGGCTTCTACAACGAAGACGCCGCAACCGGCAAGATCGTGCGCACCGAGCAGTTCGAACTCGATGTAGATGGCGAAACCACCATCGTCGAGGCCGCAGCCGGCAAGCCGCGCCCGGCATTCGTGCTGGTCAACGACGATGACCTGACCTACACCAAGATTCGTTTCGACGCCGAATCCCAGGCATTCGCCGAAGCCAACCTGCATCGTTTCGATGATGCCCTGGCCCGCGCCGTGACCTGGCTCGCCTTCTGGGATATGACCCGTGACGGCGAATTCCCGGCCGAACGCTTCGTGGACATGACCCTGCGTCTTCTGGCCACGGAAACCGAATCCACCACCTTCCGTTACGCGCTGGCCTGCATGAGCACCACCGCCCACCACTACGTGGCGCCCGCCCGCCGCGACGATGTGCTGCGCCACGTGGCCGCCGAACTGTGGACTCTGGCCAACGCCGCCGAAGCCGGCTCGGACACCCAGTTCCAGCTCGTCACCGCCTACTTGGGCTACGGTGAGGAGGGCGACGCCGCATTCGCCGCCAACGCACACGGTCTGCTGGACGGCACCGTGCGTCTTGAAGGCCTCGAAATCGACAACAACTTCACGTGGACCATCGTCCAAGCGCTCACCTCCGTCAACGAGATGACCAACGACGACGTGGACGCGCAGCTCGCCAAGAAGGAGACCACGGAAAACCGCGAGTTCGCCTACGGCGCCCGTGCCTCCATGGCCACCGCTGAGGCCAAGGAATGGGCTTGGGATCAGGCGCTCCACAACGACGAGCTGACCAACTCCCAGCTCGAGGCCGTGGCCCGTGGCTTCTCCGCCACCCCGCGCTCCGATCTGGCCGAGCCGTTCGCCGCCAAGTACTTCGAGACTGTGGACTGGGTCTGGGCCAACAAGACCTACCACATGGCCGACGCCCTGCTCAACGGCCTGTACCCGGGCTACGCCGATCCCGCCACGCTGGTCAAGCTCGGTGACGCCTGGCTGGACGAGCACATTGCCGCCGACAATGCCCTGAAGCGTCTGATCGTCGAAAACGTGGCATCCTCCCACCGCACCCTCAAGGTTCGCGAATACAACGAAGCGCTCTGATTTCCTTCTGGCTCCCCTCGGGCGCGAGGGGAGCTGTCGCCTCAGGCGACTGAGGGGAGTCGCTTCCGCGAGAAGCTACGTCCACATTCCAACATAAAACCCGCAACCAATCCTCAACAGCGTATTCTCGCTCAAGGCCGGCAATATGCCGGTCGATGAGCGACAAGGATACGGGGAATGATTGCGGGCTTTTCCATAACTTCATTACTGCTGATTCTGTTGGCCGGAATCGGCGCAGGATTCGTGGGCTATGCGGTAGGCGCATCGTCACTGGTCTCATACCCGGCCCTGCTCGCGTTCGGCATTCCGCCTGTATTGGCAAACGCTTCTAACACCGTTGGCGTGGTCGGCACGGGCATCGGTGGCGTGATGGGTGCGCGCAAAGAACTCAAAGGCCAAGCGGTACGCTCCATTACGTATGTGGTCATCGGCGCATTCGGCGGGGTGGCCGGTGCGTTTCTGTTGCTCAAACTCGACCCGAGTGTCTTTGAATTTGCCGCACCAGTGCTGATTTTGCTGAGCTCGCTGATCATCGCCATCAATCCGCGCGGCCGCATGCAGGCCAAGCAAGCCGCCGCGGATGCCACCGCGCAACTCAAGCACATCGAAGCCACTGAAGCCACTGAAGCCACTGAAGCCGCCAAGCGCGCAACCACCCCTACCGCACCTCACCGCCCGCCGGAACAACTCGTGCAGCCCATGAGTCAGGATTCCTGGTGGGTATGGCTGGGCGTAGCGGCGGTCGCCATCTACTCCGGCTACTTCGGCGCGGGCGCCGGTACCTTGGCTCTCGCCGTGCTTGATGCCGCCAAAATCGGCCCATTCCACAAGATCAATGCATTGAAAACCCTGATCGGCACAGGCGCGAACATCAGCGCCTCAGTGGTATTCATCATCCAAGGCGCGGTCGATTGGCCGGCCGCCATCATGCTGTGCATCGGATGCTTCATCGGCGGGTACATCGCCCCGTCCATCACCCGCAAGATTCCCGCAAACATCATGCGCGCCGCCGCCGTAATCGCCGGCATCATTCTTACCATCGATCTGGGGCTCAAAACCTATTGATTCGTGCCTTACACTGATGCAGTGAAGCATACAGCATGGCCGTCAACCGCAGCGTGGTCGCAGACCCCGATAAGGTGGCCAATGTCTGGCATTTGGCGACTGCGGAACCTGAGCGCCTAGAAACCAGCGCGGCAGGCGAAGCGGTGAACGACTTCCTCGATCCGCCAGACACGTCGCAGATTCACGGCATTGCGTGTCATGCTGATTGGCGGTTCGCGGCGCGAGCAGGTGCTGTTCGCCGGCGTTATGAAGGAGCTACTCGCGCCCATCAACAATCCGCGATATGTCATCATCGGTAAGGAATGGGGCGTGCGCGCTTACTGCGTGAGCTTCCCCTGCCCGTCCGTATTTGCCCGCCGCCAGCAGGACGCCGAGATACTGAGCCGGCAGTTGGACCGCTGCCTGACGCATTGCACCATGGTATACGCCCGCACTGAGGAAGGTCGGCATACGCTACTTCGCTGCCAAACGCGTTCTTTCCTCAACCGCGACGAGCAACTGCCGCACATACTGACCACAACATCGGAGTAATAGATCGTTGCATTCATGGCCGAGACCACCCCGGTAGAGGAGATGCCGTTGGGCATGTTCATCGCATGGCTCAGCGTGTTCCTCGCCGTCGTTCTGTTTGGTGTTGCTTTGCCGGTTATCGATGTACGCTGGGTAGTTCCGTTCGTCGTATTTGCCGCTGTATTGTTTACAGGCGCGTTTGCCGGCCCGTTCTTACTAGTGCGATGGCTTCGTTCCCGTGCCGGAGTGCATCGGTCCGCCCGGCATGCCCGCTAACGAATGTATCTCATCATTCATCCGCCGAACAAGATGAATATGCGGGTTTGTGGGTGATGCCATTGCGGCTGTTGAATGCTGATTTCCGGTTCTGGAGCAGATTCCGTGGCGGTTTTTTGCCGAGTCGGGTCCTAGGGTGGAGCACAACGACTACGATGGTGCGGGTAACGCGATACAAGGAGTGGAACTTCATATGCCGAAGATGTTTGGAACCGATGGTGTTCGAGGACTGGCCAATAGGGATTTGACCGCACGTCTGGCGTTGGATTTGGGCGACGCCGCCGTGCGTGTGCTCGGCGACGCCGGTACGCAGGACGACCAGCCCGAGGGCCGCCGCCGTGCGCTGGTGGGCCGTGATACCCGCGTTTCCGGTGATTTCCTGGCTTCCGCGCTGTCCGCAGGCATGTCTGCCGGCGGCTTCGACGTGATCGATGCCGGCATCATCCCCACTCCGGGCATCGCGTTCCTGACCAGCGTGCTCAACGTTGAGATGGGTGCCGTGATCTCCGCCTCCCACAACCCGATGCCCGACAACGGCATCAAGTTCTTCGCACGCGGCGGCTTCAAGCTGCCCGACCAGAAGGAAGACGACATCGAGGCCGTGCTCGGCCAGGACTGGGACCGCCCGACCGGTGCCGGCGTGGGCCGCGTGAGCCACGACCAGACCACCGCCACCAACCTGTACATCGATCATCTGGTGGCCACCATCGCTCCGCTGAACGATGACAAAACCCAGCCCAAGCCGCTCAAGGGCCTGAAGATCGTGGCCGACTGCGCCAACGGCGCCACTTCCGTGGTGGCTCCCGAAGCCCTGCGCCGTGCTGGTGCGGATGTAATCGTGATCAACGCCTCGCCGGACGGCTACAACATCAACAAGAACGCCGGTTCCACCCACCCCGAGCAGCTGCAGGCCATGGTCAAGGCCACCGATGCCGTGATGGGCGTGGCCTTCGACGGCGACGCCGACCGTTGCCTCGCCGTGGACGAAGACGGCAACATGATCAACGGCGACCAGATCATGGGCATTCTGGCCCGTGCCAAGCAGCGCGAAGGCAAGCTCAACCACGACACCCTCGTGGTCACCGTGATGAGCAACCTCGGTCTGAAGCTCGCCCTGAAGGACATGGGCATCAAGACCGTGGAAACCGCCGTGGGCGATCGTTACGTGCTTGAGGAAATGCTCAAGGGCGATTACTCGCTTGGCGGCGAGCAGTCCGGCCACGTGATCAACCGCGAATTCGCCACCACCGGCGACGGCACCCTGACCGCACTGACCCTGTGCAACGAGGTCGTCAAGTCCGGCAAGAGCCTGAAGGAGCTCGCCGCCGACTTCCCGCAGCTGCCGCAGACCCTCATCAACGTGCCGAACGTGGACAAGAAAGCCGCCGCCACCAACAAGCGCATCCAGGATGCCGTGGCCCGCGAGGAGGAACTGCTGGGAGACACCGGCCGTGTGCTGCTGCGCCCCTCCGGCACCGAACCGCTCGTACGCGTGATGGCCGAAGCCGCCACCCAGGCCTACGCCGACGAAGTCTGCACCCGCCTCGCCAAGATCGTCGCCGAAGAACTCGCGCTGTAGCACCCTTCCCTAAGGAAAAGCAATGTTTGGAAAGAACGCCAAAGTCAACCTCGAACTCAACCGTGATGTCGAACAACTCATCAAAACCGGCGGCAAGGAGAAGCTCCTGCCCATCGTGCAGGCCGGCGAACCGGTGTTGCGCCAACGGACGGTGGCCTACCATGGCCAGCTTTCCAAGCGTACGCTCGCCAAACTCATCGATACGATGCACACCACCATGCTGGAGGCGCCCGGCGTGGGGCTCGCCGCCACCCAGATCGGCTTGGGGCTCGCGCTCGCCGTGGTCGAAGACCACGTGCGCGACGACGAGGATGATCCGCGCGAAATCGCGGAATTCCCCTTCCACGTGATCATCAATCCGAGCTACAAACCCACCAGCGACAAAACCGCCTCGTTCTACGAAGGCTGCCTGAGCTTCGACGGATACCAGGCCGTGCGCAAGCGTTGGCTCGACATCACCGCCGAATGGGATGATGAAGACGGCAAGCACCACAGCGAGCCGTTGCACGGCTGGCCCGCACGCATCTTCCAGCACGAGACCGATCATTTGAGCGGCGAACTGTATATCGATCGCGCCGAAATCCGTTCGCTGACCACCACCGAAAACCTCGAGGATTATTGGTGCGACGACCCGGTACCCACCGAGGCCGCCGAAGAACTCGGCTTCGCACTATGATCGACCGCACATGGCTGGACGCCGCCAAGGGAGACATTCCCCAATGGGCGGCGTCCATGCCCAAAGACGCCGACGGCACCACCATTGACTGGGACTGGGTGCGTTCGCTGGACCTGATGCATGGCATCAGCGTATTGCTGGCGCTTGCTGCAGATGGTGAGCAATATGTCGAAACCGCAGCACAGCCTCAGCTCGGGTTGGACCAACTGGAACTGACGCCACAAGCTATCCACGACGCATTGAAGATCGATTACGCCACACGCGAGCATCTGGAATCAATCATCGCCCAATGCAACAGCACATTCATGACCGATTACGATCGATTCATCGGCTCCTATCGTCTGCCTCGCGCGCTCGCCTACGCCAATCGTCGGCTCAACGACAACATCAACACGCTGTTGCGTCTGGGCGAACAGCAACACCTATGGGTGGTCAGTCGCGAACGGCGGGGGAGGACTACCGTTGCCGTGCTCAGGCCGTACTCCGGCAGCCGCCCATCGAACGATGACCAAGGCATGCTGAATCTGAGCGGTGAAACCGGTGACGCATCTGCCGGAAACACTGCTGCCGAAAACAGCGATGTCAAGTTCCCCACAACAGTCGCCTTGGACGATATCCAAGACCGTACGGCGGCGATTCTTGACGCACGCGCCGAACGACGTAAGGCCCAGCGCTTCCAGAAGCGTGCGGGCGATGCGGCGATGGCCCGCGCCAATCTCTCCGGCGCGACTTCGCCGGGTGGTGCCGCCTCGTCTGGCAACGCTACCGGCCACCATCCCAAGCCCGACTGGCGCGACGCCTATCTGCCCGGCCGCGACGTGGACGCGGTGATGGGCATCGACATCGAAACCACCGGCATCGATCCGGCGCGTGACTACATCATCGACGTCGGCTTCGAGTTCATGAACATGGCCAGTCCGCGCCCGGCCGGCGAACCTGAGACATACGCCTATGAGCAGGGCTATTACGCCGCCGGCGACGCCTACGGCCAGTCCCGTCTCGCTTTTGGCGTGCCGCCGGAAAACGCGGCGCTCGGCAACGCCCTCATCGCCAAACTCACCGGCATCGATGTACGCGGCCGCAGCAGCGAGGCCGGGTACCGACTCTTCGACGAATGGCCCCAAGCCCAGGCCGGCCTGCTCGCGCGGCTTACCCAGCAGCCGTACGTGGCGCATAACGCCACCTTCGAACATAGCTGGTTCATGCTGAACGTCGCCGGATACGCGGAAAGCTACCGTGCCGGGCGCATCACCATCATCGATACCCTGCCGATGAGCCGGCAGTGGGACCCCGGCGCGGTACCCACCAACGAGCATCCTTACGGAGACAACACGCTCGACGCCTACGCCAAACGTCAGGGCGCGCTTGATTCCGCCCACAACGAACGCCACTTGGGCCTTGAGGATTCGCACATCATGCTGGTGGCCATGAAACACCATCTGGCGGCGCTGAAAGCGCAAAGGAAAGGGCCGTGGGGGCCCGCCGGCAGGGCTGGCGTCGGCGGCAAGTCCTGCGGTCGTAAGCGGTGAGTACACTATTGGTCTCGTGAGTAACTATCAGGACGGCCGACAGCAGCGTGAGAACCGCCGCCGCACCATCGTGCGTGTGGTGTGTGTCGTCATAGCTGTGGCCATGCTCGGCTCCCTGATCATCCCGGCGATTTACGCGGGGCTTTGACGTTGCCTTCGCATATTCGTGCCCGCAGTTGAACACGTCTGATGCGAGGGATTTGTGAGGTCGCCCGGCCGGCTATCGGCAAGGCAGGCCCGGAACCTTCTGGCAGCATGGATTGCAGGCGGATGCGTGTGTGGCGCGGCAATGCCCGCCAACGCCAGAGGAATGTGCGAAGGCTGTCAACAAGGACGTGACTTCCCAAAGAATCTCAAAGAATCAACAGTAAGGTAAACCACGATGGCAGAATTTGACTTTACCCAGGCGATCGGCGAAGCCCGCGCCAAATACGAATCCATCGCCAAGGCGCTGGACGTCGACCGGCTCAAGGCCGATATCAAGGATCTCGAAACGCAGGCCGCGGCCCCGGGCCTGTGGGATGATCCGGAAAACGCCCAGAAGATCACCAGCCGGCTGTCCGCCGCGGAATCGCAGCTGAAGCGTCTGAACTCCGCCTCCCAGCGCATCGACGATGTGGAAACGCTCGTTGAACTCGGCCACGAGGAGGGTGACCAGGACTCTCTGGACGAGGCGCAAAGCGAAATCGGCGAGATTCAGAAGGATCTCGACCAGATGGAGATTCAGACCCTGCTCGATGGCGAATACGACGAACGTTCCGCCGTGGTGACCATCCGCTCCGGTGCCGGCGGCGTCGACGCGGCCGACTTCGCGCAGATGCTGTTGCGCATGTACCTGCGCTACTGCGAGCGTAACGGCTTCAAGGCCAAGGTCATGGACACCTCCTACGCCGAAGAGGCCGGCATCAAGTCCGCCACCTTCCAGGTGGACGCCCCCTACGCTTACGGCCGTCTGTCCGTGGAGGGCGGCACCCACCGTCTGGTACGTATCTCCCCGTTCGACAACCAGGGCCGCCGCCAGACCAGCTTCGCCGCCGTGGAAGTGGTGCCGCTGGTCGAGGCCACCGACCATATCGACATTCCGGATACGGACATCCGCGTGGACACCTACTGTTCCTCCGGCCCCGGCGGCCAGGGCGTGAACACCACGTACTCGGCCGTGCGCATCACCCACCTTCCCACCGGCATCGTGGTGACCATGCAGGATGAGCGTTCGCAGATTCAGAACCGTGCCTCCGCCATGGCCGTGCTCCAGTCCCGACTGCTCGTGCTGCGCCACGAGGAGGAGGCCAAGAAGAAGAAGGAGCTCGCCGGCGACATCAAGGCCAGCTGGGGCGATCAGATGCGCTCCTACGTGCTGCACCCCTACCAGATGGTCAAGGACCTGCGCACCGGCTACGAAACCAGCCAGACTCAGGCCGTGTTCGACGGCGACATCAACGCGTTCATCGAGGCCGGCATCCGCTGGCGCCATGAACAGCGCCGCGCCGCCGAAACCGAGGAGTAAACAGCATTATGGCACTGATCTCACTGGACAATGTGTCCAAGATCTATCCCAAAGGCACCCGACCGGCGCTTGACGACATCAACCTCGATATCGAACGCGGTGATTTCGTGTTCCTTGTGGGTGCGTCCGGCTCCGGCAAGACCACGCTCTTGAGCCTGCTGTTGCGCGAGGAGGAGGCCACCAGCGGCGAGATTCGCGTGGCCGGCAACGATCTGCGGCGCATCACCAACCGTCAAGTGCCGCAGTACCGCCGTTCGCTGGGCTTCGTGTTCCAGGATTACAAGCTGCTCAATAACAAAACCGTATGGGAGAACGTGGCGTTCGCCCTTGAGGTGATCGGCACGCGGCGGTCCACCATCAAATCGTTGGTGCCCAAGGTGCTGAATACCGTGGGACTCACCGGCAAGGAAAAGAACTATCCGCATGAGCTCTCCGGTGGCGAGCAGCAGCGTGTGGCCATCGCCCGCGCCTACGTGAATCACCCGCAGATTCTGCTGGCCGACGAGCCCACCGGCAACCTCGACCCGACCACTTCGCTGGGCATCATGGAAGTGCTGGACGCCATCAACCGCACCGGCACCACCATCGTCATGGCCACGCATAACGAAGAGATCGTCAACTCGATGCGCAAGCGCGTGGTCGAACTGCACAACGGCAAGATCGTGCGTGACGAGGCTCATGGCTCCTACGATTCCGCCCTGTTCTTCCCGGATGCCGAAGTCGAAGCCAAGTCCGACACCGCCCATCATGTGCTGGCGGCGGCGACCAAGGCCATCGAGGGCAGTGACGAGCCGTCTGAAGGCATCGCCCGTTTGGCCAATTCCGTGCATTCCGGCCGCACCGGCCGCTATGGCGAGACGTTTGCGCCGCTGGAAGACACGCTGACCTGGGGCAAGGGCATTCCGTTGGATGAGCAGGCCGCCGCCCTGGAAAGCACCCAGGCGTTCGACCCGTTCAAGGACGAGTCCGCCGCGACCGCCGCGGTTGCCGATACGTCCGTGTCATCCGCCGCCGAGCCGCCGGCCCCGCCGGAGCCGCCCGCACCGCCGGAACCGCCCGCACCGCCGGCCAACGAGCAGTCCGCCGCCGAGCAGCCTGCTGACGAGCAGTCCGCCGACGAGCAGTCCGCCGCAGACCAAACATCCGACGATCAACCCGCTGAGGGCGCGAAGGAGTAAGGGGGATCATCATGCGAGCACGATTCATTCTGTCCGAAACGTGGGCCAACCTCACCCGTAACCTGTCGATGCTGCTGTCGCTGACGCTGGTCACCTTCATCTCATTCCTGTTCATCGGCGCTTCGGTGCTTACTCAGGCGCAGATCACCAAAGCCAAGGGCGACTGGTACGACAAGGTCGAGGTCGTGGTGTGGCTATGTCCCGACGGCACCAGCCAGTCCGCGAACTGTGCTTCCGGCAAATCGCCCTCAGCCAATGAGATCACGGCACTGCAGAAAACCATTCGCGATGAACTCAACGACGTGGTCTCCAACATCGACTATGTCAGCAAGCAGGATTTCTACGACAACACCTTCACCAAGCAGTACCCGAACGGTGAATTCCAAGGCCGTACGCTGACCGCGGACGATATGCAGGACTCCCTCTGGCTCAAGCTCAAGGACCCCACCAAATATCAGGTGGTCTCCGAAGTGCTCTCTGGCAAGGAGGGTGTGGAAGATGTCACCGACCAGCGCCAGATCTTCGACCCGGTGTTCGCCGTGCTCAACCGAGCCACGGCGGTTACGGCTGTGCTCGCCGGCGTGATGGTGGTGGTCGCCATCCTGCTGACCGGAACCACCATTCGTATGTCCGCCGCATCCAGACGAACCGAAACCGAAATCATGAGGTACGTGGGTGCCTCGAACTGGACGATTCGTCTGCCGTTCATTCTGGAGGGCGCCATCGCCTCGCTGATCGGCTCGGTGCTCTCGTGCCTGATGCTTTCGGCTATCGTCAACGTGTTCGTCACCGGCTGGCTGGCGAAATCCGTTACATGGATTCCTTATGTGAATCAGCTCACGGTACTGGTGATATCGCCGTTCCTGGTTGTGGGCGCGATACTGCTGTCCATCATCGCTTCAACCATCTCGTTGCGGCGTTATTTGAGGGCGTAACGCGACCGGCTTACCCGCGAGAAATGTGATGACATCGTGTGCGAGCCTCTCAGGTTCGCATGTTATGGTATTGGCTTAAGTGAGCGAAAGGACTATTCACATATGACGAACGTACGTGTGATCAAGCCCGCACTGGCGGCACTGGTGGCCGCCGCAGCCTGTGTGGGAGGTCTGGCGTTCAGCTCGGCACAGCCTGCCCAGGCAGACACCTATTCCGACCTGATCAATGCGCAGAACCAGCACGCCGCGTCGGTACAGCGCGAGGCCGAACTCAAGCAGCAGCTGGCCGGTGCCAGCCAGGACCTGGCGAATAAGGTACTTGAGCTGGACGATCTGACCAACAACAAGATTGTCGCCGCGCAGGCCAAGGTCACACAGGCCAACGAGGATGCCGCCACCGCTCAGGACGAGGCCGATGCCGCATCCGGACGTCTTTCCGCCGCGCAGAAAGACAAGGAGACGCTTGAGGAGCAGATCAAGCAGACCGGCAAGGACTACGATGACGCGCACGCCGCCGTGGTCCAGCTGGCCCGTGACGAGATGCACGGCTCGAATGCTTCCGACGTGATGAGCGTGGTGACGGGTGCCACCAGCACACAGGACTTCGTCAATTCCATGCAGTCCCGGGACGCGTTGTCCCGCAACGAGGCGAATGCGGCTTCCTCCGCCGCGACCTCACTGAGCACGTCGAAGAATCGTGGCGAGCGCTTGGCGGCCATCGAAAAGGCAGATCGCTGTGCTCAAGACCCAGGCCGATGAGAAGGCCGCTTCCGCACAGACCGCCGCCGAAACCGCGCAAAGCGAACGTGACGCTTTGGATAAGCTGCGCCAGGAAGGCGAAGCAAGGCGTGACGAACTGTCTTCCATGATCGACAGTCTGGATTCCCAATCCGCCAAGCAGGCGGCCAGACCGTACTGATCGCTTCCCAGGTCGATTCCTACAATCGTCAGTTCCAGAAGGAGCAGCAGGACGCCGCCAACAGGGTGGATACCGGTAACCAGGCGGTACGCCGTCTACTCCGGTGACCCCTGCTCCGGC
>ENA-OQCW01000370-OQCW01000370.1-human-gut-metagenome-genome-assembly--contig:-NODE-370-length-28620-cov-5.376724_pt1 | contig 28620 bp, 35 predicted proteins | sample MGYA00242767_ERZ504593 | MGnify/ENA primary metagenome ERZ504593 (study PRJEB26092, sample SAMD00036307) | human gut metagenome | host: Homo sapiens | study: EMG produced TPA metagenomics assembly of... | reverse complement strand
TCTACTCTCATTCAGAACGTATTTTGTTTCGTCACTCTTTGTTATTTTACTGCGTTCTGCCTTGCAATCGCTTTCTTTAGTGCGACTTCCGCACGGAGTACATCAATTCCGTCCTTCTTTGCAAGTCTCTCTTTTGCACGCTCTTCCGCTTTCTTTGCACGCTCTACGTCAATCTCCTCCGGCCACTGTGCATCTTCTGCAAGTACCGTGATCTTATCCTTCTGAATCTCAACAAATCCACCGAGGATTGCTGCTTTCTTCACTTCCGATTCATTGTGGATCTTCATAACGCAAGGCTCTAAGATCGTTGTAAGCGGAATATGGTTCTGATATACACCCATCTCTCCTTCGACCGATACAAATTCGAGGAATGTCCCCTCGCCTTCGTAGAATACTTCATCCGGAGAGATGATCTTCAATTCAAATCTCTCTGCCATAGGAACTCCCTCCTACTTCACGCGAGCAAGTACGTCATCAATATTTCCTGCGTTCAGGAAGTAACCTTCCGGAATATCATCGTGTTTTCCTTCGAGGATCTCCTTGAATCCCTGAACAGTCTCACTGATCGGTACATAACGTCCTTCAAATCCTGTGAACTGTGTCGCAACGAAGAACGGCTGTGATAAGAATCTCTGGATCTTTCTCGCACGGGATACAGTAAGCTTATCGTCTTCGGAAAGCTCATCCATACCAAGCATTGCGATGATATCCTGTAATTCTTTGTATTTCTGAAGAATTTCCTGCACACCGCGGGCTACATTATAGTGCTCTTCGCCTACGATATGTGGATCAAGCATTCTTGATGAAGACTCCAGTGGATCTACCGCCGGGTAAATACCAAGCTCTGTGATCGCACGGGAAAGTACGACTTTCGCATCCAGATGGGCGAATGTCGTAGCCGGAGCCGGGTCAGTCAAGTCATCGGCAGGTACGTATACAGCCTGAACGGATGTGATAGAACCGTTCTTTGTAGATGTGATACGTTCCTGAAGAGCTCCCATCTCTGTCTGAAGTGTAGGCTGGTAACCTACGGCTGAAGGCATACGTCCAAGAAGCGCTGATACCTCTGAACCTGCCTGTGTGAAACGGAAGATGTTATCGATGAACAGAAGTACGTCCTTTCCACCTTTGTCACGGAAATACTCTGCCATTGTCAGACCTGTCAGACCAACTCTCATACGAGCTCCAGGTGGCTCATTCATCTGTCCGAATACCATGGCTGTCTTATTGATAACTCCTGATTCTGTCATTTCGTAGTAGAGGTCATTTCCTTCACGGGTTCTCTCTCCTACACCTGTAAATACAGAATATCCACCATGCTCTGTTGCAATGTTTGTGATAAGTTCCTGGATCAATACTGTTTTACCTACACCGGCACCACCGAACAGTCCGATCTTACCACCTTTCTGATATGGACAAAGTAAATCGATTACTTTGATACCAGTTTCCAGCATTTCTGCCTCGGTTGCCTGCTCCTCGAATGTAGGCGCTTTTCTATGAATCGGTTCATATTCCACGTCTGTCGGAGCCGGTTTCTCATCGATTGCTTCTCCAAGTACGTTGAAGATACGTCCTAATGTATGTTCTCCAACCGGTACTGTGATCGGTGCACCTGTCGCAACCGCATCCATTCCGCGCACAAGTCCGTCTGTCGGACCCATGGCGATACATCTTACTGTATCATCTCCCAGATGCTGCGCAACTTCTACAACTAACTTTTCGCCATTGGATCTTGTGATCTCAATCGCTTCGTTAATCTCAGGAAGCTGGCCCTCGGCGTATTTTACGTCCAATACCGCGCCGATGATCTGAGTGATTTTACCTATATTTCTCTCTGCCATCTTTTCACTCCTAATCTGTTTTCCAATACTACAATGCCTCTGCACCCGCGATGATCTCAGTCAGTTCCTGAGTGATCGCACCCTGACGGGCTCTGTTATATTTCAATGCCAGGTCTTCGATGATCTCTTCTGCGTTGTTTGTCGCAGAATCCATCGCCTGCATACGCGCACCATTTTCACTTGCAACGGCCTCTACAAAGGCTCCGTAGAGAATGCTTGTCATATATTTTGGAACAAGCAGTCCGACTGCCACTTCCTCTTCAGGCTCAAAGTTCATCAGTGTCAGTTTATCCACAGAACTTTCTCCCTCTTTTTCCTCCTCTGCGATTGCAGCGGTGTCTACCGGAAGTAATTTTGTAAGTGTCGGAATATGACTTACAGTATTCTTGAAGAATGTGTATGCCACATAGATCTCACCGATCTCCCCTGCCGCAAAATCAGTCAGAAGTCTTTTGCTGATCGCCTGTGCATCACTGTAAGAAGGTTCTTCGATCACGTCAGAGAAATCTTCCACGATCTCATATCCCTTTCTCTCCAATGCTTCCGCACCTTTATGTCCGACCGTATACAGACGGATATTTTCTTTCTCGATTCCACTTCCAGTAATCAGTTTCACGATATTAGAATTGTATCCGCCTGCGAGACCTCTGTTTGATGTCACAACTACGATTCCGACTTTCTTAGAGTCGCTCTTCTGCAAGTATGGATGCTCAATGTTTCCTGCTTTTGCAAGCATGGAAGTCACCGTCGCATACATGCATTCGAAATATGCTTTTGAATTTTCCGCGCGGGTTCTTGCTTTTTGCAGCTTTACAGTAGAAATAAGTTTCATGGCTTTTGTAATCTGCTGTGTACTCTGCACACTGCTTCGACGTCTTTTAATCTCTCTCATTGATGCCATGATATAGTTCTCCTCTCACCTGAATGGTAATCGCTACCGCACTAAAATTCTGCTTTAAATTCATTGATTGCTTTTACAAGTGCTTCTTCTGTCTTGTCAGAAATTACTTTTTCTGTACGGATTGCTTCTGGAATTTCCGGATATTTTGTCTGAATAAATTCAAACAGTCCTTTTTCAAAACGAAGCACATCTTCTACCGGAATATCCAGCAGATGTTTCTGTGTTGCCGCATAAATGATGATAACCTGGTATTCTACCGGCATTGGCTGATACTGTGGCTGCTTTAACATCTCTTTGATGCGGGCACCCTGTGCAAGACGTTCTGTCGTATCTGCATCAAGCTCAGAACCGAACTGTGCGAAAGAAGCAAGCTCACGGTACTGTGCAAGGTCGATACGGATCGGTCCTGCGATCTTTTTCATCGCTTTGATCTGTGCAGAACCTCCAACACGGGATACGGAAATACCCGGGTTGATCGCCGGTCTGAAACCAGCATTGAACATCTCTGTCTCGAGGAAGATCTGACCATCTGTGATAGAGATAACATTTGTAGGGATGTATGCAGATACGTCACCTGCCTGTGTCTCAATGATCGGAAGTGCTGTCAGAGAACCTCCGCCTAATTTGTCAGATAATCTTGCTGCTCTCTCTAACAATCTAGAGTGCAGATAGAATACATCTCCCGGATAAGCCTCACGTCCTGGTGGACGACGGAGCAGTAAGGAGAGTGTACGGTAAGCTGTCGCATGTTTGGACAAATCATCGTATACTACGAGAACGTCCTCTCCATTTTCCATCCACTCTTCACCGATCGCACATCCTGCATATGGTGCAATGTACTGAAGAGGTGCCAGCTCACTTGCTGTAGATGCAACGACTGTTGTATAATCCATTGCACCATGTTCTTCAAAAGTCTGAACGATATTTGCAACAGTAGATGCTTTCTGTCCGATCGCAACGTAGATACATTTTACGCCCTGACCTTTCTGATTGATAATTGTGTCGACTGCGATCGCTGTCTTACCGGTCTGTCTGTCACCGATGATCAACTCACGCTGTCCTCTTCCGATCGGCACCATGGAGTCGATCGCTTTGATACCTGTCTGTAATGGAGTATCTACGGATTTACGAGAGATAACTCCGGAAGCAACTCTTTCGATCTGGCGGAAAGATGTTGCCTGAATCGGTCCTTTTCCATCGATTGGCTGACCTAACGCGTTTACTACACGGCCTAACATGCAATCACCGACCGGCACTTCTACTACACGGCCTGTTGTCTTTACAGTATCACCTTCGTTGATGTTTCTGTTATCACCTAAGAGAACCGCACCAACGTTGTCTTCTTCAAGGTTCAATACCATACCATATACTTCTCCAGGGAACTCTAACAATTCTCCCTGCATTGCATTTTCCAGTCCGTGGATACGCGCGATACCATCGGCTACCTGAATAACCGTTCCAACATCAGATACTTCTAACTCTGATGCATATCTTTTAATCTGTTCTTTAATGACAGAGCTGATTTCTTCTGGTTTTAAATTCATGGAGCGAATCCACCTTCCTTCTATTTTTTGTGCTCTAGTGAATCTGGATCTTTCTCAACTGTTTTGATAATTCATAGAGCTTCGTCTTAATACTGCTGTCCACAACACGGTCTTTGATACGGATCACCATGCCTCCTATCAGACTTTCATCAACATCGTAATTCATCTCAAATGTCTCATACTGTGTTGTCTCAAGCAGACGTTTCTCGATATCACTTTTCTGTTTGTCGCTCAGCGCAAAAGCTGTCGTCACATTTGCGATACCGATCTTCTTTTCTTCCTTTACAAGTCCGATAAAGTATTCAAATACGGACACTGTATCCGGGTAATGACCTTTTGTGATCAATAATGTCATCAGTCCAATGATCTCGCGGGATACATGACCGCCGAATGTTTCTTCGATGATCTTCACTTTATCTTCTTTGATGATCTTCGGATGATTCATTAATCTGCTCAGTTCTTCGTTTGTGCGTAAAACTTCCAGCACATCCTGAACCTCTGTGAAGAACAGATCCATCTTGTTCTCCTCAACAGCAACGGCAAACAATGCATCACCATATGTTTTAGAAACTAACTTAGCCATGTACGTTCACCCATTTCTTTTAATGTTTCATCGATTAGACTTTCCTGTACATTTGTATCGATCGAAGCCTTTACGACTTTTCCTGCCATAAGAGAAGCAATTGCTACCATCTCCTGCTTCATCTCATCCAATGCACGTTTCTTCTCTAATTCAACCTCTGCGTTTGCACGCGCTATAATACGGGCTGCCTCTTCTTTCGCTTCTGCAACAATCTGTGACTCTGTCTTCATCGCTTTCTTGCGGGCTTCGCTCAGGATGACCTGCGCTTCTTTGTCCACTTCTTTTAACTTTGTCTCATATTCTTCTTTGAATACGACAGCATCTGCTCTCTCTTTCTTTGCAGTATCCTGTTCTTCCTTTACCCGTCTCTTACGCTCGTCAAGCATCTTTCTGACCGGTTCAAATAACAGGTAGGACAACAGTGTGAAAAGTACGAACATCGCAATTGCAAGTGTACACGCATCGAACAGCAGTTGTGCATCCAGGTTAAATAAACGTTCCAAGGTTCAGCCTCCTTCCTTCTATTATTTTCATCTCTTCCGTTTTTCAATCTGCTTCTGTACGGAATCTCTTTTTTATAACTGACCTAATAATGGGTTAGCGAATAATAAGATCAGCGCGATAACAAGACCATAAAGACCTGTTGTCTCTGCTACGGCCTGTCCTAAAAGCATTGTGGATGTGATGTCTGATTTTGCTCCCGGGTTTCTACCAACTGCAGATGCACCATGACCTGCTGCAACACCCTGTCCAATACCAGGTCCGATACCTGCGATCATCGCAAGACCTGCACCGATTGCTGAACACGCTAAGATTAATGCTTCGTTTGTAATTTGACTCATAATAAATTCCTCCTGTTTTACAATTCATTTTCGTAAAATTTCCCTGCCTGCTAAGAGGCTGATTATTCTGCTTCCGGTAATTTATCATTGATAAATACCATTGACAGCATACAGAACACATATGTTTGAATACATCCTGAGAAGATGTCAAAGTATATGTGCAAGATACCTGGCCATCCGATTGCGAACTTCGATAACAGGCCATATAAAAGACCCATGATAACTGTTCCGGATACAACGTTTCCGAACAGACGCAATGAAAGCGAGAACGGTACCGCGATCTCACCGATCAAGTTGATCGGGAATAAAATTGGCAGCGGTTTAAACAATCCGGTGAATGCTCCGACCTTGTTGTAACGAATGTTATTATACTGGATCAGTATAAACGTTATCACACCAAGTGGAAGTGTTACACCGTAATCCGCTGTCGGTGGACGAAGTCCAAGAAGCCCTGACAGGTTGCTGACGATCAGGAATAAAAACAGCGTTCCGATATAATTCCGGTAAGGGATTCCATTTTTCCCCATGCTGCCTTTTACCATGCCGTCCAGCGCTTCCACAACCATCTCTGCAATGTTCTGCAATGTTCCAGGTTCCCCTTCGGTATCCCGGAGCTTACTGCGGACAATGAGTGCAAAAATGATAAGAAGTACGCACACAACCAGTACACTGACATGTGTCGTTGTCAGCCACAGTTCCTGCCCAAACAAGTGAAATTTGACAAGCCCGTGTATCATAAAATCAGGTCCGTCTGCAGCTAAAATTCCTAAGCCAGTTCCCACATGATCACCCTCCTTTACTTAGATTTTTGGAGTCTTACAAATACTCTGTGCGTCCACGGCTGGAGATACGCCGAGATCTTCAGACTCATAACGCCGATCAGCGCCGCAATGATATTGCCTACCTGAAAGTAAGCTGTCACTCCAAATACGACTGCAACAACAAAAAGACGGATCACATATGTCTTACGCATATGCTTCGGTGCACCCTCTTCCCCAAAGTCAAGAGCATCCTCGATCGACCGCTTCATATGTATCATCATACCGAGTGCCGTTGCAATTCCGATCCAGAGACCAACCGCAACAGACAACGTATTATCCGTCACGACCAGACAGATGATCTGTGCCAGAATTCCATATACAATTATGCCAGCCGCCAGTTCCTTCACTGTATTGTCTGCACTATTCATCTTTATGTTCCTCTTTCTCTTCTGGATCTTCATTTGCATGTTTTGCCAAGTAATATGTGTTGCGTCCTCCGGCCAGCACACCCATGATCACCAATGGGATAAACAGTGAAATGGAGAACTTTTTTCCTAAAAACACCGCAAGAAAAACGCACAAAAAAATAGGGGTGATCATACTTAATCCAAGCTGTGTAATAAGTGCAAATGTACGATACACACTTCTTTTATACTTCATAACTCGATCCCTACTTTCAATTCATATTTTCCTGTCCTTTTTATTATAACATTTTTAGGGTTCTTGTCTAGGTTTTTTACAGTTTCTTTATTAATTCTGTCTATAATTTTAGTGAATCTTCCTATGATTATATATCCCATTCTAACCGGTGTAAATGCCCCTCTAAATTCATTCCTGCGAACTGATTCTGACGAAGTGCCTCATAAAGTACGATCGCCACAGAATTTCCAAGGTTCAGTGAGCGGATATCCCCTACCATCGGAATACGGATACTGTCTTCTTTATGGTGGACTAAAATCTCCTCCGGAATCCCTGCGCTCTCCTTCCCGAACATGATATAACAATCCGGCTCATACTTTACATCCGTATAGACATTTGGAGCCTTTGTCGTCGCCATATAGATCTTTGCCCCCGGATTTTTCTCCAGAAAATCATTGTAGTCAATATAGGTTGTCACATCCAGCTGGTCCCAGTAATCCATACCGGCCCGTTTGATTGCTTTTTCATTTAGTCGGAATCCAAGCGGTTCGATCAGATGCAGTCGTGTGTTTGTTGCCACACACGTCCTCCCGATGTTTCCTGTATTCGCCGGGATCTCCGGCTCAAATAACACGATATTTAACATTTCTTCTGCCTCCTTTATCTCTTTTGCTCCCTCAGACGTTCAATAAATCTTTCCAGCCTTCCAAGCGCCACCTTCAGATCTTCCAGAGAATACGCGTAAGAAATACGGATAAATCCTTCTCCACTTGCCCCGAAGGCAGTCCCCGGCACAACTGCCACCCGCTCTTCCTCGAGAAACCTCGTGGCAAATTCTTCTGATGTCATTCCAAACTCGGAAACATCCGGGAACACATAAAATGCTCCGTACGGCTCAAAACATTTCAGCCCGATCCTTCTGAACTCATGCATGAGAAATCTTCTTCTCTGATTGTAAGCTTCCCGCATCTCATCAACTTCCGGCTGACAGTTTCTAAGTCCTTCGATCGCTGCATACTGGCTGTTTGTCGGCGCACACATAATCGCAAACTGATGGATCTTAATCATCTGCTCAATAATCTCCGCCGGACCACACGCATACCCAAGCCTCCATCCGGTCATCGCAAACCCTTTGGAAAATCCATTGATCATGATCGTCCGCTCCCGGAGACCCGGAAACTCTGCGATCGATACATGCTCTCCCTGATAGCTCAATTCTGAGTAAATTTCATCCGAAATCACAAACAGATCATGCTCTTTTACCACTTCTGCGATCGGTTCCAGATCCTCCCTCGTCATGATCGACCCCGTTGGATTATTTGGAAATGGCAGGACAAGAATCTTTGTGCGAGGTGTTATTGCCGCCTCCAACTCCTCTCTTGTCAGCTTAAACTCATTTTTATTTTGAAGAGGGATCACAACCGGCACACCGCCTGCAAGTACCGCACACGGAAGATACGATACATAACTCGGCTGTGGGATCAGCACTTCATCGCCCGGATCGAGCATTGCACGCATTGCGATATCAATTCCCTCGCTCCCGCCGACTGTCACGACTACCTCTGACTTTGGATCGTATACGACAGATGTTTTTCTCTGAATATAATTACAGATTTCTTCTTTTAATTCCTTCAGCCCAGAGTTTGATGTATAAAATGTCCTTCCCTTTTCCAGAGAATAAATTCCTTCCTCCCGGATCCGCCAAGGCGTGTCAAAATCTGGTTCCCCAACTCCAAGAGAAATGGCATCTTTCATCTCATTGACGACATCAAAAAACTTACGGATTCCCGAAGGCTCTATTTCTACTACTTTTTTTGCTAACGGATTCCTCATTACGGTGTCACCAACATCCTTTCTGATTCTGTCTTTGCCACAAGTACTGCTCCATGATCTTTGTACTTCTTCAATACGAAATGGGTCGCTGTGCTCAGCACGGCATCCAGCGGCGCCAGTTTTCCTGACACAAATTCAGACACTTCTTTTAAAGTCCTTGCCTTCAGTGTGATCAGAAAATCATATCCCCCCGAGATCAGATACACCGCATTGACTTCCGGATAGTTGTAAATTCTCTCTGCAATCCTGTCAAATCCCTGATTTCTCTGTGGTGTCACTTTTACCTCGATCAAAGCAACCACCTGCTCCTCACCGGTCTTCTCCCAGTCGATCAGCGTATGGTAGCCACAGATGATCTTCTCTTTCTCCATCTGCGCGATCTCATTTGCAATCATCACCTCATCTGAGCCGAGCAGTACTGCTAACTCCTGCAGATTTATTTTGCTGTTCCTTTCAAGATATTTTAAAATCTCTCTTCTCATTATACTTTCCCTTCTTTCCTGTCCTGTTCGATAAATGACTCATAGATCCTTGCAAGCTCATCCGGCTGAGGTCTGTCCAGAAAACGCCGCTCGCTTCCCCCAGACAACACGCGCTCCTTCCTGTTCGTCGTATGTCCGATGACCGCTGCCTGCTTTCCTGCCTCCTGAAGTTTCTGCACAAGCGCCTCTCCATTCTGTGTAAAGATCAGAAGACTTCCCACTGACGTCATCTGATACGGATTCAAGCGGAAATATTCGCAGATTTCTACTGTTTCCTGCTGAATAGACATCTTCTTCATATCTGCTTCCAGCCCTACATCAGCTGCCTCGGCTGCTTCCCACAGTGTCGCCAGAATTCCTCCCGGACCGATCTGATAGATTGCCGAAGCGCCATGCTCTCTGGCAGTCCAGATCTGTTCCAGTGCAAACAATTCCTGCTCCATCCCTTTGATTCGATTTAAAAATGCCGGAACAAATCTCTTCGCCAGCTCTTCTTCTTTCCTGCCTGCAACCCGCAGCATTCCCTCAAGCCCGATCCATCCTGCAAGCACAATATCCTGCCCTGCTTCTGCTACCATCTTTTGAGGAATCTCTTCTTCCGCCGTTCCAACTGCATTGACATGCACAATCGCCTCGCAGATGGCGGGACTTACTTCTGCCTTGGCACAGAGGATCTGAAGATTCTGCCTCTCTGCCGCCTGCTCCATCCATTCTACCATCGCCTTCAATCTGGATTCGTATGCATAAGGCGGAAGCTGGATCTGCACATCCACACCGATTGGATCTGCACCTCGGGCAGCAATATCATTTACCGCTCGCGCCATCGCAAATATGCCGATACTTTTCGCACTTCCATACACAGAAGTCCCGGAAAAAATCACCGGAGCCGACTCTTTTACGCGGATCCCCGCACACATTTCCTCAGAAGTCGGTTCAAACATCGACTCATCTCTGACAGTATGTAATTGTTTTAAAATAGAACGCTTCAGCACAGTTCCTGACACATTCCCTATTTTCATGCTTTCCCAGTCCTTTCTTTTGTTCTGCCCATCATCTGTTCTCTGCTCCTATATGATTAGAACAAATATGGCACAACTCCGGTCAGAATCATTGCTACAATAATTACGATAATGATCACCGATGCAATCTTTCGAAATTTCTTATTATAAAAATTCATTGTTCTTCTTCCTTTCTTCCACCAACTACTATTGCACATTTCTTCCCTTCCTGCCGGAAGATATTTCTTCATTCTATACCGTTTCTTCCTCTTTTGCAAGAAACCAAAAGCGGATTTTCCCGAATCTTTTTCTAAAATACTGTTTCTTCTTCCATCTCACAAACTTCTACCACACGCGCCTCATAGTTCAGTGGATTCCGATTCTGATAATCAAATAAAAGTACCGTCTCTCCTCTGGCAGCATCTTCGGTCACTCGATAGCCAAACCGTTCGATATGTGTCATCTTCCGCAACTGTCGTTTGTCCCATTTTTCATATCCGACAAGATACTTATGTGCTTTTGCTTCTTCATCATAAAATTGCTGCTGCTCTTCTTTTTTCACCGTCTCTTCTCCTGCAAATGCCGGTCGGCTTTTTGCATTTTCCCTGAGATAAAAATCAAAAATAAGCAGTTCCCGATACAATTCTTCCCTCTCCGGATCTATTTTCTTCGCAAATGCATACAGAATCTCATACCGTGTCACCCTCGCGTGACTTAAAAAGGTCTGTCCCTCTTCATCATAATATGCGCCCAACTGCTCATACATCGAAAAGGAATCCGGAAATGCCTTTTCAAGCGCCACAAGTGTGTACGAAAACTGTCTGCTGTTATAGTAAACTTCTACCATCTCTTCCACCCTCTTCAGGCGAAGCACATCGCTGTAAGGAAGCCACTTTGTGTAAAGCACTTCATACGGTGGTCTGCTCTTATACACAAGCCCATACTGTTCCTTCTGTTCCTCCATATAGGAGCCTTTCAGCACTTTCAGAAAACCTAGCTGCAGCTGTTCCGGTGCAAGCGCATAGACATCGTTGAAAGATCTTCGAAAGCTCTCGTAATCTTCATACGGAAGCCCCGCAATCAGATCCAAATGCTGATGGACATTTCCGTAAGCATTGATCTGTCTGACGATGCGTGCCACCTCTTCAAATTTCATCGTCCGGCGGATCTCCCGGATCGTCCTCGCATTGGTAGACTGTACGCCGATCTCCAGCTGGATCAGTCCCGGTCGCATCTGACTGATCAAAGAAAGTTCCTCCTCATTCAGGAGATCAGCCGACACTTCAAAATGAAAATTCGTAATCCCATTGTCATGCTCGATCAAATATCTCCAAATCTCCATCGCATGTCCGTGCTTACAGTTAAACGTCCGGTCTACAAATTTCACCTGCGGCACTTTTTCATCAAGGAAAAACTGTAATTCCTTCTTCACGAGCTCTAAATCACGGAAACGCAGGCACTTGTCTACTGAAGAAAGGCAGTAACTACAGGAAAACGGACATCCTCTGCTTGTCTCATAGTAAACAATCTTATTCTGAAAATCTTTCATGTCATGGTAGACAAATGGGACTTTGCTCAGATCCATTACCGGGCGCCATGGATTGTCCAGAATCTGCCCTTTTTCTCCCCGGTAAGTGATCCCGTCAATCTTCTCCAGACTTCCACCTTCCATATAGTAATGTACCAACTCCCGGAACGTCTCTTCCCCTTCTCCCTTCATCACTCCGAATACTTCCGGAAGTCTCTGAAGAACTGCCGGACTGTCATAAGATACTTCGGGGCCTCCGATCCAGATTGGCACTCCTGGAAGAATCTTTCCTGCCTCCCTCACAAGCTGCTCTACATAATCCAGATTCCAGATATAACAGGAAAAGCAAAGAATATCCGGTTTCTTCCGGTACAGATCCATCAAAATATTATCTACCTGCTGGTTGATCGTATACTCCGCAATTTGTATCTCTTCCCGATATTCCGGCACATACGCCCGAAGACTGTACACGGCCAGATTGGAATGGATGTATTTCGCATTGATCGCTGTTAATAAAATGTTCATATACGCCTCTTTTCTGCGCCAACTGTACCTTGCGGCAAATCTGCGCCTGAAATATTGTTTTATTTTACTATATATTGTACTTTTTCGCAATTCCCAGTTGACATTTTCACATAAACAAGGTAAAATATAGACTCGTGCAGCCGGGGTGTTAGCGGTACCTTGTACCCACAATCCGCTATAGTGGGGGTGATGTTACACGGAGGGCTTATGCTTGTGAAGCTGCCCTCGGAAAGTGGCGTTGAGGCTTGGGTCTTACGCGACGGAACTCTGTGAACCGTGTCAGGTCGGGAACGAAGCAGCACTAAGCAGAGACCTCCGGGTGCCGTAAGGGTGCCTGGGCTGAGTTAACTACCGAGGTAACGTTCGGGAGGTAAGTTCGAAGTGTAACGCACGAAAAAAAGTATGGACTTACTTGCGGTGAGTGTCTTTCAGATGCTCACCGTTTTTTTATTTCCTCATTTACACTAGATTTCTCCGGTGGTAAAATACAGATAGACAAAAATCTTTTAACACAACGAATTGAGCAGAAGAAGGTTATCAAATGAAGGAATCACTCACAAAAGAAACACTGGAAGCATTTCAGAATGATTTCCGCGCAAACACACTTCACACTGTTGCGAAAAATGCCGTCACTGTAAATGGACTCTTAAATCATCCAGAACAGCGAGGCAGCCCGCAGCACAAGACACGAATTTTCCATCTCCCTTGAACAAGGAGAGATTACCAATCAGATGCAGAGTGGACGTTGCTGGATGTTCGCCGCACTCAACACATTCCGCTTTGAAGTCATGAAAAAACTGAATCTCGAGACATTTGAGCTGTCACAGAATTATACTTTATTCTACGACAACTTGAGAAAGCAAATTATTTCTTAGAAGCATTCTTGACACACTTAAGGAACCTGTAAATGGAAGACTGATCTCCCACCTTCTTACAGACCCGCTCGGAGACGGTGGTCAATGGGATATGTTGTGCAGCATTATCCGCAAATACGGTCTCGTCCCGAAGGATGCGATGCCGGAGACAGCCTGCTCTTCTGCAACACGCGAAATGGCAGGATATATGACAAAAAAACTTCGTGAATTTGCCTGCACCCTCCGCAAAGCGAACGAATCCGGGGCTTCTATCGATGAACTTCGCATGCAGAAAGAATCTATGATGAATGAAATCTACCGCATTCTCTGCATCTGTCTCGGTGAACCTCCGAAGACATTCGATTTTGAAGTGCGCGACAAAGATAAGAACTTCCATCGCGATACACAGATCACTCCGCAGCAATTTTACGAAAAGTACATCGGTCTGAATCTCGATGACTATATTAGCCTGATCAATGCTCCAACCAGCGACAAACCATACCACCGCAGCTACAGCGTCAAATATCTTGGAAATGTCAAAGAAGGACGCCCGGTGCGCTACCTAAACCTGGAAATTGAAGAGTTAAAGAAAGCCGCAATCGCACAGATGCAGGACGGTTCCCCGGTATGGTTCGGCTGTGATGTCGGAAAATATTCCTGCGGCGAGAACGGTGTGATGGATCTTGACCTCTATCAGACGGAAGAACTTCTCGGTACCACTTACCATATGACAAAAGCCGAGCGTCTGGACTATCATGAGAGCCTTATGACACACGCAATGACATTTATGGGTGTCAATCTAGACGAGAACGGAAACCCAGATCGCTGGCGTGTCGAGAACAGTTGGGGAGAAAAATCCGGTAAGAAAGGCTACTATGTCATGAGTGATGCATGGTTTGACGAATATATGTACCAGGTTGTTGTCAATAAAAAATACCTTCCGGAACAATTTGTCAAAGAATATGAATCTGAACCGATCCTCCTCGAACCTTGGGATCCAATGGGCTCACTCGCATTATAATTTTTAAAAAACAGAAGGCACTGGAAAGTTATCCACGTACCTTCTGTTTTTTTGCTTTCTTTTCCACAAATCGCCCTCTTATTCCACGGAGTTTTCCTCCGCTTTCTTTCTTGCCTTTTCTTCTCTCAGCTCCCGAAAGAAAGATTTCATCAACTGACTGCACTCCTCCTCCAACACTCCAATCTCCAGTTCTACTTGATGATTGAACTGCGGCACTTGCAGCAGATTAAAAATCGACCCTGCACATCCCGCTTTTGGATTCATACATCCGACAACAACTTTCTTCATCCTCGACTGCACGATCGCTCCCGAACACATCTGACATGGCTCCAACGTAACATACATAGTACAATCCTCCAGCCTCCAGTCATCCATCTTCCTGCTCGCCTTCCTGATTGCGATCAGCTCCGCGTGCGCAAGCGTATTCTTGTCAATCGTCCTCCGGTTATATCCTCTTGCAATAATTTTATCCTGGTATACGATCACACAGCCAATAGGCACTTCTTTCAGCGCATATGCCTTCTTCGCCTGCCGAATTGCCTCTTTCATGTACTTTTCATCCTGATTCATCTTCCTGTTTCCTCTGCTCTCTTTCTACTGTCCTTTTTCTACTTTTCTGCACCAATATCCAAATCTCTCATAATCATTTCGCTCTTGCTCAGAAAGTGTGACCGGCAATCCTTCTGCTTCCCGAAATTCCAAAAAACCAAAGCACTCTGCCGCCTGCCGCTCTCTCCGGTGATAAATCCCCGGCACACCAAGTATGCAGTCATCCCCCTCTTCAATCAGAAGCAGATGATGATAGTTGTAGTAACCATGCAGCAAAAAACTGTTGTTCGCTAGCTTCCACTCTCCGCGCGCAAGTTCCCCCAGATCATTTCTCCGAATTTTCCTGCATTGCAGACGTTCCTTTCCACCGCACTCCTCATCGTCTGTCTGTCCCCCTGCACACGCACACTGCTCCGGATCAATCTCCTGTTCCAGCACACTTTCTTCCGCAAAGCTTTCTTCCGCCTCTGCGTCATTTTCTTCACTTGGCTTTTCTGCTATCTCTTCTTTTTGGCTTTCTCTTCTGACGCATCCGGTAAAATTTACTTTTACCGGCTCCCATACCGCCGCGTAGAGAACCTTCTCTTCACACTTGATCAAAAGCCCATCCAGACCATCCAGCCGTTCCTCTGTCTCCACCATCTGCGATACACTCCCATGCACGATCGGAAGCTCCCCAAGAGAGACTGTTTCACAACTTCCATGTTTCATGCAAAATCCAAAAATCTCCAATTTCTCATTTGCATGTTCCACGATTCCTTTCGCACTGATGCTAAAAACAGCTCCGTCTCTTTTCTGCTCTGCCCGGATAAAGCCAACATTTCTCACTGGTACAGATTCTTTATATTCATATAAATAACAGATTTGCTGTCCCATATTTCCGCAACATCCCTCAACTTGTCTTTTTCTTAATCTATGCACAAGCCAGGGAAAAAAGAACCAGAGCGTGTCTGAACTTCAGCTTCTCTGCACCTTCAAACACGCTCTGTCCTTCTATGAAACTAAAAATTTCTCTGTCAGTTCTTTAAAGCACTCACACTCTGCGATCTCTGTCACAGTCTTCTTTTCCCGCTCCAAAAGCTTTCCTAATTCTACAATGTATTGCGGAATCTCACTTGCAAGCATTACTCCCTGAAGTTCTCCCATACGTGTATCTGCTCCGGAAACAGAACCGCCCACGAAAAGCTGGAACGCATCTTCCGACCGATCTCCGACTTTTACTTTTCTTCCCGCAAATCCAATCTCTGCCACCTGATGCCTTGCACAGCTGTTCGGACATCCACTGATCTGAATCATTGGCAGCCGGCTTTCGCAAAGTCCGGCTTCTTTCACTGCCGCAAGGATTCCCCTGCAAAGCTTCTGGCTCTGCAAAATTCCCATTTGGCAAGATGGAGTTCCGACACAACTCAGTGTACGTGCAACCGGTGTCTGCATCATATGCGCCATCATCGCCTGAAGCTCTTCCGCCTGCTCCCGTGTCAAGTTGCGGACATATATCTCTTCTTCCATGCTCAGTCTAATCTGAGCCGCTTCCACTCGCTCCACAAATGCTGCGATCTTCTCAAGATCTTGCGCCGCAAGCTGACCACATACCGGGTGAAGGATCACTGTATAAAGACCTTCCTGACGCTGTGCGATGCAAGTACCATTCAAGTCTTCACAAGAAGACATTCCTTCTGCCGCAACCGGCGCAATCTCCTCGAACTGATGTGTTTTTTTCACTTCTTCCAGATGTTTCTCAAAACATTCTAAGAACGCCTCTGTCCCCATTCTTCTCGGAATAAAACGCGTACGTGCCTTCGCCTTATTCTCATAATCCCCTTCTGCAATAAACAGCTGGATCATCGCCTCAACGTAATACAGCACTTCCTGTGGACGGACCAGTGACTGGTAAGGAACTGCTACTGCCGGACCTTGTCCCATCCCACCGGCAAGCCACATGCGGAACATCGGAATCCCCTTCTCAGACACTGCCATAAATCCCATATCATTGATAGACGCAGCCGCCGTATCTTTCTCATCCGAAGAGAATGCCACCTTCAATTTTCTCGGAAGCTTGTATGAAGGAGCATTTCCAAGGAAATAGTTTCCAACCTGCAGCGCATACGGTGTCACATCAAATGCCTCTGCTTTTTCCACTCCCGCAAGCGGAGACAAGGAGACATTCCGCGGAAAATTACCGCCGCCTCCTCTTGTAAACAGATCATGATCGATCCCATCTTCCATAATATCGCATACACTGTCAATATCCAGATCATGAAGCTGCACTGCCTGTCTCGTCGTCAAATGTACTTTCTCCAGACCATACTTGTGCACATAAGAAAGAATCAGATTTAAATGTTCCTTGGAAATCAGTCCCGACGGTGTCCGCAGACGGATCATAAAGGACTTCTGATCCTGCTGCGCATATACACCCATCCCACCGGAAATACCTTTAAATTCTGCCTTGCTGATCTCCTTCTCCAAAAATCTGTGTCCTGCTTTTCTAAATTCTTGTACTTCACTTTTTAAAAACTCTTTGTAACTTTCCATATTTGCTCCTTTTCCTCTTCTCTTGCCGGATTACACAAATACTGGTGGTTCATAGGCATCCCCCAGCGTCACTTTCTTCTGTTCTTCCTTCCCAAGAAATGCCCATTCCGTCATGGTCTCCCACCCATGGATACTGCGGTCATACACCTGCACATATCCAATCTTATCTGCGTGTACCCGGACTGTATTTGTATCATATTCTCTGCCTGTATACGGGTTCACTTCTCCTTTGTCACGGTCTTCCAGTTCTGCGTCTGCCGCCGCTTTCACCTTCATCAATTCCTGCTCATATCTCCTCTCCAACATCGTCTTACCGCTGAGCTTCTTTTGCAGGTTTTCCGTCCGGTCTTCTTTTTGCGTATCGATTACCTCTATTTTCACTTTGTTCACACTCGCTTCTTTTCTAAAAAAATTTAAGGATATGAAATCTATCGCCAATTCTTTGGTTCTATTTTATCAGACAATAGAAAAAAGGTAAAGAGAACAGAACGTAAATTCTTTATGACTTCCTCTTCAAAAAAAGCAGCAGTATAAGTGTAGTTTCCCCTTATACTGCCTGCCTATACAAGTTTCTATGCCTATTTTTACTGCCTATTTTCTGTCTGCATGCGAATTTTTCTCTCTGCCATTGCAGACATTTCCCCTTGGAAACGATTCTTAATAAGTTTCTCCCAGATATTCTTCCAGTGTCACACCACTGTCCATGATCTTCTTTGCATCTTCTTTTCCAACATACCGGTAATGCCACGATTCATAGATGATCCCTGTCTCCGAAATCTTATCCGGTGGATATCTTAAAATAAATCCATACTTATAGCAGTTCTCTTCCAGCCATTTTGCCTCTTCGGTGTCTGCCTGAGCTTCATCCAGCATCCCGTAAGAAGAAGATACAATATCCGCAGCAAGTCCCAGCTCATGTTCACTCGTTCCCGGGTATGCCACCGACTTTCCTGTCTCCTCAAATGCCTCCAGATAGGTCATTCCCTGATCGATCCACTCCTGCATCGTCTGATTATAGATTGCCTTCTGCTCCTCGATCGTACGATATGCCGAGCAAATCTGAGGACTAAGTCCCGCTTCTCTGGCCGCTGCAAGCATCTCCTTGAGCGACTCTGCTGCTCTTGCATCAAATGTATAACCATTCTCCACTTCCGCAAGTTCCGGTTGATAATTTTCATCCAGCGGATGTGTATTATTCACCAATGTCAAATTCCACTCTTTTTTCTTCTCTTCATCGACAGTGTTCTTCTCTTCCTTATCCGAACTCTGCTTTGCCGCTTTGGCTTCACTTTCTTTGACTGCCTTCGCAACTTTGGCATCAACTGCTTTTGCTTCTGTCCTCTTTCCAACGAAAATACCGACAGCTCCTCCTGCTGCGAGCCCTGCCACAAGTGCGATCCCTGCGAGAGTAATCGCAATCTTCTTCAGCATTTCAAACTTGCGCTTCTGATTCCTGTCCTTTCTCGCCAGTGCTTCATCATCTATCCACATAATTTTTTCCTTTTCCTGCTGATTTTCCTGTAACATTTTTATTATACCATGTTTTTTCGTTTTTTTAAAGAATCGTGCCGAAAACTTTTCATGGGAACTTCTGTAAACAAAGCTCCTCACCGGCTTCCCTTACTGTTTCATTACCTTTCCTCTAAGCCTGCCCCATACTTCTGCCTGAAAATAAATGTATGCTCTGTCAAAAATAAAAATACCGGCCTGTCCCGCTGCTACCATAACGAAAAACAACGTCTTCGTCATCTTCTTGGCAACCAGTAAGGATGGAAAAAAATACAATGCCGGAAGAAACATACTATTAAATACGAGATATTTCCACACCCACAAAATTATCTTTTTCTTCTGAATGCGTTCTGCTTTCGCAAGCGCTTCCCATCCGGCCTCCGCAAGCAGAAGATAGATTCCCATTGCCGTAAATGTCACACAGTACATCTTCTGCGGAGAAACGATCACACCAAGCAGAGTACATGCCGTAAGAAATACTGCGCCGTAAGCAATCCCCCACTCTCTGACCACTATTCCAACACAAAATGCCGCTGCCGCCAGCAGAAACAGGGTACTTGTTTCAAATATACTCCCCAGCACGATCAGCACGACTGCAAATGCAGCCAGTACCCCTGACAATGCTATTTTTCTTGCATTTACATGCATGAGCAAAGATCGCCTCCCATACATTCACACATCTGATCCGCACACCACAGATCACAACACATATTTCCAGTTCCAAATGTCGGTCTGCCATAACCATATCCGGTGTTCTGATAACGCTGTCCCCTCCACTGGAACTGATTGACTAGATTTGTATATTCCGGATTGCCCGGCTCCATAGATGCTGCACGCTGCGCATGCTCCATTGCCACAAGATTATTTCCCACACCATAGTTGGCAATCGCACTACAATAATACCAGCGCGCATTCTGATTCGACATGCTTGACAGTACATTTAAAGCTTCCCGGTAATGTCTTGCATTGATATAATTGCATGCCGCCTGCATCTTCACATCATCCTCACTGCCGGAAGAATAAGATTGACCACTAGAATACCCTCCGGAATAATTTCCCGCATAGCCTCCAGAATATCCTCCATTCTCCCTCTGCTTCATAATCTGGTCATAAGCTTCCTGCACTTCTTTAAACTTCTCCTCCGCCAGATCAGAAAGCGGATTGTTCACATAGGAATCCGGATGATACTTCCGGATCAGTTCTCTGTACGCTTTCTTTACTTCATCATCGGAAGCGCTCGACGGCACTCCCAGCACACTGTATGGATCTGTAATCATAATTCTCCTCTGTCTTCTCCTTTTATTTCTTCCTCTAATCTACTCTTTCCTGCCGTGTCCTCGGCCGCAGACTTTTCCTCAAACTTATTCCAAACGCCAACGTACAGAATATTTCGCAGAATATCTATATTTTCCACACATGGCAACATTTCAAAACAGTTGCTGCACTCTGCAAGGATCATCGTGAGCATCTGCCTGCATCTCTCCTCATATCCTTCTTCGTCTGCCATCTTCAAAAGCGGATTATAACTGCCCTGCACCCGGTCTTTCTCCAAGTCGTCATAGGCATCTAAAATATAAATAAATTTTCCAAGATAAAACCCCATCTTCCAGAGATTCTTCGACCAGACATCTTTTCGAAATAAGAAAAGTTCTCCCATCAATTTCCCAAAACAGCCTGAAACCGCATCGATATCCGTCTCGCCCGCCTTCTCATAATTCTGAAGCTTTGCAAGGCATTTCCGGATCACTCTGCATTTCTCCGGATACTTCTCTTCTACCTGCCGGTATAATTTCCGGTAAGTATGAAGTCCTACAAGCGCCGTCTTGCTCTTCTCATCCTTCCAGTCATCTAGAAAATGGTAATACGTCAGCACAATGTTCATATCCGCTGCATATTCTGTAATCTCATTGAAAAGCATGTCATGCTCTTTTAGCGGATGCACCATACACCGATGCTTCTCATGAACCGTCTTTGGCTCATACAAGGAAGTGAGCAGCGTCACAAGAAATGTCATATCATATGTGAGTGTAACCTGACCTCTGAGTCCATGTCGTTCTTCCAGCACATGACACAGTCCACAGTAGTATGCCTTATATTTATAAAAATCTTTCATCTTCATCTCCGGCTTATATGCCGTCACATATCCGAACATTTCCGTCTCCTTTCACTCCACTGTTCAGCATTATATCATAACTGCATTCTAAATGTTGAGAAATTTCTTAAAAATTCTATGAAAATATCGAAAGAAGCACCGCCCCCACAATTCAAAGATTGCAAAACAGTGCTTCCTAACTGCGCGATCAGGGGTTCGAACCCTGGACACCCTGATTAAGAGTCAGGTGCTCTACCAACTGAGCTAATCGCGCATTTTTCTTTATTTTGTTTTTGTGTTTCCTTAACACAAGTGATATTATATAACAGTTTTTTCAGAGAATGCAAGCAATTTTTTTCAAATTTTTTATCAAATTTTTTGGAAATATTTTTTGGCGTGGTCGGAGATCACATTTCTTCCATATAATCTCCGGCCGTTCCGCAAACTATTTTCCCGGACAATTACTCTGCCTGTTTATGCAGTGTAACCCTCGTCCATGACTTCATTGACCTGATTGATCACAATAAATGCCTGCTTATCAATCTCAAGCACAAGTTCGTTCAGCTTCGGTAATTCTCTTGACGATACGACTGTCATGATTGCAAAAGAATCTTTTTCTGAGATATCCAGATTCCGTCTTGAAGAAGGTAGAACCTCTGTCCAGTTTTCTCCTGGATCACTTTATTGATCTCTTCGTAATGATCGCTGATGATCTTTACCTGCATCTGTGTCTTACCCATAAGAAGCACTTTGTCTACCAGTGTTGAATAAATTAGAACAAGTAAAATTCCGTATAAGATCCGCTCTTTGTCTCTGAAGGACATCTGAATGATCAAAATTGTAAAATCAAATACATAGAGCCCAATAGATACCGGAAGTCCGAATTTCTTATTTAAGATCAGCGGTGGGATGTCCATACCTCCAGTGGAAGCTCCGGCTCTGATGACAAGCCCAACTCCAAGTCCCAGCATCAGTCCTGCAAAAATACTTCCGAGCAGAAAATCATCTGTCATATTTTGAATAAACTGTACTTTTTGAAACTGCGATAAGATCCACGGGAAATAAAACGTACTGATCAGCGCTGTGAGCGCAAATGATTTCCCGAGAATCAAGATTGCCAGGATAAACATTACTATATTAAAAATTGCAACAGACAATCCGATCGGCAGACCGAAATAATGTTCCAGTATCAACGCAATTCCTGTTGTTCCTCCTGTGATCAAGTCATTCGGCAATACAAATGCGGCAATTCCGCAAGAATAGATCGTATTTCCGATCAGCACCCACATAATTCTTTTTAAGCTGAAGACTTCTTTTAACTCTGCTTTTGTCGCCTCTTTCATGGTCCCACTCCTTCTCTTTAATCATTTAGCCGGATAAAGTGAAAAGAAGCAGGCCTTCCCGACCTGCTTCTTTTCTCTATATTCACTTCTGACTTTTCCGACTCTTCTCATGACAGTATACCTTCTTCTGCTTTTCTAAAGTATACTCTATCATTTTCAATTCAAATATTCAAGAACGAAATCGGACTTCCCAAAATTTATTTTTGGAAACGATCCTATTCTTTCATCCGCTTGATCACTTCAGACGGGTAAATTCTTCCCTCTCCTTTTCCTCCAGCGCATTGGAAATAGAATACACAAGTTGCTGTATAAGTCGGTATTGTGATATTCTTTAATGCATTGGCACGTTTCTGTGTCTTCTTAATATTTCCCGCAAGGCGGTACGCAGCATTCTCTACCATCGACAATTTGATTGTCAGATCTTTTACCTGCTTAAAGGCCTCACGCGCCACATCAATGGATTCTTTTGTCGTACTGAAAGAATAAGTCGGCGCCTCCATCTCCGGCGTATAAGTGACCAATGGAATTTCTGTTCCCATAATACTTCGGCTTTTGATCCGGATTGATTTTTCAATTGGAACGGTGTAGGCAATCTGAGATACGAGATTGATCCCATGTTCGATGTTCGCACGCTGCAGACATTTATAAGCATATGTGAATGTCGAATCAATTTTCTCCTGAATCTCTTTTGCCTGATCAATCAGATCCATCAGCTCACGGATCAGAATATTTCGTTTCTTGTCCATCAGCTCATATCCCTGATTCGCAAGTGCCAGAGAATTTTTTGCAAGAATCAGATTTCCTTTTGTGGGAAATGTACGTGGATCCATAACACACTCGGCTCCTTTCCAGATATTCTAATCTTCTTCTCTTTCTTTTTTTATGCTTCCTTCTTCTCGTAGAAGCGTTCCAGAATCTTCGTGTCAATTCGGTCAAGCTCTTCTCTTGGAAGCATACGAAGCAGTTCCCATCCAAGATCCAGTGTCTCCTCGATCGTCCGGTTTTCTTCCATACCCTGTCCGATGTATCTTGCCTCAAATTCCTTACCGAATTCGAGATATTTTTTATCAATCGGCGAAAGTTCATCTTCTCCGATAACCGATGCAAGGTTTCTCGCCTCTCCTACTTTTGCATAAGAAGAGAACAGCTGATTTGCAAGATCCTGATGATCCTCCCTCGTATATCCTTTTCCAATACCATCCTTCATCAGACGGGAAAGAGATGGGAGGATATTGATCGGCGGATAGACAGACTGTCCATGAAGGTTTCGATCGAGAACAATCTGCCCCTCGGTAATGTATCCTGTAAGGTCTGGGATCGGATGCGTAATATCATCGTTTGGCATTGTCAGAATCGGAAGCTGTGTCACAGAACCGTTGACACCTTCCACGATTCCGGCGCGCTCATAGATTGTTGCCAGTTCGCTGTATAAATATCCCGGGAATCCCTTTCTACTTGGAATCTCTCCTTTGGAAGAAGATACTTCTCGCATCGCCTCCGCAAAAGATGTCATGTCTGTGAGAATAACAAGAATGTGCATGTTCTTCTCAAATGCAAGATACTCTGCCACAGTCAATGCTACCTTCGGTGTGATCAGACGTTCTACCACCGGATCATTTGCGAGATTCAAGAACATCGCAACGTGATCGGCAACCCCGCTCTCTTCAAATGTTCTGCGGAAAAATTCTGCAACATCATGTTTCACACCCATCGCCGCAAATACGATCGCAAACTGTTCATCCGAATCATCTCCCAGCGACGCTTGTTTTACAATCTGTGCCGCCAGCTGGTCATGCGGAAGTCCATTGCCGGAGAAAATCGGCAGCTTCTGTCCTCGGATCAGTGTGGTGAGTCCGTCAATCGCTGAGATTCCTGTGCGAATGTAGTTACGCGGATATTCTCTCTTTACCGGATTTAACGGAAGTCCGTTGATATTTCTGCGGAGTGTGGAAGTGATCGGTCCGAGATCATCGATCGGTTCCCCGATACCGTTAAATGTACGTCCCAGCATATCCGGTGACAATGCAACTTCCATCGGATGTCCAGTCAGCTTTGTATGCGTATTAGTCAGGGACATATTTTCTGTCCCCTCAAACACCTGGATCACCGCTTTGTCCTCGTAGATTTCAACAATACGTCCGATCTTTTTCTGATTGCCCTCTACAACAAACTCTACGATTTCTTCATAGAAAGCATTTTCTACGCCCTCAAGCACGATAAGAGGGCCGTTGATATTACTCAGTCCTAAATATTCTATTGCCATGACACAGCCTCCTTATGCGTTCTTTTCCATAATACGGTCATAAAATTGATCGATGGCTTTCATGTAGTCATCAAACATTTCCAGTTTATCATTCGGGACATCATACTTGATCGCTATGACACGCTCAAAGATGTCTTCCTCTTTCAATACCGAGATTGGCATTCCCATCGTGATCAATGCCTTTGATTTATCATATAAGTGAAGGATGACCTCCATCATTTTAAACTGTTTCTCCAGAGAGACACATGTATCATCTGCATGAAATGCATTCTGCTGTAAAAATCCAAGACGAATCACTTTTGCAATCTCCAGTACCAGCTTCTGATCATCTGGAAGCACATCGCTTCCGATCAGTTTTACGATTTCCATCAGACTGCTCTCCTGATTGAGAAGTGCCATCATCTGATTCCGGTAATCAATAAATTTATCTGAGACATGTTTTGCATACCACGGTGCAAGATCCATCAGATACTCACTGTAACTTGTCAGCCAGTGGATCGCCGGGAAATGTCTGGAGTATGCAAGACTCTTATCCAGTCCCCAGAAGCAGCGGACAAATCTCTTTGTATTCTGTGTAACCGGCTCAGAGAAATCTCCACCCTGCGGAGATACCGCACCGATGATCGATACAGAACCATCTGTTCCATTTAAATTGTGCATCATTCCGGCACGCTCGTAGAATGCAGAAAGTCTTGATGCAAGATAAGCCGGGAATCCTTCTTCTGCCGGCATCTCCTCCAGACGTCCAGACAACTCACGGAGCGCCTCCGCCCAACGAGAAGTGGAATCTGCCATGATCGCGACATCATATCCCATATCACGGTAGTACTCTGCAAGTGTCAGACCTGCGTAAAGACTCGCCTCACGGGCAGCCACCGGCATGTTGGATGTATTGGCGATCAATGTTGTTCGATCCATCAACGGATTTCCTGATTTCGGATCCACAAGCTGAGTAAACTCTTCCAATACCTGTGTCATCTCGTTTCCACGCTCTCCACATCCAATATAAATGATAATGTCGGCATCCGACCATTTTGCGATCTGATGCTGTGTCATTGTCTTTCCAGTACCAAATCCACCAGGCACACAGGCTGTTCCGCCCTTCGCGATTGGGAACATCGTATCCAGAATACGCTGTCCGGTCACAAGCGGCTTGGATGCCGGAAATCTGTGATGCGTCGGTCTCGGCACACGAATCGGCCATTTCTGTGTCATCGTAAGGTCGATCGTCTTTCCACTCTCCAATTCCACCGTCACAAGTGGCTCATCGATCGTGTATTCTCCATCCGGCACTACCTTTGTGATCATTCCGCTGATATTTGGAGGAACCATACATTTGTGCACGATTGCCGCCGTCTCCGGAACTTCCGCGATAATGTGTCCGCCGTGAACCTCGTCCCCGACAGAAACCGTCATATGTGTGCTCCAATTTTTTTGTCTTATCAAGTGAGTCTACACTGACACCCCTGCTGATATATGCACCGGAGTTTTCAGCGATACGCTCCAACGGTCTTTCAATTCCGTCAAAAATGTTGTTCAAGATTCCTGGTGCCAGTGTGACAGAGATCGCATCTCCACTCGCCTCAACCGTTTCACCCGGCCGAAGCCCTGTCGTCTCCTCAAACACCTGGATCGTTGTCCGTTCTTTATCAAGGGCGATCACTTCCCCGACAAGTCTTTCCTTCCCAACATATACCATTTCCGACATCTTAAATCCCGTGTTTCCTTTCAGGTAAACAACCGGACCATTGATCCCGTAAATCTTTCCCGTTCTAAGCATTTTCTTTCCCTCCTAAAAACAAGAATTTCTCGTATTCTTCTGCAAGGGACGCCTTAAAGGAGTGATCGATCAGAATGTTCTTCGCATGGATGACTGCCCGGATCCCTCCGATAAAGTCTTCTCTGCTGACGGTCAAGGAAGCTCCCGTGCGCTCTTCTAATTCTGCTTTTTTATCTTCATCTGTCGGATTAATATAAATCGTCACCTGTTCCCCGCCGGCAAATGCCATTGCTTTGTGGATATAAGAAGACAGAAGTTCTGTGTACGCTTCTGTCTGCATGTATTCATCTACAAGAACATGCACTCTGCGGAACAGTCTGTTCTTTAACTCTGTCTGGCATTTTCCCTGCTCACGCTTCAGATCAATCTGGGATTTTGCCATGGCTTTGTTGACCTCATGCTTTGCATTTGCCGTCTCTGCCTTCAGCTTCAGTTCTGCCTGTCTGAGTGCAGTCTCTGTATGCTCGTTATAAAGTTTTTCCAGCGCTTCTTTGTGATTCTGGATGATTGCATTTCCCTGGGCTCTCGCCTCTTCCATCGAAGCTGCCTGCAAGTTTTCAATTTTTTCTTCTAAAGTCATGTCATCGCCCTCTGTTTCATTATAGTTTCAGCCCGATGGCTTCATTTACATAGGATGTGATAAAGTCCTTCTTACGGCCGGTTCCGTGCCTGTCAGGGATCTCCACGAGCAGAGGCATCTTTCTCTTCAATTTAATATCATCAATAATCTCCGGGAATTCCCGTCCGAATTTTTCGGTCAGAAGGACAATTCCTACTTCCTTATCTTTGATGACATTCTGAAGCGCCTCATAGAGTTCGCCGCGCTCATGCACGACGACTCCGTCTACACCCGCAAGACGCATCCCTGTGTAGGTATCTACATTATCACTGATCAAATACATCTTCATCGGCTTATAATTTACCTAAGATCATGAAGGAGATGATCAGACCATACAGGCAGACACCTTCTGCAAGACCTACGAAGATCAATGATTTACCAAGTACGCTAGAATCTTCACTGATTGCTCCAAGAGCAGCGCTAGCAGCACTGGCAACGGCGATACCACCACCGATACATGATAAACCGGTAACAAGAGCGGCAGCGATATATCCAAGACCTGTTGCGATAGAAGCAGAAGTAGCAGCTTCTGCAGCCTGTACATTTCCTCCGAACATCATGATCGATGCCACAAGAAATGCTCCAAAATAGAAGAATGCGTTTGTTCCGATTGCTCTTTTATAACGCTTCTTGTTTTTCTCTCCGATCAGATAATATCCGAATGGAAGAATGATACTTAATACTAAAGTTGCGATCAGAATTAATTTTGTTGCTAATGTCATAATAATAGCCTCCTAATGAAATTTTCCTATTGTTTCTTAATGATTTTGTATGGTTTAAATTCTCGTCCATTTCCTTTGTAGAAACGACTGAACATCTCATAATACTCAAGACGGAGTACCTGGATCCCTACAATCAGCCCTTCCATACCGCATACGAACAGGTTACCGAGTACAACGATCAGCCAGTTCGGTGTCCCCGCCTCAGCGCCTGCAAGCATCAGGACCACTTCCATCATCGCCGCATGGCTGACAGCAAATGCCCCGATACGGACAAACGATAATGTGTTTGAGAAATAACTCAGTAATGTTTCAAATAATTCGAAAAATCCTTGCACAAAGAACATCACTTTTCCTTCTGTCATCTTCTCAGTGCTCTTTTCAATTTTCTTTGCCAGAGGCTCTTTCAATACCATCAGAATCAAAGGCACTCCAAACATCACTGCCATCACGATTCCTGCCGGTGTCTTATGCCCTGTCATAAACAACACAAGAACCGCTGTCACAGAACCGTAAAATACAAGTCCGGCAAGTCCGTTCGCATCAAACCATGCGTTTTCCGCATCGTGTGCCCTGAGAGCATTGATAATGTGAAACACCATCGATAACAGGATAATTCCCATACCAAATGCAACTGCGACAATAAATACTGTATTCAGCTTTCCAATAAATGGAAGATTCGTCATATGGGAGATTGGTCTTAACCATTTTGCCTCGATAATATCTTCAAATCCGAAAATACTTCCGAACATCCAGCCAAAAAATGTAGAGAACAGTCCAGCGACAGATACAATTCCCGCAAGGTTCAGTTTCTTCCACTTATAAAGGATTGCTCCTCCAAGGAACAGACAGAGACCCTGTC
>ENA-OQCW01000366-OQCW01000366.1-human-gut-metagenome-genome-assembly--contig:-NODE-366-length-29053-cov-4.807682_pt1 | contig 29053 bp, 28 predicted proteins | sample MGYA00242767_ERZ504593 | MGnify/ENA primary metagenome ERZ504593 (study PRJEB26092, sample SAMD00036307) | human gut metagenome | host: Homo sapiens | study: EMG produced TPA metagenomics assembly of... | reverse complement strand
TTTTCATGTATTATAAAAAGAGTCCAATTGGACTCTTTTTATAATACTAATAATTGCTTATCAATTCATTCTCTTTAAGCATTTCTTACCCATTTTCCAGATGCGTCTACATAATATCCATCAATCCATTGACTAGCTGCCATACTTCCATCAGACTGTACATAATAGTCTCCAATCCACTGTGAGACTGCCATACTTCCGTCACTATTCAGATAGTACCATTTTCCTCCGATAGATGCCCAGCCTGTCTCCATACTTCCGTCACTGTTCAGATAGTACCATTTTCCTCCGATAGATGCCCAGCCTGTTTCCATACTTCCATCACTGTTCAGATAGTACCATTTTCCTCCGATAGATGCCCAGCCTGTTTCCATACTTCCGTCACTATTCAGATAGTACCATTTTCCTTCGATGAATGCCCAGCCTGTTTCCATACTTCCATCACTGTTCAGATAGTACCATTTTCCTTCAACTGCTACCCAACCTGTTTCCATAATTCCAGCTTCATTAAAGTGGTACCAATATCCATCAATTGCGTGCCAACCTGTTACTTTGTTTCCATCTTCGTAATATTGCCATCCCTCTTCTGTCTGTTTCCAACCATTCTCTGGCTTTCCACTGTCTGTAACAAATGTAACTTCTCCACCTTTAGAAATATTTCCGGCTAAATCTACTGCATAAACGGTATAAGTATATTCTTTATTTTTTTCTAAATCTGTAAGCAAATAATAATCTGAATCCGCATCAAATGTTGCAATAATATCTGTTCCATTTTTCAACTGATATTCAACAACACCTTCATTGTCTTCTGCCGGAAGCCAACGAATCTCTGCTGTTGTTTCTGTAATATTTTCTGCTCTGACTTGTGGTGCTGTAGGAGCTTCTGTATCAGAATAGTTTCTTGTACCTTCAAGCCTTGCTTCTGCTGCTGATGCAAAGTTGCCTACTGATTCAACGGCTAATAATTTCACGTATTTTGCTTTTACCGGCGTATCAAAGCGAACTACTTTTACATCTGAGTTTGCTTCCCATTCTCCTTGTGCAACAGGCTCACCCCATGTTTGATTATCATTACTTACATAAATTGCATATTTTGTAATAACACCATTTGCCGCTCCTGAACCACCGTTTGCTTCACGAGGTGTGTATACATATCCTGAAATAGTATAATCATTTTTCAATTCCAATGTTAAATATCTTTCAGAAGGTGTACATCCATTCCATGATGTATGCCAAATAGTGCCTGTTTTTCCATCTAAAACATTTTCAGGTATATCATTAGAATTTTCTGTTTCAGAGGAACCTGCAGATGCAGCTAAATCTTCCACAGGGATTGTGAAATCTTCTTCTCCTTCTGTCAGCTCAACTGTATATACCTCAGATTGTTCTTTATCGTTTTCGGTAATTACAATTTGATCTCCTGCATTTAATCTTACTCCTCCTGCTAAAACTGCAGATCCGCGTTTAATTTCTGCCGTAACTCCGTTTTCGATAATTATATTTTCCATAAATAATCTTGCTGTAACTTTTTCATTTACGTCTAAAATTACTTTTTTCTCATTTTGATCAATTGTATATTTTTTAGATAGCATTTTCAGGGAGCTTTTACCTGATTCATACGCGCCAATATCAGGAATTCCGACAACTTCATTTCCGAAATAATCACGTCCACCATTATCCGCAACAGGCATGCCTGCATTTAATGCCGGTGAATCTTCCTGAAGTTCATAACAGCTCAAATCCACTTTATCTCCTGGATATTTTCCTGTACCACCTGTTCCCGGTGCTTTCAGCTTAGGGTCTACAAGCATATTTGGTGCACCCTCATTATCATTCTTTGGTGCATTACTAAATCCATAGAAAATATTGCTTTCCCAGTCAATTGCACCATCGCCAAAAGTATTTGCCTCTACATTTTCTTCTCCATCATAATAGAAAATATTATTGTAAAACTTCATGGTCTCATAAGCAGACGCGGCGCTGAATAAGAACAGTTTCTCGCCCTTTAAAGCTCGCTCCGTCATATAAAATGTATTATTGTAAACTTCTGTTCCATAGTTTGCAGCATAAATGTCAAACATACCCTGTCTTGGATGTGCATAATCATTCTGGCTGATATTGTAACGAATAATGCCGTCAAAACTTCTGTAGTTGTCACTGACATTACATAACATCATAAAACCGCCCTTATTGTCGTGTACATAATTATACTGAACCCATGTGCGATCATTTAATGCATCAATTTCAATACCCTGAGAGTCGTTAGATGCAACTGCTCCTGCTCCGCTTCGAATATCATAAACTTCATTAAACTGGAATGTAGTGTCATCTGAATTCCAGTTGAACATTCCTACTGCTGCACCACCGCCTTCTGTTGCCGGTCTTAAACATGTTCTGGTTACAAGGTTTTTCTCTGCAACTGCATCTTTACAGTTATCGATAATCAAACCATCTCCGTCAACATCATGAATATAGTTGTTTCCTAAATAGAAATCTTCATAAGGGAAATAATCATATCCCTTTGTTCCATAATTAAACGGTCCCCATTTTTCATCTGTACGATAAGACCATGGTGTCAGGAAGTTAATTCCTGAGCGTCCTACATCATATATTTCACAATTTGTAATACGAATATCATTAATTCTGGTAGGTGTTGAATTTTCTCTGTTTCTCTGTTCGTTTGTAATGACATTCATTGTAATACCACCGGAAGATTTACCAATATTCGTTCCCGGTCCATGAAAACCATGAATTTCAACATTATCAATGTAAAAATGCTCTAATTCTCCGATATCTTCTCCGGCAATATTGATACCACTACGATATACATCATTTTTACTATTTCCGATGTAAACATCACTGCCCTTGGTGATATAATCTTTTCCTCTTGGGTCTACGATTTCAAGATCGCTTACTTCCCAGTATTCTTGATTATAAAAGCGAATAACATGATTCACTTTCACATTTTTTACCATAGCATTTGCGCTCATTAAATACGGAACTGTCCAATTTTCTCCCGGCATTAATTTCGGTTTCGCTTCTCCGTCACCATAGCTGCCGATTTTAATCGGATTTCCATCTTCACCTGAGCCCTGTGGTTGAAATGCCCCTACGAAAGTTTCTCCTTTTTTAAAACGAATTTCATCACCCGGAATAAAAGTAAGTGTATTTAGTTTATCAATTGTCTGAAATGCCTCTTCTGGTGAAAGACCATCATTGCCATCTGATCCGTTTGTACTATCCACATAAAAAACCTGACTCTGTGTTACCGGGATTTCAAAAAATCCTGATACAGGAGTCTGCTCTTGATAGGCAACCTTTACTTCCACCTTCTGAGCTTTCTCTGCACTTCCACGCATTTTATCAAATACAACAGTTATTGCTGCATTTTCCTTATCATAAGTAAAATCATTTACTTTCAGCGGTGTTTCTTTTTCTCCATCCACCTGATATTTCCACGTAAAGTCTCATTTACCGGTGTAACTGTAGGATTTTTATCTAATGCTACTGTTATTTTCCCATTTTCTGCCGTTACATTTTTAATAGAAGCATTTACAACTTCTTCCCCTGATTTTTCCACAGTAAAATCTAATGGGATATTCTGCCCTTTATATGTAAGGACAACATCTACCTGCTGTACTTACAGGAGCCTTTTGTATTTCGTCAAACTTCAATACTAACGTGTTTTCATTCAAATCTTCCTGTGTCAATTTTAATTCTTTGGGTATAGATGCATCAATGCTTGTTTTATATGTAGCAGAAAATGCATTTACATCTGGAATTGCTCCTTCACGAAAAATAACTTCTAACTGTCCGTTTTCGATACTTACTTTTTGAATATCACTTTTAATTTCTACAACAGCATCATCAAAATAAGATACGACACCGCCGGTTGCTTCTATCCACTCATATACACGAGCGTCTTTTGTTCCACTATACACAAAGTCAAGCGTATATTCTTTCCATTCTGTGGAATCAATCTTTACTTTTATTTCGTCCCCACCATAATTTTTTACACCAAGCCAATGTTTCGCACTTTCGCTATTTGAAGAAAGTTTTGCCCAAACACGAAACGTATAGGTCATACCTTCTTGCAGTCCGGGAATATCCTGCTCTAAGGATGTATCATTTTTAGATAATTTTACAGAGGTCTTTCCTCCATGCGCCTGTTCTGTTGTCTTTTCTGCTGACAGCCATGCGTGCCAATTTCCTGCATGAGACTGTCCATTAGCAGGACTTAATGGTACATCTTCTTCAAAGGTGGAATTTTTAGACAAATTTTCATTGCTGTAAACAGACTCTGCCGATACGTTTCTCATTCCTGAAATCACCGGCATTCCACTGGTTGCCGATACTGCTACTGCCATAAAAAGTGCCAGTATTTTTTTCTTATAATTTTTCTTTACCATACCCTCTTCTCCTTTACCTGTGTCTACACACTTATTTTTCTATTCGAACTCTGCCGGATTGTTCTCCGCCAAAGTCTGAATCAATTCTGGATATAATTCTGTACGAATATAACTGTATATTACAGCGTTCTGATTTTCCTCAAATCCACTCGTCTCATTTTTTATTTCTTTTATAATAACTTCCCTTTCTTGGCTGTCTTTTTCATCTCGATATAAATCATTTATATTGCCTGTTTCAAGAAAATCAGCTAAACCTATATCCGATTTCCCAAGAAAATTTAATTGTTCTCTATCTACTTTAATTGTTTCCTTTTCACCGTCCTGAGTAACTTCATACACGACTTCAGAGCGGATATTCACCTTATTTTCATCTTCTTCATAATATTTTTTAGCAGCCTTTATCATAGTTTTATCTGTGTTTTGCTGTAAATAATTACAAATAGCAATCTCTAAATTATCCAATTGATATTGAAAAAACGTTTGCAGTGTAAATTTTTCTAAACCATACACCTTTTCATCATTTGCTATCTTAACTTTTCTGGAGTCGTTTTCCTGTTCCATTTGTAACTTTAAATGTTCAAAAGAATATGGAGCACAAAGTCCTAATTTACTTCCTAAATAAAACTCTGCATTTACATAATTTGCATATTCTCTAGTTTTCTTATCCAAATACTGCTGATTTTTTTCCTTTGGATTTTGTTTTTCAACAAAAGACTTGTAAAATTGAAACTCCTCTTGACTAATTATACGTGTATACCCTTTATAGTCTTTTATCTGTGATACTATCTTAGGTATCTTTTCCTTACCAACTACATCTTTGATTAAAAATCCAATCAAAAATAGCATTGCAAGCAACACAAAAAAACTTGCACAAAACACTCTTTTTTTATTATTCAATGCCATTTCCAACCTCCTATCCCATTTTTTATTTATAGTACTTTTAACAATTCTAAACATATACATACCGGTTATTCTACTATTTTTTTATAATTTTTAACCCTAATAAATAACATTTTGCACAACATTTTTATACATATTATTATACTAAGTTACCTTTTCTATTGCTCGCACAATCCCCTCCTTTTAAGACATTTTTTTGTATAATTCGGAACTCTCTGTTTACTTTTCACCTTTTTTCTTCTATAATTTATTCATATATTTCAAACAGGAGGACACTATGAAACAGGAAAACAAGTATCTACCTTTGTGTGTTAATTTTATTTCAGGAGCTACTATACAATATCGAAACAATCACTATCATTTTCCAAAACATCTTCATACCAGCTGTGAACTTTATTTAATTAAATCTGGCACCTGTTCTATGACTGTAAACAATCAAGTTATCCAGTGTAAAACAGACGATTTCGTATTTCTTCTTCCTAATGTTGTACACTCCTTTTATTTAAATAATGACGACTCCTGCGAGTTTTATCATATTCACTTTTCCTCAGAACTTCTTTCTCAGATTACTCTAGAAGAACATTCCTCTATAAATTTATTACATTCCCTGTTCTTTTGCTGTTCTTCTTTACATAAACAAACAGTAACTCCAGAAATTAAAAAGGCAATCTGCTCTATTATTGAACTCTATAATTCATCTCATTCTTTAATTGATGCAGCTGGCATCAATTTATATCTGATTCATCTCGTATTACTGATTTTAAAATCATATAGTGACATATCTATTACACAGATGCCTGCCAAAATACAAAGTCAATATATTGTTTTTGCACTACATTACATAGAAAAAAATTATATGAATAAACTGATGATTGATGATATTGCAAATAAGCTCAATATCTCCGGTCGATATCTAAGTAAAATTTTTTCTCAATATATGCATATTTCTCTTGGAAATTATATCAATATATACCGAATTAATCAGGCAATTAATTTTATGTCTACGACTGATCTTACACTCACAGAAATATCAGGTATGATAGGATTGAAAGATTCCCAACATTTTTCTAAACTTTTTTTCAACATTATAGGAATAACTCCTTCTCAATACCGAAAATTTCTTTTAAAAAAATAGGAATGAATGGAGCAGATTTCTCCGCTCCATTCATTCCTGAATAAAATAGATTTTGTTCTTTACTTCTTCAATCCCTGAATTCCACTTAAAATTTTCGCAGCATAATTAACATCTCCTGCCCAACCTGTTCCGTAGGGATTATTCGGAATACTCAACCATTCTACATAAGGAGCTTTACCCCTAAGCCATTCTCCCCATCTTGGGTCAACACATTCATTTTTCAACGGCTCCGTGTTTGCGTAACATTTCAAATGCTGAACATGTGCTCGAATACCAATTCTTACATTCTCAAAAGAATTGCCACTCACACCATTTCCAGAAGCTCCCAAGCCTGCAAAATTAAACTGTTCGATTTTCACACTTCCGCCAAATTGGAGAAATCCCGTTTCAATCATAGCTTGTACAAATGCAACTTCAGCCTTGATTCCTTCAGTTTTACATTCTTCATAATATATTTGACAAAATTCTTCAATTGTGGCTGCACCGCCTACCTTTAAAGCTTCAGCAGGATAAGCTTTACCGCTCTTTTTATAATAATTTACCATCTGTGCTACTGTAACAGAACTATTTCCCGCTATCTCATAACGAGACACCACAGTATCGTTTGTTGGCGGTTTTGAAGACGGATTACTATTCAATTCACCTGTACTTTCAAAATAATACCAGATATTATCTATATTTTTCCATCCGGTCTGTACAACACCGTCCTTATCCATATAGTACTTTTTCCCTGCTATGTCCTGCCAACCTGTCATTTTCTTTCCATAACTATCATAATAATATCTTTTCCCGGCTATGTCCTGCCAACCTGTATACCAAGCCCCTGTCTTCTCATCCAAATACCATTTTTCACCTGCTATTGTCTGCTCTCCTTTTAGTAAATAGCCAGAATTATTAAAGTAATACCACACATTATCAATAAACTGCCAACCTGTCTGCATTACTCCGTTTTTATCAAAATAGCATTTTTCTTTTCCAACATTCTGAAATCCAGTCTGCATCACTCCACTAATATTCATGTAATACCAGTGCCCATCAACGAATTGCCAGCCTGTCTGCATCGCTCCACTCTTATCCATATAATACCAGTTTCCATCAACCAACTGCCAACCTGTCTGCATCGCTCCACTCTTATCCATATAATACCAGTTTCCATCAACTGCTTGCCAGCCTGTCTGCATCACTCCGCTAATATTCATGTAATACCAGTGCTTCCATCAACTGCTTGCCAACCTGTCTGCATCGCTCCACTCTTATCCATATAATACCAGTTTCCATCAACTGCTTGCCAGCCTGTCTGCATCGCTCCACTCTTATCCATATAATACCAGTTTCCGCCAATTGCCTGCCAGCCTGTTGTCATATTACTGTTAGCATCAAAATAATACCATACATTATTTATAAGTTTCCATGTGCTCGTTGCATACCTTCCAAGTCCCTCTTTCCATTTCCAGTATCCATCTGTGAATTCCCACTCACCCTTTTTTAAACCATAATAATTAATAATTCCTGCCGCATCAGCTTCTCCTAGCTTTCTAAGATTTTCTTCTGTTTGAAACCATTTCGCATCTGATGCGTTCGATACAAACGCATGCTCAATAATCAAACCTGGAAATCCATTTCTTTTGGAATGTCTTATTACTGCATAGCTTTCGTCACTTTTCTCACCGCGATTTTTAATCCCTAATTTTGCAAGCTCCTCTACAATATCTTTTGCCAGATTCTGAGCGCCTTCTTCACCTTTCGGATAATATACTTCTGCACCGTGTGCTGCACTGGAATCGGAAGAGTTAATGTGGAAACTAATAAATGCATCTGCATCTTTTGTTTTTGCCCACTCTACACGTTTTAGTATATCATCTATACTATTGGTACCGGGAAATGGACAGTTACCATCTGTTCGTGTCATATATACAGATACGCCTGCATACTGCTCCAATACTTTTTTACAGTATTCTGCAATTTTTAAAGTTACAATTTCCTCTCTAACACCATTTGCAGACGCTCCTGCATGTATGCTTGCGTCATGTCCCGGATCGAGCACAATTACTAAATTCGAATCCCGTACATCTCTTTTGCTCCTGGAAAATGGTTCTGCCTGTTCAGAAAGTGCATCTGCAACACTTTTCTCAATTGTTGGAATATGATTTGTTTCAATTGTAACAACTGCTTCTTCCGTAAATTGGCTTTCCATTTCTATGTAATCACTTTTTACATCTTCATTTACTTTCTCATCAACCCCAAAGTAAGCATCTATGTCAAGTTCTTCTGCTGTAAAAGTTTTTACGTCTGCATCAGTTGCAACGCTTACCTCTTTCACATGATAAATACCCTTTTCAAAACTATGTTCATACAAAAATAGTTCGTCTACTCTCTTTTCAGAGTTTAAAATTGTTTGTGCACCTTTTTCATCCTCTACAACTAAATTTATACTTTTGATTTCAGATTTATTTTCTCCCCATGAAACAACAATGTTCTGAGTATTTCCTACCTCTGTTTCTGATTCGTCAATATAAATATAATTCAATTCATTTTCAATTAACACTTGATTTCCATCTGCAGCATTTACAATATTCAAATTTCCCACTATCGGGCACGTAATCATCGTTCCTGCCATCATTGCGGCAATCCATCTGCTCAATCTGTTTTTCATCAATTTCCTCCTTTGTTCTATTCCGAAAACATTGTAATATTAACATTCTTATATCTAATCGTCAATTCTCTTTAACTAATTATTCTTCTTGTAAAAAATGGTAATACGTGTTTTCTTGTATGGTTCTTCAATCTATGATAAAATACAAACATATTTTGCAAAGTCTTTAGAAAATATTTCATTTATCACATAAGGAGCATTTATATGGTTATTTATAGAAAAGCTATTCCTGATGATTTCCCAAATATACTGAATTTTATTAACATGGTATTCAGTATGTCACACTGTCCCCACGATTTTCGCCAGCTTTTACCCAAACTATATGAAAAAGGACAAGAAGAGAAATCTATTCACTATCTTGCTTTAGAAAATGAAGAAATAAAAGCTTGTGTATGTGTTCTTCCCATTACCTTATGCTGCGAAAACAAAACAATCACCTGCGCTACTGTAGGCAGTGTTTCTGTTCATCCTTATTCAAGGGGAAAAGGATACATGCGCAAGCTCATGCATATAGCTATTGAGGATATGAAAAAGAGCAATATCTCTATGAGTACTCTTTCAGGTCTTAGAAACCGCTATCAATATTATGGATATGAAAAAGGGGGATTTGTTTTCCAATATTGCTTTACTCCAGATAATTTTCGCCACTGTCGTGAAAAATTCCCCAAACGCAAAATAACCCTGTGTCAAATTCAAGATACGGAAAATCCTTTACTTACTGAAATTCAGGCAATACAGGAAAATCAAATACTATTTGCTAAAAAAATCCTTCTGATTTCTTGGCTATTATGAAAAGCTGGAATGCAAAACTTTACGGTATATTAGAAAATCAGATGTGTAAGGGATATGTTGCCCTTCAAGGAAACCAGATATTAGAAATGCGTTTAACAGATAAGGCTTTACTATTTGCTTCTTTGGAAGAATGTCTAAAAGAAAGCGGTTCAAAGGAACTATTTCTAAGAATACTACCTTATGACACTTATCTTTTAAAAGAATGTACTCAACTTTTTGAATCCTTTACCATAGCTTTAGATGATAATTATATGATTTTTGATTATCCAAAAGTTTTAGATTTTTTCTTAAATGTTAAATCCAAATATACTTCTTTAAATTCCGGAAGTTGGGATTTTACCATAAAAGGACATGGGACTTTCCAAATTCAAGTAGATAACGGAGTTCCTTCTGTTACGCAATTAAAAGATTTAGAAGGGAAATCTTCCGTTAATTTTTCTTCTTTTGAGAGTATTTTGGCTCTGTTTGCTCCAAATTGTGCTATGGGATTACTTGAAACAAAATTGCCGGAAAATTGTAACTGGTTTCCGTTGCCGTTAGCACTATCACCTTTTGATAAATGTTAATTATAAATTTTTTGCATATTTTTTAATATACTAAATACGTTTCTGATAATATATATGAAAGGCTTGACAACATAATTTGCTGCCAAGCCTTATTAATACTTATGTAAGCTGAAATTGTTCCATAGGCATAGGTCTTCCAAAATAATACCCTTGAACCAAATCACACTTCTGTTCTTTTAAAAAATCCACGTATTCTCGAGTTTCTATTCCCTCAGCCACTACTTTCATATTTATCTGTCTTGCAATCTCAATGATACCTTTGCTTACAATTTTTCCTCTTTCCTTTTCTTCTTCGCTAAACATTTTCTGGTCTAGTTTTATAGTAGACACATGTAAATTTTTCAACATATTTAAAGAAGAATATCCACTCCCGAAATCGTCCATAGAACATGCAAAGCCACTGTCTTCTAATTTCTGCACAAGGTCAATCAGGACTCCGGCATCATCTAACATTACACTTTCAGAAATTTCAAATTCTATATATTTTTTTGGTACATGATGTCTTTCAAAAATAGGTAAAAACTTCTCATTAAAAAAGTTTTTAGCTGTAAAATGGGATTTCGAAAGATTTACAGAAATAGGAATTGGCTCTATTCCCTCATCCATCCATTTCTCAATCAATTCTAACACAGACTCAAAAACAAAGTAATCAATCTGACGCATAAAACCTGTCTGCTCAAACAATGGAATAAACTCATACAGCGGCATCATTCCTTCTACCGGGTCTTCCCAACGCACAAGAGCTTCTGCTCCGGCTAAAGTCTCCCCTTCCAGTTCATATTTAGGCTGTAAATAGACCTTGAAATGTTTCTTATCCAGTGCAGGCTGTGCCATATCCTGCAACTTCCGGTGATATTCCCTCTTATCTTGAAATGTATATGTATAAATTTCAAAATGTGTATTCCTATCTGAAGCATCTTCACTCTGAGTCCTGCAAAATTCTGCGCAATCCACTGCATTGGCATAAGTATCAGAATCTCCTTTTAAAATATATGCTCCGATGGATAAAAACAACTTCTGTTCTATATCTAAACCTTCCATAAAATATACTGCATCATCAAGCTCATAAACTCGCTTCATCAATTCTTCTTCATCTGCAACTCGCAAAAGTAGATAATAAGTATCTGTATTAATCCTGGCAATATATTCATTTTCCTTCAGTTTAGCCTTCAAAGCCATGTATACACTTTTTAAAATACGATCTCCCACATCCCATCCATATTGGGAATTTAATAAACTAAATTTCTTTATGTTAATGCACAGAAATGCAAATTGCTCTGTTCCCACCGATATTCTTTTATGAAAAGCATCCTGAAATCTGAATTCATTGGCTCCTCCTGTTATGGGATCTACAAAACGATGGGAGTCTTCCAGCATTTTATACTTCAAACTACCATATCCCCCTGCGAATGCCAATATGAAAAAGCATAACGGTATCACAATCTCTGCAAATTGCAAACTATGACTTTTTCCAATAAAATAAATATATAATACCAGAAAACATAAACACGCTGTAAAAAAAAGATAAAAAATGCCCCAGCAAACCTTTTGTTTCTTCTCAATATTCATCATCTTCTTCTCCTGTTTGTTATCAAAAGAAATACTTATGATACCTTAATATTATAACAATCCCTTGAAATAATACAATAGTTTCACCAGTCAATTCTGCTTGTAAGTTATGAAAAAAATTTCTGCAAAGCAGAATTCTCCGCCTGCGGTGGGTTGCCTTAGCAACATGATACCCGTCCACCGCAGTGCGAACCTCGCGGAGCATTTTTTATTTCATAGAACGAAATTTCCTATAAAATAAAAAAAGGCCTCGCTAATACGAAACCTTTCAAATTTTTCACTTGAGATTATACCCAAAACGAAATGCCCATATTGTAGAGACCATAAATAATCTCATTAATGCATAACCAAACAACATCCCTGTAATAAATCGTCTTAAATTTGTGCTCTCATAAGAAGTTACCAGTTGAACACCACCGTCCAAAATCATAGGTAACATTAAAACAGCAAAAATCCAAGATGAGCAGGAAATCATTGAAAATGTAATTAGGCATAAAACAATTCCGATAAGTTCTCCGGTACATCTGGCACAAATAGGAAATTGCCTTCCTTTCCAATGAAAAGAACGTTCACTTCTGCAATGACAGCCAAATATAATGGGAAGCCATTTATAAATCCACTGTTTCATAAAAGATTAAAATCCATAACTAGCCATACCAACTCCAACAATAGCCACTAAAACATACCAAAGAACACATAAAATTACACTGACTAACGCTCCGATTCCGGCAGCCTTGGCAGTTTTTGGTTTTGAATCTTTCCAAACAAGGAATAACACCAAGCCTACTATTGGAATACAACATCCCAATAATCCCCAAAGAAATCCACCATTATCTGTTGTCTGAGGTGCGGTATTCTGATTAGCTCCGCAGCTTGGACAAATTACAGTGTTATCATCAATCTGGTTACCACAATTTTTACAAAATGCCATAATAAATCCTCCTTTTTTCTATGAATGATTGTAAAATGCAAGTAAATTCTTGTATTTAATTTATACCATAAAATACAAATACAGTCTACAGAAAACGACAGAATATAAAAACATCTCATGTTTCTATTCATCTAAATATTAAACACATTCTATTTATTATGTTTAAATACATCGTATGTTCTTATTTATCATAAATGCTAATTCTTTCACTACTCTTAAATACATCTAACATTATCGTTACTAAATATTTCAAAATATATCCGGCAATCCTTAGACCACCTGATATATAAATTATTCCCCCTACTCAAATTCAGATGCGGATGGGATAATTCGGGTACTTTTCAGTACACATTTGTTTTGTATTTATATTCTCTGGATTTTATCTTATATTTTTCTCGCACCAAATTATTAAATCCAAAACAGAGACATTAAAAGCTATTTTTTCTGTTTTAATTTCTCTAATATTAAGAAAATATCTGGTTGTGTAGGCATGAACTTTACTCCACGCTCTAACATTCCCAAAACTTTTCTTGCTTTCTGCTCAATTACCTTTGCTGTATGTTCACTGGTCAGCATCAAATGATTTCCGGCAATCGTATACTCACGTTCTATGTATTCCTCTGTAATCGGAAACATATCTTGTATTAAAAATACACTTTCTCGACTATCATCCAGTTTCACAATATGCAAAATATCGCAAGGCTTCCTTGATTGTTCCTTTTTCTCTATTATTTTCCAAAACTTATCTATTCTGCTAGAAAGCGGTATCATCAATTCCCGTAGCATTATCTTCAAAACAATAATAATGTGGTCTATTGCCTGCCTTATTCCCCTTGAGATACGGATCAGGCATATCTTCAAAAAATCTGTCCTTTATGATATAAAACCCTGTTTTCTTCATTCGTTCCATCCTCTCTGTGGAAATATGGAAAAAGTCCCTCGCCTTTCGGCGAAGGACTAAACTTACAACCCAACCACTTATATACCGCATATCGGTCAGCGGTAAACTTTCAACCCGACCATTTATATACCACATATCGGTCAGTGGTAAACTTTCTTTGTACTAATATGCTAACAAGTACAAAGCGGAAAGTCAATAGAACTATCCATTAAAATTATATGATGTTTGCACAAAACTATTCGAATTCGATTTCAGAAACTATATATTGTGTCTAAAAAGATGATACATCGCCATATTTTGTATAATTATTCTTAATATTCTATGCATTCTTTATCGTTTTGGGACTTTTTGCAAGCATTTTGCAACCAAAGAATGTATGCACCCTATGTATCAGTTTTCACCTTTATACCTCCTATGCATCCTTTAAGGTAATTGCCTGAGCTACTAATCCATATTTCTTAAATTTATATCGGATAAAATTAGAAAAATTTTCCTCATGGGTTGATAAGATAATTTGGCAATCCGAAAACTCTCTTCTCAACAATTCAACAAATGAAATCATATTTATATCATCCATACATTGTATAGGATCATCAATCAGAATCGTTTTGATTCCATCACCTGCATAGATTTTATTTAATGCAAGAGAAAATGATAGCAAAACAGCTGACAACTGTCCCGAACTCATTGTATACAGAACATCATGTTCCTTACCTGGCGACTTAAATCTTATAGATTCTCCATCATTCTCCATTAAAACTCCTTGCCCGCCTTGGTAGGATTGTAACAATCGCGAAGAATATACAAAAAAAGGTATCTCTATTTCATCTATAATTTGCTTCTTGTATGCATCTATAGCCGTATTCAATGCGCTTGAATACTCCTTAAGCTGCACCTTTATTTCAGAAAGTGTTTCTCTCTGTTTTTCTAGTGCTTGGATCTCATCTCTTAATTTATCAAACGATTTATAAAACTGTAATAATATGTATTTTCGCTTTCGTTCAATATCATCTGATCCAATTTTATTTATAATATCATCCGTCATTCCGTACTTTTTTTGAATATTCACAAAATGATATTTTTCATCTGCGCTTAAATAATCGTTTGGAAATGAATTACCAATCTGTTGGCAATCTTCTAGTAATAAATTGATTTGTGTTTCAACATCATCAGTAAGTTCCTTTCTATCAGCAATAAGTCTTTCTTTTGACGTTTCTAATAATGGGTTTCCTTGATCTAACATGCTAACAAATTTTGCTTTTGTATCAAATTTACGATACACGCTTATTACTTCCATGTTCATAAGCTCATTTATTTTGTTTAGCAAAAAAATAAGGATATTTTTTTCTACTTCTTCTTTGATTTTTTCAACTTGAAGTGAATATTTCTCACCATCTTCTGCTAACAAATTCTGAATTATGTTCTTCGTTGATTCGAAGTGTTCTTCCAAATGTTCAGCATTGGACCAATCATAACCGCAATATGGGCATACCCCTGATTGCATAATTTTATTATGTTCGCGGTGAAAATTCTCTCTAATCTGAATCAAATTATTAAGCGCTTTTTGAAGCTTCCCTTGATTTTGGGAAATAGTTTGTAACAGCTCAATTTCCTTTAATATATTTTCATTCTCAACCAATCCCAAAATTTTGCACATCTTTACAAAATCAATATTTAGATAATCTTGACAGTCAATCTTTTCTTTCTGACTCTGCAAAAAGAACAAATTTTGGCTACATATTTCAATTTCATCGACTGATATAGGTTGTTTTTGAAGCAATGCCCATGCCCGGACAACATCTGCTCTATATTGCTCTGGAATATCATAAAACATTCTATATGCAAAATAATAAACATGACTATTCTTGTATTTGATATAGTTTTCTATTTCTTCCAGTTCCTTATCATACTGTGATACCAATTTTTCCGCATTAGAACTTGAAAAAACAATATATTCTTGATCCCATGGTCGTATCCCTTCAAGAAGTTGTTTATATTCAATATTTCCTTGTACTTGTTTATTAGGCTCAATCATTGTACTTTTCTTTTTATTGATTTCCATGTCAACTTGCTTAAAAAGTTTGTCTATTGCCTTATATTTCTCTTGTATATCCTTTTGTTTTTTTCTTTCCTTATCAACACCCAAAAGATTTTCAATAGTTGATGATCTAGACGACTCATTCTGTTTAAAATACGCCAATCGGTCCTCTTGGCGTATGTAATGAAACAAGGTAAATTGTTCAATATTTTGATGTCCAAATTTATTCTTTCTAAATTCATCAATTTGCTCTTGATCACAGGCATATCCTGCCCATGCATCAATTGAAATGTTATATGAAGGTAATATATAAAAGTCAATACTATCAAAAATATTTTTAGGATTTGCAACCTTTCCTTTTAAATTAACAGATATTACTTTTGCACCTATAACAAGAACCTCTTTTGTCTCTTTATCTTCAAATTCTGCCTTTAGTACTACATCCTTATCACTATTTTGCGCAAAAAAGACAGTCTGATAAGCAGACTTTCCATCAATTGATTCGCATTCCTTCACTCTACTAATCTTTCCGGTTATTAATAGTTCAACAGCATCAAATATACTTGTTTTACCATAACCATTCGGTCCATCAAACACAGATAAAAGCGCTTGACTGAAGTCAATTTCCTTGTGCGAAAACAACTTGTAATTTTCAATGTACAAACGTTTAATTATAATCATAACTTGTCCTCGCTTTCCATCCTAATTAGTTTATTCCAGCAATTACAAACCTCTTCTACATCAGAATAATCAATATTTTTTTCGAAAAACTCTGCAATTTTTATTTGATCTATATCTATTGGCTTCCTTGATCTGGTTCTCACTTTACCTATCTCTTGATTCAGAAAATGATTAATAGAATTTATATCTTTTGTCTCCACCGTCTTCATTGGAAAACAATGAATTTTTGTAACTAATTCCATAAAATATGAATAAATCGGTTCATTAACACAATTTTCCTTGTACCTTGCAAATTTACCAGTATCAGTAATGTATTTTTGAATCAAAGCAACAATTGTATTCTTACTACTATTCTCGATAATCCAAGCAGTAGCATTTTCTAACCCAACTTCATCATATGAAAACACATATTTTTTAAAGTAAAAAGGATCATCCTCTATTTTCACCTTTGAAAAAACATCCACATCCTCATCAACCTCATGCCTGCTTACTATATACAAAGAAGTATTCCTGTCCATTTCCGCTCGATGGTACTCTTTCCTTCTAAATTGTAAAGCTATTTCCTTTACTAAACCACCTTCGACAACGTAATGTAATAGCTTATTATCGCAATTTATAACCAAGAAAACTTGACTATCATTCTCATTAGAAACCAACACATTAACAACAACTTGCATCACGCTCTTATCATTTATTTTGTGCTCAACTATAAACTCATCTACAGAAACAAAATTCAGTTCTTTAAAGACATTAAGTATTATATTCATAGTATATTTTCCTTTCTTCAAATTTGGGATATGAAGTCTGTTAATTTGATAATCCTGGTATTTTTCAAATGAGCAATATGCTCAAACTTCTTTTTATTTAAGTTTTCATCTTCTATATCTCCTTTACCAATTCTCATATTAGCATCAACAACTGATTGGCAAGTCAGATTTTTACTGATAAAGAAATCATAATCCATAAGTAATTCATATAACTCTCTATTATTAGCTATATTAGAACAAATTGACTTGGGATCATCCAATAATTCATTCATCACAATTGTTGTCAAAACATATTGCACTGTCTCCTTATCAATATAGGTAATAGCTTGCTTTTCCGCTTCAAACGGCATAGCAATATCTCTAATACCAATCAAAAAAGGATCTCCAATATTAGCCCAACTCATGTAATTCGAAATCGTTGAAACCGAAAGTCCCTCACAATTATTAGGATTTGTCAGGATAAGAAACCGCTTCATCTCATCAAATGACATCTGTCCGATTTTATTTATCGCAGACGTCATAAGACATTTATCACATTTGCCTAAGTTGCAGCGTTCACAAAACCTATTTGAAATTGACGCAAATATTTCTTTCAATTGAAATTGATAGAAAAAATCGTCTGCCGTATTGATATCACCACATATTAGCCAGTCTAAAAAAAGACTCAACTTAATTTTCCTATCTAAATCTCCAGACTTATACAGCGGATAATTTAAATCTCTCTCAATAATGTGTTCATCAAGTTTTCCAAGAAGAAATAAATATCTATTATTAAGGTACCGATCACCAAGCCACAATGATGATAATCCAAAACGATATATACTATCCTTAATTTCCTCTTTTATAAGTTCTTCAATCCTATCTACTTCGCAATATAATTGAGACATGCCAGATAATTCATAGTTAAACAAACATATTTTATCAATTTGTTCTTCAGTCAATGAACATATAGCAATAATCTGTTTACGAGTTTCGCTTTCTAATTCATCCAACGCCATATCAATATTTTCCGCAGTTAATTTCTTTTGTGAACTATCAGCTTCTATAAGCGCCTTCTTAAGTTTACTTATAAAGTTCTCTGGACGTCCGTTATGTTTAGCATACAACTTTTGTTTTTTATTTTCATCGCTACGTGCTTCGTTTATTCTTAATAAAATTTTATTCAGTTCCTCTGGCGAGGAAATCAACTGCTTAACATAATCATGTACCGTTTTACCTTTGAAATCGATATCGGTTGTAGCATGCAAGAAAGCATTTTTGAGTGTCGGCATGGATTCAACATGATAAGCTAATCCTAGTAACGCACTATCATAATCCGCTGCATTCTTTGTTGCGTGATTCTTCACTTGATGTACATAATAATACTCATCCTTGCCATTCGTATGTCTTCCAATAGAAAAATCCTCCAAATATTCTATTTCAATAAAATACTCATCCAATACCATTCTATTATCACCAACAGAAAGAGTATTATCATATATCTCAAGAATCTGCTTTATTGCAAACAAAATCGCCAATTTTCCCTGATGATTGTATCCATTCCAACTATTGGATGCATCAAATATTACTCCCGGATTTTCTTTTGACATTATTGTTCCTCCTCATCTGCACAATTCCATCATAAACACTACTTGTCAAATTCTACATTAGTATTTATCTCCTTAATCCAGCCACTGTCATCACTCTCAAATAGCTTTATGAACTTTCCAAAATTACTGCTACCAGTAATAGAATCATCCGAATCCAAATCTTTCACTCGTCGACTCATATCTTTGTAATTCTTCACAGTAACATGTTCCATAACTTTCTGAATCTGGTCTGCTCTTCCTTTGTAATTCTCCACCCCCGTATATTCCTTTATCAAGGGAGCATTCACTGGTTTTGCTGGAGATTTCAGATTTTCATCGGTCCAATGTTTAGATATAATCTGCATCGTACATGGATTACCAAATATAATCACTTCATTCGCTGCACTATCCACACCATGAAATTCATTAATTTTGCGTTTAATGTCCTCATACTGCTCGTGAGGCTTCTTCTCTGTATCACAAAATACAAGTACAAGTTCATCTGCTCCATTTTGATATCGGTCCTGATACCTCGCTGGGATATTACCATTTCCACCGGCATTGACCAATGAAATATCATATTGCTCATTCCATACTTTTAAATTTTTTAATCGATTTAGATACTCATATTCCTCATTACCTTCACAGATAATACAGATTTTATGGTTATCCAAAAACTTAGGGAGCTTATTTTGCATCGGCATCATCCCCCTTTACACCACTTTTAATACTAAGCAATGAGTTAATCAATTCAGGATCAGGCAAAGCTCCAAGCGCACCTTTCCGATATTTTTCAATAACATCTGTCGTATCTCGTACGCCCTGCTGTGCTGTAAAATCTGCAAGTGAATATACATACACACCTTCTTCATCCTTATGAACAAACCAAATCTGCTCCTTTCGAAACATTCTCTTGCAATCCATAAGATTTATATCATGTACTGTAAATATCATCTGTGCACTTGTATTTAATTCATTATTAAACATCGCAACAATCGCCCTGGTAAGCTTAAAATGAATACTGCTATCCAACTCATCCACGACTAAAATCCTGCCTTGTTCAAGTGCTTCAATTACATAGCTGGCAATAGCTGCAATCTTCTTTGTTCCTGTGGAGTCAAACATCATACTTGGCACATGGACTCCCTTATAAGTAGAAACCAATCTGATTTGATCCATAATGTTCTCTGGAATATCAAGCACTTTCTCATCTGGCTTTTCGTCACCTTCACCAGTTTTCAGCTGTATCTTATCCATATCCACATATTCAAAATTATCCATATATAAGTCAGCATTTTTTATGAACTCAACAACCTTTTGCTGTAACTGATTCTTATTCTTCATAAGTTCAATCGTGTGCTGCATAGGTATATTATTCATATTGATGATATCAATTTTTTCTGCAAATCCGACAAGAATCTGCTTCATCTCATTGATATGTTCAAATTTACTTGTATCTACCACATAGCATAGCAAATTATTCTTCGATACAACTGAAATCATATTCTGAACAGATTCATCAATACACTCATATATTTCACTAACAGTATCTTTTTTTAACCAACAAACTTCCTTTTCGTTGTTGTACTGATCTTTAAATATCTCCGAAAATGATTCATATATATATTCTTCTTTTTCTGCATCATACTTAAAATCATACGAAAACTTTCTTCCAGATGCCATAAATGTAACACCTAACTCACAAACATCACTCTCAGTAAATATATTAGGCATCAGACCATTCTTCTTATTTAAAAGTACGTTTCTTATTGCCCTAATGCACTTGATTAGACATGTTTTTCCAGCATTGTTTGGTCCGTATATTCCTACCGTTTTAAGCACATTAAAATTGTTTTCTTTATGAACGTTTGCTCCAAATTTCTTATTTCGCATATCTGCCTTCATTGAAAATGTAATGTCATCCTCAAATGCATAACAGTTTTTTGCTCTTACTTCTATAATCATGGCTCATTCCTCCAAGTCACTATTCTTCTTTCCTTATCATTATTATATCACTAAATATTTTTTATGCAACTTTTTTTCCACGAAAAATATTCATTTTTTTTTAGATTTAACAATAGTTCACATATCAAAAAGGCAGCCTACCGGCTGCCCTCTTCTCACGCTAACACCACCTCCCTCACCACAATCTCCTCCGCACAAGAAATAATATTATTCATCTTCCCCACCCAAAGCATCTGATTTTCCGCCTTCAACTGCTCCGTTACACCTTGCCTTTCCTTCATTTGCTCCACAAGCCGATCCAACAGCCCATGGCATTCCTCATCAACCCCATGCAGATATTCATTCAGCTTACCACCGAGCAGAAGCTCCATATAATACCCATGTTTGAACTCTTTCAGATACTCACATCTCATATGACCAAACTTACCAATATTATAATTTGTTCCTTCTGGCAATTGTAAATCCGGATAATAAATATTGTCCTCGCCTAACACATAAGTAATCCCATTTTCCACAATAACTTTCTCCAATTTTTCCATAACTTTCAGCCACCTTTCTTCGGAATTTCCTATACCTCAACATCAATAATAGCCTCTGGCTCGTTTACAACCGTTCACATACACTCTGATTCAGGCATATGCTGCCTGAACTAATAACAATAAAACAACAAGATTCATTTTTACAAAAGCCTTTATCCAATCTCCAAAATACACAACCAGAGCTACACTTGTTACCGCCACTCCAATGCTAATCACATCCCAGCAATTCTCCCGATATACCTTTGTAACTTTCTTTTCTACAATCACAATCAGCACACCTACAACAACTGCCACTCCAACAATTACGATAATAAACAGTATCCAATGTGCAACAATCGCCACAGTCTCATTCGATATCCTTTCTCCCACCTGTGCCAACGCATTTCCCACATTGACAATCCATTTACCCGACTGACAAATACCATTCCATACTGTATCAACAAATGCAGTAAAATCACTCAGAAAAGTTTCCGACCGTATTGCCGCAAATACTGTCGTCACGATTGCATACCACAATAAAACTATAAGCATTGCATCAAATCCAACAGTCTTTGACCTATACTTCTTTTCCAGTCCATTTCTTTTATGCTCATACCGCTCTTTCGCCTGCTGTAGTGGTAAACTAAATTTGTAACACCTTGTTCGGATAGTATATAATATTTATTATCCAAAGGAGGAACCAATCATGGCCACACGTTACAATGAAAATTTTAAAATTGAAGTAGTCAAAGCCTATATGGCAGGTGATCGCTCAATAAGTGAGATAGCAGCTGACTACAATATTGCAAAAAGCACCCTCACCGGGTGGGTAAAAAAACATGGTGAAGAATGCCAATATAAAACTACCACTAAAACATCACAGGAAGAATTCGAATCTGCATATCTTAGTACAACAACTATCCATAAATATATGAATAAGGATCTTAATCTGTCTGCTATTGTTATGAGAAAAAAGCCAGGTTACAAAAGCTGTAAAAAACATAAAATCTTTGATAATCTCTTAAAGCAAAAGTTCAACGTTGATGAAAAAAATAAGATCTGGTACACTGATTTTACATATATGCGCCAGCCTAATGGTAAGTTTCGATATAACTGTACCATTATGGATTTATTTGACAGATCTGCTATAGCATCAGTCAATAGCGATTACATAAATATAGAACTTGCAATAGAAACACTTACGGAAGCCCTAAAAAAAGAAAAACCCAACAATGGAATACTTCTGCACAGCGATCAGGGAGTACAATATACATCTTGGGAGTTTGTCAATTTTTGCAAGGATAACGGCGTAATTCAAAGTATGAGCAAGGCTGGCTGTCCTTATGATAATGCGCCAATGGAAAGATTTTATAATACTTTCAAAAATTGTTTTTACTATAGATATACTTTTGAAAGTGTTGAGCAGTTAGATGAAATGACAAAGCAATACATTAACTGGTACAACTATGTGAGACCTCATTCAACGAATAACTATATGACACCAATGGAGTTTCGATATAGAGCATGATTTCCGAACAAAGTGTTACCAAAAAGCTTGACCAGTACAAATCCGCCATATTCAATTAAGTCAGCAAATCACAACTCTTACTGAAGAAATCGAAGAATTAAAAAATCAAAAGACTTCTATCTTGATTCGTCTGGGATGTGAAAAAGAAAGTGATTTCAAAATTGCCGAAAGCAATCTTAAGAAAATGAATGAAACTGTTGGGAAATTATCAGAACGTCAGAAAACTTTAGAACAACAAAAACCGGATGAAACCACTAAATTCCACGAATGGAAATCTAAAGTTTCTCCAGAACAGGAACTTAAATTACTGGACGAACGTATCTCTCTCCGAGAAAATCACCGTAATTCTCTCATCGGCAAATTACAGGATGTCTTCGTCAGAGTATTCAGCTATGAACGCCTGCGTGATGCTTCAGATGAAATCGACTACCATCTGAACGAAGATACTGATATTATCAGGAAACGTACCTGGGAGAAACGATACGAAAAAGCACAAGAGAAAGGTCGAAATCGGCCACAGCCAGTAAAGAAACGTTCAATGGATATGGAACGATAAAAGGCTTACGAGCTGTAAGCCTTTTAGTTAACCCTTTGAATTTCAGGGGTTACATTTCTTTCTCCTCTGTTGTTTCTTCTTTCTGAGTATATTTAGGAACAATCAGATCTACTACTTCTCTTATATACTCAACTGGATGTACTTTTGCAATACCGCTGTTTTCACTTCGAACTTCTACGATCCTTTTAGTCTGAGTATTCATTAATGTTTCTTGATATGGTATATAAGAATGAATAATTCCAAATAGTACAGATCTCCCCAGAGCTTTTGTTCCTTGAATTGATACAATCTCTGGTCTGGTTACAATAGGACTTCCTGAATTACCCGGGAAATTTTGAATATCAACTAAAATATTATAGCTCTCATCTATTTGAGCTTTACTCATCCTTGCTACACACCCTAATCTGCATATTGGCAACGTCGAATTTATATTAACTAACCCCATAGGATATCCCAACATATGTATCAAAGTCCCTTCATCCACGCCTTCATTTCGCAGTTCTTCAGAACTCATTGCAAAATTAGAGTCATCAATAGAAAATGCATCAAATGCTAATTGATTATCTGTAAAGAATTTACCATTTAATGGAAGTACAGCAATATCGATATCATGAATAGGATGTACATAATATAACTGTTTCCCATTTTCGAATAAGGCTACATCTATCGTATGGAAATCTTCGCTCCCCTTTTTCCTCAAACGAATAACGACTTGCTTTTCATCTTCGAATACATGTTTATTTGTAATAAGCAATGGACGCATATCTCCATCTTTATTAACTATTCTGTATGCTAGAAATCCCGTTCCACACCATGTCACATCAGAAACATCACCTACTCCTATTGCCACAACTGCATTTACATAAAACTTAGGAATAATAGACATTTGCGCTTCCTCCTTTGTATCTTAACTATCTTATTATCCAAATTTTTAATCGAATATCCTCGTAATATCCTAATATCCTTAGCTCTTATATTACATATCAAATAAATTCAATTGTTCTTCTTTGTAAGATTTAACTTTACGTTCTGTAATCCTATCACTCGTTACAATTTCACTACAAAGTATTGGTGACGATGAATCATATTTATTCCAATTATTACTTACACTTTGTGGGCTATAATTGGCATAACAATACTTACATCCATTTCTACATGTATTATAAGTGCCAACTTCTACACTTTCAATACATCCACATTCCTTACGTTGATTTTTATCTTTTCCAATATTCAATTTACACCCAATTATATTTTCAATCAATTCTTTGTCTATGCAACAATTGTGTTTAATTCCACATACCTCTAAATCTATTTCCTCTGCACAGCTGCTAATTTCCATACCATTTTCCACGGCTATATGCTGTAACTTTTTCACAAACTCTATTAATTGTGATTCACTAATCTCAAATGGCATTAATGTTGAAATAGCTTTTTTATTTTTAGCATAAATATCAACAAAACTAATTACACATTTATGTGTATAACCTTTTAAAGCCTTTGCAATTTGCTCAAACGCTTTAAGGTGATACTCCATCGTATATTTTTCCGTGAAAATAATAGGGTCATATCTCCAAATCACTTTGTTACTTCCTATTTTTTTTGATAATTTTTGAAATATGGGAATTATTTTATTTTTCTTATGTGGAACATTACACTCTATATCTTTTCCATATCCTGTTAGTGTAAACTGAAAATAATAATTATAATCTTTCAGTTCATCCAATCTATTTAACATAGGTTCCGGATTTTTTGTCCAAAACACTATACAGTCCACAACTTCTGGAGATATTCTAATGGAACTTACCTGATGAACATTCATTGGATTACGTACATATAAATATCCTTCTTTAACCCTATTAAAGAACCAGTCTGAATAATAATTCGGTATATCGGTTCTTCTGCTCACACTTAATATCATATTTCACTTTCTCCCTCTGCTTTTTTTCTTTATAAGAACTTGCGCACTTGCACAAGAATCAAATGGATTGTATATTTCTTGTATTTCCTCTGTAATGCAATCAAAAATTCAACTCATTACTTCTATATTCTTCTCCATATTCATAGTGCCGTTCCTTATTTGTATTCTCAAAATGTTTTCGCCTAAAAATTTTAGGTGAATTTATCTTTTCATTTAACGTATCAAAAAATTCTCTACCACCTTTAAATTTCATACTCAGATTTGTGTCATTAACCAATATATATATTGTTTTTTGAGTCTGTTCGTTTAAGAATCCAGCCAATTTTTCAATAAATTCTTCTATTTCTTCTTGTGTACTATTTTTATACATATCAGAAAAAACATATTGGAAAATAATTAAATCTGGAACCCAATTATGTTTAACTATTATATCTACGAGTTCAAGCACATTACAATTAAAGAATCTGATTCCAGCACCAAAATATTCTTGTATATCTTTCCAAATTCTTTTCCAAACTCTTTTTAAAGGATCTATTCCTCTAAATTCTAACGTGCTATAATTCAACACCCTTTTTTGACGTAAGTAATCTATTGCTGCCAATTCCGTACAAGGGCCACATCCCACAGACATTACTTTCAAATTATCAATATCTCTTATATCCGCAAATTGTTCTATCCCATATACTATCTCCGAAGCATATCTATAACTATATTTACAGTAATAATTGTCTGCCATATGTGCACAATCATACTTTTTTACATAAGGAGCTCTCTGAGGATAATGTATATATTCTAAACATACTTTACAATCATGTGGACAAAATTTTCCGTATGTACAATCTTCACATTGTTCGTGTACTCCTTCTCCACCATTTCTATAATTACATTTCTCTACCAATTCGTATAAAAGCATTTGTATTTCTCTCCTTTGTACAAAACTCTTTACCCTGTAAATAATTATACCATTTTTCTTTAAGAACCTCAGTTATTTTTATCACATTTCATACTTTCTCTTTTTCATTGCAAGCTTTAATACATTCTGCTATAATCACTTCATGGTGCTACCATTTTCGGTAGGCGGTTAGTCCTTCAACAGAGGGACTGTGACCCTCTGTTTACATAGAAATCCTCAGACTATTTGGCGGAAATCTTACTAAAGGAGGGGATAGCAATGTTGACTCTCGAAGGTCTGATTGCTGTTGTAAGCTTATGCTTAACAGCCTTTGGACTTGGTTACTCAATAGGATGCAATCACACAAAAAAATAACCGCCCCAGCCTGGTAAACTGAACGGTTATTTAATCAAACACTTATCAGGGCTAACCGTCTATCGGTAGCACCTTTTCTATAATTATATTAACACTAAACCCATAGTATGTCAAAACTTTTATATTTTTGCTTCCCCGGAGGTGCCATATGGCTATTAGTTCCAACAACGTCCAGGTTTATACTACTCTCTCCAAAGAACTGGTCGCTGAGATTGATAAAGATGCGAAAGACAACTTCCGCACACGTTCCCAGCAAATCAACATGATTCTGACAGAGTATTATAAGACAAAAACTACAACCAATGATGAAAAAAAGTAAAACACTGAATGTCCTCAAACGCAGGAAACATCAGTGTTTTCTTTATTCTTCCCCTAATTATAATGTTCATGAGAACCATAATTATTTCCAAAACTAAGATTTAAAGCCAAAGGCATCTGCAAATCAATTGCCTGACGAATGGCATAATCAACCCCCTGCATAAGTTCTGTGGTTCTGGGAAATCCGTCTTCCAAAGGTGCACCCAATTTTACAACCAATAAATTACTCTTATAGGCTACACCTCGATAAACTCCCTGAGAAGCTGCCCCATTTCCGGCTGCAATTCCCATCACGCCGGTGCCATGTCCGCTTAAATCACGACTGGGAACGATTTTTTCCATTTCCCTTTTATTTTCCTGCTTCAATGCCTCATCAATCTGCTCCTTTGTATATTCCGTTCCTATAAAATAGCCTTTCGGTGGATTTCCCTGTATGGTTTGATCCCACAGACGTAATATTCTGCTGCTCCCATCAGAATTACGAAAATCAGGATGGCTATAATCAATGCCGGAATCAATACATGCAACCAACACGCCTTCTCCTGTCAGCGCTTCTCCCAAAGGCGAAAACTCACTTTGTACTGCTGTCATGCAGGAAGCACTTTTTCCTTGATTTACTGCAAAGAATAAACGCTTTGGTTTCTCTACGAACTCTATCTGCGGATTTCGTGATAATTCCTCTATTCTGCTTTCTGGAATGCGTATAATGGCAAATTGATTTAAAAGTTCTACTTTTGGAATATCTTCTCCCAGCACTGCACTCAAATCACCGGAAAACTTTATAATCAGCTCCCAGTTTTTTTCTTCTGTATTATACCCTACGTTTAACTGTGATGATTTCATTCTCTCCTCTTTTGTAGCACTTAAAGCTAAATTCAAAAGATTTTCTAATTTTTGATTTTGCATATTCTATCCCCCTTTCTCCATCTTACGCTTTATGAATAAGGATAGAACGAAAAAGAGCTGTCTTAACAGACAGCTCTACTTTCTTATTCTTATTTTATTTTTCTTTTGAAATCAAATGATATGGAAGTGCTACCCCTAAGATACCTCCAACCATATTTCCAAGGGTAACAACTACTACATTATATAAATATGCACCAATTCCAACTTTTCCTGTAAAAAGAGAAATTCCAATGCTGCTCATATTTGCAATACTATGTTCAAATCCACATACCATAAATACAAAAATACACCAGAAAATCATAATCAATTTACCTGATTCAGACTTCATTTTTATTCCACACCATACAGCAAGACATACTAAAATGTTACACAATACCGCTTTGAAAAACAATGGCATTGGTGCAGTAGTCGTCTTTGTAATTGCAAGATTTTCAAAATAATTGCCAATTGCACCTGTAGGAACTTTTGTAGCTATAAAAAGAGCAGAAGATAAAAGAGAACCAACCAGGTTTCCAATCCAACATACACACCATAATTTACAGGCATCTCCCCATGTAGCAGTTTTTCTAAATGCTGCTGCTGACATAAGAAAATTATTTCCTGTAAATAAATCCGCTCCTGCCATGATAACTAAGCTAAGTGCTGCTGCAAATGCAGCACTCTGTGCCGGTTTTGCCCAAAATTGCTGCTGTTTCTGAAGTTGATAAATGACCTGCAAGTGTAAATGCCAGAAATCCCCCCATTGCAACAAACATACCAGCAAGCATAGACGCCACAAAATATCCCAGCGGATTGGTTTTCAGTAAATTTAATTTTGTTGCCGCAGAATTACAAACGGCTTTATATTCGTCTTTATACATACTTATTTGCTCCCTTCAAGCCCAAAATTTTCTAATACGTAGAAAGCTGCTGCACCACATTTGTCATGCAGCAGCTATATGTTTATTTCTTAGAAAAGACCGGTAATTTTACCTGTTTCATCTACGTCAATCTTCTCAGCAGCCGGTACTTTTGGAAGTCCTGGCATTGTCATGATTTCTCCTGTCAATGCTACAATAAATCCTGCACCTGCGGAAATCTTCAGATTTCTTACAGTTATTTCAAAGTCTGTAGGTGCTCCTAATTTTGTCTGATCATCTGTCAGACTGTACTGTGTTTTCGCAACAC
>ENA-OQCW01000365-OQCW01000365.1-human-gut-metagenome-genome-assembly--contig:-NODE-365-length-29152-cov-3.743359_pt1 | contig 29152 bp, 39 predicted proteins | sample MGYA00242767_ERZ504593 | MGnify/ENA primary metagenome ERZ504593 (study PRJEB26092, sample SAMD00036307) | human gut metagenome | host: Homo sapiens | study: EMG produced TPA metagenomics assembly of... | reverse complement strand
CGTTGGAGCGCTCAAAAGGGGCAGTGACCGGGCATAAAGTTGTTGTTGAACTGACTTCTTATGGAAAAGACGGCAAGAAGCCGGAAGGAAAGGTTGTTGAGATCATCGGGCATGTGAATGATCCGGGCACGGACATTATGTCGATCGTGAAAGGGTATGATCTTCCGGTAGAATTTCCGGAGAAGGTGTTAAATCAGGCAGAGCGGGTGGCAAAAGACGTCACAAGTGCAGATATGGCAGGGCGTATGGATATCCGTTCCTGGAGAATGGTAACGATCGATGGAGAAGATGCGAAAGATCTGGACGATGCGATCTCCATTACAAAAGAAGGAGAAAATTATCAGCTCGGTGTGCATATTGCGGATGTGACAAACTATGTGCAGGAGCGAAGTGCACTTGATAGGGAGGCATATGAGCGCGGAACGAGTGTGTATCTTGTTGACCGGGTGATCCCGATGCTGCCACATGCACTTTCCAATGGAATCTGCTCTCTGAATGCAGGGGAAGACAGACTGGCGCTTAGCTGTATTATGACTGTCAATCCAAAAGGAGAGGTGATCGACCACAAAATCGCAGAGACCGTCGTCCATATTGATCAGCGCATGAGCTACACAAGTGTCAAAAAAAGTACTGGAGGACAGAGATCCAGGAAGAAATAGAAGTGTATAAAAGAATTTGTGCCAATGTTTGAACTGATGGCAGAGCTTGCGAAGATTTTAAGAGAGAAAAGACACCGCAGAGGTTCGATCGATTTTGATTTTCCAGAAAGTAAGATCATGCTGAATGCGGATGGCACTCCGACAGAGATCAAACCATATGATCGGAATACTGCGACAAAAATCATTGAAGATTTTATGCTGCTTGCAAACGAAACGGTGGCAGAGGATTATTTCTGGCAGGAGATCCCGTTTGTCTACCGGACACATGATGTGCCAGATGAGGAAAAAAATTCAAAAAATTATGCACATTTATCAATAATTTTGGACATTCCATGCATGTGGCAAACAAAGAAGTAAGACCGAAGGAAATTCAAAAGCTGCTCGCCAAAGTAGATGGTACGCCGGAAGGGGATTTTATCAGCAGACTGGCATTGCGTTCGATGAAACAGGCAAAATACACACCGGAAAATACAGGGCATTTGGACTTGCAGCGCAGTATTACTGCCATTTCACATCACCGATCCGAAGATACCCGGATCTTCAGATCCATCGGATCATCAAAAGAGACACTGCGTGGAAGGATGAATGAAAACCGTATGGACATTATGAATCCAATTTTTACCCGGGAAGTAACAAAGCATGCAAGCCAGATGGAGCGCAGGGCAGAAGAGGCAGAGCGTGAGACAATCCGCTTAAAGAAGGCAGAATATATGGAGCAACACATTGGTGAAGTGTTTGCAGGAGTCATTTCAAGTATTTACAAAATGGGGCATGTATGTAGAACTGGAAAATACGGTGGAAGGGTTGATACATGTTACCAATATGCATGACGACCACTACGATTACTATGAAGACCGCTTTGAGATGATTGGGGAGCATACACGAAGATCATATAAACTCGGACAGAAAGTCTATGTCAGGGTACTTGACACAGACCGTCTGCAGCGTACAATAGATTTTGAACTGGTAAATAAGGGGGATGAGGAAGATGGCGAAAACATCGACGAAACTGATTGCCAACAATAAAAAGGCATACCACGATTATTTTATCTTAGACACTTACGAGGCAGGAATTGCGCTGCATGGTACGGAGGTGAAATCCCTCCGTATGGGAAAACTGCAGCGTCAAAGAATCGTTTATCCGGGTGGAAAATGGAGAAGTTTTTATCTATGGAATGCATATCAGTCCATATGAGAAAGGAAATATTTTCAACAAAGACCCGCTTCGCCCGAGAAAGCTGCTGTTACATAAGGCAGAGATCAATAAAATGATCGGAAAGACAAAGGAAAAAGGAATGGCGATCGTGCCACTTAAAGTATATTTCAAAGGAAGTTTAGTGAAAGTAGAGATTGGTCTTGCGCGAGGAAAGAAACTCTATGACAAGCGAAATGACATCGCAAAGAAAGATCAGCAAAGAGAGGCACAGAGAGATTTCAAGATTAGAAATCTTGGGTAGACAGCTACGGTTACAAGACTGCGGCTGCAAAGTGAAGAAAGTCGGTTTGTAAAGCAGCAGTAAAAAGGCAGTATGACAATAGAAAATCTGAAAAAGAACAGGAGAAAAACATGGTACCTACAACAAAAGAGGCATTGAGAAAACTGGTGACAGATACGACGATAGAGATTTATGAAGATCTGACACCGCAGCTGATCCAGATGATCGATCAGACAAAGCACGATGAAAAACTGACTGAGGCGCAGAAGCAGGATGAAATTTCCCTGCATTTACTCGGGTATGTAAAATCTTGTACAAATGAGATCATCGTCGATGTTCTTGCCGAGATTCTGGGACTGGAATAAGAAATGAGATAGAATTCCTCTGTAATAAAATTGTAAAATCGTTATGAAATCAGATGAAATAATAGAATAAATTTTATTTGAAAATAAGAAGTGAAATTTAGATAGGCATATCGGGATCACGCTGCAAATTCTGAGCTGTTTTTTGAAACAACCAGAATGTAACAGTGGTACTGATATGCCTTTTTCTTTAGTTTTGTTCTTTTGATATAAATGAAAAAGATTATTCAATCTTTGATAAAAAATCCGGAAGGGATGCAGACTCAGCTGCGAACTGGATCCATTGCATGAAACGATCAGGATCTTTTTCTGCTTCAATTTTCTCAAAAAGACTGTCAGGAAGTTTGTCAAATTTTTTTTAAAAGAGAGAAGAGAAGATCTGTGAGACGTTGGATGTTTTCAGTGCGTTCCGCTATACGACCTTGGCGAAGTCCTTCTTCATGCTCTTCCTGCAGTAATTCTTCCAGTAACATAAATCGTTCCTCCATTTCTCTGTTTTCTTTAATTTGGCTGATGGATCGTTGGAGCTTCCTGACATATTCGTTATGGAAATCCTTGCTGCTTTCTGATAAATCGGCTTTGACAAATTTGAGAAAAGAAACGAGTGCTTCCGGAACTTCCGATTTATTTTTGCCTGCTGTGCTTAAAAAGATAGTGTAAAGACCGTCGTTGAATGCGAGAAATTGTCTTTGATTGTAAGATCTTGTAAAGTTTTTTTCATGGTAAGTTCCTCCTTGAAACAGAGGAATTCTATGAAAAAATTATAGCATGATAGAGTGGAGTGAGCAAGAAGAAGTTCGATTTAGAATAATAAGAAAAACGTTTTAATAATATCGGATATACTGTAAATATATCTAAAAACAGAAAGAAAAATTTGTATAAAATAGTTATGGAACAGAAATGTATTATATAAAATGAATAAAAATATAGAAAAATAATCGGTATATTATACGAATTGACAATCTAATAAAGTTGATTTATATCAGATATAAGAAGTAAATAAATCGATTTATTTTTTTTAACAGTTTAGAAAAACGTTTTACCAAATATTTAAAAAGTGTTTGGATGAGAAGGAGGAAGAAAAATGAAAAAAATTGACAAATTAACAATCTTTTTAATTCCGATCGGTATTGCGATCAACGTGGTGGGGGGACAGCTTGCAATTCTTTTAAAACTTCCGTTATTTTTGGACAGCATCGGAACATTTGTAGTAGGTGCCTTGTGCGGCGGCATTCCGGGAGCTCTTGTGGGGCTTGGCTGTGGTCTGATTAATGCGATTTCTTGCCAACATTGCTTCCTTATACAATTATCGGAGTTCTTTTTGGAATACTTGCCTCTTTTCTTGCAAAGAAAAATATGTTTTCTTCTTTTTGGAAAGCAATTATTAATGGTATCGTCATTGCCATCATAGGCACAGGTATTGCTGTTCCGATTACTGCAACAATTTATGGAGGATTCGTAGGAACCGGAGCAAGTGTGATCGTAACAACACTGATGGCAGCTGGATGGGATGTAATACCGGCAACGTTTGTCAGCGAATTAAGTTCTGAACTGATGGATAAGTTGGTATGTCTGATTATTATTTTCTTTGTTCTTAATCTATGCCGGCGCGGTTTGTTGTAAAATTGCCGAATGGAAAATATTTCTTAAAGAGGAAGTATAGGGGAAAGGGGAGAAAGGAGGCAATATGGAATACGAATTTGTAAAAAATACCTGGAGCCTAAGAAACTGGAAATGTTATACTGGACTTAAATCCGATGAGTAAGCTTAATCTGATGTTTGTGTTCGGATTGCTTCCATTTCTCATTCAGAATTATTGGTTCGGCTTTGGAATGGTACTCTTTTTTATGGCAGTTGCAAAGCTGGCAGGAAAGTTTCAGACATTTTTTAAACTTTACTGGAAAGTGCTGTTATTGTTTGGAGTGTTTCTTTTTCTTGTAAAAGCAGCGTTTTCTCCGGGGGAACATGTATTATACCAGCTAGGAGGAATTTGTGTGACGACAGAAAGTATTGCAGATGGTCTGAATATTGTCTCACTGGTACTAGCATTTAGTGGTGCATTTATACTGTTCAGTAAAACGACACCGATGGAGGATCTTACTTATTCCTTAGAGAAAAAAGGAGTTTCCCATGTAGTCTCATTTATTATTCTTTCTTCTTCACAGACGATCAAGGATTTGGGAAATAATGCACAGATTATTATGGATTCTCAGAAAGCAAGAGGAATTGAAACGGAAGGAAACATGCTTCAGAGGGCAAAGGCGTATATCCCGGTTATGGGGCCTTTGATCTTAAATGCAATTTCCAGTACAGAAGAAAAATCTATTGCGATGGATGCAAGAGCTTTTTCTGCGCCGGTAGAGCATACTTTTTTTATCGGAGCTTCCGGAGGTAAGTAAAAGAGAAAAAATATTTGTTGGGCTGATGGATATCGGATTTTTGGTAGTATTAATCTGGAGGGTTGCAGCATGGGTTTTATAGAATTTAAAAATGTTACATATACATATCCACTTGGAAAGAAGCCGGCATTAAAAAATATTACATGTACATTTGAAAAGGGGAAATTTTATGGGATCATTGGAGAAAATGCAGGTGGAAAAACAACACTATGTAATTTGATCCGGGGGTTGGTTCCACATTTTTATCATGGAAAATTAGAGGGAGAAGCCATGATAGAAGGGGTAAAAATCCAAGAGGCAAATATAGATGTATTATCGACAAAGATAGGTTATATTTTTCAAAATCCATTTACGCAGATCAGTGGAGTAAGGAAAACGGTCTTTGCTGAGATAGCACTTGGTCTGGAAAATCTTGGTGTTCCTAAAAAAGAGATGATAGAACGTGTGATAGAAGTAGCAAAACTTGTAAAGATAGAAGAACTGTTAGAAAAGGATCCAAACAGGCTATCAGGAGGACAGCGCCAGAGAGTTGCATTTGCTTCAATTATTGCAATGGATCCAGAGATACTTGTAATTGATGAGCCTACATCACAACTGGATCCAGAGGGAACAGAAGGTGTATTTGAAATTATCCATATGTTAAAAGAACAGGGAAAGACAATTATACTGGTGGAACATAAGGTGGATTTGATGGCTGAGTATGCAGATGAAATGCTTGTAATGCATGAGGGAGAATTAATTGCAAAAGGAGAAACACATGCAGTATTAAGTGATCTTTCCATGTTAAAAAAAAGGAGCCATGTTGCCACAGACAGTTCTTCTTACACGGGAATTGGAACGGCAAGGAATCATTTTTCCGCATATACCGGTAACAAAGAAAGAGTGTATAGAAATGGTGAAAGGCTGGAAAAATCATGAATAAAATCATATTTGAACATGCAAGTTTTACATATCCGAATGGATTTGTTGCAAATGATGATCTGAATCTTGTAATCGAGCAGGGAGAGAGGGTTGCGATCGTAGGTCAGAATGGAGCAGGAAAGACAACAGCAGTAAAAATGATGAATGGACTTCACAAGCCATCTTCCGGGAATGTCTTCGTGTGTGACAAAAATACAAAAGAGTATACGACAGCACAGAATTGCAAAGCAGGTAGGATATGTATTTCAAAATCCGGATGATCAGATCTTTAATCAGACGGTAGCAAGTGAAATTTCTTATATGCCGAAATATTATAAATGGCCTCAGACAGAAATCGAAAAAAGTGTCAGAGAGGTTGCCCGGTTTCTAAAAATTGAGGAATTTTTGGATAAGAATCCTTTTGAGATTCCCTATGTTACAAGAAAATTTGTCACGATTGCTGCAATATTAGTTACAAAGCCGGATTTTATTATTTTGGATGAGCCCACTGCAGGTCAGGATCTTCGTGGAATCCGTATTTTGTCAGAATTACTTGATTATCTGGAAGAACGACAAATAGGAGTAATTACAATCACACATGATATGGAATTTGTGGCTGACAATTTTCAGAGGGTGATTGCAATGGCAAATAAAAAGATTATTGCAGATCGGACTGCGCGGGAGATTTTTTCTGATGACGAGATTTTGCAGAAAAGCAAAATTAAGCGGACGCAGATTGGAAGTATAGCGGAAGAACTTGGTTTAGGAAAAGATATATTAAACGCAAGAGAATTTGTAGAAAGGCTAAAAGAGCCAAAATAAGATGAAAGCAAAGGAGGAAAGGAATGAAGAGTGTATTAGATCAGACACTAGAAAAGAATAAACAAAAATATATAGATAGGCTGCTGAAGTTAGTAAGTATCGATACGCATGATATTGGACACGGGATTGAAGGTGGACTGGAGGCAGAAGGGCAGGAATATCTTGCGGAAATTTTTCGGGATATTGGAGCGGAAGAGATTGTACGCGATCCCCTCAAAGAAGAAAGTATAATAAAATGCAAAGAATTATACCGGGAGGGAAATTTAGGGCATGATTATACAAACAGGTATAATTTGTATGGTACATTTCCGGGGGAAAGTAAAAAGACATTGTTATTTAACGGACATATAGACCACATGCCGGCAGAAAATGAAGAACACTGGACAATTCCTCCGTTAAAACCGCAGGTGATTGAAAATCGAATCACAGGATTAGGTGTTGCAGATATGAAAGCCGGTCTAATGGCATCAGTTATGTCATTGGAATTGTTAAAAGATGCAGGAATTTCGCTCCCCATTACAGTGAAAGTTGCCTCTGTGTGTGATGAGGAAGGAGGCGGAAATGGTTCCTTATGTGCAGCAATGAGTGGAGTCAAAGCAGATGCAGTCGTTGTATGTGAGCCGACTAACCGGGAATTGATTGCGGCACATATGGGGTGGGTATTTTTCCAGATTGAAGTAGAGGGACTTGCGGTACATTCAGGCTTAAAGCTTTCAGGAGTAAATGCCATTGAAAAAGCAGGAAAATTGATGAATGCGATCAATGAACTGGAACACAGATGGCTTTTGAAATATAAGCATCCGCTGCTTCCACCTCCATCGAGTAATGTAGGGGTGATTTACGGTGGAGAGGCAGGCTCTACCATTCCAGACTATTGCTGCTTTAAGACCTGCGTGCACTATCTGCCGGGGCTTATGAATCACGAACAAGTGGTAGAAGAGTATACAGCAGCGATTCTGAAGTGCTGTGAAGGAGATGAGTGGCTGAGTAGCCATAAACCGAAAATTACAATCTATCAGACTGGAAATCCATTTGAAATGGATCTAAATCATCCATTTGTTAGTGCATTTGAGAATGCATACAGAAAAGCAACCGGGAATGAAGTGAAAATTGTAGGTTCTCCGGCGGGATGTGATTCGAGGACATGGCACAATATTGTCGGATGTCCGACACTTCAGTTCGGACCGGGATCGCTGGAACAATGCCATACGGTTAATGAATATGTAACGGTAGAACAATATTTGGAAGCAATCAGAGTTTATGCAGAATTGATTTTAGAGTGGGCGAAACATGTATAACGAGCTGTTACGACAAAAAGAATCTGTATTATCTCTCAGACGAGGGGCGGTACAAGATTTGCAGAAATGGAATGGAAGAAGAACGATACTAAAAGACGGACTTGTAGTAGATCCTGAAAATGAGAGAAAAGATCAGTTTGATATTGTTGTGGAGGGAGATACTATTTCTTCTGTTGAAAAAAATGTTTACATAGAAAAAGGAGACCGGATTTTGGAATGTGAAGGTCTTCAAATCTGGCCGGGTCTTATTGATAGTCATCTACATTTGGGAGATCTTTTTGATGTCAGCACAAATTCAATCGTCTGTGCAGTTCAGGATGGGGTGACGGCAGGGATATCACCGGGAGCAGGAAATTCCTTTATGGCACCTGCATTACTGGGAGCAGAGATTGATCGTGGACTTCCACTCAATGCCGGAGTTTATTTAGGAGCAGCAAATATACTGGGAACTTCCATGAATGAGGAAGAAATGATCGACTTGTTTCAGGGGAAGGCTGCTAAAGAACTGCTTGAACAGAAACTAAGCAGGAATGTTTTTACAAATCAGATGGCTCCTTTTATTATCGGAATCAAAGATCATATGGGACATTTTATTATGAAAGATGAAGATATTGATAAAATATTTGATATTACGCAGAAGGCGAATCTTATTTATATGTCACATACACAGGATCCAGAACATAGTTGGCGGATGTATGAATTGTCGAAAGGAAGAAAGTTACATTTGGGACATGCCAATGCAGCAGGAACAGGCAGTCACGGAAATGCAGAAGAAGCAATGCAGTCGGTAATTGAATTATGCAAAAAGAAAAATATTACAGCAGAATTTGTGACAACGATGCTTCGGAAAAACGGTGGAAGCAGAGAAGGGCTACGCATGTCTGAGAAAGCAAGGGAAAAAGGCACTCAATGCTCTCTCAGAGGGAATTGAAAAAATTCTGGTGTCAGATGGTCAGCACCAGTCAACAATGAAAGGATTTGGGGATACGAGTGACAATATTCCATGTATTTTAGAATTGGTAGAAAATGGTGTCCTTCCTTTAGAGAAAGCGGTAGCCACAATGACATGTAATCCGGCACAGTATCTTTCAGAAAAATTAAAGTGTAGTGTGTGGAAAAAGATGGGACATTTGGGAAAAGGAGCATTTGCTAATATTACAATTGTCGATCCTAAAAATGCGAGGGCAGTCTATGTGATTGTAAATGGTCAGATTGTTGTATTTGAAGGCAGAATCCTTCGATCTTTTGGGCATGCAGGGCGCTGGATCAGTAAATTCGGGATTTCAGAAAAAACAGGAGTCGGGGATAGTTCCCTTCAGATAATTAGATAGATGAGGAGGCAGAAAACAATGAGTAAAAAAGTATTATTAGCAGGTGAATCGTGGATGAGTTATACAACTCATGTCAAAGGGTTTGACAGTTTTTATACATCCACTTATGAAACTGGTGAAAAATGGCTGAAAAAAGCGCTGGAAAAAAATGGGTATGAAGTAACATTTTTTCCGAATCATATTGCGGCGGAGGAGTTTCCATATACTGTGGAAGAGCTAAAGGGATATGATTGTGTCATTTTATCTGATATCGGAGCCAATACCTTATTACTCCCGGCAGAAACATTTACAAAGAGTATAAAGAAGCCGGACCGTACCAAAGTGATCCGGGATTATGTTATGGAAGGTGGATCTTTGTTGATGATTGGTGGCTATCTTACTTTTTCTGGTGTTGATGCGAAGGGAAAATGGCATGATACGGCGGTTCAGGATGTACTTCCTGTAGAGGTGCTTACGGTAGATGACAGAATGGAACATTGTGATGGAGTGCGCCCGGTGACAGTCAAGGAGCATGAGGCATTAAAAGAGATTCAGGGAGAATGGCCGGAAGTGCTTGGATATAACCGGACAGTGGCAAAAGAAGAGGCGGATGTAGTTGCTTTGGTCGATGGAGATCCATTTATTGCATTCGGAACTTATGGGAAAGGAAAGAGCGCTGTTTTCACAACAGACTGTGCGCCACACTGGGCACCGCCGGAATTTTGCGAATGGAGTGAATACGATAAAATCTGGAAAGGAATCGTAGATTGGCTTGTAAAAAAATAGTGGAAAACGTATCGTTCGTATGCCAATGAGATCAAGATGCTGTCGAAGCCGGAAAAGCTGGCCCAGCAGCATTTTTAGAAAAGGAAGATAGGGGAGGTATCTGAAAATGATAAGAGATAGCCTGGGAGAAGAAAAAAGCAACATGTATATAGAAAGAGGCAAGAAAAGTATCGCACTGCTAAAAGAGATTCTCGCAATTCCGAGTGTGAATGGAGCGGACAATGAGGGGGCTGTTGCAGAATTTATTGCAAATTATCTGAAGGAGAAACATATAGATGCTTTCGTGCAGCAAATAGATGAGACACATGCCAATATTATCGCAAAACTAGAGGGGAAGTCTTCAGAAACTGTTGTATGGAATGGACACCTTGATACAGTTCCATATGGAAGCACAGAAGAGTGGAATACAGATCCTTCTATTCCAGTGGAGAAGAATGGAAGAATTTATGCACGAGGAGCCAGTGATATGAAGAGTGGACTGGCGGCAATGGTGTACCTTCTTGGGGAAATTGGAGAATCTGGAGAGAAACCAGAGCAGACAATTTTGTTTTTGGGAACCTGCGATGAGGAAAAAAGTGGTCTTGGGGCGGAAAAAATATTAGAGGAAATAGATTTGTCGTCCGGATCTCTTTTGCTGATCGGGGAACCTACCGGATGCAAACTGGGAGTGGCGCAGAAAGGGTGCATATGGGCACAGCTGAATATAAGTGGGAAAACAAGTCATGGGGCTTATCCGGAGGAAGGATATAATGCGGTTGAGTATGGAATGAAAATCGTGTGCAGGATAAAAAAATGGGTGACAGAGTATGAACATCGGGTACTTGGTACAGCAACGGCGCAGGTAACAATGATACAAGGTGGTATTGCACCGAATATGACGCCAGATTTTGCTGAAATCTTGCTGGACATTCGGACGGTACCGGGAATTTCTGCTGAAGATGTAGAAAAGAAAATTAAAAAAATATGCCGGGAAGAAGTAGAAGAGACGAATGGGGAAGTAAAATTTGAAGTACGAATCAAAAATGCACGCAGGGCGATTGAAATAGCAGAGGAAGAAAGATGGCTCAAAGAATTCAAAGCATATCTTAAACAGAATGGTGCGGAGACAGAAGAAATAGGTATTAATTATTTTACAGATGCTTCGATTTTGACAAAAAAAGAAAGTGAAATCCCAGTGCTGCTTTTTGGACCAGGGGAGCCTAGGTTAGCACATAAGCCAAACGAGTTTGTAGAGCTTGAAAAGTATGAGAAATATATTGAAATACTAGGTGAAATATTTTCCATAAACTACCAAAAGTAAAAAAAATCATGTATAATAGGAAGAAATACAGAGGTTCCAGAATGCATAGAGAATAGACAGCAAAAGTGTGGTGCAAGCATGCTTGTGGAGAAATAAAGGATAATGGAGAAGAAGTATAGTGAGAACTACAATTAAAGATATTGCAAATTATACAGGGTTTTCCGTGACAACGATTTCACTGGTCTTAAACGGAAAAGCAGATAAGATCTCAAAACAGACAAAGGATACAGTTCTGGAAGCAGTAGAAAAATTGAATTATAGACCGAATCAGCTTGCTGTCGGACTGGTAAAGAAAAGGACAAAGACGATAGGGCTAGTGATTTCCGATGTCAGTAACGTGTTTTTTTCTAATCTTCGCCAAAGGTGTGGAAGATGAGTGCCGCAGAAATGGTTGGAATCTGATTTTATGCAATACAAACGATATGCACAAGCGGGATCTGGAGTATATTCAAGTGTTGGCAGATAAAGGAGTAGATGGGATTTTATTTTGCATGTCGCTGGATAGCGATAAGAAAAAAGCACTGGAAAGTGTGCGATTGATGGAAAAACTGAAAGTGCCATTTGTTATGATTGATCGCTTCTTAGAGGAGGCAGATTGTTGCTCTGTAATTGTCAATCACAGGAGTGGAGGATATGCGGCGACGAAGCATCTGTTGGAACTGGGGCATAGAAAGATTGGATGTGTGGCAGGTCCTCTTGAGTTGGAGGATTCCAGATATCGTCTGCGAGGATATAAAGAAGCATTGGAAGAATACGGTGTGGAGTTTGATCCTGAGTTGATTTACGAAGGAAATTATGACAGAAAAAGTGGAATGGAAGCCATGGAATATTTTTTGTCTATCCCTAAAAAAGTGACTGCAGTATTCGCGTTTAACGATATGTCTGCATATGGGGTATATAATTGTCTGAAAAAGCATAAAATAGCTGTGCCGGAAGAAATTTCGCTAGTTGGCTATGACGATATTTTCTTTTCAGAGATTTTGGATGTCCCGCTGACAACAGTCAGTCAGCCGGTCTATGACATGGGAGTGGAGGCAGTACAGCAGCTGATCAGTGAGATAGGCAGTGGAGTGAATTCTCAGAAGTGTATTACATTTCAGCCAAGACTTGTCGTACGGGAGAGTACAGTAGAGCACTCAGAATAAAATATCCTTGACATTTGTGTTATATATAGAATATAATAATGACACGAATCGTTTGCAGTCATACCAGACAGAGAAGTCATGATTAGGGCTTGTACTGGTTTCGACGGGGGTTTTGAAGTTGAGGAAGCCATTCGCGGGGCGGGACCGCGTATCAATCCGTATTTAAATATAAACGCAGACGAAAATTTAGCGTACGCTGCCTAGTTGCAGCAGTCGGCCTTAAGTCACTCACTGCTTAAGTCACCGGCTTCAATGAGGTGAGGCACTTCGTTTCCAAAGCTTTGAGGGGATGGAAGAATTTATGAAGCTACTAAAGTGAAGAGCCTGTCATTAGGCGATTCATGGAGGGAATGTTAAAATAATGACTGTAATGGGAGATGCCGCAATGGACGGGCTTTCGGACAGGGGTTCAACTCCCCTCAGGTCCATGTAAAACCTCAGTGTACACTGGGGTTTTTATTTTTATATAGCATTTTGTGTTGCAAAAGGTTTGAAGCTTGTTGGGATAAATAATAAGGAAGATAAAATAATGATTTATTTAAAAATAATCTTTTTGACCTTGGTGTATGTTGGGCAGAGATATCCATGTACGACAGCAGGGTTACTGGTATGGTGCATAGGCTGTATCGGGATTGCTGTCTCAAGATCTTTCCCTTTGGGGATGAGTCTTATTGTCGGAGTAATCGGGATGATAGTATTTTTCAGATGGATGTTTGTAGCATTGGCTGATTTTGGTAGTGAAAGGAAAAAGATTCAGAGACGGTTAAAAAAGAGAGAAGTGTTTGAGCGATATCTGAAGTATTTAGAGGAAAGCCTCAGGTAGCATTCGGGAGGAAGTGGAAAAAATATGAAGATTATTGTATGTGTGGGGGGATAACAATGCCATGTTGTTCCATAATCGTCGTATCAGCAGAGACAGGGCTGTAATAGAGGACATTCTTCGGATGGTGTCCAAAGAAGTGAAGAAAGATGGACGAGCAAGAATTTGGATGAATGAATATTCCTCCGAATTGTTTCGAACGTATTCAGGGGATATTTCTGTGTCAGAAAGATTTTTGGAAGAAGCTGGCGAAGAGGAGTATTGTTTTGTGGAAAATGTGCCGATCCAGGAATATAAAGATGAAATACAAACTGTGGTGTTATATCGATGGAATCGGAAATATCCGGCAGACATAAGATTTGCTATGGACCTTTCTAGGTGGAAGATGGTGGAATGCGTGGAATTTTCGGGGCATTCTCATGAGAAAATTACGAAGGAAGTTTATGTCAGATAAGGAAAAGCATAATAGGAGGAATCAGGATGAAGCAATGGAAGAAAAATGGGAAATATCGGCTTCTCGGTGTAGTGACTGCATGTGTGATGGTTTTTATGTCAGCATGTGCAGGCAAGGCAGAACAGGAGAAAACTTCAGCAAATGCGCAGCAGGAGACGGTTCCGGTGTCTGGGACACAGCAGTCAGATATTTCTATGGAGACCATTCCAGAATATGATGGGGAACCGTATGTGGTGATTGATGACAATGAGCCAAATTTTACGGAAGAAGAATTGCAGCCAGAAGCATATGAGACATATGGAACATTGGATGCACTTGGGCGTTGCAGTACTGCAGAGGCAAGTATCGGGGAGGGACTAATGCCGACGGAGAAGCGTGGAGCGATCGGGCAGGTGAAACCGACTGGATGGCATACTGTAAAGTATGATATGGTGGAGGGAAAATATCTGTATAACCGTTGTCATTTAATCGGTTATCAGCTGACTGCCGAAAATGCCAATGAGAAAAATTTGATCACAGGAACGAGATATATGAACACGGAAGGGATGCTTCCATTTGAAAATATGGTTGCAGACTACATCAAAGAAACTGGCAATCATGTGATGTACCGTGTCACACCGGTGTTTGAAGGGGAAAATCTTGTGGCATCGGGAGTGCAGATGGAAGCAGAATCGGTGGAAGATCAGGGAGCAGATCTTTCCTTTAATGTATATGTGTATAATGTACAGCCGGGAGTGGAGATTGATTATAAAACCGGAGAAAGCCGGGAGGCAAACGAACTTCTGCCAGCTTCCAAAAACTCTGACAAAGCAGGAAACGCTGCTTCAGGAACTGCTTCTGACAAAGACAGTTCAGATCCGGTCAGTGAGCAGACTTATATATTAAATACGAGCAGTAAGAAGTTTCACAAAGAATCCTGCTCCGGTGTCAAGTCGATGAAAGAGAAGAATAAAAAGGTTTATACCGGAAAGCGGGAGGAAGTGATCGAGCAGGGATATGCTCCATGTGGCAACTGCCATCCGTAATCGGAAGCTAATATCGAAAAACTTTAGAAAAATTTCATAATATACTTGCGTTCTCATTAAAAAAGTAATAAAATCAAACTACTTGGAGTGATTAATAATGAGAATGAACTATTTAGTATCTGTCTTTTATTTTTATAGATAAGTATCTTTCAACCCTGAACATTCGAGTTGTTTCTTTTGGGTGCATGAAGAACTTATTTTATAAGAATAGGCAGATACTTTTTTACTTTAAACAGAGAAAGTGGGAGGAGTGGACAGATGGAATTATCCGTTAATCTGACAGAACAGAAAAGTCGTATTATTATAGAAAGAGATGCCATGCTTCATCTGGCAGATTATATAGATGTAAACTGTAAGGTGATGATCATTACCGATGATGGAGTGCCGGAACGATATCAGAAGCAAGTGCTTGCACAGTGTCCGCAGGGGTATCTACATGTATGCAGACACGGTGAGGGGGCAAAAAGCTTTCCGGTCTATCAGCAGATCTGCGAAAAACTGCTGCAGCTGAATTTTTCCAGAAAGGATCGGATCCTTGCGCTGGGAGGCGGAGTGATTGGAGATCTCAGTGGATTTGTGGCAGCGACCTTTAAGCGTGGGATGAAGTTTGCATCCATTCCGACAACGACTTTGTCGCAGATTGATTCCAGTATCGGAGGGAAGGTTGCAGTCAATCTTGGGGAAGTGAAAAATGTGATCGGGACCTTTTATCATCCGGAGGTAGTGTTGATTGACTTGAATACACTTCGGACATTGCCGAAACGTCATTATTACAATGGACTTGTGGAGGCGGTCAAGGCAGGAATGATTGCAGATCCGGAAATTTTCCGACTGTTTGAGGAGGAAGAGATCGATCAGGCTCTTGAAGAGATCATCACCCGCTCGCTGATTGTGAAGAAGCATGTGGTAGAAGAGGATGAGAAGGAGCAGAATCTCCGAAAGATATTGAATTTCGGGCATACGATCGGGCATGCGATCGAGAGTATTTACCATCTGCATGATTATTATCATGGGGAATGTGTAGCAATGGGGATGATGAAGATTCTCGAGGATGAGCAGTTGAAAGAGCGTTTGAAAAGCATTTTAAAGAAGATGGAGATTCCGCTGGATGTTCCGTATGAAATCCAGGAGGTCATTGATTTTATTAAGAAAGATAAAAAGGCAAGCGGAGACCAGATTACAATCGTTCAGGTCCGTGAAATTGGAAAGGCGGAGCTGATCGATATGAAGATCGAGGATATGAGAAAATTTTGCTGATAAAAATATACAGGAGGTGACCAGATGAGAGTAGGGCTTGTCGGGGGAAAAAGCTTGGACATAGGTTTTTTCAGAAACCAATCCACGAGTAAACTTGCAGATTATACATACGATCTGATTCCATTAACCGAGGAAGAATTTTCATGAATTTTTTAAAAAGAAAGAGTTTGAATGCAGGTGAATGTGACAATTCCTTATAAGGAAACAGTGATGCAGTATTGTGATGTGATCGATGAGAAAGCAAGTGCGATCCATGCGGTCAATACGATTGTCAATCGGGATGGAAAATTATATGCAACGAACACTGATTTTGCGGGATTGAAGCAGATGATTCAACATAATGGAGTAGAGATTTGTGGAAAAGTTTGTTGTATTCTTGGCACCGGGGGGACAAGTAAGACCGCGGAGGCAGTCCTTCATGATATGGGGGCAGAGAAGGTTTATATTGTAGGGAGAAATCAGACGGATCCGATAATCTCTTATGAGGATTTGGAGAAGTATCAGGAAATACAGGTGTTTATCAATGCGACCAGCGTTGGGATGTATCCGAAAAATGACGAATGCCTGATCAATCTGAAGAAATTTCCGAATGCAGAGGCGGTAGTTGATGTCATTTACAATCCGATGAAGACAAAGCTCTGTCAGCAGGCAGAGGAGCAGGGGCTGCGGGCAGTCAATGGACTGGAAATGCTTGTGGCGCAGGCAAAATACGCAGTGGAGTTTTTTCTGGATACAAAGATTGAAGATAGGGAGATAGACCGCATAGTTGCTGAGATGAAGAAGGATATGATGAATCTTGTATTGATCGGGATGCCGGGATGCGGAAAGTCTACGATTGGCAAGAAGACTGCAAAAGAAATTGGGAAGACATTTGTAGATTTAGATAAGGAAATTGAAAAGGAAGCGAAGATGACGATTCCTGAGATTTTTGAGAGATATGGTGAGAGTCGGTTTCGGAAAATTGAACAGGAAGTCTGTGCCAGAATTGCAAAAGAGCATGGACAAGTGATCTCCTGCGGAGGAGGAATTATCAAAAACGCTGAAAATATGGAAAAACTCCGGCAAAATGGGATTGTATTCCATATCCGACGGAATGTGAATGCGCTGGCAGTCGGTGGAAACAGGCCACTTAGCACAAGCAGAGAAAAATTAAGACAGATGGAGCAGGAGCGGATACCGCTTTATCAGAAATATAGTGATATTGAAATTAATAATGATACAGTATTTAAGCTGGCTGTACAGAAAGTGAAGGAGGGATTTGATGAAGTTTTTGATCATTAACGGACCGAACATCAATATGCTCGGGATTCGAGAGCCGGGGATTTATGGAAAAGAGAATTATGAAGCGCTTTTGGAACTGTGTAGGAAAACCGGAGAAGATTATGGGATAGAGATTGAGTGTTTTCAGAGCAATCATGAAGGAGCGATCGTTGACAAAATCCAGCAGGCGTATGGAGTGATGGACGGAATCGTCATCAATCCGGCAGCATACACACATACGAGTATTGCTATTTTGGATGCTCTCAAAGCGGTACAAATTCCATGTGTGGAAGTACACATTTCCAAAGTGGAAGAAAGAGAAGCGTTCCGGCAGATTTCTTATGCGGGGCAGGTGTGTTTCCATACGATTACCGGACAGGGAATCGCAGGTTACCGGATGGCGATTGAGGTATTGAAAGAAAAACTGGGGCATTGATCTGCAGGTGACAGATGCCATACACATAGAGAGAAAGAAAATAGGTTAGAGGACGAGGAAAGAAGAAAATGATTATTACATGTAAAAAAGGAGCTCCTCAGAATGAGGTAGAGAAGATTGTAAAAGGATTTGAAGAGAAAGGACTGGAAGTCAACACGATTCTTGGAACGAATTACAACGTGTTTGGAATCGTTGGAGATACGACAGTTGTAGATGAGAAGATGGTGCGTGCCAATCCGTGGATCGAGGATGTGACAAGGATTGCAGCGCCATATAAGAAGGTTAACAGGTTATTTCACCCGGAGGACAGCATCATCGATGTGGCGGGAATTAAAGTTGGAGGCAAGGAAAAAGTTGTTGTCATTGGTGGACCTTGCTCCGTGGAAGGAAAGGAACAGATCTGTGAGATTGCCGAAGAGGTAAAGCAAGCCGGAGGATGCATGTTAAGAGGTGGTGCATATAAGCCGAGAACGTCACCATATGCATTTCAGGGACTTGGAACTGAGGGTATTTTAGATATGGTAGAGGCAAGAAAACGAACAGGATTACCGATCGTGTCTGAAATCATGAGCGCAGATAAAATTGATGAATTTGTAGAGTATGTAGATCTGATCCAGGTAGGAGCTAGAAATATGCAAAATTTTGATTTGCTCAAAGCACTTGGGAAGATCAACAAACCGATCTTATTAAAGAGAGGACTTTCCAATACGATTGAGGAATGGCTGATGTCTGCAGAATATATTATGTCCGGCGGAAATGAGAATGTCATTCTTTGTGAGCGGGGGATCCGTACCTTTGAGCGTTATACGAGAAATACGCTGGACCTCAGTGTTGTTCCGATCATAAAGAAGAAGAGCCACCTGCCGATCATTATTGATCCTTCTCATGCAACAGGTGATTGGGATCTTGTAGAATCTATGAGCCTTGCGGCGATTGCAGCAGGCGCAGATGGTCTGATCGTGGAGGTGCACAACAATCCGGAGAAGGCATGGAGTGACGGAGCACAATCGCTGAAGCCAGAAAAATTCAAGACGATGATTGAGAAAGGAAGAGTCATCGCACAGGTGATCGGAAGAGATATTTAATATTAGGAAAATGCAAAAAGAAGCAGACATCTGAAAAGCTGTGCAGAAAATAGGAACAAGTCAGAGTGACAAAGGGTAGAGAGAAGGAGAAAAAATTATGATCATTACAGTGAAAAAAGGGATTCCCGAGGAAGAAGTGAAAAAACTGGTCCACACATTTGAGGAGAGAGGATTTCAGGTAAATGATTCTCAGGGAACAGATTATCATATTTTAGGGCTGATCGGAGATACCACGAGTCTGGATGAAAAAATTATTCAGGCCAATCCAACTTGTCTCTGAGGTGACAAGAATTGCAGCGCCGTATAAGAAAGCAAATCGGATGTTTCATCCGGAAGACACAGTTGTAGATGTGGCAGGAGTGAAGATCGGCGGTCAGGAGAAGATTGTTGTCATCGGAGGGCCATGTTCCGTGGAGAGCAGGGAACAGATCTGTGAGATTGCAAAAGAAGTGAAGGCGGCAGGAGCAGATATGTTAAGAGGCGGAGCGTACAAACCGCGTACTTCCCCATATGCATTCCAGGGACTGGAGACCGAAGGAATTAAGGATATGGTGGAAGCAAGAAGACAGACAGGACTTCCGATCGTCAGTGAACTGATGGATGCAGAGCATATTGAAGAGTTTGTGGAGCATGTGGATCTGATCCAGATTGGGGCAAGAAATATGCAGAACTTTTCTCTTCTGAAAGCAGTCGGAAAGATTCAGAAGCCAATCTTATTAAAGAGAGGACTTTCCAATACAATCGAAGAGTGGATCATGTCAGCAGAATATATTATGGCAGGCGGAAATGAAAACGTCATTCTGTGTGAGCGAGGAATCCGTACATTTGAAAAATATACGAGAAATACATTAGATCTCAGTGTAGTTCCGATCATCAAGGAGAAGACACATCTGCCGATCATCATCGACCCTTCTCATGCAACTGGAAACTGGAAATGGATTGAGTCTATGAGTCTTGCGGCGATTGCAGCAGGAGCAGATGGACTGATCGTAGAAGTGCATAATAACCCGGAAGCGGCATGGAGTGATGGGGCACAGTCATTAAAACCAGAGAAATTTAAACAGGTCATCGAAAAAGGAAGGATGATCGCGCAGGTAGTAGGAAGAGAGATGTAAACATGCAGGTACAAAAGCCGGATTATCAAAATAGTATTTTGAATTTAGTCAATTCGATTTTGCACAATTATGGCGCACCGCATCGATATACTACCCTTCCGGAGGCGGATGAAATTTTGAAAAAGGATTACAGACATGTGGTGCTTCTTGTGCTGGATGGAATGGGTGTCAGTGTCCTTGAGAGGTTTTTGCCGGAGGAAAGTTTCCTTCGCAGTCATTTTCAAAAAGAAATCTCCAGTGTATTTCCGCCTACAACGGTTGCCGCCACAACAACACTGGAGAGTGGACTTGCACCGGCGGAACACGGATGGCTTGGGTGGAGCATGTATTTTCCGGAAATCCAGGACAAGGTCAATGTATTTCTCAATACGACCGGAAGTGGCGGAGTGATCGAAGGAGAATTGCTGGCTGATAGGATGATGCCGTATGAAAAGCTGGGAAGCCAGATTATGCATGCCTGTGAGGCAAAGGCATATGAAGTATCTCCGTTTGGAGATTACCATATAGATACCTTTGAGGAATTACTCAGCGGTGTGAAGACGTTATGCAGAAGAGATGAGAAAAATTATCTGTATGTATACTGGCCGGAGCCGGATCATGTAATGCATGAAGGTGGCTGTACTTGCAGAGAGGCGGGAGAATGGCTGAAAAAGATTGACCGTGAATTGGAAAAATTAAGTGAAGAGCTTTCTGATACACTTCTGCTTGTGACAGCAGATCATGGACATATCGACGGAAGAAATGTATCGATGGAAAATTATCCGGAATTGAGGGAATGTTTGAAATGTCTTCCGGCAGTGGAACCGCGGGCGCTTTCCTTTCATCTGAAGGAAGGAATGGAAGAACAGTTTCTTGAGAGTTTCAAGAAACATTTTGGGAAAGAGTTCCTGTTATTTTCCAGAGAAGAGATCACGGAGAGCCAGCTATTTGGAGAAGGGGCATATCATCCGAGATTTCAGGAGGCGATCGGTGATTACTTTGCCGTCGCAGTCAGAGCACTCAATCTATTTGATACGAATGAGGAGAAAGAGAACATCATCGGTGTACATGCAGGAATGACAAAAGAAGAGATGACCGTTCCGCTGATCGTAGTGGAAAAGCCGAAAAAGTAAAACGATTAAAAAGGATATGATACTATCGTATAGGACGATGAAATATAAAAGTCCCATATTAGGTAACATATCCATTTTTTTATCTCATGAGCCAGTCTCAATCATTTCTTTGGTGAGCAGAGTATCATAAAAAAGATTCTATTATGAAAAAATATCACAGCTTTATAAAATCTTTAAAATTCTCCGTTATGATTTTTGTAAATCAAGGAAGGAGAAGAAAATAGAATGAAAGAATTTGTGATAGAAACGCGGAAGCTGACGAAGTGTTATGGAGAACAGACTGTTGTAAAGGAAATAGATCTTCATGTAAGAAAGGGTGAGATTTACGGGCTGCTCGGAAGGAACGGGGCAGGGAAGACGACATTGATGAAGATGATTCTCGGGCTTACACCGGAGACCTCAGGTGAGGTGGAATTGTTTGGGAGAAAGCTGCGAGGGCAGGAAAAGCAGATTTATCCGCAGATTGGCGCGATGATCGAGGCGCCGGGATTTTACCCGAATCTGACCGGGACAGAAAATCTTGAGATTTTTGCAAGACTGAGAGGTCTGAAGAGGGAGCAGACGGTCAAGCGGGCGCTTGCGGTGGTGGGGCTTCCTTACAGGGATAAAAAGCTTTTTGGAAACTATTCGCTTGGCATGAAGCAGCGGCTTGGCATTGCCAATGCAATCTTACATGATCCAAAGCTACTCATTTTGGATGAGCCGATGAATGGGCTGGATCCGATTGGGATTGCGGAAATGAGAGGATTTCTCGTAAAGCTTAGCAGAGAGCAGGAAAAGACGATATTGATTTCCAGCCACATTCTTTCGGAAATCGAGCTGGTGGCGGACCGCGTTGGAATTATGGATCATGGAGTGCTACTGGCACAGAAAAACATGAAAGAACTCAAAAAAGGTGAAGAGACACTGGAGACATATTTTAGAAATGTGACGGGAGGTGTTGGCATTGCTTAGATTGATCGAGACGGAATTTTACAAGCTGAGACGGAAAAAGAGCGTGTGGATGATGGTTCTTGCTACATTTCTTATGCCGGCGTTGTCGGTCTGCTATTTCGGATATCTGGGGCAGGCAGAGGTGGAGCCGGCACAATTTTATAAATGGTCTGCATTTGGATATACGACATGGATCATTCTTCCGGTGATCCTTGGGATTTTTGCAACGATGATCGTGTATGAAGAGAAACGACTGCAGATTGTGAGGCAGATCTGGCTTGTGCCGGTGAAGGAAGAAAGTTACTTTTTCAGTAAATTTTGTATGGTATTAGTTTTGTCAGTCGGATTTATGATGCTGACAGCAGTGGCATCTGTTCTTTGCAGTGTGCTTCCGGGATTTGTACCGTTTCGTCTAGAAGATATGATGTATTTATTTGAGAAATGTATGGAAATTGGCATTCTGCTTGCATTTGCAATGCTGCCGATTTTGGCGCTGGCGATAGTGGGAAGAGGCTATGTGATGCCTGCCTGTATGACAGTTGTATATGCGCTGGCAGGTTTTTTCCTGATGCCGGTCAATATGTATGTTCATCCGATCACAAGTATGGGAGCGATCCTTATCCGAAAGAAAGACATTTCGGGGCTGCTTGTGACGCAGGAGAGTTGTGTGGGAAAGGCGGTTCTTTGTATTTTCGTGTGGGACATTATTTCCTTTGGGCTTGTAAAATATCAGTTGTCCAAAGAAATAGGGGATAGGAATATGAACTGGAGAAATTTGTTTTGGGCGGAGTGCAGGAAGCTTCGCCGTTCAAAAGTAATTTGGATCGCGGTAGCAGCTGTCTTTCTGACGGCAGGGATTCTATTTGTGGGCGGACTGGAAGTGTATCATGGATTGGAGGTGCATTATGGGCTGAAGGTGATGCGAGATGGGATGCGGTACCTTGAAAATGCGGGCTGGTATATGGATGAGATGCAACCGTGGGCGTTCTTTTTTGTGATTCCGGGTATGACAGCTCTGTTTGGGAGCTATTTAAGTGTGCGGGAACAAGAAGAGGACACGATGAAATCCTTGCGCCTGATACCGCTGCAGGAAATTGACCTGATGCGGGTGAAAATGATTCTGACACTGCTTTTCAGCATCGGGCTTTCCATGTTGTGTTTTGGAATCACCTTTTTGACAGAGGCCGTGCTACATATAGAAGATCTGTCGGCATCATTCGTGTTTATGCTGTGGAAAGAATATGTTCTTGGCGGGATCGGCATATTCTTTGCAGTATTTCCGATCATTGCATTTGCAGCAGGAAGACAGAAAAACTGTTGGTCTGTCTTCCTTTTTACGGAAATCTATTCGGTATTTGGATTATTTGCAGGGATGGCGGATCGCGTGAAAGATTTTTATCCGATCACGGCAGTGTTTAATGTGTCCGGATATCAGATTGCATCGATGGAGAGGAGTATGATCAGTGCGATTGTTTTGCTGTTATGTGGATGTCTGGGCATCTTTTGGATACGGAAAAAATGTGATATGATAAGAGGAGAGAAAAGAAATGGAACGAAATAAAGAAAAACGGTTAGGAAAAAGCAGAGCAGATAAGAAGATTACCGGAGTATGTGGAGGAATTGCGGCCTATCTGGGACTGTCTCCCAAAAGTGTGAGGATTCTTTGTTTTGGGTTGTGTCTGTTGTTTCCAAATGGAATCCTTGCATATTTACTGCTTGCGGCAGTGCTTCCTTTTTCAAACAGTCAAGATGCAGGGAGATAAAAAGGGGGAAAAGAAATGGGGAAAATACTGGCAGTAGATGATGAAGAAGAGATGCTGGAACTGGTGAAGATGGCGCTGGAACGTGATGGACATCAGGTGGATACAGAAGAAGATGTAAAGCGGGTATCGGCAGAGCGCTGCAGGATATATGACTTGCTTCTGTTGGATGTGATGATGCCAGGCGAAGATGGGTTTTCACTTTGTGGCAGGATTCGGGCAGAAGTGGATTGTCCAATCTTATTTCTGACGGCAAAGACAGAAGATGCGGCGCTTGTGCAGGGATTTGGGCTCGGAGCAGATGATTATATCAAAAAGCCATTCAGCATCGCAGAACTGCGGGCGCGGGTCAATGCACATTTGCGGAGAGAAGGACGGCAACCAGTGCGGGCGATGGCACGCGGCGGGGTACGGTTTGACATGCAGGCAAAAGAGGCTATGGTTGAGGAGCAGATTCTTCCGCTTACCAAAGGGGAGTATGAGATCTGTGAGCATCTGGCGCTTCATGCCGGGCAGGTGTTTTCCAAAGAACAGTTGTATGAGGCGGTCTTTGGTTTCGATGCGGAGGGGGATCCGGGGACGATTGCAGAGCATATTAAAAATATCCGCGCAAAATTAAAGAAATATGGGAAAAGTCCGATTGAGACAGTCTGGGGGATGGGATATAAATGGAAAAAAGAAAACATACGTTAAGTCTTTCTTTTGTGTTACTCCGATTTGTGGCGGGAATGTTTGTTACGATGCTGTTGTGTTTTATGATCTGGTCACTTGTGATGTCTCTTCTTGAGCAGAAAGGGATTATCTGTTCTGGATCTGAGATCAATCATCAGGTAGAAGAGATCCTTGGGACAAGTAGTGGGAAATTCACAGAACCGGATGAGTGCTTTCCGGGCGAATATGCGTTGTATGATGCCAAAGGAACTATATTAAAGACGAATGTGGAGAGAGAAATCGCAGAAGACCAGAAAAAGTTTTCATACGTTTCCGGATATGCGGCACACCTTTCCAGGCGCACTTATGCAGATGGGAGCACTGCACTGATCCGCTGGCATTTCCGGAAGGAATTTACCGATCCGTCGCTTCGACAGACGCTCCCTCCGGCGGAAACACTCGGGTTGATTTTGCTTGGGATGGGGCTTTTGCTGTCACTGCTTCTGCATACGATATGGCTTGGAAAATTTCTTGGGAAAAAATTGAAACTGTTTCAGGAAATCAGCAAAAAGGTGGCGGCGCAGGAACTTGATTTTACAGTTCCGCATGCGGGAATCCGTGAGTACGATGAAGCACTGGATGCGATGGAAGAGATGCGGGAAGCTCTGTATCAGGCACTGACCTCTCAGTGGGCGGCGCAGCAGCAGCGCGAGGCAGAGATTGCTGCGCTGGCTCATGACCTGAAGACACCGCTGACGCTTGCAGGCGGAAATGCAGAGCTGTTGCTTGAGGAAGAATTGCCGCAGGATTATGAGAGACTGATCAGAAAAATTTCGGAGGCAACTGTTCGGGCGAAGGAGTATGTCGCAAGTCTTCTGGAGACTTCGTCGGGAAAAGAAGAAGCATTTACAAAAATGCAGTTGGGGGAATGGTTTGAAAAACTGCGGGAAAATGCTCTGGCTGCTGCGGAAGCAAAGGGAGTAAATCTGATAACGGATAACAGACTGGAAGGATCCTGGAGAATTCAGCCGGAGCGTTTGCAGCGTGGGATATTTAATATTGTGCTGAATGCAGTGGAATATACGCCGAAGGGAAAAACAGTTTATCTGGAAGGAAAAATGACAGACAACGGATGGCAGGTATGCGTGAAAGATGAAGGGACAGGATTTGATGAGGAGGCAGTGCGCCATGCGGCTGAGCGGCTGTGGAGGGGAGAAAAGTCCCGCAGGACAGATGGACACCATGGTCTGGGGTTGTGGTCAGCCGCACAGGCGATCCGCGCACACAAAGGAGAATTGGTATTAGGCAACTGGGAAGAAGGGGGAGAAGTTTTTGTGCGGTTTTAGAGGATTGATGAATCAAATCCCACTTTCAGAGGGGGATTGACTATTTTATAGGGTTTACGCTTACTTCCGATGGAAAAAGGAGGTTCTTGACAGATGTGGGACATTGCCTGTAATCTGTAAATAAAGAAACATAAAAAACAGGAGCAGAGAAAGGAGCGCAGGAATGATCGAAACATATCGTTGGGTAGTGATTGGCTATGGTGCCATCGCAAATGAGATGGCGCAGACGTTGGCAGAGCATGGCAGGATGTTCTATGGAGTGGCAGGGAGAAATCAAGAGCGGACAGCGGCATTTGCGGAGAAATATCAAATCCAAAAGATATATGGGAAGATTGAGGAGGTGTTTGCGGATGATCAGGTAGATATTGTCTATATTGCAACACCTCATAATACGCACATCCAATATTTGCGGGAGGCACTGAAAGCCGGGAAGCATGTGCTCTGTGAGAAAGCAGTCACATTGAATACAGAGGAACTGAAAGAAGCAAGACAACTTGCAGAGAAACAGGACATAGTTTTAGCGGAGGCAATGACCATTTATCATATGCCACTTTATAAAAAGCTGCAGGAAGTAGTTGCAGATGGGAAGCTCGGAAAACTACAAATGATCCAGGTATCGTTTGGAAGCTATAAAGAGTATAATATGAGCAACCGCTTTTTTGATCCGGCACTGGCAGGAGGAGCTTTGTTGGACATTGGTGTCTATGCCCTTGCATTTGCCAGGATATTTTTGTCTCAGGCGCCGGATCAGATTTTATCCAAGGTGAGGACTGCACCGAGTGGTGTTGACGAGCAGGTCGGAATTCTGATGGCAAATCCGACAAACGAGATGGTTACAGTCACACTGACACTCCATGCAAAACAACCAAAAGAGGGGTTGTGATCTTTGAGAAAGGGTATGTGGAAATCTATGATTATCCAAGGGCAGATCAGGCAGTGATCACTTATACAGAAGATGGCAGGAAGGAGATAGTCGCTTGCGGCAGAAAGGAAGAGGCATTGTTCTATGAGGTGGAAGATATGGAACAGGCGGTGTTAGGCGGAAAGAATGAGATGGATCTGTCCTATACTTCTGACGTGATGGACATCATGACAAAAATCCGACAGCGCTGGAGCCTTGTGTATCCGGAGGAAACAACAGAAACAGAATGTGAAATATGAAAAGAGCAGGAGGAAAACAGAGAGATGGACTACAGAAGATTTGGAAATACGATCATTGCACGGATGGATAAAGGAGAGGAAATTCTTGAGCAGGTAAAGGAAATTGCACTGAGAGAGAAAATAAGTCTTGCAAGTGTGCAGGCACTCGGCGCGGTTGACCAGTTTACGGTCGGCGTATTTAAGACAGAGGAAAAAGAATATCTGGCGAATGAATTTCAGGGAAGCTTTGAGATTGTGTCTCTGACCGGAACGATCAATACAATGCATGACGAGTTTTACTGCCACCTTCATATGAGCGCAGGAAATGAAAAGGGAGAAGTGTTTGGAGGACATTTAAATCGGGCAGTGATCAGCGCGACTTGTGAGATGGTGATCCATGTGATCGATGGGAAAGTCGATCGATATCATGATGAAGAGATCGGGCTGAATTTATTTCGGTTTTAAATAATTAGAACCAAAGACAGGTTTACGATTGTGATAAGAGTAGAAAGTGAATAGAGCAGCGCAGGCTGTCTGACTGAAAGATAAGAAAATATCGCATAGATATGCTTATCCAGTCAGAATTGCCTGCGCTGTTCTTTTATAGAAATTTCATATTTCCTTTATTGACAAATTCCAAATGAAATTTTACTATAAAATTATATTTACTGTGCAAATGCATAGGAAAATACACACAAATGAATTGAAGGAGCTTGCAATGGAAAAGACGGCAACAGACCGCAGAACGGAGCGGACGAAGGCGAAAATATTAGAGGCACTTTTGGAACTATCGAAAGAGAAGAGTATCAATGAGATTTCCATCCGGGAGCTGACAGAGCGCGCCAAGATCCACAGAAACACATTTTATATTCATTATACAGATGTTTATGGGATTCTGGATGATCTGGAAAATCACATGTGTACTGTGGCAGCTGAGGCCACAGAGCAGTTTACTCCGCAGCAGCTGCGAGAGAATGCAAGCGATGTGCTTGAGATTATTTTTTCATATTTGAAGGAGCGAAGAGAATATTGCATGCTGATGCTGGAGAATCGCACTCGGATTTCAGTCGGGCAGAAAGTGCTGGAATCAGTTTTTGAGAAATATCTGACTGCATTTGAAGATTCCTGTGATCGTCAGGCATTTGCATTTCAGGTACAGTTTCGCTATTGTACGTCCGGGGTGATCGGAATTGTGCTGTACTGGATTGAGCGGGGCTGTATGGAAAGCCCGAAGGAGATGGCGGAGCTTACCGGAAAGCTGATGACAAAAGGGCTGGAAGGCGCTATTTTGGAGGTGACTGTATGAAGAGGCAGGAACCATTGATAGAAGCGGCAGAGAGCAGTTTTCGTGCAGCAGGCATATCAGACTGCTTTTGCAGGGAAGTCCGGTGGGAGCATGTGGAATTAAGTGAAGTGAATTTCTTTAAGACTTCCCTGCGGAAGATGATTCAGGCAGTGGAACTGTCAAAGCGGCTTGGGATTATCATAAAAGAAGAAGGGGAATAACATGAAGGATTTTGTAAAACTGGAAAATGTAAGAAAAATATATCAAATGGGAGAAGTCGAGATCCGAGCAGTGGATGGCATTGACTTTGAGATTGGAAAAGGCGAGTTTGTCGTGATCGTCGGCCCGAGTGGTGCGGGAAAGACAACGGTATTAAATATTCTTGGCGGTATGGATACGGCAACGAGCGGCAAAGTGCTTGTTGATGGAAATGATGTGGCACAGTACACAAACCGACAATTGATCGGCTACCGCAGAGAGGATATTGGATTTGTCTTTCAGTTTTATAACCTTGTTCCGAATCTGACTGCGTTGGAAAATGTAGAATTGGCGCTTCAGATCTGTAAGGAACCGCTGGATGCAAAGACGGTACTTGAGGAAGTCGGGTTGGGAGAAAGACTAAATAATTTCCCGGCACAACTTTCCGGAGGGGAACAACAGAGAGTGTCGATCGCCCGGGCGCTGGCAAAAAATCCAAAGCTGCTTTTGTGTGATGAACCGACGGGAGCGCTTGATTACAATACCGGGAAGGCAATCTTGAAGTTGCTTCAGGATACTTGTAGAAATAAGGGGATGACCGTGATCGTTATCACACATAACTCTGCACTTGCGCCGATGGCAGATCGTGTGATCCATATTAAAAACGGCCGTGTGGAGAGTAATGGAGATGAATGCACATCCGGTACCGGTAGAAACGATTGAATGGTAGGGAGACAGATGAAGAAACGAGCATTGAGAAAAGATTTTTATATGGAAATAACGTAAAGAGTCTGGGGCGCTTTTTGTCCATTTTCTTTATCGTGGCAATGGGTGTTGCGTTCTTTTCAGGAATCCGGG
>ENA-OQCW01000364-OQCW01000364.1-human-gut-metagenome-genome-assembly--contig:-NODE-364-length-29162-cov-3.390425_pt1 | contig 29162 bp, 34 predicted proteins | sample MGYA00242767_ERZ504593 | MGnify/ENA primary metagenome ERZ504593 (study PRJEB26092, sample SAMD00036307) | human gut metagenome | host: Homo sapiens | study: EMG produced TPA metagenomics assembly of... | reverse complement strand
AAACAGGATCTCCCTGCTTGATTTTCCACACATCTGTATGCTCACACATTTTGCTTTCTGGTGCATAGTCCATATCTTCCAACTCCTGCCTGGATGCCGCTTCTCCGAAAAAGGTATCCTGCAAATGCTGCTTCATCACCTTTTTCCCTCCAACATCCCCAGACAGTGATAACAACTCCTTTAAAGTAAACTTCTGAAAATACAACAGGATTGCCCCATTGTTCTTTATAAGTCAGACATCCAATTCCTTTTCCGCTCGCTGCATATTCGCTCAAAAAAATGAAACGATCGTCTCCATCTTCAAAAATGGCTGGTCGCAGACAAAAAATGCTGACTGCATCGCCTTTTCTGATTTTGCCTAAAATGCTTTGGATTCCGAGTCGGATTGACCAGGAAACGCCTTCCTCTGGTGCATCATTTCTAACAACCGTCCATCGTGCCTTTTTCATGCTTTCAAAAATTTCCTCATACTGCGTCACAAGCACTTTTTCTCCGATTGGAAGACTCTCTGCAATCTTTTCAATCTTCTCGGTCAGATGGCTGTACATCGGCTTTCCTTCAACCAGACTTAACAGCTTGTTACTTCCAAAGCGGCGGCTGTTTCCAGCCGCCAGTAAAATCACATGAATCTTCACTATTTTTTTCATACCCCAGTATACTTTCTCCGCAGTGATTGGAAGTTCCTTCACACGAACCCCGGATGCATTGTATACTGCCTGTGCAATTGCCGGAGATGGGGTGTTGATCACAACTTCTCCGATGGATTTTGCACCAAACGGACCGGTTGGCTCATAGCTGCTCTCAAACTCTACACGGATCGTACCTACATCCTGTCGGCTCGGAATCTTATACTGCATAAAAGAATTGCTGAAATTCTTTCCACTCTCACTGTATACAACATCTTCATAGAGAGCCATTCCGATTCCCTGCGCGATTCCGCCCTCTGTCTGTACCCTTGCAAGAGACGGATTGACAACGGTACCACAGTCTACCACTGCAACGTAATCTACCAGCTCAATTTCTCCCGTCTCCTGATCCACATCCACTTCTGCCATGCCGACCATAAACGGCGGCGGAGATACTGGAGAAGAATAGGATTCAGAAGCAAACAGCGCATCCTCATTGTTACACATAATGCGGTTTCCAATCTCCATCAGAGAAATTTCTCTTCCATCCTTTAAGCAGAATACCTTCTTTCCGTCAAAATCGACTTCTTCCCGGCTGCATTCCAGATACTGAGCTCCTTTTGCTAGGATTTTTTCTTTTAAAGTCTCACACGTCTTCATCACAGCGATTCCGGTAAGATATGTCGTACTGGATGCATAAGATCCGGAATCATACGGGGATACATCGGTATCTACTCCCGATACGATAATATTTTCCATTTCACAATCCAAGCAGTCTGCCGCCATCTGTGCAAGGATTGTGTCACATCCTGTTCCCATATCGGAAGCGCCGATCATCAAGCTGTAGAACCCATCATCGTTGACTTTGATTGCCACAGAAGCATTGTCCACGTTGGAGATTGAGGATCCCTGCATCGCCATCGCAACACCGACTCCGCGGACTTTCCCATTGCCGAGATCTCTTGCCGGGAATTTTTCATCCCAGTGCATCATTTCTTTTGCTTTTTCCAGGCAACGATCAAGCGCACAGCTATTTGCTGTTTCTCCATAGTACGCAGGCATCACCTGACCTTCTGTCACGATATTTTTCTCGCGGAGGGCAACCGGATCGATCCCCATCTTCTCTGCAAGTTCATTGACTGCCGACTCTACTGCAAACAATCCTTGTGTGGCACCATATCCACGATATGCCCCGGCAGACATCACATTTGTGTAAACAACATCGTAAGCAAACCGGAATGCTTCTGTCTTTCCATAAAGTGGAATGGATTTATGTCCTGACAGCCCTACGGTTGTCGGTCCATGCTCACCGAATGCTCCTGTGTTGGAAAGTGTATAGACATCAATTCCTTTGATGATACCATCTTTGTCTGCTCCGACACGAACCTTCACTTCCATTTCATGACGCGGCGTAGAGGCAATCTGGGATTCCTCTCTCGTGTAGACAAGTTTTGCCGGCTTTCCGGTCTTCATCGTCACGATTGCAGGATAAACTTCTGTCACAACTGTCTGCTTTGCTCCGAAGCCTCCTCCAATACGTGGCTTGATGACACGGATCTTTGATTTTGGAATATCCAGTGCATTGGCAAGAATTCTTCTGACATGGAACGTAATCTGTGTTGAGGAGACAACGTTTAATCTTCCATAAGTATCCATATAAGTATATGTGCGGAATGTCTCCATCATTGCCTGCTGGTTTGCTTTTGTATGATAAGTTCCTTCCACTACATAGTCACACGCATCGAGAACTGCATCGATATCTCCATGCTCCTCTTTTCCGCAGGCACAGAGATTTCTCTTATTATCTGCACCAACCGGACAAAGACTCTTCCAGTTTTCCTCCGGGTGGATCAAAACCGCATTGTCTTTTGCCTGATGGAAATCAAGTACCGGCTCTAACACCTCATATTTGACCTTGATCAGTTTCATCGCACGTTCTGCCGCTTCCTTCGTCTCCGCAGCGACGATTGCCACCGCATCTCCGACAAAGCGTACTCTCTGATCTAAGATCAATCTGTCATAAGGACTTGGCTCCGGGTATGTCTGCCCTGCCATTGTAAAACGCTTATCCGGAACATCCTTGTAAGTAAGGATACATTCCACCCCCGGAACTTTTTTTGCATTTTCCGTCTGAACCTCCTGGATCAACGCATGCGCATGAGGACTTCGCAGAATCTTTACGACCAGACAGTCTTTCGGTGCGATATCATCTGTGTACACCGGCTTTCCGGTCACAAGTGCCGGAGCATCTACCTTTGGCACTGCTGTATTTACAAAACTCACTACTTCGTCCCCCTTTTCATCTCTAAATATTTCTTGATCGCACGGAGTTGTCCCATATACCCGGTACATCTGCACAGATTTCCCGCCAGATATTCCTTTACTTCTTCCAACGTCGGATCTTCTAACTCTCGCACCATCGCAAGTACATTCATAATAAATCCAGGCGAACAGTATCCACACTGCTCTGCCCCCTTCTGCTGCCAGAAATGCGCCGAATTCTGCCGCTTCTTCCTGAAGGCCTTCCAGTGTTGTTACCTCTTTTCCTCCCACTCTTGCCGCAAGTACAGAGCAGGAAAGAGAAGGTGTTCCATCAATCCAGACCGTACAAAGACCACAGTTTGTCGTCTCACATCCGCATTTTACATTATAACAGCCCTTTGCCCGAAGCAGATCAAGTAGAACGGTATCTTCCTTGATGTCGGCAGTAGTTTGTTTTCCATTCAATATAAACTTTACTTCCATCTCTAACACTCCTCCATCAATGCTTCTATCTGTCTGCGGATCAGAACCTTTGCAAGTGCTTTCCGGTATTCACTGCTTCCGCGCATGTTGCTGCCAAATGTAACCTGCTCTGTCAGCTTTTCTGCAATTTCAGCCGCATTTCTCCCATCAGCCTTCTCTGTCACAAGAACTGCCTTCATCGGTCTGGCTCCAACCGATACCTGCCATTCCTCTCCTGCTTTTGCCACACCACAGGCAATTACCGGGAAATCCGTCTTCGTTCTTCTGGAAGAAACATAGCGGATCTTTCTTACATCTTTTCGAATAATCACATTCACAAGAATATCACGATCTCTCTTCTGACAGACAAACTCTCTGAGCGGTACAATTCCACCCTTATACAATTCTACATAGCAGTCCATCGCCAGAAAACATGTCAGAACATCGGAAAATCCAAATCTTCCAAAAATACTTCCCCCGACTGTCGCCTGATTACGGAACTGTACGCCTACAATATGTCTTACACACTCTCTTACTGCCCCATCTGTATATTGGTTAATCCCTTTATGCAGTTCCAACTGTCTCAGAGTGCACATACACCCGATTTTAAATTCCTCTTCTGATTCTTCTATCTGATCTAATCCCATGCCGGACAGATCGATCGCAGTCTGTACCCGTCCGCTCCCGAGCCGCATCCACATCATTCCTCCAAGAATTCTGTTCGCACGCTTCTGATTCAGCTCGTATGCTTCTTCCAGACTCTCCGGCTTTACATAACTGTTTATCGTTATCAAAAAAATCCTCCTTCCAGCATTTCCCTTGCTGTTTCGTCATTTTATTACATACAGATTTATTTTATCACATTCTACTTCATATCACAATTTGTAATTTCTTTTGTTTTCCAGTTATTTTTTGTTGAAAATCCTCGTCCCTTGCGGTATGATGATTTATAAATCAAAAAATCACCGAAGAGAAGGGAAACTATACCATGCAGCTTTTAAAAGAAAGAATCTTAAAAGACGGTGTTGTCAAACCGGGAAATGTATTAAAAGTAGACAGTTTTTAAATCATCAGATGGATATCGATCTGATCAATGAGATTGGAAAGGAATTCCGAAGAAGATTTCCAAGCGATAAAATCACGAAGATTCTCACGATCGAGGCTTCCGGGATCGGGATTGCCTGCATCGTCGCACAATATTTTGGTGTTCCTGTTGTCTTTGCAAAGAAAACACAGAGCATCAATATCGACGGGGAAGTCTACCACACAAAAGTAGAATCCTTCACACACAAACGTACTTACGATGTCATCCTCTCCAAGAAGTTTTTAAATGAGGACGACCACGTTTTGATCATCGACGATTTCCTTGCAAATGGCTGTGCAATGTTAGGGCTGATCGATCTTGTAAAAGGTTCCGGCGCTACGATCGAAGGTGCAGGAGTTGTCATTGAGAAAGGCATGCAAAATGGCGGTGATCTGATCCGCTCTCAGGGTGTTCACTTAGAATCGCTGGCAATCATCGATTCCATGACAGACACTTCACTGACATTCCGTAATTAGAAGAATCTCCCATACATCCGATGTTTGCCAGACACGGTCTGGCAAACACCCGTGATTTCTATGGGAGATTCTTTTTTTAACGAAGCATGGAAAGGAACATGCTTCCTATGGAGTTAGTTTAAAGCGCTTTCTTTATCTGCTCTGCATCACGGAGAAACTGTTCTACGTTTTTTCCGTTGTTGCCCAGCTTGTACAGATTCGGATCACATTTTGATCTTCTCCGATCCGTTCAATATAAGATACACAATATTTCTCTTCTATTTTTTTCAACTCCTCATCCGAAACGATCACAAACTGCTGATTTGTCGTACTATCCTGCATTTTGTAACCTGCGTTGAGTAAACCTTCTCTAAGTTTTTGTGCAAGTTTCACCGCATGTTCGCCCAAATCAAAATACAAACCATCTTGAAGAAGCTCCAAAAACTGGATTCCAAGCAGCCGCCCTTTCGCCAGCATACCGCCTTTTTGTTTGATCAGATAACGGAAGTCTTCCTGCAGTTTTGGATTACAGATGACAACAGCCTCTCCGAAGAGTGCTCCCATTTTCGTCCCTCCGATATAAAACACATCACAGTTTGCCGCAATGCTTTCCAAATCCAGATCATTATCCTCCGCTGCCAGACCATATCCCAGTCTTGCTCCATCCAAAAACAGATACAGCCCGCACCGATCACATACCGCTCGCAGTGCTTCCAGTTCCGCTTTTGTATAAATTGTTCCAATCTCTGTCGGATTAGAAATATAGACAAGTTTTGGCTGTGGCATATGTTCGTGAGTGGCATCCTCCCAGTGTAATCGATATACCCGCTCCACATCTTCTGCCGTCAGTTTTCCGTTTTTTCCCGGCACGGATATCACCTTATGCCCAACCGCCTCGATTGCTCCTGTCTCATGGACATTAATGTGTCCGGTTTCCACGCACACTGCCGCCTGATGTGGGCGAAGGAGCGCTGAAATCACTGTCAGATTTGCCTGCGTTCCCCCTACAAGAAAATGGACTGCTGCTTCCTCTTTTTTGCAAAGTCCGCGGATCAGTTCTGCCGCTTTCTGACAATAAGGATCTTCTCCATATCCGACTGTCTGTTCCATATTCGTCTCCATCAAACGTTTCAAAATTTTCGAATGCGCTCCCTCCGTGTAATCACATTCAAAATGAATTTTTGCTGCATTTCTTTTTCCTCCTTGTATTCTTTATTCCATCAATTTTCCGCATTTTCCGCAATATTTACTCGCAGCGGAATTTTTTGCCCCGCAATACGGACAATATCGTTCTTTTTCTTCTTTCGTTTTCTGCTTCTGTTCTTCTCTTTGTGCTTTCTTTCGTTCTGCTTTTTCTCTATGATTTTCCTGTGCCTTTCGGGCTGCCCTTCCTCCAATGATAAGAAGGAGTAACAGAAGCAAAAAGACTGCCGCTGCCATTGCCGGAATCCATAGAAGTCTGAGACACTCCTGCCTTTGTTCCAATACCTTTGTCAAATCAGATACCGGAGCCGCCTTTAATACCCCGGTCAGATTTTTCCCTGAAATCTTCTCTGTCAGTTTCCAGTAACGGTACAGATACCAGCCGCTGCCAGCCATCCCTCCCAATATTCCACAGACGCAGAAGCCTTTTGCCACTGCGAAGATTTTTCTTATATTGCCCCCCTTTTCTGCCAGAGACGATTCCAAATATCCCCATGAGCAACGCACACAGAAACGTAGTAAGAAATGTTCCTCCCAAAATCCAGAAGTCTCCCGGAAGCGGTGCTTTTCCCCCTTTTGTACCTTCCTTCTGATATTGTACAAGAATCGTTCTGGATGTCTGATTCCCAAGTGGATCTGCTGCGGTCAGTGTGATCGCATTTTCTCCTTTTTTTAGTTTGAGGGAAATCTGAAATGTCCCATCTTTCCCAATTTTTTGCTCTTTGCCATTTATTTTCAAAGTAGCATCCGAGTCTGTTTTCCCAGAAAGCGGAAGCACCTTTTCTTTCACTCGGATATTCTCGTCCACTCCGTAAAGCTCCAGCATTGGCGGTACAACATCTGTGCTGATCCGTCTGGATACCCGGTAAAAACTTCCGGTTTCCCATCCATAGACAACACAAATTTCCTGCGTTTCCATATCTGCAATTTCAAATGCAGCTGTTCCGTTCTTTTCCCACTGAACCTTCTGTGACTTTTCTCCTACTGCTATTTCTGCCTGCACCTTCTTATCGCCAACATCATACGAAACTTCTGCCGTTGTCGATCCGGTCTGCTCCGGTGTTTCAATCGTAACTGTCACCCCTGGATTTAATGAGATCATCCTATCATATTGGGCCACGATTTTTCCATTGCTCATAGCGGACAATTCTACTTTCAGATCCTCTCCATCTAGATCAATGCTGACAGTTGTCGCTTTGCTATCCCTATCAAGCTGTTCTGCATAAACAGGTTCCTTTGTATCTTTCCCCTGAAACACACCGATCACCCACTGGTCACAGGATTCCTCGGCATTGCTCCAGTCGATCTCCAGTGCACTGTCTGTATAGTCCAGTACGGTGCGAAGTTTTGCCCCGTCACCTGCTTTTGTATGTCCTTTCACAGAAAAGCCTTCTCCAGTAACTGCCGATGTGGTGAGTTCCGTCTCATCAGTATCTGTGACCACTGCATCTATCTGCAACCGATAATTTTCTCCATCGGCAGCGAAGAATATCTACCTCTGTTTCCAGTTTCTGGTTTGCTATACCGCTACCACTTTTCAGTTCTTTCTTCCCGTCAATCATCTCCCCGTTCATCGTCACTGCATAAATATAATATGTATATCCGATATTTTCCTCTGCGGTCACCTCTGCCTGAATTCGAATCCGCTCTTCTTTGGGCGCTTCCATCACAAAAGATCGTATCTCCACTTCCTGATACCACGGCATGACATGGACTTCCAGTTTGCTATTTGACTTTTTATCGTAATCCTATGTACCAGGTGCCTCCCCGGTGCATTTTCGCAGATAATAATAAACTGCCCCCTGCCCTTTTTGTACCGCCGCAAAATCACCTCTTTTGCATACACCTTCCCGGAAGGACTCCGTGATAGAAACTTCAGGCGCTTCCTTATCATAAGTGAGGATTACAACAACATCTTTCTCTCCTTCCAGAGTCATCAGATCCGATCTAGCCGCCTGTACTTCTTGGAGTTCTCCCATCTGTACCAACCCAAAACAGACAAGAACAATCAACAGAATATGCAGAAAACCTTTTTGCATTTTCTTATACACCGCAAGTCGTTTTTCTATTTTCTTCCTTTTTCCCATACATGCTCCCTCTTTCATATCCTTTTCTTAACTCAGTGTCTTGCTCGAAAGTTCTGGATTTTCCGATGCCCATACAAGATGAATGCCTTTATCTCCCGGATCACTCGTCTGTCCATGCAGCCCGAATGCCCACACTCCGTTATGCTGCTCATAGACTCCGATAAATCCCTGTCCTTTTGCCTGCGTCTGCAAAGCCAAAACCCACCAGGATACATTTGCCTCCAACTCCCCGGAAGCCCCAATTCCACACACTTTATTTGTAAGTGCAAGCTCCGCAGCTCCCCGGACATTGAACATACAATTATCTTTCTTCATCTTGATTCCAACTCCGACTTCTCCCCGGAAGCCATTGACTGTTTCTCCCTGCATACCAAGCAACATATTTGTATAAGAAATTCCTTCTCCAAGCTCCAGTGTACAGTCTCCGATCTGAACTGCTTCCAGAAGTTTTGCAGTTGCTGCCACCGAAATATACTTTCTGCTCAACTGGAATTCCAAAGACACCTGATCAAGAGAGGCAAGGCTTACATCGCCGACCCATTCTTCCAACCCTGGCTTAAATTCGGAAACCTTTGCCACCGCCACCTCAAAGCCTCCTTTGTATTTCAGTTTCAGAAGTTCTCTGATATCCAGCTTGTCCATCGAACTGATTTCCTCCACACCAAGTGAAAAATCTGAAAAGGTTACCGGAACTCCCGAAATTGTCGTATTGACCGGATAGTCTGCATACAGTTCTACGCCATCCAGCTTCCATTCTTTCCACTGCAGTTCCAGTCCCATGCCATCGCATAACATTGCAACATTGACAAGTACTTTCGCAGAAACATCCCCACTTAATGTATTCAGATTTAGTTCCGCTGTACCAAGATTACAGTAGATTGGCATATTCCCAAAGAGTGCATGATAATTTTTCTCATCTTCCTCCCCAAGACTCAGTGAAATCTCACAGCCAATCTGCTTATCATTCATGATAATCTGTTCTGTATGATCAAATTTAAATGCAAACGGACTTTCAGATTCTGCTGTCTTTAAAACAGCATCCTGAAATGGAAGCTCGGTCTGTACACTGTCAAACTCAACGACTGCCTGATTTGGATACAATGCGATCTTCGCATAATCAATCCTTGAAAAATCCTGCAGAATGAATGCTCCATTTGAGACCGCCGGTTTCACCGGATACTTATCCGAGGAAGCATCTGTCAGCGGATCATTGTACAGTGTTATTTCCGAAAATCCCGGAAGGGAAGCATACATTCCATACTCTGCAAGATGCTTTGCATATCCTTTTGCAGTATTTCTATCATACTGTACATAAGATCTCCTACAGCGCATAAGTACTTCCGGATCTTTCTTCAAATCTCCTTCTAGTTGGACACTGTCCTGAAATCCAAGCCATCCATTCATTCGGATATATCCGGTCAGTTTTGTCGTGTCTCCGCAGACCTCTTCCCCGGTAGAAGTAAATATATAATTTCCATAACGAACCGTATTCAGATCTCCTGAAGTGATCACAAGCCCAGACGGGAATACTCTTCGCTCTCCATTTGCCGTCACATAAACGTCATACACTCCACATGCTGCTCTCGCCGGAATCGTTATTTCCCAACTTGTATCACTTTCATATTTGCATTCCAACTCATATTCCATTGCCCCGTGAAGAGATACCGAAATCTTATTTTCTTTCTTTAAATCCTTTCCCGTCAGTCTCACCTTCTGGGGAGCAGGAGACTCATAAAGAAGCTTCGTATCTAACCCATAAAATATCATATCCTGAATCTGCAGATCACTCTCTGGTCCCAGATCTTCCTCTGTCAGATCATTCTCATACAGATAATACGATCTCTCATCATAAATCTTCCTGTGTCCTTTATGTTCCACTCGGAGTGTCCGGCTCTGTGTCATCGTGTCGACTGCCTGATATTCAATCTCATAACGGTTCTTACTGATCTGATAAATATACTGATAGAAAGAATAGAGCGAATTGGAATCCGATACAAAGACATATGCTCCGTTTCCTGCATCGGAATAAGTACTTAGCACTTCCGACTCCACATCCGCACCAAGCCCCATCGAATACAACAAAATATTTCCGTTCTCACAGGCGGAAGTAATCTTCTGAAGTTGCTCCTCTGAAGGGATACTATCCTGTCCATCCGACATGATCACCGCGATATTCAAGGCATCTTTTTCTTTTGCCAGCATCGAAAGTGTATATTCGACTCCACTGTATATATTGGTTCCGCTGTCAGAGCGGAAAGACTCCACAGACTGCTCCAATTTCTCCCTGCTGCTTCCCGGCTCACAGACTCCTTCTAACACACCGCTTCCAAACGGAACAATCCCGATATTGACCTCATCCGCAAGCTTCCCTACAAATGTAGAAACTGCCTTCTTCAGATTCTCAATCTTCTCTCCTTCCATGCTGCCGGAATTATCGCAGCAAAGCGCAATATTTACTGTGTCATATTCCAGCTTCTTCACTTTATAATCAGGAATTTCTACCCCGCAATCAAGGATTTCCACATTTTCCCGGAACTTCTCTTCGGTGTCTGCAATCCCCTCCTCCAAAGAAACTACTGCCCGAACAGTTTCAAACTCCTTGGTATCAATTCCCGAAATACTTACAGATGCCGCCTTCTGATTCACAGTATCTGTGACATATTGTGTGAAATCTTCCTGCCTCTCTTCTTTATTTTCCTGAAAAGTTTCTTCCTTCTGTCCGTCTGTATCCTGAGAATGATCTACAATCGGAACGATATGATCAACGGTAAGTTTCGCATAAGTATCAATTTCTTTCAGCTGTTCTTTATCTTCTTTCTCCGATAAAATCCGATTCAGTTCTCCTGCCGGACCACGATAAGCAGCATCCTCACTCCTTGCCACAGTATCGAGCGCTTTATCCAGGCAGGAATTCGCACTTGTCTGATCTCCACTCTCGTAGGCAAGCCTTGATGCCTGCATATAAAGCTTTGACGGTTCTTTCTCTTCTTCCTTCCCCGCTGCCTCTAAAAGTCTGTCACGCATCCAGAAATCATATGCATCTTCACTGTCATCCGATGCTTTCTCTAACTGCTTCAGCGTCTGATCGATCAGTTTCTTGTCTTCCCCGGTATACCTGTATCCCCTTTTCTGCTTATTTACCCAGAAAAGTGCCTGCTTGGTCTGCTCTGTCTTTGCCTGCAATTCTTCATTTTTACGGAGCATGGATGTGCTGATCAGTCCCTGACGATACAATTCAGAAAATACAAGCAGCTGACTGCTGTCCTCCCAGGCATTCATCTCCTGCGCAATCTCCCCATAATTTTCCTCTTGGATCTGCCCTTGCATTTTGGCAAGCTTCATCTCCCGGAGTTTCCATATCTCTCCATCCGGGATGTCTGCTTTCTTTTCTTCCTCTTCTCCATCCTGTTCTTTCTGTACTGCAAGATAATAGGAAACTACATCCTCTGTCCCTGTCTGCTTTTCTGTACAGGAAGATGCCGCTTCCTTCAAAAGCGATTTTGCATCCTCTCTCGCATCCTCATCCGCTTCCTTCTTCGCCCTCTCTATCACTTCCAGCTCTTTTTTCAGCTCATTTTTTCCAGCTGCCTTTGACTTTCTGTCAATCAGCATCCGGTACAAGCCTTCCGCACCGTCATAGTTTTCCTGCAATCCATAAAGCCTTGCCCGCGCAAGCAGATAGGCATCATCATATACCCCCGAAGAGAGATAATTCCCCAGAAAAATTTCTGCCTCCTCATATGCCTCTTCTTCCATAAATCCATAAGCAAGTCCAATATAGACATCCTCCAATTGCTCTGCCGATACTGTTTTCTCATCCTCTTTCCGTTCACTCCCTGTGAAAATAAATATCCCGGCAAACACTGTCGTAATTCCAAGCAGAACAAAAACAGCACTCCACACCAGCCTCTGCTTCCTGTGAACTACTATCAACAGACATACGATCACTAGCGCTGCAAGCATTCCCACGATCATCTGCAATCCCGTACCCATAATCCCCCTCCTTCTCATTTGTACACTGTCTCACTTTGTTTCCTCTTCTATATACGAAATTTCTCTCACCGTTTAACAGAAATAAAGTCTATCTTTATTATAACAGTTTCATTTTCTGACGTCATTATTTTTCTATGTAGGAAACAGACAAATTCATGCCGTGACCAAAACAGGGGGGCACAAATTTAAGAAGCAGGAAACCTTTCGATTCCCTACCTCTTCATCTGTGAATATACATTCTGATCTGTTCAGGATCTTCCTCACCCTGAACCATACAGAAAAATTCCCATCCATATTTTTCATAAAAATCTGTAAGATCCGTGATCAGATAGAGTGGTGTGATCCCTTTCCGCTTCATATCTGCTACAACTGTATGCAGCAAATGTCCTGCAATTCCTTGCCCTCGATATTCTTTTTCGGTATATACGCACATACATTCGGTGTAAGATCTTTTTTGTTATGAATGCAGAGTAGACATCAACATCCTCACTTTCTTCTCCTTGTCCACCCAGTCTACACCGCCTTCGCTGTCGGCAATGTACCCATCCAGACTCATTGCGATAAATAAATTTACTTTTCTCATAACACTGTCCTCCAACTTCTGCTTTATCTGTCTGCTCATTTCACTTCTGTTTTCTATAGCCGAAAATAATTTATCTTTTCTTTTTCGGCTTCGGTGCTGGTAATTCATCATACATAACGTGAAACAGACCTGTTAAAAACTCCTTACTGTCAACTTCTTCGACCAACAGCATCTCTTTCGCTCCATCATAAGGCAATTCATACGAAGCTGTTGGCATATAACTAATTGCTGATTTTACTGGTTTAACAAGTAATCTATCATCATAGATACCGCCTACAATCTTACCATGATAGTAAATAATAAATTCTCCCATCATAGCTCGATAAGTAATTTCTTCCAGATCCGATAACTGCCCTAAAACAAATTCTAAATATTCTTTACTTGATGCCACTGCTAAACCTCCAAAGTCAAATTCATGTGTGCTTCCACGCTCTTCGTAAGACTGGAATTTACCAACGCTTCATATTCTTTTTAAACTTATTAACATATGCAGACTTTAATTCTTCAGATGAGATATTGTAACATAATAAAATATCATTGTAATACATCAATACATCTGCTAATTCTTCAATCAAATCCTTTCTCAAATCCTCATCTTGACTAGCTTTTAATCCGCTATGCTTTTTTACAATATCAATTACTTCGCCAATTTCTCCAATCATCCATAATAATTTGTTTTGCCCTACTTCAGCAGAAATACCTTCCCATTTATCTTTGTATTTTTCTTGTAGCATTCTTTGCATCTCTTTCATTTCATTGATTGTAAATTCACTCATATAAATGCTCCTCCAAATTCTTTTGATACACTTTTAACTTCAAATTTTCTTAGTTCCATAAACCGAAATTTATCTCTCAGTTAGTAAACCTAATCACTTGATGATCAATATCGACCGTTGCATCAACGCCAAAAGGAATGATACAACGTGGCTGTGCATGTCCAATATTGATATTGCACACTATGGGCAAATGCGAATTATCGATTACATCTACCAACACTTGCTTATATTCCTGCTCATAAGTACCATCCATCGGTTTGCCTATAAGGATACCTGAAATCACATCAAAAATGCCGGTTTCTTTTAACGCCATTACTGCTTTCCTGTATTTTTTAGGAGACATCTTTTCTTCACTAGATTCTAATAGAAGAATCTTACCAGCCCAATCCTCTTTATCTGGGAATAGTCTATATTTATTGCAAAGAAGTGGCATATCAGCATGGCAATCTCCATTGAAAAAATCATAAATTGAATCAATGCACCCCCCCAAGAATCTCTCCTGAGAAAACAGGATTGCCTTGTAGCAATTCAAAACCATGATCGGAATGAGATTTTAAAGGTATACCAATCTGATCAATACCGTAATCCGTCCTTTCTTCATACCAGATGTCGCTAGGTCTAACTTCTTTTATTGTTCCAGTACTTATCAGCTCTTGAAAATACTTTTTTGTATAGGGGAGCATGTCTTTGTCCAGCTCACAGACGTCCGAAAGAAAAGACTGCCCATAGAACGTTTTCATTCCCACTTTATGGAACATGAAATGATTTATCGTCGTATCAGAAAAGCCAAGAAACACTTTATTTGAGACTGCATCAACCAGTTCATTATGTTCAAACAGGTAAGGAAGTAAGCGATATGTATCGTCTCCACCAATTGCACAGAGAATCATATCAATCTCCGGAACATTTAGAGCTTGTAATAAATCGGTCGCACGCTCTGCAGGATGGTCTTTGACATATTCAATTCCTTTAAGGGCATGAGGCATAAAAGTAACGGTTATCCCAAAGTCATTTAACCTTTTAATTCCGATATCAACTTCATGCCTTACAAAATCTTCACCGATTGTCCCCCTTGACAAACTGACGATGGCGATATGCTTTATCATAATATTCTCCTCCACAAATATAATTTTTCCAGTTCAGAAAACTGTATTATCACTCGATAAGCCCATATTCCTGATACTTTTTCCAATATCTTTTTGTAAAGTATATGATTTCCAAAATACTGACGGTATGTTTTAGGTTTATCTTTTCCTTGGTTTTGAGTTTTTCAATCTATTCTTTTTCATATTCAAACTGTTTTTGTATTCAGGTACATAAACACAAATGGTATCATCTGAATGTGGAGAAACCGTATGAAAAATTTGAGCTGTAATGCCGCCCAAATCCAAAGTCATATTATCAGAAAATGCTATATCTGAGATCATAATATTTAATTTGTTCTGTCCACAATATTCTTTTTCAAAATGAACATCTTCTTTTTTAGGATTTCGATATAGTTGGGCTTCTTTGCCTATTCTTGCTGCTCTTTTAGAAGCTCTTTTGTTTCGTCCACCTTTCAGGTAATAACTCCGGATCATAAAAACTCTTTTCCTCGCAAATCCATTTTAGTTAAACCAACTACTAACAATCCAATAAAAACTACCGTGTTCACAAATAGCAGCAGAACAATACTTTTTACCACCCCGAAAGTAAACAGTATCGAGAAAATTTCTATTGACAACACAATAAAACACATATAATTTGTTAAATACTCCGTTACAATTTCTCCATGATAATTGTTCATCTGTAATTTTACATAGATAAAAGGCTTTAGTAGATAGCGAATTACGATGCATAAAACTGGACAAATAAAAATCCAGTTTTTATTTACCAAAGATGTTGCCACTCCATTACTCCATTGTACCGGAATTTCTGTCGGTAACTTAGAATAAGAGAATCCTCCAATCATCAAGCATAGTACAATAATAATTGTCCAAGTAAGCATACTCCCCCATATATACAAAAAGCTGACCGAATCTAATTTGAAAACAGCCTGATGGTCGTTCCAATAATCTTCCAATTCTGTTACATATTGTTCCACCTGTAATTTTTTCATAACTAATGCTTTCTTCCTCCAACATTTTTTCACACATGAATCTCGCCTTATCCAAATCAATCATCTGATTTTTTAATACTTCATTCTGCTTTTCAACCATTTCCTGCAATGTTACTTTCTCAGACATAATACGTCGTATATCCTCGATAGAAATTCCCAATGTACGTAGATATGCAATCTTCTTTATATTTTCCACATCATTTTCAGAATAATCTCTATAACCATTCTTTTCGTTTCTGGAAGGCTCAATGAGTTTTTCCTTTTCATAAAAACGGACATTAGAACGCGATAAACTTGTTCGTTCTTCTACTTCTTTTATCGTCATATTATGCACCCCTTTCAAGCAACTCTTTTTATTATCTTAAGAATAAGCTATAAACAAGGTTTACAGTCAAGCATTTTTTCAAAACCACACCATTTCCGCTGAATTTTTTTCATGCCAGAGAAGGCAAACAAGCAATAAGACCCCTCAAACCAATACTTGATATAGTAAAATATGATTATACACAAATCGACAATTCCTATTTTACACTGTTACGCTTTAGTTCCCCACAGCCTGAATAGCCCCATACTTTGTATATGGAAGATATTCTATTCTTAGATATTCATTTTTATCAATATATCCCGAAAATATAGTAATTTCTATTTCCTCGTCTGTCACTTTATCATGTAGAAAAATACTTCTTCTTTCCGAAGATAGATTCGCACCGCCATGAGATTGTTCCGTGACATATCCTTCCGCATAACAATACTGTTTGTTTATGATATAAGGCATATCTAAAGCAACATCTTTCAAATATAAGATTAAGAGAATAGTAGCTATCATAAGAAGACTATTAGCCAATCGAAGAATTTTTATATCATTTTTTCCAGTATAATCTTTTTCTATCACTTCTTTATCAAAAAATATCGAATACACAAACTTTCTCTTTTTAATTAGATAAACGATACAAGCCATGAAAGCTATAACAAATAATGAAACTCTTGTAAATAATCTAAATATGGCAAAATTCATTCTATCCCCACCTGATATTCTTATTTACAGTGCTACCTTTTTCCATTTTCTAATCTTAGTTCGAAAAGTTTCGAAAGGCGCAACCGTATTAACATGAATGAACTTGTAGACTTCCCATACCGCTGTTTTTGTAGCATCATCAGCCCATTTTCTCATATGCGGCTGAAATAGTTCTTTCTCGCTCATTGAATCAATCATGGTATGGATCGATGCAATATTTTGTTTTAATTGATCTTTTAATTCTGCTAATGATAAATATGCGTAAGTATCCGTAAACCATTGATATAAATCGCCTAGCTGATTCCACTTAAATAGTTCGGATGGGGTCTGCACTTTTCTTCCTTGTTTCTCATCATTTTCCCATTTCAAAACTAATGTCGTCCATCCAACCTGATAAGCAAGATTTTCTGCCGGGGTTCTGTCCACTTCAATTACTCTCTTATCTTTTAAAGATTCCGGAATATCATCAAATTCGGAAATATACTTTTCAAAACTTTTATTGATTTCATTTTTTAATTCTTCTTTATCCTTGTATGTTCTCAAAATATCTTCTCCTTAAATTCTAATCTGTTTAATAACATGATATCTCTTCAAATTTATAATTGGATCAGCACAAATAGTAACACACTTAAAATCAGTATGATCAAACCTGTTACAATAAATACAGCAGCTATCGTGCTTCCCAGAACAGGTCTGTCCACATAACATCTTTTCGGATGATCGGGATTATAGTAAACGGTCATCTTGCTGCCAATAGGCCACAGCTGTTCTGCTAATTCACGCAAGTTTGCAATCGCTCCCGTTTTTATATGCAGCCAGCCTTTTTCATCTTCATAGACGCCTGACGCTACATGTACGGATAGTCCAGATATCCTCTTTGTCAATATCCCACGAAATTTTTTCTTTGCTGTGTAACGATTTCCATCCACAACATATTCCACGATCGGATTCATACTTCCGCCACCCGGAAACTGGTATTACACAACAGTGCCTTCTATCTTTTTCATACACTGCTTCGTTTGTTTTCTTGTCACAAAAGTTATCATCACTCCAGAGAAAATGAAAAGTACTCCTACCCCTCCAACCAATAGAAATCCTAACCATGCTATTTGTATTTTTGATATGATATCCGTCCTTTCCATAACCGGTAAATCAAATAAACAACGAGTGGAATTGCCCCGACTGCCCCGGCAAGTGTGTAAATAGGCCAGGTAAGAAACCCAATAATAATTTTAGGAGCAGCTGAAGTCAGCCACTTTTTAGCGATATGGGAGAAAAATATCAATCCCGCAGGTATCCCGGAAAAAAGCATTCCAAACGAAATGATGCTCCGCGGAAATCCGATCGGTTCCGGAACCGGCATGTCTTGACTTGCCCAAAATGCAATATATTCGGGATCATTGACTTGTTTCATCTGCGTAACTGCTACAAAATAGCCGATCACGCACCCTAAAATCAAAAATGTGAAAATATATAAAATCTGTTTTTTCTCTTTTTTCATACTGGATATCCTTTCCTTTTTCTTACCAATACCGGTAAACCGGCATTTTACTCAGGTACATCTATGGAATAACTCAGGCAGTCGCCTCTCTTATCGCTCTTTAAATCATTGTAATACCACATATAGGTCACTCTGCCATATTCATCAATTTCAATGACACCGTCCGGCTTTTGTCCTTCAATTTCTAATGTATAGATTTCTTTTTCATGCGCATATACAAACACAAAACGAGTATCCGGATAGTTTGGATTTAAGTCTTGTTGAAAATCACTCAATGTTAAAATAGAATGAAGAAACTTATGAAAATCTGAGCTATATCTACTGTCCGGCTTCGCAGTAACTTGTGTGGAAGTGATAAACGCATAGCGTGTATTTCCATTTTGTATTTGCTTTTTTAAGCGTGCGAATACGAATCCCTGCACCGGATCATCGTTTGTTCCCGCCCGATAAAAAATCGTATCATACTGCTCACCATTCCATATATGAAAAGTTTCATCCACATGATTAAGAAAATCATCCGGAACGGAAATTTCCTCATTTTCTTCTTTCAGAGCAGAATGTAAAATAGCTTTTTCAATAGAGTCGTAATAGGTAAGCTCTGAATCATTTTTATCATAATCACTCATCGTAAATGCTACATACTCATTATCTTTATTTTCCTCCTCTGGAATATAAGTATAACGACCATTTTCAATGTGATCATCATATTCAAAATCAACAAATAATCCAATACCTATCAGAACTACAAAAATCAGAAAAACGATTCCAATAAGGATGAACAATATTTTCAAAAATTTTTTCATGGAATATCACTTCCTTGTCCTACTGTTTTTTATATTTCTTCTCGATAAACAAGCTATAAATTACCATAAATACTATCGTTTCAATCATTACACCAAATACTGACAGCAAAATATATGGAGTATTTTGAGCACTTAATAAAGGCATTCCTAACACAACAAAAAGCATTCCATAGAAAATAAACAATTTACCCAGTGCATGATTATATCCCTTTATATCTCTTACTGGAAAAGCCTTCATGTTCGCCCAAAAAGCAACCGTCTTTTTTTGAAAAATAAGCACATACTCCTATGCCAATCAGAATACAACCAACGATTGCCCATACTATAAATCCTATCATTCGTCCGCCCATATCATATCCTCGATTTCACAAATTTAAATTCATCTCTCCATATTACTGGAATTTATTTATGTTTTACTCTACTGATTCTACTGATAAGTTCTTCAGCAATAGCGCTAAGAAACATACAAATACCACACACTACTCCCATATAAATTTCTATTGTTTTGCCAATGTACTTTGTTCCTGATTTTGTCAGTTCATAAATAGGTATTCCAAATATTTTAACAGGCAATGTATCTACACTTGTGCTATATACATTAATGTCTCCAAAATAAATTGCGACACTCATCAATATTATTGCGACTACAAATCCAATTACCAACACAACTATGATTTTTATTTTTTCTTCATTTATTTTTACCTCATCAGATTCTAATTTAAAATATCAGCACTTGGAAATCTTCTTCATAGTATCTTGTCTAATTTGTTCCCTCAAATCAGACAAGCATTGGGAAAAGCCCACTCTGTCATCCGCATAGGTTAAATTTAATTCAAACTCATTTTCAGACCATGTCGAAATATCAGAAAAATTTATGTTGGATCAACGCCTCCAGGCTATCAATTGCTTTATAGATTTTGGCTTCTATTGTCTGCTTTTCTGCCATTTCCTTATACAAGTCTTTCATTTCCTTTTTAGTTGCTTCCGGCAATGTATCTATCCAGGCATTCAGCAGATGTTCTTCTGTATCTTCATGTTCTTTTGTTTTTCTAAATGTAGGAATATCACCCGTAAAACATTCCCCTAGATCATGTATAATACACATTTGGATAATTTTATTTATATCGGCATCTGGAAATTCATTTTTCATAAAAAATGCCATGAGAGTCATCATCCAACTATGTTCAGCAACACTTTCCTGACGTCCTTTCGATGTATAACAATGTCTGGTCGTATCTTTCAACCTCTCTGCTACAGCCAATGCCTGCAATAATTCTTTTTCTTCCATCTTAATTTCTCCTTCAAATCCTGATTTCCTATTTTTATCAGCTTTCTAAATTGGAATTTATGAACTTAATACTGTTACCAACGATAAATATCTTTCTGTTTTTCTTTTAATATCATCTTCACTAACACCATTAAAAGATATACAAATCTTTTGAAATTTTTGAAATTGTTTCATTACTTTCTTATTTCCAGAATACGATATCGCGAATATATTCCAAATATAATCTATATTCATTTCAAGAGAATCATCACCTATTCTTATTTCATATAGATGGAAGTTCATAGGAATTACATTATCTGGCATTTCGGCAATCATTTCTCTTCGTGCCTCTATTTTATAAAGATATTCTCTAATAGATTTTTCGTTGTAAATATTCGGCTTTGGAATATCCTTCATTTCACCTAAAATTTCTGGTTTATGCTGTAAAATCAAACTCTCCTTTAGATTGTTTTGTTGTTCAATATATTTTCTCTCAGATGAATTAGTTTCAATTAGATTGTAGCTATTCTTTGCATATTGTACTAACTCATCAAGAGTATGTTCGCCTGCAACTACTTTCTTCTCTGCTCTCTTACGTTTAAATCTGTAGAGAATACTTCGTATCCTTACTTTTAGAGGTCTTTTCTGTGCTCTACCAGCTATAAAAATACTTGTTGGACCATCTGCACCACCTATTATTGAAACTCCACTTTTACTTTTTCCTTTCATAAATGTTCATCCTCGCAACTTCAAATTTTGTTATTTAGATTTATCCTTGAAAAAGCCAATTAAAATTAAAGCAATACCGAGAATTGCTACTGGAATATAAATAACATTAGGTATATGATAAACAAATCTATCAATTCCAGACATAACAATATAAATAATAATTCCCACACTGATTAAAATGCTTTTATCTTTCATAGTTGGTCTCCTTTACACCTTTCAAATTTATCATTCTCTCTAACATAAATTATATCACGCTAAAAATGAACAGTCATTCTTTTTCAGTTATCTAATTAAAATTCATTATATATAGAAAAAGACACTATATTTCAAGTGTCATTCTCTTATACAACAGTATTCTGCAAGCAGGTAAACACAGGTTATTCCTTAATATCCTTTTGTTTGGGAAACTCCGTTCTCCCATTTAGATATTGTTTGTTCTTCTGTCAAGTAAGGACTAAAAAAATTATAATTTTTTGATTTCTGAACCAAGTTCCGTATATCAACCACACTTATGCATAGTCTGCGTATCTAAAAAACCGCTGTCAAACTTCCAACAGATTTCTATTCTATTATCGGAATATACTTTCACTTTGTCAATCAGCTTCTCTTTTATTTCTTCCGTAAGTTCCATCTGATCAGCGTAACATTTCAACTGACTGATATTCTTTTCTATCTGTTGATGATTTTCCTGCTGTATTTCCTGTCTGCTCTGAAGCTCCTGCAACCATTGTTCCAATCTTGCAGTTTCTTCATCATATTTCTTCTTTTCCATAAGGAAATCTTCTCTGGATAACTTACCATCTGTGTACTGTTCATAGAGTGGCATCCAAGTCTTTTTCAATGTGGCAATGGACTTTATCAAAGTAGTAATTCCACTGGTTGCATACCACTTTCGAAATCCATACAACACATGCTCTCTGTATTTCTTCTGCTTTCGCCTGTAATACACCCGTCTCCATAGCTTCATCCACACGTATTCATCAAGCTGTTTAAATCGTTTTGTTGAGTTTCCATGCTGAAAGTAATTTCTCCATCCTCTTATAAGTGGATTTAATTTCTCCACCTTTTGCTCCAGACCCTCATAGGCTGACTTTCTGCAAGTAATTACTCTGATTGCGTCCTTCACCTTTTTCATCGCCTTTTTACTAGGCATCATATAAGGCAACTTTCGTCCGCTTTTGGTTTTACCAAACTTCTGGTAACGGAATCCAAGAAAGTCAAAGCTCTCCTTATTCATATCTATAACCTTTGTTTTTTGCGGATTCAATGTCAGTTTCAACTTAGCCATTATTCTTTTCAGATGCTCAAACGCTAATTCTGCATCTTTTCTTGTTCTGCACACAATCACTGCATCATCTGCATATCTGACTATGACGCCCAGTTCTTTATGATTTTCCCAGTAGGAGTCCAATACATGAAGATAGATATTTGCTAACAACGGACTAATGACTCCTCCTTGCGGTGAGCCTTTTTCCGTTGGATAATATTTCCCATTTTCAATGACTCCTGACTGTAACCACTGTCTGCATAACTTAATGACCCTTCTATCACTGATGCGACGATTTAATAATCCCAGTAGTATTTCATGATTGATGTTGTCGAAGTATCCCTGTATGTCCGCATCTACTACATACCAGTTTTTATATAATTCTTTTTTCACTTTTTCTGTAGCCTGTTTTGCATCTCTTTTAGGACGGAATCCATAAGAACTATCCAGAAAATTTGCTTCAAAGATAGGTTCTATCACTATCTTACAGGCTTGTTGCACAATCCTGTCTCTAATAGTCGGAATCCCCAATGGTCTTTGCTTCCCATCCGGTTTTGGAATGTATACTCTCTTTACCGGTTTAGGTCTGTATTTCTTATTCTTTAAATCCTCTTGAATATCCAACAAGTATTCTTCTACTCCGTATTCCTCAATCATTTCAAAGGTAATGCCGTCAATCCCAGCGCTCCCCTTGTTTTCTCGCACTTCTTTCCATGCCCGCCACAAAATATCCAGGCGAAAGATACGGTCATACAACGCATGAAATCTGCGTTGCTTATCCTTTTTGGCTGTCAGGTATAGATTACGTTGAAGTTGTCGTGATTTTTCTGTTGAGTGTTGTTGTCCAATATTTGGCATGCACTATCCCTTACCTTCCCGTTAATCTTGATTAAAGCAGAGCCCCTTTTCTCCCATTGTTTTTCTTACCAATAGTTCATAGATACTATGGGCTCCTCCGACTTCTCATACCACTTCTCAAGAAATTTCGCATGCGTGCTTATATCCTCAGTTACATACTTGTGGTTATATGATGGTATGAGATCTCTTCTGTTCCGTTATCAACTTTCATAACATTCCGCTCCCTCTACACCGAAGGGTTCCTCAATGCTGTACTCCAGTATCCCCACATCTTCCATGGTCTTCGTCAGAAAGTCAGTGACTCGACTCCCTCTTGTCCCTTACAGGGCTAACGTAACGATGCTACAGGATTCACTTTATGTTACGGACTGCTATTTTGCACCTGTTTCTCACAGGCATACCTCGCTTCAACACAGTCGGTCACCCAAAAGCATTGGAGGTTCGCTACAAGGCTCACTGGCGATTACCTTGACCAGACTTTCACTGGCAAGCTGATAACAGCTTGCAGAACACACAACTTTCATCCATTAGCGACGTGCGCCGCAAGGCGCACCCAGAAAACGGATGGCAACTATCAGTCACCACCCGTTTTCTTCAGAACGCTGTTAATATTCAGTTATTTATATACAAATCCTGGCATCGGCTCAATTTTAAACTGATTCCTATGATGCAGCGAATCTATCCGTGCCTTTGTTTCCATATTCTTTATAACGCCATGTCTTATATACTCATCCAGCTCTGCATAGGTAAACCCCAGATTTTCCTCATCTGTTTTCCCGCAAAGTCCATCAATAGGAGTCTTTTCAACCAATTCAGCAGGCAGTCCCAACTCCATTCCGATCTTCTTAACCTCTGTAACAGTCAAATTACACAGTGGGCTGAAATCACCAGCACCATCTCCATAGCGAGTTGCATATCCTACCCAGTCCTCAGACAAATTACAGGTATTTGCCACCCTGCCATTCATGCTTTGTGATACTGCATACAATGTTGTCATACGCACTCTGGCTGGAAGATTGGTCTTTGTCTGTACAGAAATTTCCGGCAAAATCCCGATACTTTTTGTAACTGCATCAACAGACTCCTTTATATTTACTATAAAGTATCTGATACCCAGATGTTGCACAAGCCTGTACGCCATATCAATATCCCCCTGTTCCCCACACGGCATCAAGACTCCGATAACACGCTCTTTTCCCAGTGCTTCCACACATAAAGCGGCTACAACAGAACTATCTTTTCCACCGGAAATTCCTACAACTGCATTACAGTCCTGTCCGTTCTGTTCAAAAAAATCTCTGATCCAGTCAATACAGTCCTTTGTTACCTTTCCTGCATCGAACATCTCCTGCACCTCTTTTCTCATTTTGAAAGCAGCTTTACAAGCCTTTCTGCCGCTTCTTTTGTATCTTCCGGTGAGCCAAAAGTTGAAAACCGGAAATAGCCTTCTCCACAGGCTCCAAACCCTTCTCCCGGTGTTCCCACAACCTGAATTTCATGTAACAGATAATCAAAAAACTCCCAGCTTCCCATTCCATTTGGACACTTCATCCAGATATATGGAGCATTCTTTCCTCCGCAATACCAGATTCCAAGCTGATCAAGCGCTTTCATCAGCACCTTTGCATTTTTCTTATAAATACGGATATTTTCGTGAATCTGTTTCTGTCCTTCCTCCGTAAAAACTGCTGCCCCACCTTTCTGAATAATGTAAGACACACCATTTGTCTTTGTTGTACGATTGCGTACCCACATTTCATTCAGGTTCATTCCACTCCGTTTCAATGCTTTTGGTATTACCGTATATCCAAGTCTGGTTCCCGTAAAACCGGCAGTCTTGGACAGCGAGCAGATTTCAATCGCACATGTTTTTGCTCCATCCAGTTCAAAAATACTATGCGGAAGAGTTTCATCCTCAATAAAAGCCTCATATGCTGCATCAAAGAGAATCACGGAACCATTCTCATTGGCAAAATCTACCCATGCCTGAAGCTGATTACGTGAAAAAACGGCTCCGGTAGGATTGTTTGGTGAGCATATATAGAGTAAGTCTGCTTTTATTTCTTCGCTCGGCTCAGGCAAAAAGCTATTTTCTTCCCCGGAAGCCAGATGGACAATCTTCCTTCCTGCCATCACATTCGCATCCACATACGCAGGATAAGCCGGCTCAATCACCAATGCAGAACCGGAACGTTCAAACAAGTCTAAAATATCCCCAAGCTCATCGCTTGCTCCACTTGAAACAAACACCTCGTCTGAGGACAAAGAAACGCCTCTGTTTTCATAATACTTTGCAATCGTATCCCTCAAAAATGAGGCACCACACTCAGGCATATATCCATGAAAACTGCTTTTTGAAGCCTGATCATCCACAGCCTCATGCAATGCCTTGATTACGGCATCGCATAATGGCAGTGAAACATCTCCAATACCCATTCTTAAAAGCTTTACTCCCGGATGCTGCTCTACATAAGCCTTGGTTTTCTGAGCAATATTGTAAAAAAGATAGGAATCTTTTAATTCGCTGTAATGCATATTTGGTCTGATCATGTTATTCTCCTCCCTGTATGATTCGATATCTAATAATTCTGATGGACAATTCGCCCAATGCCCTTGCAAAAAGAATTCTTGAATGAAGTCTCTTTCCAAGTTTTCTATGAGATTTTGTCACATTATTTCCGTGCAGCCTGTGTTCTAAGACGGTATATTCCAAATGAACGCTGCTTTTCAATAAATTTGCTGCCATGGCAATCCATGTATCATGGGATTCCATATACTTTGGAAACGGTAAGATAACTTCTTTCAATTCCCTCTTGAATGCCATGGCACATCCATAATAAGATGCCTTCCCTCCAAATATTCTGGAGATATTTAGCATATAGTTACAGGAGTCTTTTGCCTGTAATCAATCAAAAGTTTTCTTACTCCTGTTTCCCCGTTTGTCTATGACAACCATATTTCCTGTAACAAGCATAACCGAATATCGCTGTATTACATGAAGCATTTTTTCCAGGCAATCCTTTCATTCAGCATCTATCGTAGATATACCAATGGTCACTTCCTCCAGCACATCTAAAAGTACCTTTACCGTGTCCAGAGATGTCAGCATGGTAATATTGTTCTGTGTTGCCGCACTTCGGATTGCAACACCATCTTCATAATGAACACCGGAAAGAATTGCACGGGTATTGATGACATAGCTGACGTATCCTGCACGGATCGCATCCAGTATCTCACTGCTTCCTTCCGATGGTTTCCCCAGTATACGGGTACGGATTCCATGCTGTTTCAAATGCTCTCCCGTAAGAGAGGTTGCTTCTATATTAAAGCCCATATCATAAAAGCGTCTGATAAGCGGAAGGGCTTCGTCTTTATCCTCATCTGCAAGCGTCACAATGACTGTTCCATAATTCTGCACACGAATACCGGAAGCAATCATGGCTTTATACATTGCCCTGTGAAGCTTCTTATCATATCCGATTGCTTCTCCCGTTGATTTCATTTCGGGTGACAGGTAAGCATCCATACCACTTAACTTTGCAAAGGAAAATGCAGGCACTTTCACATACCACCTCTTCTTTTCTTCGGGATAGCTCACAGTAATCCCCTGCTCCTTCAGGCTCTTTCCAAGAATGACTTTCGTTGCAATATCAGCCAATGGATATCCGGTTGCTTTTGACAAAAATGGAACTGTTCTTGAAGAACGCGGATTTACCTCAATGATAGATACATTCTCCTGTCTGTCCACGATAAACTGGATATTAAACAGTCCCACAATGCCAATGCCAATACCTAGTTTTTTCGCATAGTCCAAAATCGTAGCCTTTACCTTATCTGAAATGCTAAACGTCGGATATACACTGATGGAATCGCCGGAATGAACCCCTGTCCTTTCTACCAACTCCATGATTCCCGGAACAAATACGTCCGTACCGTCACAAATGGCATCAATTTCGACTTCTTTCCCACAGATGTATTTGTCTACCAATACCGGTTTATCTTCATCAATCTCTACCGCAGTTTTCAGATAGTGCCGCAGGTGTTCTTCCTTTGCCACGATCTGCATGGCTCTTCCGCCAAGTACAAAGCTTGGACGTACCAGCACCGGATAACCGATCTCTTCTGCCGCTTTTACGCCATCTTCTATATTCGTTACAGCCTGTCCTTTCGGCTGTGGGATAGAAAGCTCTGACAACAGCTTTTCAAAAGCATCTCTGTTTTCTGCTTTTTCGATTGCAGCACAGTCCGTGCCAATCAGCTTCACCCCACGTTCCTGCAGTGGATTTGCCAGGTTGATTGCAGTTTGACCGCCAAGTGATGCAATAATTCCATCCGGCTTCTCCATTTCGATCACATTCATAACATCTTCTACGCAAAGAGGCTCAAAATACAGCTTGTCGGATGTGGTATAATCCGTAGACACAGTTTCCGGATTATTATTGATGATGATCGCCTCATATCCGGCTTCTTTAATGGTTTTCACTGCATGTACCGTGGAATAATCAAACTCCACGCCCTGACCGATACGAATAGGACCGGAGCCCAATACAATGATTTTCTTCCTGTCTTCCACGATCGATTCATTTTCATCCTCATAAGTAGAATAAAAATTAAGGAACATAGCTTTCAAATTCCGATGCACAGGTATCAATCATTTTATAGACTGGGAAAATGCCATGTGTCTTACGCATTTCATAAATGTCCGTTTCCATCATATTCCACAGCCACCCAACTGCTCTATCTGAGAAGCCTGCCTTCTTTGCCTGATACAAAAGCTCTCTGTTACCGGTACACTGCTTCAATTCTTTCTCCATATCAATGATTTTTTTTGCATCTTATCAAGGAATGAAACGGTCAATGCGTGTCTGCTCCCTGATATCGGAAACCGATTCGCCCATTCGGAGCAACCGGGCAATGGCAAAGATACGGTCATCTGTGCCGATTTTGATATATTCCATCAAAGCCTTTTTATCTTCTTTTTCAAACTTTTCCATATACAGATGATTTACGCCTGTTTCCAGAGAACGGATTGCTTTTAACAGACTCTCCTCAAAGGTTCTGCCAACACTCATGACTTCCCCGGTTGCTTTCATCTGTGTACCCAGCTTCTGATTTGCATCGGTAAATTTATCAAATGGAAAACGCGGCATTTTGTTACCACATAATCCAGTGCCGGTTCAAAGGATGCAGGCGTATTTACCAGCATAATCTCATCCAAAGTCATTCCCACACTGATTTTTGCCGATACCCTTGCAATCGGATATCCGCTTGCCTTTGATGCCAATGCAGAGGAACGGGATACGCGCGGATTTACCTCTATCAGATAATACTGAAAAGAATCCGGATCAAGTGCAAACTGTACATTACAGCCTCCCTCCACCTTCAAGGCACGGATGATTTTCAAAGCACTGTCACGGAGCATCTGATATTCTTTATTCGTCAGTGTCTGTGACGGACATACCACAATGGAATCTCCCGTGTGGATTCCTACCGGGTCCAGATTTTCCATATTGCAGATCGTGATTGCTGTGTCATTGGCATCACGGATCACTTCATATTCAATTTCTTTAAAGCCCTTGATACTTTTTTCTATCAGCACCTGATGAACCGGTGACAAAGCAAGGGCATTTTTAATCAATCCCAGGAACTCCTGCTCATCATCTGCAAAGCCGCCGCCGGTTCCGCCAAGGGTAAATGCCGGACGAAGCACCACCGGATATCCGATATTCTCAGCAGCCTTTATGGCTTCCTCCACCGTATTGGCAATGACAGACGGAAGCACCGGCTCTCCTAAGCTTTCACAAAGCTCTTTAAAGAGTTCTCTGTCCTCTGCCCCTTTCAATGCTCTCACTGCTGGTTCCCAAAAGCTCCACACGGCACTCTTTTAAAATGCCTTTTTTCCTCAAGCTGCATTGCCAGATTAAGTCCGGTCTGACCACCAATTCCCGGTACGATGGCATCTGGACGCTCATGACGGACAATCTTTGCAACATATTCCAATGTCAACGGTTCCATATACACCTTATCTGCAATGGTGGTATCTGTCATAATCGTTGCCGGATTGGAGTTGCATAAGACAACCTCATACCCCTT
>ENA-OQCW01000363-OQCW01000363.1-human-gut-metagenome-genome-assembly--contig:-NODE-363-length-29182-cov-3.672070_pt1 | contig 29182 bp, 28 predicted proteins | sample MGYA00242767_ERZ504593 | MGnify/ENA primary metagenome ERZ504593 (study PRJEB26092, sample SAMD00036307) | human gut metagenome | host: Homo sapiens | study: EMG produced TPA metagenomics assembly of... | reverse complement strand
CATCTTGGGTTTCGGCAGATCACCCACCTCGGGAAGTGTTTCAAAGAGTTCGGACAGCATCCAGAGGAGAAAGGCGGAATACATCTTGCCATTATTGATCAGACTTTCACTGTCAAGAATATTGATCATCCCCTTGCCGCCGTCACCTAATGTCAGCCAGTCGGAAATACGGAGAGCCGGTTCACCGAAGAACACATCGCCGCCGGCTGCTTCAAGAGCCACTACCGCACGGACGATCGTGCTGATAGAGGCCGGACTCATTTTCCCGTATTCTCCTTCAAAAAAGCCCACGGTGATCACTCACATAATTCAGGACGGACTTCAAATCTTTCGTGTCAATAAGGAACCACTTACGATCATCGGCAATCTTAAATATTATCGTGAGGATATCACTTTGGAGATCATTCAAATCAAGGATACGGGCAAGAAGCATCGGTCCCATTTCAGAAATGGTGGTACGGAGCTGGATTCCTTTTCACACCGTAAATATCCCATAAAGTAACAGGATATCCTTTGTAGGCGAATCCCGCATCCGTCAGATTGAACTTCTCGATGCGTTTCTGCATATCTTCGCTGTCTGTCCCGGGATTCATCATTCCTGCGATATCACCTTTGACATCCGCCATAAATACAGGGATACCCATATCGCTGAATGTTTCCGCCATGACTTTGAGCGTAACCGTCTTGCCTGTGCCTGTTGCACCGGCAACAAGACCGTGACGGTTCACCATCTTCGGAATGATGCTGATCCGTTCCCCCTGATCATTATTCCCTATCCAAACTTTTTCCATCGATATACATAATTCCCTCCTGCATAATACATAACCTTTCTTTGCCTTAAGAATATCAAAAAAATCATGAGACCACAATAAACATAAGGCTCTTCCTTTTTTCTTACTCTCGCTGCCTTTCCTTCTTTTTGATATACTGAATTTAATTGATCAGAAGGAGTATCACATGACTTATAAATACATTCTTTTCGACTTAGACGGCACTATTTCTGCTTCCGGTCCAGGCATCATAAAAGCCATGCAGTACGGGCTTACAGCAGCAGGCATTAATGAAACAGATCCTGCTGCACTTAAATCATTCATCGGTCCGCCGCTGAATGTGCAAATACAAAAAATCTATGGCCTGTCAGAAAAAGATACACTGGCAGTCATTATGAAGTTCCGCGAGCAGTATGATAATAAAGGCATTTTTGATTCCGCCCCCTACGAAGGTATCAATGAACTCTTATCCGCCTTGAAGCAAAGAAACATGATCACCGCCGTCGCTTCCAGCAAGCCGTGGCCGCTGGTGCATAAAATACTGAAAGACTTTTCCTTTACCTCTTACTTTGATGTGATTGTCGGCAGCAATCCTTCCGACGAAATGAAAAAACAAGGCAGATTTCGACCAAAAAACACGTATTATCAAAAAGACTTTCATCAAACTGAAGGAAATCGGAATGACAGAAGGATTCGACGTTGGTATGGAAATGTCCGGAGCACAAGCTGGATTTAGAGACATGATCGAAAACATGAAGCACGGCGGTAAGATTGCAGTATTAGGACTTCAGAGACCAGATGCACAGATCAACTGGGAGACAGTTATCTGGAATGGACTGAATATCCGCGGAATTTACGGACGTAAAGTATGGGATACATGGTATAAGATGACTACAATGCTTCAGGCAGGACTGGACATCTCTGATATCATCACACATAGACTGAATATTAAAGATTACAAGGCAGGATTTGAAGCAATGATTTCCGGACAGTCAGGAAAGGTTATCCTGAACTGGGAAGACTTAGATCAGTTAGAGGCACAGTCACAGGAATTTTAAGATCGAAAACGACAAAAAAGTTGTCTGAAAGAAAGGAAGATTTCAACATGGCACGTAAAAATGATATTTTAAGTATCTACACAAAAGAAGTAGAAGACATTAAAGCAGCAGGATTATTTAAAGGAGAAGCTCCGATCGTTTCTCCACAGAGCGCAAAAGTAAAACTGGAGGACGGAAGAGAAGTTATCAACATGTGTGCAAATAACTATCTCGGACTTGGAGACAACCAGAGACTGATCGATGCAGCAAAGAGAACATACGATGAGAGAGGATACGGAGTTGCATCTGTACGTTTTATCTGTGGAACACAGGATATTCACAAACAACTGGAAGCGAAGATTTCAGGATTCCTCGGAACAGATGATACGATTCTTTACTCTTCTTGTTTTGATGCCAATGGTGGGTTGTTTGAGACAATTTTAACAGCAGACGATGCCGTTATCAGCGATGAATTAAATCATGCTTCTATCATCGACGGAGTACGTCTCTGCAAAGCAAAACGTTTCCGTTACAAAAATAATAACATGGAAGATCTGGAAGCAAAATTGAAAGAAGCAGATGAAGCCGGAGCAAGAATTAAACTGATCGCAACAGACGGTGTATTCTCTATGGATGGAATTATCTGTAACTTAAAAGGTGTATGTGATCTTGCAGACAAATACAATGCACTCGTGATGGTAGATGACAGCCATGCGGTAGGATTTGTCGGAGCTCACGGACGTGGAACAGCAGAGCATTGTGGTGTAGAAGGACGTGTGGATATCATCACAGGTACTTTAGGAAAAGCACTTGGTGGAGCGTCAGGCGGATACACATCAGGAAGAAAAGAAATCATCGATCTGCTTCGTCAGAGAAGCCGTCCGTATTTATTCTCCAACTCTCTTGCTCCGGCAATTGCAGGTGCAAGTATTGAAATGTTCAATATGTTAGAGGAAAGTACAGAACTTCGTGACCACTTAGAAGAAACAACAGCATACTATCGTAAACAACTTGTAGACAACGGATTTGATATCATCATGGGAACACATCCATGTGTACCTGTAATGTTATATGATGAAGTGACAGCAGCAGAATTTGCAGAGCGTATGAGAGCAAAAGGGGTATATGTTGTTGCATTCTCTTATCCGGTAGTTCCGAAGGGAAAAGCAAGAATCCGTACACAGGTATGTGCAAGCCATACAAAAGAAGATATCGACTTCATTGTAAAATGCTTCATCGAAGTAAGAGAAGAAATGGGATTGAACAAATAAATATTGCTTACGCCATGATTAACTATTATAAAGAAAAGGCATCCACGATAAAAAAAGTGGGTGCCTTTTGTGTTATTGCTTTTGCCTAAAATGGAAAAATGGTCAGTGAAAAAAGCTAAGGAAATCAGTAAAAATAAATTGATACAACATGATTGAAATTCATATAAACATAATAAATGCAATATTTATTGTATAAAATACACAAAAATGTAAATATAAAATAAGTAAAATATACAAATTATATTATTTACTTAGTAAAAATGTTGACTTTTTACTAAGTAAATAATATAATAAGCACATATTAAAAAGCGAGGAGGAAACGATATGAAAAAGAAACTGGTGGGAATGCTTATTTTGGCAATGACAGCGACGACAATTTTAGGTGGCTGCGGCAGCAAGGAAGGAAAAGAAGAGACAAGTGACGGAAAAGTGAAGATTCGTTTGCTTCCTGGGATACTGCCGAGGATGTAGAGCGTCAGCAAAAAACTGGTGGATCAGTTTAATGCAGAGCATGATGATATTGAGGTGACGCTGGAGGCATACGGAAGTGATTTTGATACGAAAATCAGTGCGGGTATGGGTTCAGGAGATACCCCAGATGTGATGTATATGTGGAATTATCCTGCATATGCAGATGGGCTGGAACCGTTAGACTCATATATCGAAAAAGAAGGGGAAGATTATAAATCTAATTTCTATGATACATTGTGGAATTACAATTCACTGGATGATACAACTTATGGTATTCCAGTAGGATTTACAACACATGCATTATTCTATAATAAAGATTTATTTGCAGAGGCGGGAATTGAAGAACCGACAAACGACTGGACATGGGATGACCTTCAGAAAGCAGCAAAGACCATTTATGAGAAATGTGGTGTCAAAGGTTTCTCCTTCCAGATGAAGCCGGATCCATATGATTTTGAAATGTATCTGTGGAGTAATGGAGCAGCTTACACAGATGAAGACGGCAAACTTGAGAAGAATCTGAACTCTAAGAAATCAAAAGAAGTATTTGAAATGTTCCAGGAGATGGAAAAAGAAGAATACGCAGTTGCTACAGAGAAAACAGGTACGGATGAATTTCGTGCGGGAAATACAGCGATGTATGTATATGGATCCTGGGCGATTAATTCACTGGAAGAAGACGGCATGAACTATGGTGTAGTGAATATTCCGTCATTTGCAGATGCAGATCATCCGTCCGTAAGTATTCTTAGTTCTTCGGGAATCTCAATTTCAAAAGATTCAAAACACAAAGAAGAGGCATGGGAATTTGTAAAATTCTGGACAAGCGAAGAGATGAACAAAGAAAGAATCGGCCTGGAACTTCCAGTGTTAAATAGTGTTGTGGAATCAGAGAAAATTATGGAACAACCACAGTATGCACCATTCTACACGATGTTGGAACAAAGTGACGGATATACTCCTGCAAGTTTTATTATTGACGAATGGTCAGAATTATCAGAAAGTCTGTCTTTATCTTTTGAACAAGTATTTAATCCGAGTGTGTTGGAAAAACCATCTGATGTACTAGATGAAGCCGCACAGCAGTAAATAATGATTAAGGAACCCGAATGGGAGGAAAGAGAGAATGAAACAAAAGAAATTTCTGAAAACTGCAACTCCGTATCTGTTTATTATGCCGTGGATTATTGATTGTAGTGTTACAGTAGGACCGTTGATCTATCTCTGATCATGAGTTTTTTTGACTGGCCTCTTACGGCTACGTCCGGAATTCAGAGGACTTGGCAACTATATGGAGATGTTCACAAGTGATAAGCAGTTTTGGAAATCGCTGACGATTAGTTTGAAATATGCAGCAATCTTTGTGCCACTGAACATGGGAATCGCATTGTTTCTTGCAATGCTGATCACACAGCCGGTCAAAGGTGTGAAGATTTATCGTACAATTTTCTATATTCCGGCAGTAATCTCTGGTGTTGCAACATCGATTATCTGGGGATGGATCTTAAACGGAGAGTATGGAGTGTTAAACTATCTGTTATCTCTTCTTGGAATCAAAGGACCGAAATGGCTCGTCGATCCTGCGTGGGCACTGTTCGCGGTAATACTTGCCAGTGCGTTCGGTGTTGGTACAATGATGCTGATCTTTTATACAGATATTAAAAACATTCCGATTGATGTGTATGAGGCTGCTTCCATAGATGGAGCAAGTCCGGCAAGACAGTTTTTTAGTATTACACTGCCAATTATCACACCGACGATTTTGTTTAATCTGATTACATCGATTATCAGTTCCTTCCAGCAGGTAACACTTGTTATGCTGCTTACAGGAGGAGGTCCGCTGAAATCTACTTATTTCTATGGGCTGTATACATATAACAATGCGTTTAAGCATCATAAGCTTGGATATGCCAGTGCAAATGCATGGGTTATGTTTATTATCATTCTGCTTCTGACAGCTCTTGTATTTAAATCTTCTTCTGCATGGGTATTTTACGAGACAGAGGCGGGAGGAAGTAAAAAACAGAAGAAACACAAAAGAGGGGGTAGAAAGTAATGAAAATGTCAAAAAAATCAAAAGTCATTATTTATGCACTGCTGACACTTGTTGCCGTTTACTTCTTGGCACCTTTTGTGTATATGCTGTTTACAACATTTAAGACAGAGGCAGAAGCGATCGCATATCCGCCAAAGCTTTTTCCGGAAAAATGGCTTTTTGGAAACTTTAAAGAGGCGTGGGAGGCACAGCCTTTCGGAACTTATTTATTGAATTCTATACTGGTAACAGTCGGAACAACGGCAGGTCAGGTGCTTTCCTGTTCACTTGTTGCATATGGATTTGCTAGATACAATTTTAAGGGAAAGAATATTCTCTTTATGATCCTTCTCTCTACAATGATGATTCCATGGGATGTTACAATGATCCCACAGTATATGGAGTTTAAAATGTTTGGATGGATCAACACATTGAAACCGCTGATTATTCCGGCATGGTTTGGATCGGCATACTATATATTCCTGATGAGACAGTTCTTGATGGGAGTGCCGAGAGATTTTGAGGAGGCAGCAAGAATTGACGGTGCGAATGCATTTCAGATTTACTGGAAGATCTTTATGCCAATTTTGAAACCTTCCTTAATTCTGGTCGGTGTGCTCAATATGATTAGTGTATGGAACGATTACCTTGGCCCATTGATTTTCTTACAGGATAGAAGTAAATATACACTGGCGCTTGGACTTGCTTCCTTTAAAGGAGTACATGAAACACAGATCATTCCGATGCTCTGTATTACCGTTATCATGATCATTCCACCGATTCTGATTTTCATTTTTGCACAGAAGTATATTGTGGAAGGTACAAGTGGTTCGATTAAATAAGAAAAAAAGAAAATAGAGTCGCAGGAATTCCTGTTTGCAACAGGTACAAGGAACCAGGTATCAAAAATAAGAGGAGTTTCCTGCGAACATAAGAAAAATAAGATAAGACGAGGAGATTTATACATGGTAAGGCGAGAAAGAAAAAGATGGGAAGATATAGCAGTAGAACAGATCGGGAGACGAGAAGCGAGAACTGCCTTCTATCGGGATTCCGCTCCGAAAAATGACATTGAATGGAGTGTGGAACTTTTTATATCTAGAAGCGCCGGAATTATCTCCTGAAGGGTTTATGAATAAAGAAATAAGCAAAGAGGGATGGGATCAGATTGATGTCCCATCCGTTTGGCAGTTACGCGGATACGATCATATGCACTACACGGATGTATTGTATCTGTTTCCGGTTAACCCACCATTTGTTCCGACAGAAAACCCGACAGGAATTTATAAGAAAACGATAGTTCTGGATGAAAACTGGATAAAAAATGATACAATTTTAAAATTCCACGGAGTGGACAGTGCATTTGATGTGTGGGTAAATGGTGTTCATGCAGGATATAGCAAAGTAAGTAGACTTCCGAGTGAATTTGATATCACAGAACTTGTGAAAGAAGGAGAAAATGACATTACAGTCCGAGTGTATAAATGGTCGGATGGAACCTATCTGGAAGATCAGGATATGTGGTGGATGTCCGGGATTTTCCGGGATGTAGAACTGATCAATGAGCCAAAAAACAGTATCTTGGACTGTGCTGTCGAAGGAACACTGGATGACAGTTACAAAAACGGAATTTTAAATGTTTCTGTAAAAACAAAACATAATGTGACACTGACTTGGAAACTGGAAAAAGACGGACAGATAATCGCAGAGGGCGAATGCCGAACGGAAGAAAAGAAGGCAAATTGGTCAGAAAATGTTGGGGAAATCAGACCGTGGACAGCAGAGACACCGGAACTTTATGTGTTGACTGTTTCAGCAGGAGAGCATGAAGTGCAGGTGAGAACTGGATTTAGAAGAATTGAGATCATTGACAATAATTTCCGTGTCAACAATACTGTAATTCTGTTAAATGGAGTGAATCATCATGATTATAATCCAAAGGAAGGAAGATGTGTCACCTATGAACAGACAAAGGCAGACATTGTTCTGATGAAACAGCACAATATCAATGCAGTTCGGTGCTCACACTATCCGGCAAATGAATATCTCTATGATCTGTGTGATGAATATGGATTGTATGTGATCGACGAGGCGGATCTAGAATGTCATGGATTTGAGTGGACAGGGAATTACAAATGGATCACAGATGATCCGGAGTGGGGAAAAATCTTATGTGGACCGGAGTGTCAGAATGGTCAAACGAGATCGCAATCATCCATGCATCATATGTGGTCGATGGGAAATGAGTCAAGTTTTGGACATAATTTTCGCAGTGCAGCAGAAGCCATTCGTGAATTGGATGATACAAGACTTGTACATTATGAGGGAGACTTTGAGGCAGAAGTGTCGGATGTTTACTCTACGATGTACACAAGATTAAAACCACTCAAAGAGATTGCAGAATATAAAATCAAAGGAGATAAACCGCATGTGATGTGTGAATACGGACATGCGATGGGAAATGGACCAGGAGGTCTGAAAGAACATCAGGAGTTGTTCCGGAAATATAAAAGACTTCAGGGCGGATTTATTTGGGAATGGTATGATCATGGAATCTACACGGAAGAGAATGGGTATGAATATTACCGTTATGGAGGAAATTATGGAGATTTTCCGACAAATGGAAATTTCTGTATTGACGGACTTCTGATGCCAGACCGCACTCCGTCCCCGGCATTGGCAGAATATAAGCAGGTAATCGCACCAGTGGAAGTGACAAAAGTACCTGGAAAATATAGAGAAATCCAGCTGAAAAATTATTATGATTTCCGCAATCTATCCCATTTGGAACTGAGATGGTGGATTCAGGCAGAAGATCAGACAGTGCAGGAAGGAAGAATTACAGAACTTGCGGCAAAACCTCAGGAGGCACAAAAGATTCAGATTCCATATGTACCGTTTGAGGCTGAGAAAAATGTAGACTACTATCTAAACATTTCTATCTGTGAGAAAGAGAAAACGCTTTATGCATCGGCAGGACATGAAATTGTAAGAGCGCAGTTCCCGATGGAAATCCACTCTGAAGTACTGGAAGAACGTCCGCAGGGAGAGGCACTTAAGGTGACAGAAAAAGAAGGAATCCTGACTGTACAAAATGAGAAGATTACAGTGCAGTTCCACTCAGTATTTGGGAAATTACTTTCTGTTTCTGCTGATGGCAGAGAATTTTTAACTGCAGGACCAGAGATGAGTGTCTACCGTGCAACAATTGACAACGATATGTACAAGAAAGAAGACTGGATGAATAAATATTTTATTCAGAAACCGTGTGAGCAGACAGAATACTTCCGTTATCATGAAAAAGAAGATTGTGTGACAGTAGAGATTGGAAAGTATTTTGGATGTTATAATCAGTCATGGGGATTTATATGTGACTATGAGTACAGAGTCTATTCTTGCGGACAAGTGAAAGTAACACTCAACGCAAAGACTGTGCAGAATGGGAAAGAAGAACCAGAATTTCTCCCGCGTATTGGAGTTCAGATGAAAGGAAACAGAGAACTTCAGAATGCGATGTGGTATGGAAGAGGATTTGGAGAAAACTATGTGGACAGCAAAGAGGCTGCCTTTATGGGAATTTATAAGAGCAGTGTAGACGGTATGATGACAAATTATGTATATCCGCAGGAGAATGGACACCGGGAAGATGTGAAATGGTTCTCAATCGGAGATGGCAAAAATGCAATGCTTTGCATGATGGAAGCACCGCTCGGATTGAATCTGTCCAATTATACGGACGAGAGTCTGGAAAAAGCCGGCCATGCATGGCAGATGGAGAAAGCAGAGAATGTGATTATTCATCTAGATTACAAACATTCCGGACTCGGAAGCAACAGTTGCGGAGAAGAGCAGATTGAACGTGCCAAAGTAAAACGCCAGGATTTTTCGATGGCATTTACACTGCAGATGATAGAAGCGGGAACAGAAAAAGAGACTGCAAAGAAAAAATATCTTGACTAAAGGAGTGAAGGAAGATGATAAGAGATAGATTTTCAGAGAAATTACAGACATTGCTGGGTGGTGACGAATGGCTGATTCTCCAGGATGAATATGATGCGGCGGAGAATCTGAACTATGAGAGTCTGTTCTGTCTGACAAACGGGTATCTGGGGACAAGAGGAAGCTATGAGGAAGGGACGGTGAAGAGTCTTCCGTGTACATTTGTCAATGGTGTGTTTGACAAATCCGAGACATTTATGCGGGAACTGGCAAATCTTCCAAACTGGCTTGGAATTAGATTGTATGTAGAGAAGGAACTGATTGGGATCGAGAATTGCAGTATTCTGGAATTTAGCCGGGTACTGGACATGAAACATGCGATGCTTGTGAAGCGGTTTCTTCTGGAAGATAAAAAGGGAAGGCAGACACTGGTAGAAGGAATTCGTTTTGTGAGCCGGGCAAATGTACACCGGATGGCAGTTAAGCTGTATGTGACTCCGATCAATTATGATGGTATCATTGAAGTCGAAAACATTGTGGATGGTTCTGTGATCAATTTCGCAGATGCGCCGCGTTTTAAAGTGAAACACACTTATCTTGTGGCAAATGAAAGACTGACGGAAAACGGCGTATATATTGAGTGTGCGACAAGGGATAATCATCTTCATGTAGGAACCGGTGCATTCCTTGATGCAGAGAGAAACGGAAAGAGCGTGATCAAGACAAGACAGTTCTATGCGTTTGGAGAACAGACCATAGAATTCCAAGATTTTGATGCAGAGCAGGGAGTGACAACAGAAATTACGAAATATGCAAGTATTTACACAGAACGGGATCTTCCAAAATGCGAGCTGCACAGTGCTGTGAAAAACGAGATTGATGCATTTGTGGAGCGAGGATTTGAGCAGGAACTGGCAGAGCATTTCAAAGTGTACGAGGAGATGTGGAAAGAAGCCGATATTCAGATTCAAGGAGATTTTGATTTGGATCGCGCAGTGCGTTTTAATATCTTTCATCTGATGAGTACAGGAAATGAGCATGATGATCGTGTGAATGTAGGGGCAAAGTTGCTTCACGGTGAGGAGTACGGTGGACATGCTTTTTGGGATACCGAATTGTTTATGCTTCCATTCTTTGCTTATGTTTTTCCGAAAACAGCAAAAAATGCTGGAATCTTATCGCTATCGACTTCTTGATGCTGCGCGCGCAAATGCGGCAAAGAACGGATACAAGGGCGCACAGTATCCGTGGGAATCTGCAGACGATGGAACAGAGCAATGTCCGGATTGGACAATCGAACCAGATGGAACCTGCTACCGCTGTTATGTAGCGGATTATGAACATCATGTGACGGCTGCTGTCGCCTATGGAATTTACGATTATGTGAAGATTACAAAGGATACTTCTTTCTTATTAAAAAAGGGAGGAGAGATTCTTATGGAAACAGCAAGATTTTGGGCAAGCAGATGTGAATATATTACAGAAAAAGATCGTTATGAGATCCGCAAAGTGACGGGACCAGACGAGTGGCATGAACCGGTGGACAATAACGTGTATACCAATTACCTTGCAAAATGGAATTTAAGATATGTAATAGCTCTGATCCAAGATTTAAAAGAGCATCACAGAGAAGATTATGACAGAATCGCAGAGAAGATTTCACTGACAGAGAAGGAAATAGAAGAGTGGAATCTGGTGCAAAGTAAGATATATCTGCCGAGAAAAGAAGGAACACAACTGTTAGAGCAGTTTGAAGGTTATTTTGACTTGCAGGAAGTGACGATTCAGGAGTATGATAAGAACGATTGGCCAATCAGACCAGCTGAATTAAAGACAATGAAGACGAAGGAAACTCAGATTATCAAGCAGGCGGATGTTGTCATGCTCTTGCACTTGATGGGGGAAGAATTTGATGAAGAAACGACAAAGTTAAATTACAGCTACTATGAGAAGCGTACACTTCACGGATCTTCTTTAAGCCCGAGCATTTATTCTATCATGGGGTTGAAAGTAGGGGATGACACGAAGGCATACCGTTATTTAAGAAGAGCGGCATTTATCGACTTGATTAATCTCCAAAAGAATACAAGGGAAGGAATCCATGCAGCAAATGCAGGAGGTGTATGGCAGACAGTTGTATTTGGGTTTGCGGGGCTTTCCATTGATGCAGATGGAATTTTAAATATTACACCTAAGATGCCAAAAGAATGGGAAGGAGTGACTTTCCGGATTCATTATTTAAATTCCTGGCTGGAAATCAGTATTGATGCCAAGAATAACGCAGCTGTCAAAGTGCTGGAAGGGGCACAAACAGATGTAAAAGTGAATGGAAAACTTATGAGAGTCTAGGAGGAAACAATATGAATCATTATCTTGCAATTGCCGGGCTGGTAGTTGTGACTATCATCTGGGGCGGAGGTTTTGTGGCGAGTGATATGGCGCTTGAGAGTCTGCTTCCGTTTCAGATTATGGCAATCCGCTTTTTCCTTGGAACGGTGATGATGGGAGCAATCAGTATCAAAGGATTAAAGGGGATTAAAAAGCAGGAAGTAAAGGCGGGGGCGCTGATGGGTGCAGCCCTCTTTACTGCCTTTGCATTACAGATTATCGGACTGCAGTATACGACACCGTCAAAAAAATGCATTTTTGACAGCGCTCAAATGTGGTGATGGTTCCGTTTATTGCCTTTATCATTTGTAAAAAGAAAATTGGGGTAAAAGGAATTATCGGGGCAGTGATGGCAGTAGTTGGAGTTGGCATTTTATCTTTGGAGAAAAATCTAACATTGGGATTGGGGGATGCACTCACGTTGATCTGTGCGGTTGGATTTGCCTTCCAGATTTTCTTTACAAGTATTTATGTGAAGAAATATCGTGCCACTGTTCTGAATTTTATTCAGATGCTGACAGCATTTGTGCTGTCCGTAATCAGTATGTTCTGCTTTGGAGAAACACAATTTGCAGTGACGACGAAAGGATGGATCAGCGTGTTATATCTCGGTGTTGTCAGTACAACGCTCTGCTATCTTTTGCAGACAGCCTGCCAAAAGCATGTGGATGAGACAAAGGCCGCGATTATCTTGTCGATGGAGTCTGTGTTTGGAACCTTATTTTCCATCATCATTCTGCATGAGCAGATCACACTTCGGATGGTGATTGGATGTGTGATCATTCTTGCAGCAGTCATCATATCAAATCTTGCAGAAGTGCAGGAAGAAACATAAAAGTAAAGAGAGAATTTGCTGAGAATAAATAGGATGTCTGTAAAGAAATGGACACAAATAACAGAAGAATTATGAAGAGGGAAAATTACAGAAAAACAGTAAAAGAAAAGAGGGACATGGTATGAAGTATCAGGCAGTTATTTTTGATCTGGATGGCGTGATCTGCCATACAGATAAGTATCACTATCAGGCGTGGAAAGAAATCGCAGATGAACTGGGTATTGAATTTAATGAGATGATCAACAATCGTCTGCGTGGTGTAAGCAGGATGGAGAGTTTTGAGATTATTTTGGAAAAATACAATGGGAAAATGTCCGAGGAAGAAAAAATTCATTATACAACAAAGAAAAATGAAGTGTACAAAAAACTTCTGAAAAATATGTCGGAGAAAGACCTGACTGCAGAAGTGAAAAGCACGCTGGAAAGATTGCGGGAGTATGGGTTGAAGCTGGCAATCGGTTCTTCCAGTAAAAATGCTGGTTTTATATTGGAAAGACTTGGACTTGGCAATTTCTTCGATGCTGTATCTGATGGAAATAATATCACAAATTCGAAACCGGATCCGGAGGTATTTTTAAAGGCGGCAGAATTTGTCGGAGAAAAACCGGAGGATTGTCTCGTCGTAGAAGATGCAAAGGCAGGGCTTGAGGCAGCAATTGCAGGGAAGATGGACTGTGCGGCGATTGGAGATGCTGTCGCATGTGGAATGGGTACATATAATTTAAAATCTTTTGCAGACCTTCTTGAGGTAGTATCTTAAGATTGTCAGTGGCACCCGATGATACTTGCGGATGAAAAACAGGTATGATAAAATAATACTATTAAAAATAATTTTTTTTGGGAAAAAAATGCAAAAAAATTGTTTTTATTGAGAGTGTTAACGGATGGAGGAATGGATTACGTGGCAACGATTAAGGAGATAGCAGAACTGGCGGGAGTGTCGTTAACTACAGTATCACGGGTGCTGAATTATGACGAAACATTAAATGTCCAGGACGAAACGAGGAAAAGAGTATTCGAAGCGGCGGAACAGCTGGAATATACGATAAAAGGAAAGAAAAAGAGAAAGAAAAAACTGAAAATCGGTGTTCTTTGTTCTTATTCTCTGGAGGAAGAACTTGAAGATACGTTCTATTTGTCTGTACGGGTAGCGATTGAAAATAAAATTGAAAGAGAAGGATTCAAGAAATATCAGATACGAAATACAGACCAGGCAGAAGCAGTGGCAGCGCTAGATGGTTTGATTTGCCTTGGAACATTCAGTAAGTCCATGGTTGATCACATTGCATCATTTGGTAAGCCGGTGGTTCTTGTGGATGCCGCAGCAAAGAGAGAAATCTGGGATTCGATTTGTCACAGATACAAAAAGGTCTGTCCATAAGGTACTCGATTGCTTTTTGAAATATGGTCATCAGAAAATTGCATTTATTGGTGGGGATGAAGTTGATTCCGATGGAAATGAAGTAATCGATGAGAGACTAATTGCCTATCAGACATATATGCAGGAGAAGGGATTGTTTCAGGAGAGTTATATTAAGATTGGAGGCTATACTCCAAAACATGGCTATCGTCTGATGAAGGAGTTGCTGGAATTAGAAGATCGTCCGACAGCGATCTTTGCAGCCAATGATTCTCTGGCAGTTGGATGTTACAAAGCGGTGCAGGAGAAGGGGCTTCATATTCCGGAAGATATTAGTATCATTGGCTTTAATGATATTTCAATGGCAAAATATATGATTCCACCATTGTCGACAGTGCATGTTTATATGAAATTCATGGGAGAACAAGCTGTGACTCTTCTGGCAGAGAGAATCAGCACAGAGAGAGAGATTAGTATGCATATATCTATTCCGGCAGAACTTGTGCTTCGGGATAGTGTGGGAAAAAATAAAGCGGTTTTGTAAAATGTGCAGTGGAGAGAGAATGAGGAAGAGTGAAGAAGGTAGAATGTATGAATGAAAAATTTTTAGAGCAACTTTTAAGTGAAATATCAGTATCTGGTTATGAAGAGCCGGTACAAAATGTAGTAGAAGCACAGATGAGTGATTGTGTAGATGAGATTAGGCGAGACGAGATGAGTAATCTGATCTGTGTGATCAATCCGGAAGCAGAAAAACGGATCATGCTTTCTGCGCATGCCGATGAGATTGGTCTTATGATTTCTAATATTACAGAAGATGGTAGGATTCAGGTGATTGACCGTGGTGGAATCATTCTGGGAACGTATCTTGGACAGCAAGTTCAGATTAAGACTGCAAATGGAATCATCTACGGTGCGGTTGAAGCTTGCCGGGAGTTAACAAAGAAAAGTGACCTAAAAACATCAGATTTTCGGATTGATATTGGAGCGAAGGATAGAGAGGATGCTCTTCGTTATGTAAGCCTCGGAGATCCGGTCGTTCTTGATACACAGATTCGCAGAATGGCAAATGGAAGAATCACTGCGAGAGCGTTGGATGACAGAATTGGTGTATTTATTATCATGGAAGCATTGAGAAAAGCGAAAGAGAGAGGATGCAAGGCGGGGGTCTATGCGGCATCGACAGTTGGAGAAGAGACGACAAAGAGTGGTGCTTATTGGACAAGCACAAGAATCCGTCCGAACCTGGCAGTAGTTGTTGATGTGACATATACAAGCGATTATGAAGGAATGAATCCGGCAGATGCAGGAACTGTTGTGCTTGGCGGGGGACCGGTATTGTGCAACAGCCCAATTGTTGTTAAGAAATTGAATGAACAGATGAAAGCCTGCGCGGAAAAAGCTGGAATTGAAGTGCAGATCGAGGCAGCAAGTCGTTTGAGTTATACGGATGGGGATAAGATTCATTTCTCAAATCAGGGGGTTCCGATGGTGCTGGTATCGATTCCGCTGCGGTATATGCATACGCCGGGCGGAAGTTGCAGATCTGAAAGGATGTACAGGGCTGTATTGATCTGATTGCAGAATTTTATTGGCACAAAGTGCAGAGAAAAACTAATCTGAAGAAAGAGAAAGTAAGAAGAGAAAACAGAATAAGAGAGCTTTTGAAAAGAAAATGATATGCTCCCTTCCGGGCAGATAAGGAACGGCCAAGCTTATCGCCGGGAAGGGAGTATGTTTTTATTACATGGAAAATCTCGCTTACGAGATTCTTTGTTTATAGAAGAGTATTCTATGTGTCTGCCATCTGAGATAAGTATTCCATCGCGCGCAGCAGTTCTTCTTTTTGTTCCGGAAGTCTTCCGCGCAGCGTGTAAGTGTTTAAAACAGTCGTATCTTCAAAAAGACAATCTTTTACTGTGAGATTTTCAAGAAGCAGATACTCTTCTCTGAGTATTTCTTCAGGTGTCATTGGATCAAAATGTCCTCGTTTACTCTCGCGATACAGAGGAGTACCCGGGAACAGGTGAAGCTTCAGACACCAGATATCTTTTGGATGGATCGTATTTAAAAATTTTGCAGTTTCAATTGCGTGAAGTCTCGAGAACGTGCGACCTCCAAGACCGAGAATGACGGTGACATAATATCCGATCCTGGCACGATCCAGCATGTGAAAACCTTTGCGCATATCGGCAGAAGTTACACCTTTATTCATTACATCAAGAATTGGATCGCTGCCGGACTCCAGACCAAGATGCAGGTCAGAGAGTCCGGCTTTTTTGAGCAGTTCCAGTTCCTCAGGAGTCTTTCGAAGTACATCGTCAATGCGCGAATACATTGCAAATTCTTTTACTTGTGGCATGTAGGTCCGTACAAGGGAGAACAGGCGCAGCAGGCGCTCACTCTCGATGACAAATGCATTTTCTCCAAGGAAAAAGACACGGGGATTCTCGGGTTGGAGTTTTGAAAGTATTTTTAGATTTTCCTCGATTTTTTCATCGGAGTGAAGGGAAAATGTATCTTTGGCAAAGTCGCAGAACCGGCATTTTCCCCAGCTGCATCCGAGCGCTACTTCCAGCGGGGCAGACTGTTCTTCCCAAGGAGGAAGGTAAATGGTATCGTGTGTATAGATTGATGCGTATAATTCTTCACGTGTCATAGAAGAACACCTTCTTTCCAGATTCTGGGAATGATTAGTATCCATAAGAGCCGTCTAAAGATTCATCGTGTGCAATCCATTCTTCCACGTCGATGACCCGGTAGTCATCTTTGGTGTCGCGGATGTATACTTTGTCAATTCCGGCATTGATGATCATTTTTTTGCACATGGAACAACTGTTAGAATTTTCGACATAGTCGTTCGTCTTCATGTCGATTCCGGTAAGATATAAAGAACTTCCAATCATTTTATCGCGGGAGGCGCTGATGATCGCGTTGGCTTCTGCGTGTACACTGCGGCATAATTCGTAGCGTTCTCCTCTTGGGATTTTTAATTTTTCACGGATACACATATTGATATCTGTGCAATTTTTTCGGCCACGAGGGGCACCGGCATATCCGGTGGAGATCACTTCATCATTTTTTACGATGACTGCGCCATAGTGTTTTCGCAGACAGGTACAGCGCTGAGATACCATTTCTGCAAGGTCAAGGTAGTAGTTGATTTTATCACGTCTCATATTAGTTTTCCTCTCTTAAATGATAAAGTGTTCTATAAAAATCTGGGTAGGAGACATCCACACAAGAACTGTTTTGGATAGTGGTTGTTCCGTCTGCAACCAGTGCTGCAATCGAAAATGCCATGGCAATCCGATGATCGAAATAGCTGTCTATCACAGCACCGTGAAGGAGTGTCTTTCCACGGATGATCATACCATCGTCAGTTGGTGTGACATCTGCCCCCATTTTCTTTAAATTTTCTGTCACGGTGTCGATCCGGTTTGTTTCTTTGACTTTCAGTTCGGCAGCATCCCGGATGATAGTTGTCCCTTCCGCGCAGGCAGCAAGAACAGCGATTATCGGGATTTCATCAATGAGTGTCGGAATCTGGGAACCCTCAATGACGGTGCCGTGAAGTTCGCTTGTGCGGACAAGGAGATCAGCAGTAGGCTCTCCGCCATCATTGGTCTTGGAAAGGTAGGTGATATCTGCTCCCATAGCCTCGCAGACAGATAAGATCCCGGCGCGTGTCGGATTGATTCCGACATTTTTTATAACAATCTCGGAGTGTGGGACAAGCAGTCCGGCAGCGATAAAGTACGCTGCGGAAGAAATGTCGCCAGGTACAAAAATTTTCTGACCAAAAAGTTCGTTGCATGGCTGGATCATAGAAACAGCTCCGGCATCTGTTTTTGTGCTTGTAAGCTCCGCACCGAATGCCCGCAGCAGACGTTCGGTATGGTCACGAGACAGTTCCGGCTCTGTTACGGATGTCTCACTGTCTGCATATAGACCGGCAAGAAGTATAGCAGATTTTACCTGCGCGGAGGCAATGTTGGAAGAGTAAGAGATTCCATGCAAGTCAGCAGGGCGGATTCGAAGAGGGGCACACCCATTGCCGGAAAGACTTGTGATGTCTGCTCCCATCATGGAGAGTGGGGTGATGATCCGACCCATCGGTCTTGTGTTGAGAGAAGCATCTCCGGAAAGTGTCGTCTCAAAAGGCTGTCCGGCTAGGATACCGGAAATCAGTCTTGTCGTTGTGCCGCTATTCTTTGTATCCAGGGCAGAAGATGGACGGCGAAGTCCACGGAGTCCTTTTCCGTGGACAAGCACGGTATCTTGATTGTTTTCGATAGAAATTCCCATTTGTGCAAAGCAATCGATGGTGGCAAGGCAATCTGCCCCTTGAAGAAATCCGTGGATTTCTGTCAGACCATTTGCAAGTGCTCCAAACATCACCGCACGGTGAGAGATAGATTTATCTCCCGGAATAGTAACGGTTCTCGTTAGTTTGTTGTAGGTTAAGTTCCATTGTAAATCCTTTCTGAAAGAAAATGTTTCAAAAATTTTAGGTATGAATCTGAGTGAAAAAGGAGAAGTGCGTTTCTCCATACGAAGTATTATCTTTCGTATACAATATAGCGATACTTCTGAAGAAGTTTCACTGCTTTCTGTGAGGAGAGTTCTTCGTAAAATTCAATGCGAAGAACACCTTCTTCAAACTCTCGGTTGTGAATGATTCCGATATTTTTTATACTGATATGGTTGGAAGCGAGGATGGTTGCAATGGTTGCAATTCCGCCGGCTTCGTCAATAATATCACAGTAAATAACGAATTCCTTTTTGATACAGCCAAAGGAACTGTCCGGAATAGAATTCCTGTAGTTGTTTGCGCGGTCAAAGAAGTCATAAAGCTGCTCGGTATTACAGGTTTCTACAGACTTCTTTGTCTCGATCAGGAGGTGAATATAAGCATCCAGAATCTCAGAAATCTGTTTGTGATTCTTTAGACAAATATGCTGCCACATAGTAGGAGAAGATGAGGCAATTCGCGTAATATCCTTAAATCCTCCGGCGGCAAGCAGTTTCATATATTCATTTGCCGTATCCGTCTGTTCTACAAAATTTACTAGACCAGAAGCAATGATATGGGGCAGATGGCTGATCGTTCCGGTGACAAAATCATGCTCCTTGGCATTCATAATAATCGGGATTGCTTTCAAGGAGGCGATGAAATCTTTGTAAGCAGTTACTTTCTCCTGCGAGACTTTTTCTGAAGGAGTCAGGACAAAATATGCATTTTCAATTAGAATTGCTTTTGCATTTGCAAATCCGCTCTTTTCAGAACCGGCCATCGGATGTCCGCCGATAAAATATTCTTCCAGCTCGAGCTTTTTGACTGCTTCGTGGATAGAATTCTTTACGCTGCCGACATCTGTCAGAATACAGCCTTCGTGCAGATAGGTTTTCAATTGTGCCAAATAGGCATTGTTATAGGCGACAGGAGCACATAGAAACAGATATGTGCAGTTGCAAAAGCTGTCGTTGATCGAAGAACATGCGGTGTCGATGATGCCTTCCTGGGCAGCGAGTGCCAGTGTTTCTTTTTGCTTATCAAATGCGACCAGTTCAAAGTCCGGATAGTATTGCCGGATTGCCTTTGCGATCGATCCTCCAATCAGTCCAAGTCCGATAAAACCAATTTTTTCTTTCATATTTCATATGTCCTTCCAGTATATATCAATCAGAAAATTTTATATGAATTATTGTAAGCTATTTTTTCATATTTGTCAAAGCTATGATGCTTTAAAGTGAAAAAAGAATATATTGTATAAAATTTGTATAAATTACATAAAAGAGTTGTAATTTATATATTTTTTTAGTACAATATACACATGACAAAAACGTGCTAGAAGGAGGCAGCAATATGAAGGTTTACAGAACGGATGAAATTAGAAATGTCGTGTTACTTGGACATGGCGGCAGTGGAAAAACAAGCTTAGTGGAAGCGATGGCTTTCGTATCAGGGGTGACCAACCGTATGGGAAAGATTTCTGATCACAATACGCTCAGCGATTTTGATAAAGAAGAGCAGAAGAGAGAATTTTCCATCCATACAACGTTATATCCGATTGAATGGGAAAAGGCAAAGATCAATGTGCTTGATACTCCGGGATATTTCGACTTTGTCGGGGAAGTAGAAGAGGCGGTCAGTGCAGCGGATGCGGCTGTCATTGTTGTATCAGGAAAAGCAGGTGTGGAAGTCGGAACAGAAAAGGCATGGGAGCTCTGTGATAAGTATAATCTGCCTCGTATGGTCTATGTGACGGAGATGGATATGGATGATGCGAGTTTCCGTAATGTTGTGGAAGAATTGACAGCGAGATATGGAAAGGTTATTGCACCGCATTTCCAGCCGATCAGAGAGAACGAACAGCTGGTAGGATATGTCAATGTCATCAAGAATGCAGCAAGAAGATATACGGGCATTGGACAGCGAGAAGAATGTGAGATTCCAGATTATTGTCTGCCAAACCTTAAAATATACAGAGACACATTGTTAGAGACAGTTGCCGAGACAAGTGAAGACTTGATGGAGCGTTACTTTGCAGGAGAAGAATTTTCCGTAGAAGAAATTCGTTCTGCGCTTAGAGTAAATGTGATGGATGGAAGTATTGTTCCGGTTGGAATGGGATCCAATACGATGGCACAGGGAGTGGCCAACCTTCTGTCAGATATCGTAAGGTTTTTCCCAAGCCCGGATAAGAGAGAGTGTGTTGGATTTAACCGTACGACAAAGGCGATCTATGAAGCAAATTATGACTTTGCAAAGGCAAAGACAGCCTATGTCTTCAAGACCATGGTGGATCCTTTTATCGGAAAATATTCGTTTGTCAAAGTATGCTCTGGTGTTTTAAAAGGAGAGGACGTTCTGTATAATACGAGTACAGATGCAGAAGAAAAACCAGGAAAATTATATACCATGCAGGGAAATAAGCCGGTAGAAGTGCAGGAGCTGCATGCGGGAGATATCGGTGCCATCGCAAAATTAAGTGCGACTAGAACCGGAGACACGCTTGCCACTAAGAATACGCAGGTTGTATATCCAAAGACAGATCATTCTGTTCCGTATACATATATGAAATATGTTGTAAAATCGAAAGGAGACGAGGATAAAGTATCTCAGGCGCTGGCAAAGATCATGGCAGAAGATGTGACTGTCAAGGTAGTTAACGACAGTGAAAATCATCAGACACTTCTCTATGGTATGGGTGAGCAACATTTGGAAGTCATCGTCAGCGAACTGGCAAACCGCTATAAAGTAGAGGTTACGCTGGAGACACCGAAAGTTGCATTCCGTGAGACGATCCGTAGGACTTCCGATATCGATACAAAATATAAGAAACAGTCCGGTGGACATGGTCAGTATGGACATGTCAAGATGAAATTTGAACCATCAGGCGACCTGGAGACACCATATATTTTTGAGGAGACAGTCGTAGGGGGAGCAGTTCCGAAGAATTATTTCCCGGCAGTCGAAAAAGGTCTTCAGGAATCTGTAGGCAAGGGACCTCTTGCAGGATATCCGGTAGTCGGTGTGAAAGCAACGCTGTATGATGGATCTTATCATCCGGTTGACTCCTCTGAGATGGCATTCAAGACTGCGACCATGCAGGCGTTTAAGAAAGGAATCATGGAGGCTTCTCCGGTTCTCTTAGAGCCTATTGCAACATTGAAAGTGACTGTGCCGGATGAGTACACTGGGGACGTCATGGGAGATTTGAACAAACGTCGCGGACGTGTACTCGGAATGACACCAGTGCAGGGTGGAAAACAGATCATCGAGGCGGATATTCCGATGACGGGAGTGTTCGGATATTGCACAGTGCTTCGTTCTATGACCGGAGGACGCGGAACTTATGAGTATGAATTTGCAAGATATGAGCAGGCGCCTTCTGATGTACAAGAGAAAGAAATCGCAAAGCGCGCAGCGGAAGAGTAGATTGTATATAAAATAGGAAAGCAGTGATAGAAATAGAAATCTATCACGGAACTGGCAGAGAGTCTGAGACGGCGGAAGCAGTCCTGGATTCTCTGTCTTTTTGTATCTGAAAATCAGAGAATAGTCTCTTGAAAAATATGGTACATCTTCTTGGGGGTTGTATGCTGTGAAGAGATGGCTGAGAGGGATATTAAAAGAAGATAAAAATATGTAAAAATACATTAAAATTACATAAAGATTTCCCTTGACTTTCTAATAGAAAGTGTTATAATTTGCATGCTGATTATCGGTTTAGACAATGAGTAATTTACAAAATGAAAAAGTAATGTGAGAAAAGAGGAAAGTGCGATGAAAATTGTAATTATAGGAGATGGGAAAGTGGGCTTTAAGCTTGCAAAACAACTCTCTGAAGAAAATTATGACATCGTTTTGATCGATCCAAATGAGGGAAAATTGAAAGAGACCATCAACAGGCTGGACATTTTCTGTATCACTGGAGATGGAGTCAGTGCAGAAGTGCAGAAGCAGGCGGATGTACCCCACGCAGATCTGGTGATTGCCTGTGCGTCTACGGATGAACTGAATATGTTAAGTTGTCTGATTGCCAGAAGGCTGGGAGCCAGACATACGATTGCCCGTGTAAGAAATCCGGTTTATCTGCAGCAGCTTGATATTTTGAAGGAAGATCTGCATTTAAGTATGGCAGTAAACCCTGAATTGACAGTTGCAAATGAGATTTCCAGAGTACTGATCTTCCCGGTTGCAAGTAAGGTGGAAACGTTTGCAAAAGGAAGAGTGGAACTGGTAGAATTTCCGCTTCAGCAGGAAAGCTCGATTACTGGAATATCCCTTGCAGAATTTTATAAAAAGTATAAGATTAAAGTTTTGATCTGTGCAGTACAGCGGGGAACACAGGTTTATATTCCGGATGGGGAATTTGTCCTGCAGCCAGGAGACAGGCTTCACATAGCGGCATCTCATCGAGAGATGGAAATTTTCTTTAAAAAAATTGGAAATCGTAAAAATAAAATCAAAAAGGTATTGATCTGCGGAGGAGGAAGAGTTGGATTCTATCTCGCAAAGCAGTTGACGAAGCTTGGAATGCAGGTAAAGATCATAGAGAAAGACCTGGCAAAGAGTGAAGGACTGTGTGAGGCGCTTCCGGAAGCTACTATTATTCATGGGGATGGATCGGATAATGAACTTCTGATCGAAGAGGGAATCGGTGATGCAGATGCCTTTATTGCACTTACGGGAATGGATGAAGAGAATATCATCATGGCACTTTTTGCAAAACAGCAGGGAGTTCCAAAGATTGTGGCGAAAGTCAATGAAGATTCCAGGGCAGAGATGGTGGCAGGATTTGGGATCAACAGCATTGTATCTACAAAATCTGCGACTGCCGATGCAATTTTAAGCTATGTGCGCGCACGCCAGAATTCAATCCGCAGTGCCAATATTGAGGCAATGTACCATCTTGTAGATGATCGTGTTGAGGCACTGGAATTTATTATAAAAAAACAGACCTCCTATGTGGGAGTACCACTGAAGAGCCTGGAAACTAAGAAAGATGTGCTGATTGCATGTATTGTAAGGAATCGAAAAATTATTATTCCCGGAGGAGAGGATTGCCTCCAGATCGGGGATAGTGTGATCGTAATTACATTGAAATGCAAAGTACAGGATTTTCATGATATTTTAGTGTAGTGGTGGAAGAAAAATGAATTACAAAATGACAGCTTATGTATTAGGAAAAATGTTGGGGGTGGAAGCACTTGTACTTTGTATCCCGGCAGCAGTATCCTTGATTTATGGGGAAACTTCAGACATGGCAGCATTTGGGATTACAAGCGCTGTGCTGTGTGTCTTTTTCCTTCTCTTTGGTAGAAAAAAACCAGAAAATGGAAGAATCTATGGGAAGGACGGGCTTGTGATCGTAGCCGCAGCATGGATATTGTGGTCTGTATTCGGAGCACTTCCATTTTATTTATCAAGAGAGATTCCATCGTATGTGGACGCTCTGTTTGAGACCGTATCTGGATTTACGACGACAGGATCTACCATTCTTACAGATATAGAGGCGCTCTCTTATGGAATGAATTTCTGGAGATGTCTGACGCACTGGATTGGTGGAATGGGTGTACTTGTGTTTGTTATGGTAGTGACTTCTCTGGATGATAAAAGTTCTATGCATTTAATGCGGGCAGAAGTTCCAGGACCAGAAGCGGATAAACTTGTTCCGAAAGCGCGAGAGACCGCAAAGCTTTTATATGCAATGTATCTGGCACTCACTGTCGCGGAGATCATTTTCCTTCTGGCGGGAGGAATGAACTTATATGATAGTATCATTCACTCCTTTAGTACCGCAGGAACCGGAGGATTTGCAAATCATAACAGCAGCGTTGCCTACTATGACAGTGCTTATATTGACGGGGTGATCACCGTTTTTATGATCCTGTTTGGAATCAACTTTAATATGTATTTTCTTCTTTTAATAAAAGATGTAAAATCTGTATGGAAAAATGAGGAAGTCAGAGCATATCTGGGAATTATAGTGGCGGCAACTTTGGTGATCACCTGCAATGTTCTCTCTATTTACAAAGAACCGTTAAAAGCTTTCCGATATTCGATTTTTCAGGTTGCATCAATTATTACAACGACAGGATTTGCCACGGCAGACTTTAATTTGTGGCCGGAATTGTCAAAATGTATTTTGCTTCTCATTATGGTGATTGGTGCATGTGCCGGCTCTACCGGAGGTGGAGTGAAAGTGTCCAGATTTTTGATCTTGTGGAAAAGTATTTTGAAGCAGGTGAAAGGAATGTTGCATCCGAAATCGGTTAATGTTGTAAAAGTAAATGGAAAGAAAATCAGCAATGAGACGTTGCAAGGGGTGTATGCATATTTTAGTGCATATGTATTTGTATTTGGAATTTCTGTGCTTCTTGTGGCACTTGATAATTTTGATTTTGCAACAACCATATCGGGAGTGCTGACTACATTGAGCAATGTAGGTCCGGGAATTTCAAGAGTAGGTCCGATAGAAAACTTCCAGTCTTTCTCGGTGTTATCTAAAATTGTATTTTCTATGGATATGCTGATCGGAAGGCTTGAAATCTTCCCGTTTCTTATGATTTGTTCTCCAAGTTTCTGGAGAAAACATTTCTAGATTCTATTGTTTATAAGAAGTTTATAAAATATCATCAGACATTGTTTGCGCTGATGATATTTTTGTATTATACTGTTCATTATAACTTATTGATATATAGAAAATGGAGGATGTTATGAAAAAAGCAAAGGCAAAAATAATTGGAGCGATTGTGCTTGCGATTGTTGCATTTTTGTATTACTATTTTACACTGCCGGCAATCAATATCCACTCTCGTGATTTTTGGTTCTTTATTGGGATTTTAGTTGCAGTTCTTGCGCTGATCTACGCGTGGAAGAAACGGCTTCGTCCAGATGAGATTAAGACGAGTAAAGGGATGAAGGCGATTCTATTTGTACTGGCAGCAGTTGTTGTTGTGTATCTTGTGGGAGCGTTACTTTCTTCTCCGATCGTAAATGCGAAGAAGTATCAGAAGCTTCTTAAAGTAGAGGAGGGAGAATTTACAAAGGATATCGAAGAACTTTCCTTTGATCAAATCCCGCTGCTTGACAAAGAGTCTGCAACACTTCTCGGAAATCGAAAGATGGGAAGTATGGTAGATATGGTATCTCAATTTGAGGTGGATGATATTTACAGCCAGATCAACTATCAAGGAAGACCGGTACGTGTTTCTCCGCTCAAATATGCCAGTGGTATTAAATGGATCACGAATCAGTCTGAAGGAATCCCGGCGTATGTCCGTATTGATATGGCCACACAGTCTACAGAGCTTGTAAAATTAGAAAAAGGTATCAAGTATTCTACAAGCGAATATTTTAACCGGAACATTTACAGACATTTGCGCTTCAATTATCCGACTTATATTTTTGACCAGTTAAGTTTTGAGACAGATGATGACGGAGTTCCATACTGGGTATGCCCGGTGAAGAAGTTTAACATTGGTCTGTTTGGAGGAGAGACTGTTGGAAGAGTTGTACTGTGTAATGCAGTGACAGGAGAGACGAAAGACTATGCGATCGATGATGTGCCGAAGTGGATTGACCGTGCATATTCTTCTGATCTTCTTGTACAGCTTTATGATTACTATGGAGCGCTGAAGCATGGATTTTTGAACAGTGTGCTTGGACAGAAAGACTGCCTGAAGACGACAGAAGGATATAACTATCTTGCGATCGATGACGATGTATGGGTATATACGGGTGTGACATCCGTGAGTGGTGACCAGTCCAACGTCGGATTTGTTCTGATGAACCAGAGAACAATGGAAACAAAATTTTATCCGATCGAAGGTGCTACAGAGGCTTCTGCAATGTCATCTGCAGAAGGTCAGGTACAGAACTTGAAATACAAGGCGACTTTCCCGCTTCTTTTAAATCTCTCCGGAGAGCCGACTTATTTTATCGCATTAAAAGATGATGCGGGCCTTGTTAAGAAGTATGCGATGGTAAATGTACAGAAATATCAGCTTGTAGCAATCGGAGATACGGTAAGCCAGTGTGAGGAAAAATACAATGAACTTCTTCTGACGGATGGTGTGATCAAGGAAGAGGAAGACAAGCGAGAAGTACAGACGATGGAAGGAACCATTGCGAAGATTGCACAGGGAGTCGTGGAAGGAAACTCACATTACTATATTCTTCTGGAAGAATCAGAGGAGATTTTTGATGTGTCGGTAGTAGACTTTATTGATGTCATCCGCTATGAGCCGGGACAGAAAGTGACGATTGAATATAAGCAGGATGAGAAGGTAAATACAGTTTTAAGTATTAAATAGAGCAGGATTTGCAATGAAATCAGCATTTTTGGAAATGCATTTTATAGAAAATGCCGATAGAATAGAAAGAAGTGAAAAAAGAAAAGTAAGGATGTGGAAAAATGGGAGAGAAGAAACAGAGAGTAGCGGTAATCTTTGGAGGGCAATCCTCTGAGCATGAAGTTTCCTGTAAGTCAGCAGTTACAGTGATCTCGCATATTGACCGGACAAAATATGAGCCGGTTTTAATCGGGATCACAAAAGAGGGATGCTGGCTGAAAGTGGAAGATACAGAAGCAATTAGAAATGATACCTGGCGTGAAAACGGGAAGCGGGCAATTCTTTCACCGGATGCCGGAGAACATGGAATTCTCGTGTTGGGGGATACTGTGGAGAAGATCCAGGTAGATGTGATCTTTCCAGTTCTTCACGGAATGTACGGTGAAGATGGAACCATCCAGGGATTGTTTGAACTTGCGAAAATCCCTTATGTCGGATGTGGGGTACTTGCATCAGCGGTATCCATGGATAAACTTTACACGAAGATCATTGTAGATCATCTTGGAATCCGTCAGGCAAAATTTGTTGGAATCCATGCATATGAGCTTGAGGAGATCGACAAGGCGCTTGACAAGGTGGAGGAAATGCTTCCGTATCCGGTATTTGTAAAGCCGTCCAAAGCAGGGTCTTCTCAGGGAGTCAATCAGGCAAAAGACAGAGAAGAATTACAGGCAGCATTGCTTGAAGCGGCAAAGCATGATACAAAGATTCTTGTAGAAGAGACGATTAAAGGGCGTGAGATTGAATGTGCCGTGCTTGGTGGAAAGAATGTGAAAGCATCTGACGTCGGTGAAATTAAGGCAGCAGATACGTTCTACACTTATGAAGCAAAGTACAATAATCCGGATTCTAAGACAGATACTCATCCGGAACTGCCAGAAGGAGCATTGGAAAAGGTGAGAGAAGATGCTGTTGCAATTTTCAAAGCGGTAGATGGCTTTGGACTTTCCAGAGTGGATTTCTTCCTGGAACATGGTACAAATGAAGTGATTTTCAATGAGATCAATACATTGCCTGGATTTACGAATATCAGCATGTACCCAATGCTTTGGAGAGAAAAAGGAATCGATACGACAGAGCTTGTGACAGAGCTGATCGAGCTTGCATTTGAAAGAAAATAGAGTATACGAAAATAGAAAAAAGATAAGAGAAAAGCCTTGCGGTAGCAATTACTGCAAGGCTTTTAAACGTAATGGAAATTGTGAACTATTAACTTTTCCATTTGAATTGCTTCGTTGTTTTAATTAAGAAGTGCACAGTCAGTCAAGTCAATTCCGTTTAACTGGTCTTTCTCTGCGCTGATACTTAAATAGAAATTCACATCATGTCTCTTAGAGATATTTTTCAACCGTTCAATGAAGCGAGGCATATTCTCAGAAGAAATATTGGCATGTTTTAAAATACCATCGATAAAAATAGCCTGAATATCATGGTTAGCACTAAGCATTCCATAAATAAATCCAGTGTAGTCGTCAATGTTCTTGATGGAAGGATAGTCATCCATACAGATTACTCTGATATCAAAAGATAAACTGTATGTATCGTTGTGACTGTTCTTGATAAACGTTACATTGCCGTCACACTGCTTTACTGTCTCATTTGCTAATTCGATCATCTGTTGTGTTTTGCCGCTCCCTTTAGGGCCTGTTAATAAATTTACCATGGCACTATCTCCTTTATAATGTTTTTTCGTTCTGTCGATTATGTAATGTATTATACACTAATTATAAGAAAATGGCAATAAAATATAAAAATTTATGCGAAATTTACAAAAAAATACAGCTTTTCCCAATGCCTTGACAAATAGTCTTCGTATGATAAAATAGAAATATCATTGAAATTGTGATGACAGATTGAATCAGACAATGGCAAAGAAGAGGAGTAGTAAGAGCCTATCGTTTTCAGAGAGCTGCCGGCAGGTGTGAGGCAGCAGCGTAATCTCCGAACTCACCTTGGAGCCCTTCTATTGAACGAGAGATACAGAATACACTGTATGGAAGTAGATAGAGGCGGGACTTCCCGTTACAGAAGCAATGAGTGCGTACAGTGAGATGCTGTATGAATAAGAGTGGTACCACGGAAGTCAGCCTTTTCGTCTCTTGATGAGATGAGAGGTTTTTTTTCATTGCATAGGAAATTGATTTCCGCAGAGGGAATTCTTGGAGAAAAAGGAGGAAAAATGAATGGCAGTACCTTATAATTCATAAGG